>VFQP010000013.1_pt1 | contig 168744 bp, 137 predicted proteins | sample 3512351 | NCBI WGS metagenome assembly VFQP01 (sample SAMN10412372, study PRJNA504923) | tailings metagenome | isolation source: Relicate 1 Philex TSF1 revegetated site | place: Philippines: Tuba, Benguet | collected 2017-08-29 | reverse complement strand
CGTATTCCTGAAGTTGGCATAATGCTGACCGGTGTAGGGCACATTGTTGTTGTATGTGGTAAGCCGGCGGGATGCGGTCCTCGGTGAGGATGCTCTGGAACAGCAGCGCGACGATCTCGATGGTCGCGCGCTCCTCGGGCGTGGCCGCGGCCTTCTTGAGCGCCTGCTTGCGGTGGTGCAGCTCGTCGAGCAGCACCGGCGTGGTGACGACCTGCTCGCCGCGCTGCGTGGTCGGCGCCACGCGCTGGCGGATGCCTTTCTCGGCGCTGTCGATGGCCCGGGCCAGCCCCGGCGACAGCGGGTGCGGCGAGCGCTCCGGCAGCAGCGGCGCCGCGCCGGTGCTGGCGCTGAACCCCGGCACATGGCGGCCGATCAGCCGGTTCAGCCGGCCCAGCACGGCCTCGGCGTGTTCGCGGCTGCGCGCCAGCGGCGCGGCGCGCGTCATCATGCGGGTCTCTTCGCCCACCTGCCGGCTCGAACCGCCGGCCGGCACCCAGTGGCCACCCCGGCCCGGCCCGGCAAAACCGGCCGAGTTGGGGTATTCGGAAGGCACGCCCAGCGCCATCGCCGCCGAATGCGGGCCGCCGTCGCCGGCAAAGCTCGAACCCCAGCCGGCAAAGCCCATGTGCGCGCCCGGGTGCGTGCGCGAGCGCCGGATGAAGGGCCGCAGGTCGACCTCGGGCAGCACCTTGTGGTCGGCCAGCCAGCGGTTGGTCTCGTGGTAGGACTCCTCGACCAGCGCCGCGATCTCGTCGTGCAGCGTGCCCTGCACCTCGCGCCAGAACTCCAGCGTCAGGGCGGCGCCGCGCCAGGCGTCGAAGACGATGCGCGCCAGCACATGGGCGCGCAGCATGTCGTGCGGGTCGAGCTCGGTGCGGCCTTCGAGGTGCGCCACGCGGGAGCGCAGGTCGGCGAACTCCCAGCTGGCGCGGTCCATCACCGCCAGCGCCAGCCGCGAGGTGATGATCTCCAGCTCGATGGTGTCGTCGGGCACCAGCGTCAGCGCGTCGCGGCTGCTCGGCGGCGGCAGGTCGGAGGGCCGCGAGACGCTGCCACCCTGCGACAGCACCCGGCGCAGGCCGGCCACCATGCCGCGGTGCCAGCCCTGGGCGCCCTTCATCAGCGCCTGGACCAGATCGCGCCGCCGCACCATCGTGCCGTGCTCGGACGGCTTGTCGAGCAGCACGCGGGCCTGGTCGATGGTGGCCTGCACGACGTGCGTCAGGCCCTTGACCAGCTCTTCGGTATACAGCCGTCTTGCCTGTCCGGCCAGCGAGTCGGGCGAGGCGGCAAGGGCCATGGGGGAAGGGTGTCGCGAAGCGGTCAGAACGTGAATCGTTTCACTCTACACCACGGCCCCGGCGTTGGGATCGTTCGGGTCGTGTTCCTTGCCCCCTACCTTCACCAAGTCCTCGCGTTTGACGCCCAGCCACAGCGCGATGCCGGCGGCGACGAAGATCGACGAGTAGATGCCGAAGAAGATGCCGATGGTCAGCGCGATCGAGAAGTGGTGCAGCGTCGGGCCGCCGAAGATCAGCATCGACATCACCATCAGCTGCGTCGAGCCGTGCGTGATGATGGTGCGGCTGATGGTGCTGGTGATCGCGCGGTCGATGGTCTGCCGGGTGTCGAGCTTGCGGTAGCGCCGGAAGCTCTCGCGGATGCGGTCGAAGATGATCACCGACTCGTTCACCGAGTAGCCCAGCACCGCCAGCACCGCCGCCAGCACCGCCAGCGAGAACTCCCACTGGAAGAAGGCGAAGAAGCCCAGGATGATGACCACATCGTGCAGGTTGGCGATGATGCCGGCGACGCCGAACTTCCACTCGAAGCGGAAGGCCAGGTAGAGCACGATGCCGATGATGGTGAAGCCCAGTGCCCAGGCGGCGTCATGGGCCAGTTCGGCGCCCACCGAGGGGCCGACGACCTCGGAACGGGTCAGGGTCAAGGGCTCCTCGCTGCCAGCCGCGCAGACCTGCTTGCTGATCTGCTCGCCCTGCTCGCTGACGTAGCTCTTCGTCTGCACCACGCCCTGCTCGGCCTTGCACAGCACGTCGAAGACCTCGGCGACTTCCTCGCTTTGTTTCTTGCCGGCGCGGATCGGCAGGCGCAGCATCAGGTCGCGCGAACTGCCGAACTGCTGCACCTGGAACTCGCCGAAGCCCATCGGCTCGATGCGCTCGCGCACCCGGTCCGGCTCGGCCGGCTTGGCGTACTGCACCTCCAGCACGGTGCCGCCGGTGAACTCGATCGAGAAATGCAGGCCGCGGGTCGCCAGGAAGTAGACGGCGATCGCGAAGGTCAGGAAGGAAATGGCATTGAAGATGCGCGCGTAGCGCATCAGCGGCAGGTCCCGCCGGATTCGGAAGAATTCCATGACTCAGCCTCCTCAGGCTTCTTGCTCTTCGGCGGTCGGACGGGCGTTGTCGCCGTCCGGGCGCCAGACCTGGCCGATGGCCAAGGACTTCAGCTTGCGTTGGCGGCCGTACCAGAGATTGACCAGGCCGCGCGTGAACATCACCGACGAGAACATCGAGGTCAGGATGCCCAGGCAGTGCACGACGGCGAAGCCTTTGATCGGGCCGGAGCCCCAGGCCAGCAGCGCGACGCCGGCGATCAGCGTGGTGACGTTCGCATCCAGGATGGTCGCCCAGGCCTTCTCGTAGCCCAGATGGATGGCCATCTGCGGCGGCCTGCCGGCGCGCAACTCCTCGCGGACGCGCTCGTTGATCAGCACGTTGGCGTCGATGGCCATGCCGATGACCAGGGCCAGCGCGGCCATGCCGGGCAGGCTGAGCGTGGCCTGCAGCATCGACAGCACGGCGATCAGCAGCAGCAGGTTGAAGCCCAGGGCCAGCGCGCTGATCATGCCGAACAGCGTGTAGTAGGCGCTCATGAACACGGCGACGGCGACAAAGCCCCACATCACCGAGTCGAAGCCGCGCTGGATGTTCTCGGCACCCAGGCTGGGACCGATGGTGCGCTCTTCGATGATCTCCATCGGTGCGGCCAGCGAGCCGGCGCGCAGCAGCAGCGCGGTGTCGGCCGCTTCGACCGAGGTCATGGCGCCGGAGATCTGCACGCGACCGCCGCCGATCTCGCTGCGGATCACCGGGGCGGTGACGACCTCGCCCTTGCCCTTCTCGAAGAGCACGATGGCCATGCGCTTGCCGATGTTCTCGCGGCTCACGTCCTTGAAGATGCGGGCGCCGCGACCGTCCAGGGTCAGGCTCACGGCCGGCTGCTGGTTCTCGTCGAAGCTGGCCTGCGCGTCGCTGAGGTTGTCGCCGGTCAGCACGACCTGCTTCTTCAGGATCAGCGCCTGGCCACCCTTTTCCAGGAAGCGCTCGGTGCCGAAGGGCACCGGGCCGGAGCCGGACAGCGCCGACATGGCCTCGGCACTGTCGTCGACCATGCGCACTTCCAGCGTGGCGGTGCGGCCGATGATGTCCTTGGCCTTCGCGGTGTCCTGCACGCCGGGCAACTGCACGACGACGCGGTTCAGCCCCTGCTGCTGGATCACCGGCTCGGCCGTGCCCAGCTCGTTGACGCGGTTGTGCAGCGTGGTGATGTTCTGCTTGAGCGCGGCTTCCTGCACTGCGACCAGGGCCTGCGGCTTGAGCTCGCCGTCCAGGCGCAGCGCGCCGGCCTCGCCCGCCGCGGTCCAGTTCACGTCGGGCTGGCGGTCGCTCAGCAGATTGCGCGCCGCGGTGCGCGTCGCTTCGTCGCGGAACGCGACGGACAGGCGGTTGCCCTCGCGATTCACGCCGGCGTGGCGGATGTTCTGTTCGCGCAGCAGCGTGCGGGTGTCGCCGACCAGCACCTCGATCCGCTTGGTGATCGCCGCGCGCATGTCGACTTCCATCAGGAAGTGCACGCCGCCGCGCAGGTCCAGGCCCAGGTACATCGGCAGCGCGCCGAGCTTGGCCATCCACTCCGGCGAGCGCGAGACCAGGTTCAGCGCGACGACGTAGCGCTCATCGTCGGCCTCGGGGTTCAGCGCCTGCGCCAGCGCGGTCTTGGCGCGGATCTGGGTGTCGGTGTCGGCGAAGCGCGCCCGCACCGAAGCGCCTTCGATCTGCACGAAGTCGGCGGGGATGCTGGCCTCGGCCAGCACGGACTTCACGCGCTCCAGTGTCGTGTCGTCGACCTTGATAGTGCTCTTGGCCGCCGAGACCTGCACCGCCGGCGCCTCGCCGTAGAAGTTCGGAGCCGTGTAGAGCAGGCCGATCAGCAGCGTGACCGCAAGGATCGCGTACTTCCACCAGGGATAGCGGTTCATGGGGAGCTTTCTTCGGCCGTGCGGGCCGCAACCGAACCCGGGCGGGCCCGGCCAGGACCCGCCCCGGCGGCGGATCCGGAGGTCGGAGACTTACTTGTAGCTGCCCTTGGGCAGCACCTGGATCACGGCGCCGCGCTGCACCTGCAGTTCCACGCCGCTGGCCACTTCGACGTGCAAGTAGCTGTCGCCGAGCTTGGCGATGCGGCCCATCACGCCGCCGGCGATGATGACCTCGTCGCCCTTGGCGAGCGCCTCGACCATGGCCTTGTGCTCCTTCTGCTTCTTCATCTGCGGCCGGATCATGATGAAGTAGAGCACCACGAACATCAGCACCAGCGGCAGCAGGCTCAGCAGGGAGTCGGTGCCGGAAGATGCAGCGGCGGGGGCGGTTTGGGCGAAGGCGGAGGAGATGAACACGGCGGTTGGCCCGGGGCTGTCGGGGGCATTGGGCCCGGCGGGCGTGGTGACGGCAAAGCCGGCGATTCTAGCGAGCGGCCTCCGCTGCAACCGCGGCGTCGTCACGACCCCGGTGCGGGTGGGTGCGGCCGGCCGTCGCGGCGGTCGTTGCGAGCGCCAGGGCGCGCCAGGCCGGCGCCTGCAGCAGCGCCACCAGCGCCACGCTGCCCGCCAGCGCCAACAAGGCCCGCACCAGCAGCGCCGGCCCGGTGGCGTAGGCGTCGCGGCCGGCGCTCAGCAGGAACTGCGCGGCCGAGAAGCTGCGTTCGTACTTGAACACGGCGTCGGCCAGCCCCAACGCCCAGACGGCCGGCGCCAGCAGCACGGCCAGCACGGCCAGCACCAGCAGCGGGCCGCGCCGCCAGGCGCCACGGCCACCACTGCTGCCACCACCGCTGCCACCCCAGACCGCCGCCAGCGCCACGCCAGCCAGCGCCAGCAGCCCCAGGCCGCTGGCCAGCGCCAGGCTGGTGCCCAGGCCGCCGCCGCCGTCCATCAGCTCCACCAGGTTGTCGGTGCCGGCGCCCCAGACGACCACGCCGTGCAGCGGCAGCAGCAGCAGCACCGACCAGCCGGCCCACCACAACAGGTCCGGCAGCGCACGCGGCGCGGTGGCCGTGCGCACCAGCCACATCGCGCCCAACAGCGGCAGCATGACGGCCGCGTGCAGCGCCAGGTAGCGGCCCAGGTCTTCCAGCACCGCCAGCGCGCCCCAGCCGAGCACCGGCGTGCCGATCAGCTTGTGCAGCATCGGCAGCGGCACCGCGGCGCGCAGCACCAGGAAGCTGAGGCTGCCGTGCACCAGCAGCAGGAGCGGCAGCGCCGGCCGCCAGGCCCGGCGCGATTCGGGCAGCAGCGCCGCCGGCGCCATCACCATCCAAGCCAGCGCCAAGGCCACGCCGGCTGCCGACAACAGGCCTTCGAAACCCGCCGGCACCAGCCGCGCCACGTTGTAGGGCACGCCGGGCAGGCGCGCAAACAGCCACACCGCCGCGGCCAGTGCCGCCACCACGGCCAGCTGCTGCGGCCAGCTGGCCGCGGCCACCTCGTGCGGACGGGACGGCGCGCGCCAAGCCGGCACGGACGCCGACTGCACCGCGGGCAAGGGCGGCTCCTCCACCGGCGGCTCGGCCAACAGGCCCAGCCCCAGACGCCAACCGAGCCAGCCGCCCAGTGCGCCGAGCGCGGCATCGGTCAGGTCGGCCACCTTGTCGGGCAGGCCGAGCTGGCCCAGTTCGAGCAGCAGCGCCGCCGCTGCCAGCGGCAGCACCACCACCAGCGTCGGCGGCACCGGCCGGCGTTCACCCGAGGCCAGCCGCAACGCCAGCAGCAGCCCGCCGGGCAGGAACACCAGCAGCTTGCGCAGGATCTCGCCCAGCGCACCGAACTCGGTGCGGCCGAAGTAGGTCGTGAACGGCGTGCGCGTGGCGAGTTCGTACCAATGCGCGCCGGCGCCTTCGCCCCACCAGCGTGCCGACTCGAAATCGAACGGCAGCCACAGCACACCCACGGTCAGCAGCGCCCAGCCGAGCAGCAGCAGGCCCAGCAGCCGCTCGCGCTGCGCCAGCGGCCACTGCCGCCAATGCCGCAGTCGGCGCGCGAGTGCCGCGCCGAGCACCACACCCAGGCTGCCGAGCAGCACGTCGGTCACGTCGCTCACGCGCGAGAGCACGAAGAGCTGCGCGACCTCCACCGCCGACACCACCAGCACGCCCCGCCACAGCAGCGCGCCCAGGCTGCGCCGCGGCGCCGACAGCCACCACAGCGCCCCCACCGGCAGCCACAGCAGCAGGTCCGTGCCCAGCTCGTAGATGCGTTCCCAGGTGCCGGCCGGCAGCATGGCGAAGGGCAGCAGCAGCACGCGGCCGTCGCGCCACTTGCGGTAGATCTCGACCGGGCTGGCCGTCAGGTCCATCGGCATCATCTGCCAGCCCAGCAGCAGCACCAGGTACAGGAACAGCCAGCGTTCGAGCCGGCGTGTCAGCGGCAGCCGCGCCGACAGCCCGGCCACAAAACGCTGTGCCGGCTCGCGCCAGAACGCAAAGGCGGCCAGGCCCAGCGTGCTGCCGACGGTCTGCATGGCCACGTCGGTCCAGCTCGGCTGGCGCGGCGGGAAGAACATCTGGCCGAACTCCACGCCCACCGACAGCAGCAACAGCGCCGGCCACAGCAGCACACCCAGCGTCCAGCGCCAGGCGCGCGACGGCAGCGAGGCCAGCAGGTAGGCCGCACCGAAGGCCAGCGGCACCGTCAGCAGCAGGTTGACGGCCAGGTCGGTGCGCGAGGCGCGCACCAGGTTCGGTGGCGGCAGCGCCAGAAAGGCCTGCCAGGCCGCGCCGATGTCGCGCGGCACCAGCGCCAGCGGCACCCAGCTGCCGTAGACGATGAAGACCAGCAGCGCCAGCCACAGGCCGGCGATGCGGCGGTCAGCGCCCTGCATCGGCGGACAGCCCCTGGCCGTTCAGCTCAGACCAGCACCTCGACGACGGCCGGGTGCCCCAGGAAGGCCTGCGGGCTGGAGCTGGCGCCGTAGGCCCCGCTCTGGAACACGACGACCAGGTCGCCGACCTCCGCCGGCGGCAGCGCCATGCGGTCGGCCAGCAGGTCCAGCGGCGTGCACAGCGGGCCGACGACCATGCTGGTCTCGCGCGCGCCGTCGCGCGCCGGGAACACGCCCACCGGGTAGTTCTTGCGCACCACCTGGCCGAAGTTGCCGCTGGCCGCGAGCTGGTGGTTCAGCCCGCCGTCGCAGACCAGGTAGACCTGGCCACGCGACACCTTGCGGTCGACCACGCGCGTGACGTAGACACCGGCCTCGCCGACGAAGTAGCGGCCGAGCTCGATGACGATGCCGGCCTCGGGCAGCTCGGTCTTCGCGCGTTCGACCAGCGCCTGCAGATTGGCGCCGATGGGCGCCAGATCGAGCCGCTGCTCGCCCGGGAAGTAAGGGATGCCGAAGCCGCCGCCGAGGTTCAGGAACTTCACCGGCGCCGGAGCGTGTTCGGCCAGGCGCAGCGCCAGCACGTAGCTCTTCTGCTGCGCTTCGCAAATGCTCTCGGCCTTCAGGTTCTGCGAGCCGGCGAACAGGTGGAAACCTTCGAAGGCCAGGCCTTCGCGGGCGATGAAGGCCAGCGCCTCGGGCACGAGTTCGGTGTCCAGGCCGAACTGCTTGGGCCCGCCGCCCATCTTCATGCCCGAGCCCTTGAGCTCGAAGTCGGGGTTCACGCGCACCGCCACGCGCGCCGGCAGGCCGAGTTCCTGCGAAGCGGCGGCCAGCACCGGCAGCTCACGCATCGACTCGACGTTGACGAGCACGCCCGAGGCCACGCTCTGGCGCAGCTCGGCATCGCGCTTGCCCGGCCCGGCGAAGCTGACCTCGGCCGGATCGGCCCCGGCGTCCAGCGCCACCTTCAGCTCGCCGGCCGAAGCCACGTCGATGCCGTCGACCAGCCCTGCCATGAACTGCACGACGGCCGGCATCGGGTTGGCCTTCATCGCGTAGTGCAGCTTCACCTCGCGCGGCAGCGCGGCGCGCAGCTCGGCCACGCGGGCGCGCAGCAAGCCGCGGCTGTAGGCGTAGAACGGCGTCTGACCAACCCGCGCGGCCAGCGTCGACAGCCGGATGCCGTCGACCAGCAGCTCGCCTTGCGGGCCGGGTTCGACGGCCCACTGCGACATCGGGGTGTGCACCGGCCGCGCCGGGGCGCTGCCGTCAGTGGAGGGGAGGCTCATGTCGTGCTCCGCCGCTCGAGCTGCTCGTGCCATTCGGTGGAGAGCTTCTTGCGGTCGATCTTGCCGTTGGGGTTGCGCGGCAGCGGGCCGGCCATGGCTTCGAAGCCGTGCGGCACCATATAGGCTGGCATGTGTTGCTTGCACGCGGCCAGCAGCGCCGGCACGTCGAGCGCCGCACTGCCGTCGGGCGCGGTGGCGATCACCTGGATGGCCTGGCCGAGCTGGGCGTGTTCGGTGCCGAAGGCCACACACTCGCCGACCAGCCGGGTGGCGTACAGCACCTCTTCCACCTCGGTGGGGCTGACGCGGTAGCCGCTGGTCTTCATCATCTCGTCGCGGCGGCCGACGAAGTACAAGAAGCCTTCGGCATCGCGCCGCACCGTGTCGCCGCTGAACACCGCGTATTCCGGCAGCATCTGGCCCGCCTGACGGCCGCCGATGCCGGGTTGCAGCAGCTTGTAGCGCTCGGCGGTTTTTTCGGCGTCGTTCCAGTAGCCCTGGCCGACCAGCGCGCCGCGGTGCACCAGCTCGCCGGGCTCGTCGGGCGCGCATTCGCTGCCGTCCTCGCGCAGCACCAGGATCTCGGCGTTCGGGATGGCCTTGCCGATGCTGTCAGGCCGGCGATCGACCTCTTCCGGCGGCAGGTAGGTGCTGCGAAAGGCTTCCGTCAGGCCGTACATCAGGAACGGCTTGGCCTGCGGCACACGCTGGCGCAGCAACGCGAGCGTCTCGCGCGGCATGCGGCCGCCGGTGTTGGCGAAGTAGCGCAGCCGCTCGGCGATCGCCGCGGGCCACTCCAGCGCCGAGAGCTGGATGTACAGCGGCGGCACGGCCGTCAGGCCCGTGACCTGCTCGCGCTCCATCGCGCGCAGCACGTCCCTGGGCATCAGGTAGTTCAGCAGCACCACGCGCGCGCCCACGTGGAAGGCGGTCGTGAGCTGGCTGAAGCCGGCGTCGAAGCTCAGCGGCAGCGCGGCCAGCAGCGTGTCGGAGGCGCGGTTGCCCAGGTAGCTGGCCACGCTCTTGGCGCCGGCCACCATGTTGCGGTGGGACAGCACCACGCCCTTGGGCCGGCCGGTGCTGCCGCTGGTGTAGAGGATGGCGACGAGGTCGGTGTCGATCACCCGGTGGCCCAGGGTGCCCGGCCCAGGCGCGGTGTCCAGCAGGGCCGCCCAGTCGTGCAGCGCGATGCCGGCGGGCAGCACCAGGCCGGCTGGCGCGGCGCCGGTGAGCACCACATGCCGCAGGTCGGCGCACTGCGGCAGCACCGGCAGCAGTTGCTGCAGCCGCTCCGGCGAGGTCACCAGCACCCGCACATTGCAGTCCTCGGCGATGAAGGCCACCTGCTCTGGCTTGAGCAGCGGGTTCATCGGCACCATCACGCCGCCAGCGGCCGGTGCGCCGAAGCTGGCCACCACCGTCTCGAAGCGCTTTTCGAGGTAGATGCCGACGCGCTCGGTTCGCGCCAGGCCGAGGCTCAGCAGGCCGGCTGCGAAGCCGCGCAGCTGCGCCTGCAGCTCGGCGTAAGTCAGGGTGGCGGGGCCGTAGCTGAGCGCGCGGGCCTCGGGCGTGCGCGCGGCGCTGACGGCCACCAGTTCGTGCAGCAGCGTCGACTCGGGTGTCATGCGGTGCGGGTTTGAGGGGCTCGAATCAGTATGTCATGCGCCCCTGCGGCCACCGGGGTCGGGAGCCGCCACGGCTGCGCAAAGCCCGCGCCGCCGCGAAGTCCGCCACGCCGCGCGCGGCCGCCGGGCCCGGGCGGCGGACCCGGCGACTTCTAGAATCCTGCGCTTCAACTGCCTGCCCGCCCGATACCGATGGACCCCACTGCCGACGTGCTCCGCACCCTCGACGACGTGCTCAGCCTCGGCGGCCGTGCGCAGGCCTTCACGCGTGACACGCCGCTGCTCGGCGCCGTGCCCGAACTGGACTCGATGGCCGTGGTCTCGCTGATCACCAGCCTCGAGGAACGTTTCGGCATCGTCGTCGACGACGATGACATCGACGGCGAAACCTTCGCCAGCGTCGGCAGCCTGGTCGACTTCGTGTCGTCCAAGCTCGGCTGAACGCGGCGCGCCTGCCCATGGCGGCCGAGCCGCACTTCGCGAGCGTCGACCCGGCCCACGACGACCCCTTCGACCCGGACGCCGCGCCGCTGGCGGCGCGTTTCTGCCTCTTCCACCCGCCCGCCGGGCCGCTGCGTGGCCTGGTGCTGCAGGCCCATGCCTTCGGCGAGGAGATGAACAAGAGCCGCCGCATGGCCGCGCTGCAGTCGCGTGCGCTGGCCGCGGCCGGCTTCGCGGTGCTGCAGCTGGACCTGCTGGGCTGCGGCGACAGCGCCGGCGACTTCGGCGACGCCACCTGGGCCCGCTGGTGCGCCGATCTGCGCTGGGCCGCCGCACAGCTGCGCCACCGCAGCGGCGCCGCAAACGCGCCGCTGTGGCTCTGGGGCCACCGGGTCGGTGCCCTGCTCGCGGCGCAGGTGGCCGGCGAACTCGCGGCCGAGGCCGCGGCCACACCCGGCAGCCCGCCGCCGAACCTGCTGCTGTGGCAACCCACGGGCCTGGGCAAGGCCGCGCTGCAGCAGTTCCTGCGCCTGAAGGCGGCCGCCGCGATGCTCGACGGCGGCGGCAAGGGCGTGGTAGACGGCCTGAAGCGCGAGCTGGCGGCCGGCCGGCATGTCGACGTGGCCGGCTACGCGCTGCACCCCGCGCTCGCCACCGGCCTGGAAGCCGCCACGCTGACGCCGCCGGCCGGCAACCCACCCGGCCGCCTGGTCTGGCTGGAGCTGGCCTCGCCCTCAGCTTCAACGTCAACGCCTGCCGACAGCGCTGCGCCCGCCCTGTTGCCGGCCTCGGCGCTGGCGGTGGAGAAGTGGCGCGCGGCCGGCTGGCAGGTGCAGGCACGGGCGGTGGCCGGCCCGGCCTTCTGGCAGACCACCGAGATCGAGGACGCGCCGGCGCTGGTCGCGGCCACCACGCAGGCCTTGCTGGAGGCTGCGGCATGACGGCCGGTGCGCCGCTGCGCGAGCAGGCGCTGGCCTTCGGCTGCGGTGGCGAGCCGCTGGTCGGCATCGTCTCCTCGCCGGCCGGCGGCGCTGTGAGCGAGCTGGCGCTGGTGGTCGTCGTCGGCGGCCCCCAGGTGCGCTGCGGCAGCCACCGCCAGTTCACGACGCTGTGCCGCGCCGCGGCCGCGGCCGGTGTGACGGCGCTGCGTTTCGACGTGCGCGGCATGGGCGACAGCGGCGGCGCGCTGCGCAGCTTCGAGCAGCTCGGCGAGGACATCGGCGCCGCCATCGACGCGCTGCAGCGCCAGTGCCCCGGCGTGCGGCGCGTGGCGCTGTGGGGCTTGTGCGATGGCGCCTCGGCCAGCCTGCTGTACCTGCACCACCGGCCCGACCCGCGCGTGGCCGGCCTGGTGCTGCTGAACCCCTGGGTGCGCTCGGCCGAGACCCTGGCCCGTGCGCACGTGAAGCACTACTACTGGAACCGCCTGCGCCAGCCCGAGTTCTGGCGCAAGCTGCTGGGCGGTGGCGTGGCGCTGAAAGCGCTGCGCGAGCTGCTCGCCAACCTGCGCACCGCGCGCAGCTCCGCTGCGCCGGCCAAGGCCGGCGCGGCCGAAGCCTTGCCCTTCCAGGCGCGCATGCTGCGTGCGTCCGAAGCCTTCTCCGGCCGGCAACTGCTGGTGCTGAGCGGGCAGGACTACACGGCCAAGGAGTTCGTCGAGGCGGTGGCCCACGAGCCGCGCTGGCAGGCCGTGCTGGCCCGCCCCGGCAGCACGCGCCTGGACCTGCCCGAGGCCGACCACACCTTCTCGGCCCGCGACGACGAGGCCGCGGTGGCCGCCGCCACCTTGCAGTGGCTGGCCCAGGCCGCGCACGAGGGAGCCCCCCGGTGAGCCTGCTCGCCCGCTGGCGCGGCCTGGTGGCGGAACACGGCGGCACCGGCATCGCGCTGGCCTACGGACTGCACCGCGTGCTGGGCCGGCTGAGCGACGGCCGCGTCGCCCTTGTGCCCTACCTGCTGGTCGCGCAGCCCATCGGCAACCCGGCGCTGGCCGAGGTGCGGCCCGATCCGAACACCGTCGTGCGCCGCATCACGCCCGACGACCCGGTGATCGCCGCGTTCCCGCGGCCGCCAGAAGTGGTCGCCCAGCGCTTCGCCGACGGCGCCGAGTGTTTTGTCGCCTGGGTCAAGGGCCGCTTCGCCGGCCACATCTGGATCACCCGTACCCGCTACGCCGAGGACGAGGTGCGCTGCGTCTACGAGATCGCCGATCCGACCACCGGGGTCTGGGACTTCGACGTCTATGTCGAGCCCTCGCTGCGGCTGGGCCGCACGATGGGGCGGCTGTGGAAGGCCGTCGACGACACGCTGGCCGCCGAAGGCGTGCGCTGGAGCTTCAGCCGGATCAACCGGTTCAACGCGGCTTCGGTGCGTTCGCACCAGCGGCTGGGCGCCGCCACGGTGGGCCGCGCCGGGTTTGCAGACCTCTTCGGCCTGCAGCTGGCGCTGCTCGACCGGCCCCGACGGCTGAAGGCCTCGTGGCGGCGCCCCGTCACCACGAGGCTGCACCCGCCCGGGGCCTCGGGGGCCTGAACGCGGCGCCCGCCGCGGATTCCGCCACGTTGCTGGCAGAGCCCATGGCACGACCACGGGCTACCATGCCCGCCGCGCATCGTGGATGCGGCACTGCACCGACCTGCCTGCGCACCACCGACCTGACATGAACGCCCGCCTTCGCTCCCGACTCCGCGCCGCGGCGCTGGCCCTGGCGGCCGGCACTGCCGCCGCGGGCGCTGCCGCGCAGACCGGGCCGCAAGCCTGCGGCAACCCGTTCCAGAACCACTACGGCCCCTTCGACTACCGAGCCGCCAGCGCCACGGTGCGCAAGATCGTCGAAGAGGTGCACTTCACGATCGGCGTCGAGACCATCACGCGGCCGGCGACCACCATGTTCCACGACATGGCGCAGGACGTGCAGTACACGCTGAACGTGTTCCCCAACCACCACCGGGCGCTGATCACGATGAGCCGCCTGGCCGACCGCTGGCAGCGCGATCCGCCGCCCGGCACCAAGCTGCCGGTGGAGTGCTGGTTCGACCGCGCCGTGCGCTTCCGCCCGGACGACACCGTGGCCCGCTCGCTCTACGCGCAATGGCTGCACAAGCGCAAGCGCGGCCCCGAGGGCGTGCAGCAGCTGAAGGTGGCGGTGGAGCATGCCAAGGACAACCCGCTGTCCCACTACAACATCGGCCTGGTCGCGATGGAGATCGGCGACCACGCGCTGGCCCTGCAGCAGGCCCACAAGGCGCAAGCCCTCGGCTATCCGCGGCCGGAACTGGCCGACGCGCTGAAACGCGTCGGCCGCTGGGTCGAGCCGGCGGCGCCCCCACCGGGCGATGCCGCATCGTCGCCCGACAACGCCGAGGCTGCCGGAGCGGCGGCCTCGGCCGCATCCGCACCGGTCATCGCCCCCCCGTCATCGTGAGCGCCGCCGGCATCGACGTGTCCGTCGTGATGCCGGCGTTCAACGCCGCCACGACCATCGACGACGCCCTGCGCAGCGCACTTTCGCAGCACGGCGCAGAGGTCGAGGTCCTGGTCGTCGACGACGGTTCGAGCGACGACACCGTGGCCCGCGCCCGCGCGCACGGGCCGCGTGTGCGCGTGCTGACCCAGGCCAACGCCGGCCCGCAGGCCGCACGCAACCGCGGCCTGGCCGAGGCGCGGGGCACGTACATCGCCTTCCTCGACAGCGACGACATCTGGCTGCCCGGCAAGCTGGCGGCGCAACTCGCGGTGCTGCGCGCGGACCCCGGCGTCGCCGCGGTGTTCACGCGCTGGCATGTCTGGGAGGCGGGGGCCGACGGGCGCTACACGCCACCCCAGCCGCTGGCATCGACCCCGGTCGACGGCGCGGTTGACGAGAACGCCTCGGGGTGGCTGTACACCCGGCTGCTGTTCGACTGCGAGATGCTCACGACGACGGTGATGGTGCGGCGCGACACGCTGCAGCGCACCGGCTTCTTCGACCCTTCGCTGCGGGTCGGCGAGGACTACGACCTGTGGCTGAGGCTGGCGCGCGAGGGCCGCATCGTCAAGCTGGCCTCGGTCGGCGCGCTGTACCGGATCTCGTCCACCTCGGCCTCGCGCTGGCCGCACGACACCAACTACGAGCTGGAAGTCGTGCGCCGCGCGCTCGAACGCTGGGGCGCCCAGGGTCCCGATGGGCAGCGCGCCGACGAAACACGCCTGACCGCGCGCCTGGAGCAGCTGGCATTCGACCATGCCAACCTGCACCTGATGCGTGGCGATCCCCGCATCGCGGCACAGCACTACAAGGCGCTGCTGCGCCAGCATCCGGGGCGCCCGCGGCTCTGGTTCAACCTGCTGCGCGCACTGTGCAAGCCCGCACCGCCGGCCCGCCCGGCCGCCGCGCCGTCGCGATGAGCTCGGTGCGCAAGGCGCTGGCGCTCTCGTTCCTGGAGCGCTACCTGTCGATCATGCTGGCACTGGCCAGCAACATGGTGCTGGCGCGGCTGCTCACGCCGCACGAGATCGGCCTGTACTCGGTCACGCTGGCCGTGATCGGCGTTGCCCAGGTGCTGCGCGACTTCGGCATCGGCAACTACCTGATCCAGGAGAAGGACCTGGGCGCGGACCACATCGGCACCGCCTTCGGCGTGTCGCTGCTGCTGGGCGGCGGCCTGTTCACCGCGGTGTTCCTGCTGGCCCCGCTGGCTGCGGACTTCTACGCCGAGCCGTCGATGGGCACGACGATGCGGATCGCCGCGCTGAACTTCCTCGTGCTGCCGTTCTGCACCGTCCGCATGGCGCTGCTGCGGCGAGCCATGCGGTTCAAGGCGCTGCTTTACGTCTCGCTCGCGTCCACGATCCTCAGCCTGCTCGTCACGGTGGCACTGGCCTGGGCGGGCTGGGGCGCCGACAGCATGGCCATCGGCTCCGTCGTGCTGAACCTGGTCACGGCCACGGGCACCTGGCTGGCCTCCGACGACAGGCAGCTGTTCCGGCCCACGCTTCGGATGTGGCGGCCGCTGCTGAACTTCGGCGGGCAGAGCGCATTGACCAACGTGGTCACCACGGTCTCGATGGATGCCAACGACCTCGTGGTCGGCAAGGTCCTGGGCCTGGCACCCGTGGCGCAGCTGAGCCGCGCCCAGGGGCTGATGAACCTCTTCCACCGCGACGTGATGGGTGCGGTCCGCAACGTCGCCTTTCCGGCCCTGGCCTCGGCCCACCGCGAGCAGCGGCCGCTCGGTCCGGCCTTTGTGCATGCGATGAGCCTGCTGACGCTGGTGGCCTGGGCCTTCTACGGCCTGCTCGCCGTCTACGCGCTCGAAGCACTGCGCCTGCTGTTCGGCCCGCAGTGGGATGCCGCGGCACCGCTGGTGCCGCTGTTCTGCGCCGCCGGGGCGGTGGCGGTGCTGAACTCGCTGACGCCCACGGTGCTGCTCGCCATCGGACGGGTGGACCTCGTGACCCGCGTCGAACTGCTCATACAGCCGCTGCGGCTGGTGCTGATCGTGCTGGCCGCCGTGCTGCTGCGCAGCCTGGAAGCGGTGGCCGTCGCCTACCTGGCCGCGGCGATCCTGGCCGCCCCGTGTTATCTGCTCGTCGTCGCCCGCGCCGCGCCGGGCGTGCTGAGCGGCCTGCTGCCGGGCCTGCTGCCCTCGGCCCTCGTGGCCCTGGTGGCGGTTCTGCCGGCGCTCGGGCACACCGCGCTTGCCGGCGGCTGGGGTCGGTCGGCGCCGATCGACCTGTGGTGGGTGGTCGCGGCCGTCGCGGCCGGCATGGCCGCCGCGCTGCTCGTGGCCGAACGCATCCGGCACCCGGTGGTCGCCGAGCCGGCCTACCGGGCCGCCAAACGCCGGCTCGGCCTGGCTGGCGCCGCCGAAGGATCGTGAGCCCCCGCATGGCGAACACGCAGATCGTCATCGTCACCTACAACGGCAGCCCGTGGATCGACGATTGCCTGTCGTCGTTGCGCCAGCAGACACGCCTGACACGGACCATCGTCGTCGACAACGCCTCCACCGACGACACCGTCGACCGGGTCACCGCGCGGCATCCGGAGGTGCTGCTGCTGCGGCAGCCCGTCAACCAAGGCTTCGGCGTCGGCAACAACGTCGGCATCCGCCAGGCCATGCAGGACGGCGCCGACCTGATCCTGCTGCTGAACCAGGACACGCTGATGCCGCCGGGCTCGCTCGACCGGCTCGTCGAGTTCATGGAGACGCACGCCGAGATCGGCGTGGCCAGCCCGCTGCACTGCTCGCCGGACACGAACCGGGTCGATCTCAAGACACTCGAAGGCTACCTGGCCCCGTTCGCGGCCTCGTTCCTGGACGATGCCGTCAACGGCCGCCCGCGCGACCACTACCTCGTGCACGGCACAAACGCCGCCGTCTGGCTGGTGCGCAGCGACATCTTCCGGCGTGTCGGGGGCTTCGACCCGCTCTACTTCATGTACGCCGAGGACGACGACCTGCTCGTGCGCATGGCGCACCATGGCGTGCGGTTCGCGCTGGTGCCGTCGGTGCGCGTGGTCCACCTGCGGCAAAGCCCGGTGGGCCCCGGCAACCCGCACTTCGCCACCACGCTGCGGCGCGCAGCGGCCCTGTCGTACTCGCGGCTGCTGCACCAGGTCAAGCGACCGGGCCAGCGCCTGGGCCGCACGCTGATGACGCTGGTCGCCAAGGGTTTCCTGCAGCCGCTGGTCGACGCCCTGGTCGACCACGAGGCAACCACGCTGCTGGCCCGCTGGCGGGCCGCGCTGCGCCTGACGCGCCGGATCGGGCGGGTTCACCGGCACGCGCGCACAACTGCTCGGCCAGGCCCCCACTTCCTGCAGTGAAACCGCAGCGATTGGTCTTAGCCTTCCGGCTGCAACTCCGACCTCCGCAAGGACGTTCCCCATGGACAGCCCCCTGATCGTCGTGCTCCTGCTCGCCCTGCTGGCAGGCCTGGCGCTGGCCCTGCACAAGATCCGCCGCGTGCATCAGATGGTGTTCCGCCTGCTCGACGACACGCAGGCCATCCGCCGCGAGACCGACACGCTCTACGCCCAGTTGCAGGCTGCCGCGGCCTTGCGGGACCTGCTCCAGCCCGGCGACCCGCTGCCGCCGATGCGCGGCTGGGCCGGCTCACCGGATTTCCTGCTGGCCGTGGCCGAGGACATCCGGCGCAATGCGCCGGACACGGTGCTGGAGTGCAGCTCCGGCGTCTCCACCGTCGTCGTGGCGCGGGCGCTGCAACAGCGCGGCCGCGGCCATGTCTGGAGCCTGGAACACGACGAGCGGTTCGCGCACAAGACCCGGCAATGGCTGGCCGAACGCGGCCTGCAGGACTGGGCCACGGTGCTGCACGCGCCGCTGCGCGCCGACGGCGGCGGCACGCCCTGGTACGACGACCGGGTGTTGCCGGCCGATCTGCCGCCGGTACAGCTGCTGCTGGTCGACGGGCCGCCGGAAAGCACCGCCCCGCTCGCCCGCGAGCCCGCCTTCCAACGCCTGCGCCAGCGGCTCGCCGGAGGTGCGCGGATCTTCGTCGACGACGGCGGCCGGCCGGACGAAACCGCGATGGTGCGCCACTGGCAACAGGCCGAGCCGCAGATCCAGGTGGAGTCGCTCCACACCGAAAAGGGTCTGCACGTCGTGACCCTGCCGCATTGAAAGCCGCCGCTTGCCCCCGATGAAGACCCGTGTGGCCCTGCTGTGCCCCGGCCTGGGCCGCGTGGTGCGTGGCCACGAGACCTTTGCACGCGGCCTGGTCGACCTGCTGTCCGACAGCGTCGACCTGACCCTGTTCAAGGGCGGCGGCGAAGCCACGGCCCGCGAAATCGTGCTGCCGCACGTGCCACGGGACGCCGGCAGCCTGAACGGCGCCCGGCTCCCCGTCTCGCCGCGCTGGCACGCGGCGGCGATGGGCGAGGAGCGGATCCGCATCGAGTGCGAGACCTTCGCCTGGGCGGCCCTGGGACCGCTGCTCGAAGGCGGCTACGACGTCGTGCATTGCCTGGACAAGGATCTCTGCCGCGTCCTGCATGCCAACCGCCACCTGTTCGCGAAGACACCGACCATCCTCTTCTCGAACGGCGGTGCCATCCCGGCACGCGACCTGCCGCCCTGCGACTACGTGCAGGAGCACACGGCGCTGAACCTGCGGCACAGCCGTGCCGGCCGCAGCTTCCTGATCCCGCATGGCGTGGACTGCCAGCGCTTCCGGCCGGGCGTGCCCAGCGACTTCCGGCAACGGCACGGCATCCCGGCCGACGCCACGCTGCTGGTCAGCGTGGGCACGATCTGCTACTGGCACAAGCGCATGGACCACGTGATCCGCGAGGTGGCCGCCACCGGCGACCCGAACCTGCACCTGGCCATCGTCGGCCAGGAAAGCGAAGACTCGCCGGCCATCAAGACCCTTGGGCGGGAGCTGCTCGGCAACCGCATGCACTTCGATTCGCTGCCCCACGAGCAGCTGCCTGGCGCCTACGCCGCCGCCGACGCCTTCGTGCTCGGCAGCCTGTTCGAGACCTTCGGCATCGTCTACATCGAAGCCATGGCCAGCGGCCTGCCGGTGATCTGCACCGAACACCCGAACCAGCAGGCCATCGTGCAGCAGGGCGTCTTCGTCGACATGGCCAAGGCCGGCGCACTGGCCGGCGCACTGGCACCGGCCGCACGCACCGGCTGGCGCGAGGTGGCGGCCCGCGGACTGCAGGTGGCCCGGGAACAGTACGACCTGCAGAAGCTCAAGCAGCAGTACGTCAGCAAGTACGCCGAGATCGCCGGCCAGGCCACGGCACTGCCGGCCTGGACACTGTCGCGGCGCATCCGGCAGAACGCGCGTGGCCTGTGGCGCCGCGCGACGCTGGCGCTGCAAGGCCAGTCGGAGTAGCCCGCAACATGACCCACGCCGGCCCTCCTTCTTCGATCACGGTACTCGTCGCCACGCACAACGGCGCCGGCACGCTGCCCCGGGTGCTCGAGGCCTGCACGCGCCTGCTGCCGCCGCCCTGCTCCTGGAACCTGCTGGTGGCCGACAACGCCAGCACCGACGCCACGCCCGAGGTGCTGGCGGCCTTCAAAGACCGGCTGCCGCTGCAGGCGCTGCATGTGCCACGCCGGGGCAAGAACGTCGCGCTGAACACGGCGCTGCCGCAGGTCTCGGCCGAACTCGTCGTGCTGTCGGATGACGACATCGTGCCGGCGCCGAACTGGCTGCAGGTCCATGCCGATGCGGCAGCCCGGCACCCGGCGCACGACCTCTTCGGCGGCGCGATCACGCCGATCTGGCCGGACGACACCTGCCCGGACTGGATTCCGCGGCTCGTGAACCTGGGCGCCACCTTCGGCATCACGCCACCCGGGTGGGCCGACGAGGAATGCCCGGCGAGCCGGGTCTGGGGCGGCAACATGGCCGTGCGTGGCCCTGTCTTCGCGGCGGGCCACCGGTTCAACGAACAGGTGGGTCCGGCGGCCGGCCAGTACGCGATGGGCAGCGAACTCGAGTTCACCACGCGGCTCTCCGGCCTCGGCCATCGGTCCTGGTTCGTGCCGGCGGCAACGGTCGGGCACCTGATCCGGCCGCACCAGCTGCAGCCGGACTGGATCATCGGCCGCGCCTACCGGCTGGGCCGCCACATGTTTCACCAGGAGCAGGGCCAGATCGATCCGACCGTGGCCCGGTTCCGCGGCGCCCCGCGCTGGCTGTGGCGCAAGTACCTGCGGCAGCAGCTCCGTGCCGCCTGGGGCCGCGTTCGCGGTGACTTCGACACACGCTTCTCGGCCGACTGGGAGCTGAGCTTCCTGCGGGGCTACTTCGCCGAGGCCTCGGCAGCGGCCGCGGCATGAAGCTCTCCGTCGTCATCCCGACCTACAACCGCCGCCATGTCATCGGCGGCGCCATCGACTCCGTGCTGGCGCAGACGGGCCTGCCGGCCGGCACCGAGCTGGAGGTCGTCGTCGTCGACGACCGCTCCACCGACGACACCGTCGAGTGGCTCCGGCAGGCCTATGCCGGCCGGCCCGTGCGCGTGCTCACCAACACCGGCGCCAAGGGGCCGGCGGGCGGGCGCAACACCGGGCTTGCGGCCAGCGCCGGCCATGTGGTCGCCCTGCTCGACTCTGACGACCGTTTCCTGCCCGGCCACCTGGCCGAAGCGCTGGCGGTGCTGGCCGAGGAGCCCGGTGTCGGCGTCGTCTTCGGTCGCGCCCGCTACATCCAGCGTGGCGAGCCGGTCGAGTACATGGGGCCGAACTTCCAGCGCAAGCTCGCCATGGCACCCAAGCGACGCGCCACCGACCAGCTCGCGGTGTTCGACCACCGCTTCTTCGAACACCTGCTGGAGCAGGGCTGCTGGTTCAATCTCTCGACAGTGGTGCTCTCGCCGGCGGCGGCGGCGGAACGCATGCGCGAGGACCTGCGCGTCGCCGAGGACTACGAGTTCTGGGTTCGCCTGTCGCGCCACCACGGCTTCGCCTGCCTGAAGGGCGAACAGATCGAGTACGCGCTGGGCGACGACAACATCTCGTTCGAGTCCGACGCCCAGGTCGAAGGCCATGCGCCGCAACTGCTGCGGGCCTACGGCCATCTGCTGGCCTACGAAGGCCTGGAGCCGCGCCAGCGGCGGCTGGTCGAAGACCGCATCGCCGGCGAGCTGTTCGACTGGGGCTGGCGCGCACGGCAGCGGGGGCTCAAGGCCGAGGCACTGCGCCTGCACGCCCGCTCCTGGCGCCACGGCCGCCGCTGGGCCAACCTGGCCGCGATGCTGAAGTGCCTGCGCTGAACGGCGCTGAGCGACGCCGGGCCGAAATAGTTGCCGGCAATGTTGCACGCGCGGCGGGTGTGCGGCCCGTGCCGCGGGCGTACTGGCCGACACTAGCGGCCCCGTGATCGACATCCCACCCGACCACCCATGACCGCCCCTCGCCCCGTTCCCGCACCGCTGCTGCATGGCCGTCCAACACAGGACGGCCGCCGCCTGGATGTCGAGGGACTGGCGGCCGAGTTCGTGGTGCTCGACGAAGCCACGGCCCTGGCGCGGCTGGACCAACTGCGCGGCCCCTTCGCGCTGGCGCTGCCGCTGCGCGACGGCGCCTGGCTGCTGGCCGTGGACCGCTTCGGCATCGAGTCGCTGTGCTGGCGGCTGGTCAATGGCGAGCTGACCTTCGACACCCGGGCCGATCAACTGGCTGATCGCGCGCCGGCGGCCGGGCTCGATCTGCAGGCCCTGTTCGACTACCTGCACTTCCATGCCATCCCGTCGCCGCGCACCGTCTTCGAAGGCGTGCAACGCCTGCCCGCCGCGCATGCGCTGGTGTGGCGCAGCGGTGCGCCCAGCGTGCGCCGCTACTGGACGCCGCGCTTCGACGAACCGCGCAACGGCGACTTCAACGCGCTGAAGGACGAATTCCGCGGCCTGCTCCGCCAGGCCGTGCAGCGCCGGCTCGACGGCAGCAAGCCGGCCTGCTACCTGAGCGGCGGCACCGACAGCTCGACGGTGGCAGGCCTGGTGGGCGAGGTGGCTGGCGAGCCGGCCCTCGGCTACTCGATCGGCTTCGAGGCCGAGGGCTACGACGAGATGGCCTATGCGCGCATCGCGGCCCAGCGCTTCGGCGTGCAGCACCGCGAGTACTACGTGACGCCGGCCGACCTGGTGGCCAGCATGCCGGCCGTGGCCGCGCACTACGACCAGCCCTTCGGCAACTCATCGGCGGTACCGGCCTTCCACTGTGCGCAGCGCGCGCGGGAAGACGGTGTCACGCACATCCTGGCGGGCGACGGCGGGGACGAACTGTTCGGCGGCAACGCCCGTTACGCCAAGCAACGCATCTTCGGCTGGTATGGGGCCGTTCCTGGGCCGTTGCGCCGTGGATTGCTCGAACCGCTGCTGCTGGGCACGCCGCTGGGGCGGCTACCGCTGGCGCGGAAGGGGGCCAGCTACGTCGAACAGGCGCGCGTGCCGATGCCCCAGCGCCTGGAGATGTACAACCTGTTGCACCGAGTGGGGCCAGAAAACGTCATCACCCCCGGCCTGCTGGCGCACATCGACCGGTCGGCACTGCTTGACCAGCAGCGGCAGTCGTGGTTGGAAGCCGACGCAGCCGACCCGCTGAACCGCACCTTGGCCTTCGAGTGGCGCTACACGCTGGCCGAGAACGACCTGCCCAAGGTCGTCGGCTCGGCGGCGCTGGCCGGCCTGAGCGTCGGGTTCCCGATGCTCGACGAGGATCTGCTGGCGTTTTCGATGCGCCTGCCCGTAGAGTTCAAGCTCAAGGGGCTGAAGCTGCGCTGGTTCTTCAAGGAAGCCCTGCGCGGCTTCCTGCCGGACGAGATCATCACCAAGCCCAAACACGGCTTCGGCCTGCCCTTCGGCCCATGGACCGTGCGCGACGCCGGCCTGCGCGCGCTGGCCGACGACGCCCTGCGCAGCCTGGCCGACCGCGGCATCGTGCGCAGCGACTTTGTGCGGCCGCTGATGGACCGCCTGCTGCCCGAGCACCCGGGCTACTACGGCGAGCTGGTGTGGATCCTGACGATGCTGGAACTCTGGCTGCGGCAGCGCAGGCCCGGAACGAGCCTGCGCTGAGCGAACCCGGCCGGCTTCAGCCGGCGGTGTGGCCGTGGAAGCGGAAGAACGCGTCCAGGTTGTTCGACGCACCCCAGGGCAGCGGCAGCCCGTAGTAGCCGAAGCCGTTGTGGCCGTAGAGCAGGTGCAGGCCTCGCGTCTGGAACTCGCGCCCCCCGCGTTCTGCCGACTCGCCCATGCCCCGGTCACCCGTCTGCCGGCGCGAGATCACATGCAGGCCTTCGTTGGCGCCGCCGCACACCAGCCGGCCACGACCGACCGTGCCCGCGGTGGCGTAGACAAACCCGCCCCACTGGCCGACTTCGGCGTACTCCTCCTGCCACTTCCAGCGCCTCGAGGTGCCTTCCCAGTCGGTGAAGGTGCTGCCGGGCGGCAGGTAGGTGTACGGATAGCCGTAGGTGTTCGATGACCACGACCACACGAAGACCGTGCCGCGCGGGCCGAAGCTGCCGTCGCTGACGGCGATCTTGAAATACAGCGAGTTGCCGTCGGTGGGCACGTCGCAGACATGCTCGACCTCGCCGGTGACCAGGTGCACACGCTTGACCTGCGCCATCGCGACCGAGCCGAAGTACAGCCAGGGATCGTCGGGCAGCTTGAACAGCCCCTCGGGCGCCACGCAGGGCTCGGCCCGGATGACACCCAGCGAGGCGCTCCGCGAGACGAAGCGGTTCGCACTGGACACCGTCGCCAGCGCGCGGCCCGAGGTCACGGTGCGCAGGAATGCCCCGGTGGTCGCGTCGTAGGCGGCGATACGGTGCGCCGTGCGCTCGGACACATAGATCACACCCTGCGAATAGACCACGTCCCAGGCGTCGGCGCTGTTGGTGACGAACTCGGTCACCTTGGGCGGCACGCCATGGCGCGTGGCGCTGAACTCGCACTTGATGATCCGGTTGTTCTGCGTGTCCGACAGGAACATCACCGGCCCGACGAAGTGCGGGTGTTCGTTGTTCTCGCTGGTGATGCGGGCCGTGGCCTCGTTGATCGTCAGCGTGCGCTCGTCCCAGGCCATGCCCCACAGCTCGTGGAAGCCGCGCCGCTCCGCCGGCACCGACGACCAGTCGCCCACCAGCTCGACCTCGGCGTCTTCGCCCCAGTACGACGGCGGGCTGCGATGCCGGTAACCGACCAGCGTGGTGATCGTGCCGTCCTCGGTGATCTTGGCAATGCGCCAGGGGTCGCAGACGTACAGGGTGTTGCGCGGGCGGCCATCGGGCGCCGCCGTGCCGAGCGACACGTGCGTGACCATCGCCATGTTGCCGACGCCACGGGGACCGTCGAGCAAGGCGATGCGCGGCTTCGCCGCGGTGAAGTCTTCCCAGAAGTAGGCCTGGCGGTCGTAGCTCGACAGGATGCCGTTGGAGTCGACGCTGGGCCGGTGCCCGTCACCAAAGCGCAAGGGCACGAGCTGCATGCAGTTCCACTCGGAACGCGGCAGCACGTTGGAGAACGAGGGGTACTCGCGTCGCGGCAGCGGCAGGGCCTTCGGTGCGTAGCGGCCGGGCGCCTGGGCCGAGGCATGCCAGCCGTCGCCGCGCTGCACGATCAACTCGTAGGTGCCGCGCACCACCGGCGTCGACGGCTGCTCACCCGGCGTGCCGTTGCCGCGCTTGACGAAGACGTACCAGGGAGGGGCCGTCTCGCCGCTGCCCAGGCCGCCGATCTCCAGCTTGCGCCAACCATCGGAGATGCCGCTGAGGTTGAGCTCGAAGTTGGCTTCCTTGGTGCCGGACGGCACTTCCACGCTCGCCCGCTCGACGCCGTCGACCAGCAGCCGGTAGGTCGTGCTGCGCAAGGTGCGGGGGGCACCACCGGCCGCGAAGTCGAAGCCATGGAACGGGATGATCTCGACCGCGTTCTTCAGCACCTGCAGCCGCCGATAGCGCTCGTACCGGCTGTCCTGGTGGAACCACTTGAAGCAGACCACGGTGTTGAGGTTCAGCTTCAGCAGCGTCACCCGCGGGTCGATGCTCACCGGCGGCGCCTCGGGCTCGGGCGGCGGCGGCGGGGGTGCCGGAGGAGGAGGCGGCGGCTCGGGAGCCGGCGGCGGGGGCGGCGAGGCCGGCGGTTGCGGGGCCGGGCTCGGCGGTGTGCCGCTCTGCGTCGGCGGGGGCGGCGGTGGAGCGGGCTGAGGAGGTGCCGGCGAGACGGGATCCACCGGTCCGTTCAGGGCTTCTGCTTCCCCTCCGCCGCCACAAGCGGACAATCCGGCGAGGGTCGCGCTAACGAAGGCGCGACGCGTGATCACGGGCGAAATAGACCGGCGTTTAGCCGGATCTGCGGGAACGGACGACATGATGGACTAGGGGGTTCAGGGCTCGGCGGCAGGGCGAAACCGGAAACGATAGTCCGGTCTTCGACGGCGCAAGCATCGCCTGAACACCAAAAAAGAAACCATCAGAACAAAGGTCGAAACCCCTGCCAGTCAGATCCTTCCGTGTGACAAGTTCACGCAGTTGCGAGATTGCGTATCAACTGCAAACCGAACGGCCAGCGCCCCTTGCGCCAGGGTGTGTAGCGCGGCAGTTGATGGGCATCGGTGCCCAGACTTGAACAACCTGGCTCGGTCGTGAAGGCCGCAGAAAACCCGCAGTCCCGGGCCAACGAGACGTCGCGCTCGCCGTAGTCGTCACCACGCTTGCCGTTCGGATAGGCGAACAGCGTCACCGGTGCGCCGACGATGGATTCCAGCCGGCGCCGGCTTTCGCCCATCTCGCGTGCCGCAGCGGCATCGTCCAGCGTGCGCAGGATCGGGTGGCTGACGGTATGCGCACCGACCTGCATGCCGGCGCGATGCAAACCCCGCACCTGATCGGAAGACATCATCAGATCGTCCGGCAGCGCCACCTTGGCCCGGCGCGCCACCTCATCGACGCACAGTGACCGCTGCGCCGGCGGCAGGTACTTGAGCGCCATCAGCAGGCGGTGCATCGCCTGCCGGCGTGCGTCGAGACTGGACAGGTCCAGCACGCCCAGGTCAGGCTGGCTCAGGCCGGAGAGGTCCAGCGACGGCCCCTCGACACGCCGCACGGTTTCGACCAGCGTGTCGTTCCACATGCGCCCGCCGTCCAGGAAGCCGGTGGCGACAAAGAAGGTCGCGCTGAGCCCGTGGCGCCGCAGGATCGGCATCGCCACATCGTGGTTGTCGGCATAGCCGTCGTCGAAGCTGATGCCCAGCGCACGCGAGGGCAGGCTGCCGTCGCGCAGCCGCGCCGTGGCTTCGTCGAGCGGCAGCACCTGGAACCAGGCACACATCCAGGCGCAGATGGCGTCGAAGCGGCGCGCATCGACCTCGTCCGGGAACAGCGGATCGGGCTCGGCCACCACGCGGTGGAAGATCAGCGTCGACAGCCTGGCCCGTGGCCCTGCCGGCGACAACCATTGCAGCAGCGGCTTCATCGTCGGAGCGCCCCCGGTGCGGGAATCCGCCCGGCCGGCCGGGCGGCTGGCGGCGCTACCGGATCAGGTGGCGGTACCGGCGCCAGTCCGATCAGGCTGCGCCAGCCGCCGGGTTCCGGCTGGTCGGTCTCCCAGGCCTGCCGCCGAACCCAGGCGTAGGTCACCGAGACGATGGCCATCACGTAGTACGGAAAGTCGTAGTAGCCCAGCTGCAGGAATGCGCCGCCCACGCCGTAGCCGACCAGGCAGACCTGCGACATCGCACCCAGATCACCCACCCATTGGATGCCTTCGCGCTCCCGGGCCGCCTGGCGCAGGCGGCCGGCGATGCGCCAGCTCGACACCCACACGGCCAGGAACAGGAAGAAGCCGATGAAGCCATGGTGCCCCATCATCTGGAACCAGATGCTGTGCGCCACCGGCTGGCCAAACTGCGTGCCGTAGGGCGAGAAGGCGTGGAACAACTCGGAACTGGTGATGCTGAAGCCCACACCGAAGGGGTAGTTCAGGGCGATGCGCCACGACACCCACCAGGCGCTGAGCCGGCCGAGTGCCGATTCGTCCTCCTCGTAGGTCTGGATGGTGTCCATGCGCTCGCTCCAGTTCGAGGGCATCGCCGCCACCATCACCGCACCGAGCAGGACCAGCAGGATGCCGTTGCGCACCCGCTTCTGGCCACGCCACCACAGCACGGTGGTCATCGCGACGATGGACAGCAGGGCCCCGCGCGAGTGCGAGCCCAGCGCCGCCGCCGCGCTGAGCAGCATCATCACGGTGAAGGTGTGCGACAGCCACTTGTTGGTGACCTGCATCTGCATGAAGCGCAGCAGCGGGATCGTCATGATCGTGGCCACGGCGAAGTCGTTGTTGCCCTCGATCCACGAACCCGGAGGCCCCCAGACGCGGTACGAGCCGCCGTGCGCGATGGTGAAGATGCCGCCCTTGGCGCTCAGCAGCGCCACCGACAGCGTCAGCACCCAGACGAGCAGGAAGATCTGCAGCTTGCTGCGGAACAACATCAGCGCCACGAGGACCATGATGTTGACCTTCATGACCTTGTCCCACTGCGCGAACTGGCCCTCGCGGTCCAGGCCCATCAGCCACGACAGCGTGATCCAGGCCGTCAGCAGCACGAACCAGGTGACCGGCGGCGCCTTGAAGGGATGGTTCTTCTCGCGCGTGAACAGGAAGCCGATCAGCGTGACCAGGGCCGCGATCATGGCCACCGGCGCGGTGTAGGCGAACCCGTAGGTGAAGCGGTGCGGGTTCATCAGACTCACCCACACCCACAGCAGCACGCCGATCCACGGATGCCGCAGAGCGACCATCGCCCAGGGCAGGATGATCGCCATGACCGCGACGTCACGCATGGGTGACCGCCCGAGGAGCCTCCGCCACCGGCGCCGCGACGCGGCTGATCACGTAGCGGTACTTGCCCGACTTCTCCGGCGCGATCGCCGCCACGCGTTCGACCAGCACCTGAACGCCATCGCCCAGCCGCCGTTTGAAGCCGGCCACGATGGCCGCTTCCTGTGCAGCACCGAAGCCGGCCCCGGCCACCACCTGCACGCGCGTGAGCTCCAGGCTCTCCTGCACGATCTTGAAGCCCTGCACACCGGGCAGGTCGCGCAGGATGTAGATCAGGCTCAGGCCGTGCATCACCGTGCCGTTCTGCGCCACGACGAAGTCGGTGCTGCGGCCCTGGATCTCCGCCAGCATCGGCAGCCCGCGACCGCAGGCGCAGCTGGCCGTGCTCATCACGGCCATGTCGCCGGTGCGGTAGCGAACGAACGGGTACTCGCGCGTGGCCAGGTGCGTGACGACGATCTCGCCCAGTTCGCCCGGTGGCAGCACACGGCCGTCGGCCCCGATGATCTCGACGATCACGTCCTCGGCGGTGAGGTGCATGCCGCCGGACGGGCACTGGTGGGCGATGAAGCCGGCGTCGCGGCCGCCGTAGCCGTTGGCCACCGGGCAGCCGAACACCCGCTCGATGGTGGCGCGCTGTTCGTCGTACAGCCGTTCGCTGGTGACGAAGGCCACGCGGATGCCGAGATCGTTCATCGCCACGCCGCGCTGCTCGGCGTGGCGGGCGATGTGCGACAGCGCCGACGGGTAGCCGAACAGCATGTGCGGCCGCTGCGCGCGCAGCGCCGCGACGAAGCCGTCGAGCTTGGCCTCGCTCATCTCGAAGGCCGGCAGCAGGCGCGTACGCAGCAGCCCGTCGCGCAGCGCCCGCACGCGGTCTTGCGCGCCCAGCTCGATCGGCGAGCCCCAGACCACGGTTTCGCGGTCGCCGATGTCCACGCCCCACCAGCGCGTGGCACGCCACTTGGCGGCCACGTCGTGGCTCACCCGTTCCTTGCCGATGTAGAACACCAGCGGCTCGCCCGAGCTGCCGCCGGTGTTGAAGCGGGCCAGCGACCCGGCCTGCGGATGGCGGAAGTCGTCGTGCGCAGCGCGGATCTCGGCCTTGGTCAGGAAGGGCAGCCGTTGCAGGTCCGCGAGACTGCGCACGCTTGCCGGATCGAAGCCCTGCTCGGCAAACACCCGCCGGTAGTAGGGCACGTGCCGGCCGATGTCGGCCAGCAGCGTGCGCAGGCGTTCGAGCTGCAACTGCTCCAGCCGCTCGCGCGGCCACCACTGCGTGGTCTCCATCTCGCGGCGCACGGCCACCGAGTCGTGTTTCTTCAGCCGCTCGTGCAGCGGGAAGACGAGGCCCGAGACAAAACGGGTGTAAAGCCCAGGATGCGGCGACGAGCTCATGGCGAGACGGGGGCGGGTGCGGCACCGGGCACACCCGCCAGCACGCGGAACTCCCGTTCCAGCTGGTCGATGCGGCGGTCCCAGGTGTTGGCTTCGGCGTAGGCCCGGATCGCCGCGCGGTCCCAGGGCGTGTGCAGGGCGGCGTCGAGCGCGGCCTCGAGGGCCGGTTCATCGTCGAAGGGCACGACCTCACCCAGCGACGGGGCGTTGACAACCTCGGCGTTGCCCCCGACGCGCGTGGTCACCACCGGCAGGCCGCAGGCCATGGCCTCCAGGAACACGTTGGCCCAGCCTTCGTTGCGCGTGGCCAGCACGAACACGTCGGCGGCGCTGAGCCAGCGGCGCAGCGCATCGGGTGGCTGCGGCCCGGCGAAAACCACCGTGTCTTCCAGGCGCAGCTCGCGCGCCAGGGCCTCGAGGCGTCCGGTCCAGTCGCCCTCCGGGCTGGGACCACCGACAACGAGGAACTTCAGGCCCGGGTGCCGTTCGCGCAGCTGAGGCAGGCAGGCCATCACTCGGTGGAAGCCCTTGCGCTCGCACAGGCCGCCCACGCTCACGAGCACCGGCGCATCGGCCGGCAGGCCGAGTTCGCGACGCTGTTCGGCGCGGTCCAGCGGGTAGAAACGGGTCAGGTCCACGCCGTTGCCAACAACGATGGCACGCGCCGGCTCCACGCCCAGCGACAAAGCCACCTGGCGCAGCGAGTCGGACACGCTGAACACCCTGGCGGCACCGCGCAGCGCAGCCTGCAGGCCCGGGCGCAGTGCCGCGTCCTGCGCATGGCGCATCTCGGTGCCGCGCAGCGTCACCGTGTACGGCACACCGAGCCAGCGTGCCAGCAGGCTGGCGGCGCGCCCATCGGGGTAGCCGAAGTGCGCGTCGATCACGTCCAGGCGGCCGGCGGCCTTCAGGGCACGCAGCCGCGGCCAGGCGGCCAGGGCCATGAACAGGCCGTCCAGCGACTTCAGCGCACCGGGCACGGAGAGGAAACGCGGGAACTGCACGTCGAAACCGCGCTGGCGCTCCTGGGCCGGCGCACCGGGGCGAAAGCCGGGCTTGAAGCGGCGCAGCAGCCCCTGCAACGGAAACCACGGCGTCGGCGCCACCACGTTCAGCGGCAGCCGCGAGCCGAGCCTGAAGGCCCGCTCGCGCACGAACAGGCCAGCCATCGGCTGCAGCTCGTTCGGGAACAGGCTGCTCAAGGTGACGACGTGCGGTCCCATGGGCATGGCGCGGCGGCGGTGGTCGGCGCGGCTCAGGCCAGCGCCGCGCTGGCCGGCGCGCGCAGCACGCGGCGGTAGGCGTCCGGGTAGCGGGCCACCGAGTTGCGCCAGTTGCGCTCGTTCTCGACGAAGGCGCGCGCCTGCAGGCGGATGCGCGGCCAGTCGCCGCGGCGCGCCAGCGCCGCCAGCACGGCCTCGGCCAGTGCGTCGGCACTGCCGGCCTTGAACAGAAAGCCGGTTTCGCCGTCGCGCACCAGTTCCCGGTGGCCACCCACGTCGCTGGCGACAAACAGGTGCCCTTGTGCCATCGCCTCCAGCGGCTTGAGCGGTGTCACGAGTTCGGTGAGCCGCATGCTGTGGCGCGGGTAGGCCAGCAGGTCCACCAGGTCGTAGTAGCGGTTCACCTCGGCATGCGGCACGCGGCCGGTGAACACCACCCGGTCGGCGATGCCCAGCGCGGCGGCCTGGGCCTTCAGCGCGGCGTCCTGCGGGCCGCCGCCGACCAGCAGCACACGCAGGTCGGGCCGCTCACGCAGCAGGCGCGGCATGGCGGCCAGCAGCAGGTCGAGGCCCTCGTAGGCGTAGAAGCTGCCGATGAAACCCAGCACGGTGGCGCCGTCCAGCCCGAGTTTCGACTTCAGCGCCGGGTCCGCCTCGCCACCGAGCGGGAAGCCGTCGATGTCGACGGCGTTCGGGATCACCGTGACCTTGGCCTCGGCGATGCCACGCGCGACGATGTCGCGGCGCAGGCCTTCGCAGATCGTGAACACATGGTCGGCACGTTCCAGCGCATGGGTTTCCATCGCCCGCGTGAGCCGGTAGCGCAGGCTGCCTTCGGTGGTGGTGCCGTGGTCGACGGCCGCGTCCTCCCAGAACGCCCGCACCTCGTAGACCACCGGAATGCCCAGCTGCCGCCCCACCTTCAGCGCCGGCAACGCGTTCAGCACCGGCGAGTGCGCGTGCAGCAGATCGGGCTTTTCGGTGCGCGCCACTTCGAGCAGGCGGCGCTCGAGCTGCTTCATCAGCGCCAGCATCTGCGCCACGCCGCCCACGGCCGGCAGGCCGTCGAGCAGGCCCGGCGTGGCCGCCGCCGTGCGGTAGAAGTGCCAGCCGTCGACCGTCTCTTCGGTACCCGAGGGTGCGGTGTGCTTGGGGCTGGTCAGGTGCACCGTCTGCCAGCCGCGCGCGCGCTGCTCGCGCAGCAGGCTCAGCGTGCGGAAGGTGTAGCCGCTGTGCAGCGGGATCGAGTGGTCCAGCACGTGCAGGACCTTCAGGCTTGCCGTATCGGGCATCGCGGGCTTCGCGGTCATCACGCTGCTCACGGTCAGGCCGCCACGGTTTCGATGGCGGGCTTGAGCCGCTCCTCGCGGCCCTCGCCGTCGACCACGTTGCGCAGGAAGGCCTCGAACATCAGCAGCGTCCACAAGGGCGCGCTGTAGTCGCTGGCACCGCTCTGGTGGGCGCTGACGAGGTGCTCGAGGTAGCGCTGGTCGAACCAGCCGGTGCCCAGCAGCCGCTCGCCGAGCACGGCGTCGCGCACGCGCTGCTTCAGCGGGCCGCGGAACCAGCGCGCCAGCGGCACCGAGAAGCCCATCTTCGGCCGGTACAGCACGTCGTGCGGCAGGCGCGGCTCCATGGCCTTCTTCAGCAGCACCTTGCCCTCGTTGCCGCGCACTTTCAGGCCCATCGGCAGCGTCGCCAGCCATTCGACCAGCTTGTGGTCCATCAGCGGCTCGCGCACTTCCAGGCTGTGCGCCATGCTGGCGCGATCGACCTTGGTGTTGATGTCGCCGACGAGGTAGGTCTTCAGGTCCAGGTACTGGATCAGCGCCAGCGGGTCGTCGGTGCCGGCCTTGGCTGCGTGGCGATCGAACACCTGCTGCGCGTCGTAGCCACCGAGCTCGCGCTTCAGCGCCGGGCTGAACAGCTGATCGCGCATCGCGCCACGCAGGATGCTGACGCTGTGGAAGTAGGCCTCGACCGAGGTGCGCGCCATGCCCTCGAAGGTGGTCTTGGCACGCAACACACGCGGCGCCCAGTCGGCCTTCGGGTAGACGCGCCCCAACAGGCCGAACACCGGCTGGCGGATGCCGGCCGGCAGCGCCGAGCGCAGCCGCTCTTCCATCAGGTGCATGCGGTAGCGGCGGTAGCCGGCAAAGCTCTCGTCGCCGCCGTCGCCCGACAGCGCCACCGTCACGTGCTTGCGCGCGAGCTGGCAGACGCGGTAGGTGGGGATGGCCGAGCTGTCGGCATAGGGCTCGTCGTACAGGTGAGCCAGCGTGTCGATCAGGTCGAAGTCATCGCTCTTGACCGTCTCGACACGGTGGTTGGTGGCGTAGCGGTCGGCCACCTTCTGCGCGAACTCGCTCTCGTTGAACTTCGGGTCGTCGAAGGCGATCGAGCAGGTGTTGACCGGCCCGCTGGACAGCCCCGCCATCGCCTGCACCACGGCGCTGGAGTCGACGCCGCCGGAGAGGAAGGCGCCCAGCGGCACCTCGGCGATCATGCGCAGCCGCACGCTTTCGGTCAGGCGCTGCTGCAGTTCCTCGCAGGCGTCGTCGAAGGAGACCGGGTTGTCGAGCGTGAAGCGCACGTCCCAGTACTCGCGCGGCTCGCCGACCGGCTGGCCACGGCGCACCGCCAGCGAATGCCCCGGCGGCAGCTTGCGCGCCTGGCGGAACACCGTGCGCGGCTCGGCCACGTAGCCGAGCGCGAAGTACTCCTCCAGCGCCAGCGGGTCGATGTCGCGCTTGAGCGCCGAGCCACCCGGGCCGGTGTAGGCCATCAGGCTCTTCAGCTCGCTGCCGAACAGCAGCGTGCCGTCGTCGAGCACGGCGTAGTACAGCGGCTTCACGCCGAGCCGGTCGCGCGCCATGAACAGGGTCTGGCGGTTGCGGTCCCAGATGACGAAGGCGAACATGCCGCGCAGCCGCGTCACGCAGCCCTCGCCCCACTGCTCCCAGGCGTGCACGATGCACTCGGTGTCGCTCTTGGTGTGGAAGCGGTAGCCCAGCGACTGCAGCTCGGGGATCAGCTCCTGGTAGTTGTAGATCTCGCCGTTGAAGACTATGACCACCGAGCCGTCCTCGTTGAACAGCGGCTGCTGGCCGGTGGCGATGTCGATGATCGACAGCCGCCGGTGGCCGAACCCCAGGCCGGGCTCGATGTGCAGGCTGCCTTCGTCGGGGCCGCGGTGGTGCTGCGAGTCGTTCATGCGCTGCAGCACGGTGCGGTCCACGGCGCGGGTGCCGCGGGTGTCGAAGAGACCGGTGATGCCGCACATGGGGGTGTTTGCTCCTGCGCCCGGAGGGTTCGCGTTCGTGACCAGGCCTAGCGGCGCAGGACCTGCTGATAGACGGCGTCGTACGCGGCCACCATCGCCGGCAGGCTGAAGCGCTGCTCGACCCGTGCGCGGCCGGCACGGCCCATCGCGGCGGCGGCGGCCGGGTCCGCGGCCAGGGCCACGAGCCCCGAGGCCAGGGCCTCGACATCGCCCGCCGGCACCAGCCGGCCGCTGCGACCCTCGTCGACCAGCTCGCCGTTGGCACCCACCGCGGTGGCCAGCACCGGCAGCCCGGTCGCCATCGCCTCCAGGATGGTATTGGAGATGCCCTCGGCCAGCGAGGGCAAGACGAAACAATCGAGGCCGCGCATGACATCCGGCACGTCGGCCCGCTCGCCGGCAAACCAGGCCAGCCCGGCCGCACCGCCCTCGGCCAGCAGCTGCTCGCACTCGGCCCGCAACGGCCCGTCGCCCACCAGTACCAGGCGCAGCCGGCTGCGCAGCGCCGGCTGGAGCGCCAGCGCCCGCACAAAGGCCCGCGCCAGCAGCGGCTGGGCCTTCACGGTCTGCATGCGGCCGACGGTGCCGACGAGCCACAGGTCCGGGCCCGCAAAGGGACATTCGGCGATCGGCGTCCGGCCCGCACCAGCAGGGCTGAAGCGCCCGGTGTCGACGCCGTTGTAGATGGTGTGCAGCCGCTCGCGGGGAATGCCGACGGCCGTGTCGGCATAGCGCGCGAGTTCCTGGCCCAGCGCGATGGTCTGCTGCACGAAGGGCCGGTAGGCCCGGCGCATCCAGATGTGCTTGCGGCTGGTGCCGTGCGGATCTTCCGCATCACGCCCGTGTTCGCCGTGGATGCGCCCCGGCACACCGGCCCACCAGGCCGGCGCCTGCGCCTCCAGCGCTGCCAGGTTGCGCGTGTGCACGATGGCCGGCCGCAGCTGCCGGAACAGCCGCGCCAGCGCCGGCCACTGCCGCCAGCCCTGGCCGGGCGGCTTGTGCAGCGCCTGCATCGCCACACCGGGTGTGCGGACACGCGCCGCAAAAGCCGCATCGATGTCGGTCAGCGAGACGACCGCGTGCCGCCAGCGATCGGCCGGCAGGTGGTTGATCAGGTTGACGACGCCGTTTTCCAGCCCGCCGACCGCGAAGCGGTAGACGACGTGGCAGATCAGCGGCGGGGCGCTTACAGCCTCCACACCCGGTAGCCGGCGGCCTCGAGCGTGGCCTGGTCGAAGATCGCCTTCACGTCGACGAAGGCGCCGTTCTTCACCAGCTTCTTGCCGATGTCTTCCATCGACAGGCCGGTGAACTCGCGGTGCGACACCGCCGCGACGATGGCGTCGGCCCGCGGCAGCTGCTCCCAGGGCACGAGCTTGACGCCGTACTCGTGTTCGGCCTCCTCGCTGGTGGCCTGCGGATCGGTGACGTTGACCTCGACGCCGTAGCTCTGCAGCTCGCGGATGATGTCGATGACCTTGCTGTTGCGCAGATCGCCGCAGTTTTCCTTGAAGGTGAGGCCCAGCACGTTGACGCGGGCGCCCTTGATGTAGCTGCCCGAGGCGATCATGTGCTTGATCGTCTGCTCGGCGATGAACTTGCCCATGCCGTCGTTGATACGCCGGCCGGCCAGGATGACCTGCGGGTGGTAGCCCAGCATGTCGGCCTTGTGCGTCAGGTAGTACGGGTCGACGCCGATGCAGTGGCCGCCGACCAGGCCCGGCTTGAACTTCAGGAAGTTCCACTTCGTGCCGGCGGCCTCCAGCACCTCGGAGGTGTCGATGCCGAGCTTGTCGAAGATGATGGCCAGCTCGTTCATCAGCGCGATGTTCAGGTCACGCTGCGTGTTCTCGATGACCTTGGCCGCCTCGGCCGCCTTGATGCTGCTGGCGCGGTGCACCCCCGGCTCGACGATGCGCTCGTAGAGCTTGGCGACCTTGTCGAGCGTCTCGGGCGTGTCGCCGCTGACGATCTTCAGGATCTTCGTCAGCGTGTGTTCCTTGTCGCCCGGGTTGATGCGCTCGGGGCTGTAGCCGACGAAAAAGTCCTGCTTCCACTTCAGGCCGGATTCCTTCTCCAGCACCGGGATGCAGACCTCCTCGGTGGCACCCGGGTAGACCGTGCTCTCGTAGACCACGATGGCGCCCTTCTTCAGGTGGCGGCCGACGCTGGTGCTGGCACCGACCAGCGGGCGGAAATCGGGGATGTGTGCGTCGTCCACCGGCGTGGGCACGGCGACGATGATCATGTCGGCTTCGCCGAGCGCCTTCGGGTCGCTGGTGTAGACGGCATGCACGGCCTCGGCCATCTGCGCGTCGCTCAGTTCGCGGCTCGGGTCGGTGCCGCGCAGGCAGGCATCGACCTTGTGCTGCGCGATGTCGAAGCCGATGGTGCGCACGTGCTTTCCGAACTCGATGACGAGCGGCAGCCCGACATAGCCGAGGCCGATGACTGCGAGGGTGTTCATGGAAGGTCTCTCGAAAGAAGGGGAAGTCGGTCAGGGGGCCGAGGCGCGCACGCGCTCCAGCTCGGCCACGAGCGCTGGCAGGTGGCGGGCCACGAAGGCGTCGAGGCGGGCCGCGGTTTCGGGGCCTTCGCCCACGGCGTAGAAGCTCAGCGTGGCGCCGTCGTCGCCACGGCCGGCCAGGCGGCCCAGCACGCCCCAGGCGGTGGCGCGGTGGTCGCTGTCGGTGAGGTGGCCACCGCTCCACAGCAGCTGCCGCACCTGCAGGTGCTGGCGCAGCAAGGTGGCGCCGGTGCGGCCACGCAGCAGTTCGGCCCGGCGCAGCACCAGCGGCTCACCGTCGACGCTGAGCGTCGTGCGGCCACCGGACAACCGGTTCCACTCGCTGTCGTCGGAACGGATCAGCAGGTTGTTGGAACTCGTGAGCTTGGCGCCGTAGCGCTGGTGGCGGTAGTAGGCAAGGTGCACGGCGACCTCGCTGCCGTCATCGAGGCGGTAGACACGGTGCGTTTCCGCTGCCGCGCCCTCGAAGCGCGGTGGCAGTGGCAGGCTCTGGTCGGCCGCGGGCTCGGTGCCGGGCAGTGCCGGCAGCACCAAGGCCACGGGCGGCGTGGTGGCGGGCAGTGCCAGCATCGCGGCCACCACCGGGGCCACCGCGGCCACGGCCAGCGCGGCAATGGCACCCCGCCACTGCACGGCTGCCGGAACCGGCTCGCCGAGGCTGCTCGACCACGAGGCATCGGCCACCGCCTCGGCGGGCGACTCGGCCCAGCGCGCACCGACCACGAACATGATGCCGATCACGACGCCGAAGAACACCCAGCCGTAGATCAGGTGGTCCACCCCGACCGCGATGGTGTTGCCGGACAGGTGGCCCAGCATCACGATGCCGTAGGCCCGCACCCAGTTCGCGACGATGGGCACGAGGATGGACACGCCGACGAAGATCCAGCGCCGCGTCGGGCTCTGGTAGTTCAGGTACGCGAACAGCGTACCCACCATGAACGACGCGATCAGGTAGCGCACGCCGCTGCAGGCCTCGACCACGCTCCAGGCACCGGACGGGATGATGAACTGCAGCCCTTCCCGGTAGACCGGGATGCCGGTGGCGATCAGCGCCCAGATGGTGAAGTCGGCCGTCCACTCCATCATCGGGTCGAGCATGAACTCGCCGACCGGCACCATGAAGAACAGGAAGGCGAGCGGGAACTGCAGCTGCCGCGTCACGGCCATGCCCAGCACCGCCGGCACCGCGAGTACCAGCAGCGCGGTCACCGCCAGTTGGGTGACGGCGTTGACGCCGCCCAGATCGCCGAGCAGCCAGCCGAAGGCCACCACGGCCATCGGCAGCAGCAGCCAGGGCGCCGGCTTCGGCACCAGCCGGGCCAGCTCGGCCCGCATGCGCCACACCAGCCACAGCACGATGGGCGGCACCAGCCAGGCATGGGCGAAGGTCTCGGAGCGGGTCCAGATGCCGGCCATCGCGACGAAGGTGTCGCGGTAGAGCAGCCCGATGGCCAGCAGCACGGCCACCATGGCCGGCAGGGCCACGCGCCAGCGCGACGGCAGGGCCACGGTGTCGAGCACGGCGCTCACGGGGTGGTCTCCAGCGGAGCGGCCGGCGCAGCGGTCCGGATCGCGGCCACGGGGTTTGCCTGGTCCGCAAGGTCCGCCAGATGGCGATCGACGACCGCAAGGTGTGCGCTCCAGGCGTAGTGCCCCAGCACGCGGCGGCGGGCGGCGGAACCGATGGCCGCGGCACGCGCCGGATCGTCGAGCAACTGCGCCAGCGCGGCGACCACGGCCTCGCCGTCGGCCGCCGGCACGATGTCTTCACCCGGCCGGGCCTCGAGCACCGAGGCGCAGCCTTCGGTGGCGACCACCGCCTTGGCCATGGCCATGGCCTCGAGGATCTTGTTCTGGATGCCGCGTGCCACGCGCAGCGGTGCGACGACGGCGGCCGCGTGCTGCAGCCAGGGCCGCACGTCGGGCACGGTGCCGGTGACGATCACGCCATCGCCGGCCAGCGCCTGCACCGCCGGCGTCGGCGCACGGCCGACGATGGCAAAGCGCAGCCCAGGGCGCGTTGCCTTCAGCCGCGGGAACAGCTCCTTGGCAAACCAGCCCACGGCGTCGACGTTGGGCCAGTAGTCCATCGCGCCGGTGAACACCACCGCCCGCTCGCCCGGTGCGTAGGGCGAGGCCAGCGTCGGCTGCGGCGCGAAGAATTCGGCATCAACGCCGTTGTTCATGGCCTCGCAGCCCTCGGCCACCTCGGGCGCCAGGCGCTGGAACAGCGCGGTCTCGGCCGTGGTGGAAAAGAAACTGCGGCGCGCAGCAGCGGCCGTCTGGCGCTCGAAGGCCAGCAGCCGTTCGCCCTCGCGCCGGTACAACCAGCTCATCGGCCAGGCATGGCGTTCGGCGTAGGCGCCCCACTTCGCGGAGTCGACGTCGACGAAGTCGACCAGCCGCGGCAGTTCGTCGAGCCCGTCCAGGTACTGCGCCATGGCCGAGGAATAGACGATGGCGGCGTCCAGCCGCTCGCGGGCGGCCGTCTCGCGCACCCAGGCGGCCAGGCCGGCATCGCGGTAGGCGCGCACCGACAGTGGCTCGCCGGTGGCCAGGCCGACCAGGCTGCGGACCTTGGCGGCGCGCGGGTTCATCGGCACCACGTGCAGGCCGGCGCACAGCCGGCCCAGCGTGCCCACGTGCGCCAGATCGGCCGGATCGTCGGCGAAACAACCGAGGAACACGCGGTGGCGCGCCGCCAGGTGCTTCAGCAGATGGTAGGAGCGCACCTTGTCGCCCTTGTCGGGCGGGTACGGGATGCGGTGCACCAGCAGCAGCAGGTTCGCCACGTGCGCACTCCGTTCAGCCGAGGCTTTTCACGACAAACGGCCCGAGCCAGTTCGCGACCGGCAACGGCAGCCGCCGCCAGGCCTCGATCATCAGCTTGTACTTGGCGTTGGACGGGTTGTTCTGCGGCACGGTGTCGCGCTGGTACAGGCGGTATTCGTAGTGCAGCGGCTGCGGCTCGAAGCCCCAGTTCTTCTTGAAGTCGAACGGGCCGGTGCCGCGCTTGCTGCGGCCGTAGTCGAACAGCGTGCAGCCCCGGCCGAGCGCATGCCGCATCAGCGCCCAGTATTTGAAGTCATTGGCCGCCAGGCCACGGGCCGCCGTGTCGTCGCCGGCGTAGTAGGGCAGCACTTCGTCACGGAAGTAGAAGGTCAGCACCGACGACAGCGGCCGGCCATCCGGCGAGCTGACCGTCAGCACCTCGCAGTCGCGGCCGAACTCGTCGGCCAGCGCCTGGAACCAGCGCTTCGGCAGGGCCGGCGTGCCATGGCGGTGCACGTTGTCGGCGTACAGCGCGAAGAAGCGGTCGACGTTTTGGTCGATGTCGGCGACCAGGCCGTTCTTGATGCCCTTGCGCACCATCGCGCGCTGCTTGCGCGGGATGGCGTTGAGGTTGGCTTCTTCGGTGGGCTCCAGGCGCTTGCGGAAGCTGACGTACAGCTGGTCCTGGCGCGGCCAGTCGGGCTGGCGCGGCGCGGTGTGGCGCAGTTCCAGGTGCGGCACGGCCAGGCGCTGTGCCAGTGCATCGGCGGCCTCGGTCAGCGCGCGGGCGCTGGCCTCGTCGGCCGCCGCCACGCCGCCGTACACGCAGAACGGCAGGCTGGTGAGCGAATTGCCGAACAGCCGGCTCTTCACGTGCGCCAGCGGCAGCACGCCGGTGAGGCGCTCGCCGTCGAAGGCCTGCAGGAAGTGCGTCTCGTGGCCGAACACGCGCTCGAGCGCACGGCCCCAGCCGCTCAGGTGGCAGAAGGTGGCCTCGGGGCAGCCGCGCACAAACGCGTCCCAGGACGCGGCAGCGCGCGCATCGCCGACGGCGAGACGTTCGACGCGGACCATCGCCCGCTCAGCGAACGGCCTCGGGCCGAAGGCTGCGGGCGGTGTGCGGGGCCGGTGCCGGCGAAGGGCCGGCGCCGTCGAGGAAGATGCGGTCCATGCGGCCCCAGCGGAAGTCGGCGAGCAGCTGCCCGAGCCGGCGCTCCATGCGGCCGATGTTCACGTAGTGGCGGAAGCGTGACTTGGCGTCGATGCCGGCCACACGCGGCTGCTCGACGTCGATCTCCCACGGGTGGAAGTAGAAGACCGCGGACTCGCCGTCGTCGCGGTTGACCTTGCCGATCAGCCAGCGTGAAACGGCATAAGGCAACAGCCGGAAATAACCGCCACCGCTGGACGGCAGGTTGCGGTTGAGCATGCGCACGGTGGTCACCGGCACCTCCAGCAGGCCGTTGGCCAGCCGGTAGGCAAAGCGCGGCGAATCGGGCATGCCGTAGTGGTCGTGCCGGATCGGGTAGATGCTGCTGCTGTAGCGGTGGCCGGTTTCGGCCAGCGTGTCGAAGGCCCAGAGGTTGGCGGTGCCGATCGAGAAGCTGGGCGCGCGGTAGCCGCGCACCTCGACGCCGCCGAGGTCCTCGAGGATGTGCTTGGCGCGCACGATGTCGTCGCGGAAGGCCTTGGGCATGAGGTCGCTGGCGCGCTCGTGGCCGTAGCCGTGGCTGGCCAGTTCGTGGCCCTGGGCGACGATCTCGCGCACCAGCTGCGGGTAGCGCTCGGCGATCCAGCCCAGCGTGAAGAAGGTGGCCTTGACCTCGCGCTCGGCCAGCAGCGCCAGGATGCGACCGACGTTGCGCTCGACACGGCACTCCCGCGTGTCCCACTCGTCGCGCCGGATGTAGGGCGCGAAGGCGGACACCTGGAAGTAGTCCTCGACGTCGATCGTCAGGGCGTTGGCGGGGCTCACGAGGGTCGGGGCCAGCATCCGCGCATTCTCACGCGAGGGCAGCCCCCGCGGCCAGCCCCTCAGCGGGGGTCGTCGGCCAGCCAGCGGTACAAATCGGCGGCGATGCGCTCGGCGGCACGGCCGTCCCAGCGCTCCGGCACCCGCCCACGCTTGCCCTGGCCGGCCAGAATGACGGCCACGCCGTCGCGGATGGCCTGCACGTCGCGGCCGACCATGGTGTTGGTGCCTTCGGCGATGGTGATCGGGCGCTCGGTGTTCTCGCGCAGCGTCAGGCAGGGCACACCGAGCGCGGTGGTCTCTTCCTGCAGGCCGCCGCTGTCGGTGAGCACCACAGTGGCACCGGCCATCAGGCCCAGCATCTCCAGGTAGCCCTGCGGCGGCAACAGCGCGATGCGCCCGCCGGTCACCAGCTTCTCGAGCCCGAAGCGCTGGATGTTGCCGCGTGTGCGCGGGTGCAGCGCAAACACCAGCGGCAGCGTCTCCGAGACCTCGCGCAGCACGCCGAGCAGCGACTCCAGCGTCGCCGCGTCGTCGACGTTGCTGGGCCGGTGCAGGGTGACGACGCCGTAGCCGGCCGCAGCGCCAACCAGCGCCGGATCGGCCCCGTGCGCCGCCAGCGTCTCGGCCGGCGGGCGGGCGCGCGGCTTGTGCGACAGCAGCGAGTCGATCATCACGTTGCCGGCGAAGCAGATGCGCGCGTCGGCGATGCCCTCGCGGGCCAGATGGTCGGCCGCGCTGCGCTCGGTGGTGTAGAGCCGGTCGGCCACCTGGTCGGTGAGCACGCGGTTGATCTCTTCCGGCATGCGGCGGTCACCGCTGCGCAGGCCGGCCTCGACGTGCACCACCGGCACGCCCTTCTTCACCGCCACCAGCGTGCAGGCGAGCGTGGAGTTGACGTCGCCGACGACCAGCACACACGCGGGCTTGTGCTCGTCGATGGCCGGCTCGATGCGCTTCATGACCTCGGCTGTCTGCACCGCGTGCGAGCCGGAGCCGACCTCGAGGTTCAGGTCGGGCCGCGGCAGCTGCAGGTCTTCGAACAGCTGGTCGCTCATGCTGGCGTCGTAGTGCTGGCCGGTGTGGACCAGCAGCGCCGGGATCGGCGGCTCGTGTGCCGTGAAGGCGCGCAGGATCGGCGCCATCTTCATGAAGTTCGGGCGGGCGCCGACGATGCACATCACCGGGCCGGACAGCGGCTTGGTCACTCACCGCCTCCGGTTGGGGCCTCGGGCTTCTTCAGCGCCGCCACCAGCTTGCCGAGCAGGTTCAGGATCTGCACATTGCTGCGCTCCAGGCGCAGCAGGCTGCGTTCCAGGCGCTGCAGCTGGTCGCCGCGCGCATCGGCCGTCAGCGCGGCGAGCTGCTTCGTCATCGCGTCGGCCTCGGCCGGTTCGAGCTTGAGCTGGGTCAGGTCGACATCCAGCGCCATGCCCGCCAGGCCGCCCGGCATCGAAGGCTCGCCTCCCAGCAGCGCAGGTTGCGCCGCCGGCCGCGCCGCCACGGTGTTTTCCTGCTGGAACTCCTTGACGACCTCGTCGACATCGGCGGCTGTCAGCGCCGTGCGGCCGGCCAGGAAGCCGGCGAGCAGCAGGCGGTCGCACAGCGCATTGATGCGCCGCGGAATGCCGCCGCTGGCCTTGTACAGGCCCTCGAAGGCCGCCGGCTCGAAGCTCGGCTTGCCCTTGCTGCCGGCGCAGCGCAGCCGGTGTTCGATGTAGCCGCGGGTTTCGTCCTGGTCCAGCGGGCCGATGTGGCAGGTGGCCGCCACGCGCTGGCGGAACTGCTCCATCTCGGGCCGCTGCAGGATCTCGCGGAACTCCGGCTGGCCGACCAGGAAGCTCTGCAGCAGCGCCTGGTTGCCGAACTGGAAATTGCTGAGCATGCGCAGCTCTTCCACCGCGCGCGGCGTGAGGTTCTGCGCCTCGTCGACGATCAGCAGGCAGCGCTTGCCCTTGCTGGTCTGGCTGATCAGGAAGGCTTCCAGCGTGATCAGCAGTTCGCTCTTGGGCACGTCCTTCACGCGAAAACCGAAGGCCGCACCGACCATGCGCAGCGTGTCCTCGGCGCCGAGCTGCGTCGTCACCAGATGGCCGGTGATGACGTTGCTGCCGTTGAGCCCTTCGATCAGGCTGCGCAGCACCATGGTCTTGCCGGCACCGATCTCGCCGGTGATGACGATGAAGCCCTCGTTGCGCGACACGCCGTACTCGAGATAGGCCTTGGCGCGCCGGTGCTGCTTGCTGGCGAAATAGAAGCTGGGGTCGGGATTGAGCTGGAACGGCTTGGCCGTGAGCCCGTAGAAGGCTTCGTACATGGCGGCCCCTAGAAGCGGTGGCCCAGCGAGACCGTCACGGCCGCCTCGCGGTAGGGCTCGGTGAGGCTGTTGAAGACCGAATAGCGCGACGAAGCCGCCAGCGTAGTGCGCAGGCCGAGCCGCTGCGTCAGCGTCAGCGACAGCGACTTCAGGTCGGTGGCGCCCTGGGTGCTGGTCGCCCGTGTCATCAGGCGCGAACCACCGGCACCGAGGCTGACGTTCGGCGTCAGCCGGTAGGAGACGTTGCTCATGTAGCCGCTCTGCTGCACGGGCTCGCGTGCAACGTCGGTGAGCGCCCGGTCGATCGCCTCGGTCCGCGTGCGGTAGAGCTGGACAGAGGCCGACAGCCGCTGCCCGCTCCAGCTCCAGTTGAGCTGGTGGTTCTCGGTGACCGACACAGCGCCGACGACGAACCCCGGGATCGCGATCGAGTTCGGATCGATGCCCAGGGCGGCCAACTGGGCCCGCACCGCGGCTTCGCGCTCGACCGGGTTCGGAATCTCGGCGGCAGCCCTCGACATGAACAGCTCGAACGCCGTCCGTGGCTCGACGTTGTTGCCGAAGCCGTTGCTCGAATCTCGGCTGCTGCGCAGGCTGAACGACGAGCGCGGCATGCGGTACTCGATCACGCCGCTGTAGCCGCGGCCGAAATAGCGGTCGTCGACGTCGAGCTGCACACGCGTGCGCGGCGACGGCCGCCACGAGGCGCCAACACCCCAGGTGTTGGTGCGCCGGCCCTCGAGATCCTGCACGTTCTGCTTCTCGGTGCCCCCGCGGGCGCTGAGCGTTAGGTCGGCATCGACCAGCCAGCCGAGCGACAACAGCGCGGTGTCGTTGCGGGTGGAGCGGCCGACCCGGTAGTCGGTTTCGAGGCTGCTCGCGCTCAGGTGCCAGGTGATCAGCGTGCCGGGAATGGCCGACGAGGCCGACAGGCGGCCACCCGTCTGCAGCTGGTCACCAACCAGCGAATCGCGCGTGTTGGTGGCGTTGGCCATCAGCCGGGCTTCGACATTGACGGCACCGCCGACAACACCACGCAGCACGGGCGACAGGGAAGCAGTGCCGACCTCGGTAAGGTTGCGGCCATCGAAAAAGCCGGTGCTGCTGCCAGGCGCGTACTGGGCGCCATGGGCCGAATTGGACTGCTGCGAGATCGCCGCCTGGCCTTCGATGAAGAAGTGCTGCGGCACGGCCTCGGCGTTGAAGCTGGCGCCCAGGCGGTTGACGGCCTGGGCACGGTCCTCACCGCGCGACTGCGTCGCCAGCGTCAGCCCGTAGTCCAGGGAGCCGACGACGCGGCCGCTGCGGCTCTCCAGGCGGATGCTCGGTGTAACCTCGGTGGTCCACCAAGGCTTGTCGCGCCCACCGAGGCTGCTGTTGGCGTTGAGGCTCACCCGCGAGTCGACGCCCAGGGAAACCGAGGTGTTGCGCGTCTGCGCGGCAACAGGCCATGCCATCGCGACGACGGCAGCGCCTGCCACCCACAGCGGCCACGACGACCCGGTGGACGCCACCGGCCCGACGGGGTGATCGGCACGCAGACGCTGCGGCAGGCGGCAGGGCCAGGACATCGACACGGCGAGACTCAGGACACCCGGCTTGGGACCGACGCGGGCTCCGAAGCCGGGCCCGACACCGCACCAGCGCTGCCCGCGTCGCCGGCACCCGCCGGACCGCCGCTGGCGCCGTAGCCATACCCATAGCCGTACCCATAGCCATAACCGTACCCATAGCCGTAGCCATAGCCCTCGCCGTAGGCGCCACCGGAGCCGGCGCGCGCCTTGTTCAGCACCATCAGCTTCACCGGGCAGGCCTCGATCGTCGACAGCGCCTGCTTGACCGTGCTCTGCAGTGTGCGGTCGGCATGCACCACGACGACGATCTGGCCCATGTGCGTGGCCAGCACGCGCGACTCGGTCGTCAGCAGCAGCGGCGGCGAGTCGAAGATGATGATGCGGTCCGGATACCGGGTGGCCATGTCGTCGAGCAGATGCGACATCGCGTCCGAGGCCAGCAGTTCGGTCGCCTTGGGGTGCGGAGAGCCGCTGGGCAGCAGCGTCAGCTTGTCGACGTTGGTGCGCAGCAGCACGTCGGACATCTCGGCCTTGCCCTCGAGCAGCTCGAGCAGGCCGGGGCCTGGCGGCAGACCGAGCATCTTCAGGATCGAGGGCCGTGCGACATCGGCGTCGACCAGCATCACCGTGTGGTCCAGCTCGGCTGCGATGCTCATCGCCAGGTTGATCGAGGTAAAGCTCTTGCCCTCGCCGGGCAGCGCGCTGGTCACCATGATCAGGTTGCCGTGGGTCACCGTGGCGGCGCCCTTGCCGACCGCGTTGGCGATCAGCGGGCGCTTGATCACGCGGTACTGGTCGGCCATGTGCGAACGCGGCGCCTGGGGCGTGACGATGCCGGCCGCGGCAATGGCCGCCAGGTTCAGCTCGACACGGCGCGACTGCGGGCCTTCGGGCTCGCGGAAACGCTCCGGCAACAACGCGGGCCGCTCGGCCACCGGCAGGCTCGTGGCGGGCGGGGCCCAGGGCGAGGGTTCGGCATCGGCCGCCGGCGCAGCAGGCCCGTCGGTCGTTGACGCCCCGGCGACCTCGGGCACCTCGACGCCGGCGGCCCGCAGTTGGGCGAGCCGCTCGGCCGCTTGTTCGATCAGGCTGCTCATGGATCAGGCTCCGAAGCGGGACACCAGCGACAGGGTGATCAGCCCGGCCATGAACAACCCCACCAGGCCACCGGACGCGGCGACGAAGCGGAACAGGCTGGCCCGCTCGCGGTGCTTGTCCTCCTCGGTGCGCAGCAGGGTCACGATGCCCAGCAGCGGCAGGCCGGTCTGCTTGCGCAGGTCTTCAGGCGTGGCGAAGGTGGGGCGCAACTGGCTCGCGGCGAACGCGAAGAACACGCCGAGCGCGAGCGACACCACCAGCACGGCCGGCAGCAGCAGCATGCGGTTCGGCGACACCGGCTTGGGCGCCACACGCGGCGGGTCGATCAGGCGGAACTCGGCCACGCCGGAAGCCACGTCGAGCTCGCCGGACATCACGGCCGACTGCCGGCGCGCCACCAGGTCTTCGTAGTTCTTCTTGGTGATGGCGTAGTCGCGGTTGAGCTGGGCAGCCTCGGCCTCCAGCTGCGGCGCCGACTTCAGCGCCTCACGCGCGGCCGCGGCACGCACCGTGTATTCGGCCACGCGCGCGCGAAGCGCCGCCACCTGCACCTCGGCCCCCGCCAGCACCCGCGACAGCTCCTGTGCGGCCAGGCTGCTGGCCCCGGTTACCGCGCCCGGACCTGCTGCGGCCGCCTGGGCCATGGCCGTCTTGCGCAGCTCGGCCATCTCGCGCTTCTTCTGGTCTTCGAGGTCGGACACCAGCCGCTTGGTCGAGATGACGTCGGGATGGCGATCGGTGTAGCGCTGCATCAGCGCATCGAGGTTGCGGCGCAGCTCGGCGATGCGCCCGTCCAACTCCGGTGTCGCGATGTTGATCGTCGATTCCTGCAGCAGGCTCTGCGTGGCGATGTTCGAACCCTGACCGCGCTCCATGGCCAGCTGCTGGCGCGCTGCATCGCGCGCGTTTTCGGCCTCGCGCAGCTGCAGCCGCGCCTGCTCGAGCTGGGAATTGGCCTCACCCAGCCGCGTCGCGGCGTCCTTGCCGTCGCCAGCCTGCGTCGTGATGTTGCGCAGGCGGAACTCCTTCATGCGCGCCTCGGACTCTTCGAGCTTGGCTTCGAAGGTCTTGATCTGTTCGTTCAGGAAGGTCTTGGCCGCGTCGGTGTCCTTGCGGCTGGTGCCCAGGCCCGACTCGACGAAGATCGACACCATCGACTGGATCACGCGCTTGGCCCGCTCCTGCTCGCTGTCGCGGAAGGACATCGTGTACAGGTTCAACCCGCCGGCCGTGCCGATGCGAATGCCGTCGCTGAGCTTCTGGATCAGCGCTTCCTGGTCGTTGCGGCCGGCGTTTTTCAGGTCCAGATCCGCCATGCGGATCAGCTTCTCAAGGTTGGGCCGGCTGACCAGCGTGCGGCTGAGCATGCTGATCTGCTGCTCGATGTTGGGCTGCACCGTGAGCCCGACCATCAGCGGCTTCAGGATCGAGTCGGTGTCGACGTAGATCCGCGCCGAGGCTTCGTACTGGTCGGGGATCTTCATCACCACGACCACACCGACGATGGCGCCAACCCAGGCCACGACCAGGCCAGGCCAACGGAACTTCCACATCCCGCGCAGGATGATGAGCGCTTGCTGAACGATCTCTTGCATGGCGTGCGGCGGAAGTGGGCGGCTGGCGAGGCGTAGGCGAGGACCGGCGAGCCCGCGCTCAGAACAGGCCCTGCGGGATGACGAGGATGTCGCCCGGGCGCATCTCGACGTTGGCAGCCAGGTCGCCCCGCTTGATGAGGTCCTTCAGGCGCACGGCGTACTGCTTGTTGCCGTCGGCGGTGCGCTGGATGATGGCGCGGTTGCCATCGGCGAAGTCGGTCAGGCCGCCCACCGCGATCATCACGTCGAGCAGCGTCATCTTCTGCTTGTAGGGCAGGAACTGCGGGCGTGCAGCCTCGCCGACGACGCGGATCTGCTCGCTGTACGGCCCGACGAAGCCGGTGACGATGACCGTGACGACCGGATCGCGCACGTAGGTGGCGAGCTTCTTCTCGATGTCACGCGCCAGCTCGGGCGGCGTCTTGCCCTGGGCGACCAGCTCGTCGACCAGCGGCGCAGCCAGCTTGCCGTCCGGACGCACGGGGTAGGACCCCGACAGCTCCGGGTTGCGCCAGACGATGACGTTGACGTTGTCGCCAGCGCCGATGATGTAGCTGTAGTCGGCGGTGTCGGTCTGAACGGGTGCTGGCGGCAGGTTGACCGACGAGCAGGCCGACAGCAGGCCGGCGGCCGCGACCAGTGCAGCGAGGGCAGCGCGCAAATTGGCTTTCGGGAACACGGCTTCTTCTCCTGGGTCGGGCTGAGGCCCTGTGACGGGCATTCTTCGACAGGCCCGAATTCGGGCCAGTTCAAAATCATGGCACAGGCAGAGCCCGGGCGGCCCCGCTCTCGGTGCGGCAGCGCCGCAAAGTTGGCATGAACCGCACCCCGGACGGGGCGCGGACGATGCCGACCGGCGACTAGATGCGGGCGTACAGCCGGTCCACCTCGGCCTGCCCCGGGAACTCGGCGCCGAGTTTCCGCAACCGATCGAGCTGTTCGCGCGCAAGTCGCTTGTCGCCGGCCTGCAAGGCGACCCGGGCCAAGCCCAGCTGCAGCGTCGGGTTGTCGGGAGACAGGTCCAGAGCCCGGCGCTGCATGGCCAGCGCATCCGAATGCCGGCCCTCGTGCGACAGCGCCATGGCCAGCGTGTCCATGAGATCGGGGCGATCGGGCGCCAGTGACACCGCGCGCCGCGCCCATTCCACGGCCCCCGAACCACCGAGTTGCACGGTCACCCAGGCGAGATTGTTCAGCGCCAGCGCGTTCGTCGGATAGACCTCGACGACACGCCGCAGGCGCGGCTCGGCCACCTTGTACTCGCCCCGGGCCAACTCCCGCACGGCAATCAGGTACTCAAAGGCGACATCGTTGGGATGACTGCGCATCCACTCGCCAGCAAACCGCACGGCCTCGGCATCCTTCCTGGCATGCAACAAGTGGCTGTACAGCAGCTCGGCCAGATCGGAGCTCCTCGTCCGCGAGACCCCCTCCCTGAGCGACGCCAGCGCCGAATCGACCGCCCGTTGCCGCATGTGGTACGCCGCCTCGAGCGTGTAGCTGCCCGGGTCATTGGGACGCAGCTCGCGTTGCCGGCGAACATAGTCGGCCGCTTCTTGCGGACGCCGGGCCGCGACGAGCAGGTCGACGAGCGCCTGCTGCGCAACCGAGTTGCGCGGGTCCAGCTCGACCGCCTTGCGCGCCGCCGTCAGCGCGGCATCGGTCTGGTTCTGGAGCGAGTAGACCTGCGCCAGCCGCACATAGGGAAGCGCAGCGTTCGGTACCGCCCCAGCCAACCGACGGAAGGTCGACACCGCCTGCTCGACGTCACCCGCCAGCACCTGCGCCCCACCGACGGCTTCCAGAACCTTCGGGTCCCCCGGGAAGGCTACCAGCGCCTCCTGGGCGTAGGACAGGGCCTGCTTCGTCTGACGCTTTCTGAGGCTCAGCTCGATCAGCCTGAGCTTGGGTTCAGGCGACAGCGGCGACGCGTCGGCAGCCCGCCTCAGCAACTGGCGGACCTCGTCCGTATCCGAGCCGAAACGGGCCTTCAGCTCTGCCAAGGCAAGCAGGGCGACGGAGTGACGCGGGTCCTGATCGACGATCGCCTGGACCCGCGCAATCGACTGGTCGATCCGGTTCTCGAGCTGATCGATGGCCACCAGGCTGACCACGGCGCCGAACAGCGATGGATCCATCGCGAGCGCCCGCTCGAAGGCCTCGCGCGCACCGGCCAGGTCGCGCCGCGCCAAACTCACCCGGCCGCGCATCTCTTGGTGAGCCGCCTTGCCGGGCTGCTTTTGCTCCAACCGGCTCAGCACCTCCAAGGCCTGGTCGAACTCGCCGCGCGCCAGGCGGGCGGCGAACAGCGCCTCGTCAGCAATGGTTTCCGTCGTCCGCCCCGACAATCCCTCAAGCTCGCGCAGCGAGGAACCCGCGTCACCCTGCTCGAACCGGCGCACCAGCCGAAGGGTCTGCAGACGGGCATCTTCGGGGGCCGCCGCTATCGCCCGGCGCATGAGTTCGTCCGCGGCCTTGAAGTCACCTTGGCGGATTCGGACTTCCGATGCCATGGCAAGTGCCGCCGGAGACACCTGCGACGACTGCAGCAGCGGCGTCAGGGTCGACGCAGCATCGGCATACTCACCCAGCCGCACCTGCACCTCTGCAAGATCCAGCCGCAGGCCCACCAGGCGCGGCTCATTCGTCAGCGCCTTGCGCATCAGATTGGATGCCTGGGTCAGGGACCCCAGCCGCGCCTCGACGACACCCGCTGCAGCCAGAACGGTCGCGTTGTCCGGCAGCACGGCAAGCATCTTCTGCAACCGCTCCCGCGCGCCGCCGAGATCCCCGTCAATGACCGCGAAGCGCACCTCGGCCATGCGTGTCAACGGATGCACGGGGGCAACCTCCGACATGCGGCCGTACTGTGTCCGTGCGAGTTCGTTGTCTCCTCGCTGCAGATAGAGATCCACGAGCATGCCGTGTGCTGGCACCGAAGCGGGCTCAACTTCCAGCAGGCGCTTCAGCGCGTCAATGGCCGGTCCAGCCTGCCGGCGAGCAGACAGAAGCTCGGCCTCCAGCAGAAGCGCATCGACGTCGCGCGGGTTCTCCTTCAGCAGCGCAGCCACTTCCTGCGACGCCACATCGATCTCGCCGCGCCCAGCCTGCATTCGGGCGTTCAGGAGCCGGGCATACGGAAACGTTGGATCGACCTCCAGGGCCCTGGCCAAAGCGGCACGCGACTTCGCGGCATCGCCCAGCCCGTTCCAGGCCAAGGCCAGCTCTGCCTGGACCGAGGCGTCGGACCGTGCATTGCCGGTGCTGATGCTCCCAAGAACGTGGACGGCCCGCTTGTAGTCACCCGTCCGCAGCAACGCGCGGGCGTACAAGGGCTGAACCAGGGCCTGATCAGCCCCCTCGGACAGCGCCCTTTGCAGTTCGATGACCGCGGCTTCCGCATCGCCTGTCGCGAGCAGCGCCATCCCCAGCGCCACCCTCGCCTCGACCAGCGCAGGGTTCTCCTGCAGGGCCACCCGGTAATGAACCATGGCGGCCGCCGTGTCGCCCTGCTCCTGCGCCCGCTGCCCCAATTGCAGCGGCGACAGCGCGCCGCCACGCTCGCAGGCGGTGACAAGCAGCACGAAGCCCAAGGCAAGCAGGGACCCCAATCGCCACGGCGCCCGTCGCGGCCGGGTCGAACCCGCCAACCGGCGAAGAACTTGTGGCTGTCTTGTCATGGCTCCCCTTCGCCCTTCGAACACAGTGGCGCCGAGGTCAGCATGCGACCCGATCCCGACGGCAGCCGGCGAGTATCGGGCAGCTCAAGGAAAAAACGGGATCGCCCTTGCCAGCACGCGGCCGCCATCGCGAAAGAGTAGGCACAAGCCAGAACCGCCTCGGCGTCGATCGGTCTGCTGGCATCCGCACCACCATGCCGGCATCATCTCCAGCGCACTGTCGGCAGACCTTACACCCCCGGAGGGCCAAACCCATCCAACTTCCATAACTCATTGATTTATATTTATTTTTGTTCACTGGCACGGTCGGTGCTCTACCTTCTCCGTCGGTTGACGGTACGCAACATCCAGCGCCTAGCAACCGGAAGTGTGCGACATCGTGTTTAGGGGAATCACATGAACTTCATCAAGCTTTCCAAGGTTGCAGCCGCTGCCGGCATCATGCTCGCCTCGGTTACTTCGGCCCAGGCCACGGTGGCGCTGGAAATTCGCGACGTGACGGCGAGCGTCTCGCTGTTCTGCGACACCAGCCTGACCTTCACTGCCTCGAACTGCGGCGCTGGCTTCATTGCCACGTTCGGCGGCAGCTTCATCGCCTTCACCGGCAACGTCGGCGGCTTCAACATCAGCTTCACGAACTTCGTGAGCAACACCCCGGGCACGCCCGGCGAAGCCATCCTGAACGGCAGCACCACCCAAGTGGAGCGCATTGGCGCCGGTCAGGGCCAGCTTCAGATCGACCTGAAGGGCTTCAACTACCTGTACCCCGCCGGCGAACTCAAGACGCTGTCGGGCTCGGCTTCGCTGACCTCCAGCGACACCGCCTTCGGCTCGGGCCCCCTGGGTGCGGACCGCGTGTTCAGCCGCTTCCTGGCGGCCGGTGACAACCTGATCCCGGGCGTCGGCGATCCGGAAACCTTCTGCTCGATCGCGATCAGCACGAACAACAGCTGCGGCACGGGCCAGCTCTACTGGACGGATGCTGACGGCGGCTTCTTCTCGATGCGCGACGTGCAACTGATCACGCTGTCGGAAGGCAAGAAGGTCAACACGACGGTGTCGGGTACGGTGAGCGCGGTTCCCGAGCCGATGACCCTGTCGCTGGTGGGTGCCGGCCTGCTGGGCGCCGCTGCCGTGGCTCGCCGCCGCGCCAAGAAGGCCGCCTGATCGGCGATTGATTCAGCGGCCCGCAGGGGCCGTTGAAGCGCCAAAACCCCGGATCCGCCCAACGGCGGGCTCCGGGGTTTCTTTTTTGGGGCAGGCCATCACCCCCGCAAGAGGCAGACGCCCGATTGCGGCATCTGCACGGATCACCCGGGTTTTGGCAGTCCGAAGCGCCCAACCCCCGACCGCGGGGATTGCTGGTGCTGTTTGCGGACGCCTACAGTCGCCGCCAATCGGAATGGCGACACCGCTCGATCAGGTCGCCGCAGACCTCGACGACGAGGCGCCCGCAGCACCCGGCCATGATCCGCATCTTCAACCACTACATTCCCCGGTCCGCCCTGCGCGGCCTGGTGTTTGACCTCGGCCTGCTGCTGCTGCTGGCGGTGCTCGCGCTGAGCATCAAGCTCGGCGACGTGGCCAGGGTGGTGCCGGTGGCCGGCACGCATGTGATCTCGTTCGCGGCCTGTCTGCTGCTGGTCGGCAGCGCCTCCGGCCTGTACGAACCCTCGAGCCGCGTGAGCGCTGGCCGTTCGATGGCCCGCGCGCTGCTGGTGCTGCTGGTGCTGCTGCCGGTGGCCTGGCTGATCTTTGGCCTGCTGCCGGCTGAGTCCGCCGACGGCAAGACGATCCAGCTCTCGGTGATGGCCGGCGTGTCGGCCCTGGTGCTGCGCCGTGCCTGGCTGTCGCACGCCACCTCGGCGGCGTCCACGCGCACGCGTATCCTGATCTTCGGCGCCGGCTCCGCGGCCAAGGACGTCGGCGAAACACTCCAGAAGAACGATCCAAACGCCGACATCGTCGGCTTCGTGCCCGGCCCGAACGAGAAGGAAGCCGCGGTGCCGGCGCACCGCATCCTGCCGCTCGACGACACGCTGCCGCGCCTGGCCCACCGACTGGACGTCGACGAGATCGTCGTGGCGCTCACCGAGCGCCGCGCCGGCAGCATGCCGCTGCGCCAGCTGCTCGACTGCAAGGTCTCGGGCACCAAGGTGCACGACCTGAACACCCACTTCGAAAAGACGCTGGGCCAGATCCGCATCGACTACCTGAACGCCAGCTGGCTGATCTTCGGCGACGGATTCAACCAGGGAACCGCGCGCACGTTGATCAAGCGCGTGTTCGACCTGTTCTGCGCCGCGCTGCTGCTGGTGTTGGCGGCGCCGCTGATGCTGGCCACCGCCATCCTGATCAAGCTCGAAAGCCCGGGCGCGGTGCTGTACCGGCAGGAGCGCGTGGGCCAGAACGGCAGCACCTTCAGCATCGCCAAGTTCCGCAGCATGCGCAACGATGCCGAGAAGGATGGCAAGCCGGTCTGGGCGGCCGCCAACGACAGCCGCGTCACGCGCATCGGCGCCATCATCCGCAAGCTGCGCATCGACGAACTGCCCCAGCTCTTCAATGTGCTGAAGGGCGAGATGAGTCTGGTCGGTCCGCGACCCGAGCGCCCCTATTTCGTCGAGCAGCTGACGCAGGAGATCCCGTTCTACGCGCTTCGCCACAGCGTCAAGCCGGGTGTCACCGGCTGGGCCCAGGTGCGCTACCCCTACGGCGCCACGGTCGAGGACTCGCAGGAAAAGCTGCAGTACGACCTGTACTACGTGAAGAACCACACACTGTTCCTGGACCTCGTCGTCCTGAAGGAAACCGTCGGCGTCGTGCTCACCGGCAAGGGCGCCCGATAGACATCGGATGGCACCCGCTGGCGCCCATGACAGGGCGCGTGACGGAACTCGCGCGCAGGCCCGTGCGCGCCGGCGGACGGCGGTTATCCTGCCGCTCCCACCCAGATCTCCCTCCTTGACCTCTTTGCGCCGAGGCCGTCGTCATGTCGTCTGAAGGTTTCGACGTGACCAGCGCCGGCTACGGCCTCGCGCTGGTCGCTCACCTGGCGCTGGTGGTCTACATCGGCCGCAGCGGCCGCTCGCCTTCGGCCGTGCACGGTGGGCGCTGGCCGGTGCAGCTGGCGCTGGGCGCCACGGCGGCCTGGGCCGCGTTCTGCGTGCTCGGCCGGTTCTGGAACGACCTGGCCGCGGACTACCTCGCCCAGGCCGCCGACCTCCTGCGTTATGCGCTGTGGTTCGTGTTCCTGCAGGCCTTGATCGGCGGTGAAGCCGGCCGGCAGTCGGCCGCCGGCCGCGTCACGCGGCGGGCTGGCATCGGCTGCCTCTTGGTCACCGCGGGGGCCATGGTCGCCCACGCCTTCGACGCCCTGCCCGGCGAGTACGCCCGGCTCGCGATCGCCGGCGCGCTGTCGCTGCCGGTTTGCGGGCTGCTGATGGTCGAGCAGCTGTTCCGCAACCTGCGCGAGGACCAGCGCTGGAACGCCAAGCCCGTGTGCCTGGGCCTGGCCTGCGTCTTCGTGTTCGACGTCTACCTGTTTGCCGAGGGTCTGCTGTTCGGCGTCTTCGACCGCGACGCGATGGCGGTGCGCGGCGCCGTGCATGCGCTGGCGGTGCCCTTTCTCTTCGTCGCGGCGCGGCGCAGCCCGAACTGGATCGCCAAGCTGCACGTCTCGCGCGCCGCGGCCTTCTACTCCGCCACGCTGCTGTTGGCCGGCCTATACCTGCTGTTCATGGCCGCCGCCGGCTACTACGTGCGCTTCTTCGGCGGCGAGTGGGGCCGCGCGCTGCAGCTCGGCCTGGGTGTGGCCGGGCTGGCCCTGCTCGGCATGCTGGTGTTCTCGGGGGCCTTCCGCTCCTGGCTGCGGGTCTTCGTCGGCAAGCACTTCTACAGCTACCGCTACGACTACCGCGAGGAATGGCTGCGCTTCACCACCATGCTGTCCGCGCCGCACAGCACACAGGCCATGGGCGAGACCATCGTGCGCGGCCTGGCCCGCATGGTCGAGTGCCCGGCCGGCAGCCTGTGGACGCGCCAGGGCGCCGGCCAGCCCTATGCGCAGACGGCGGCCTGGAACACGCCGCGTGTCACTGAGCGCGAGGACGACGACGCCTCACTCCTCGCCTTCCTGCGCAGCCAGGGCTGGGTGATCGACCTCGACGAGTACCGGTCCTCGCCGCGCCGCTACGGCGACCTGGCCCTGCCCAACTGGCTGCTCGGCACCAAGAACGCCTGGCTGGTGGTGCCGCTGCTGGTGGGCGATACGCTGCAGGGCTTCGTCGTGCTGGCACGGCCGCTGACGGCGCTGACGCTGAACTGGGAAGTGCTGGACCTGCTGAAGACCGCCGGCCGCCAGGCCGCCGGCCACCTGGCGCAGATGGAGGCCACCGAGGCGCTGCTCGACGCGCGCAAGTTCGAGGCCTTCAACAAGATGTCCGCCTTCGTCGTGCACGACCTGAAGAACATCGTCGCCCAGCTGTCGCTGATGCTGAAGAATGCGGAACGCCTGCACGACAACCGCGAGTTCCAGCAAGACATGCTGTTGACCGTCGAAAGCTCGCTTGAGAAGATGAAACGGCTCATGCTGCAGCTGCGCGAGGGGGCCAAACCCCCGGGCGGCAGCCGTGGTGTGGAGATCGCTCCCATCGTGCGCCGGCTGGTCGCGATGGCCCGGGCCCAAGGCCGCACCCTCGAGACCGATGAAGGCGAACACCTGTTCACCCGTGGCCATGACGACCGCCTGGAGCGAGTGCTCGGCCATCTCGTGCAGAACGCATTCGACGCCACGCCAGCCGCGGGCCGTGTCTGGCTGCGCAGCGAGCGCTTCAGCGGCAGCGTGCGCATCGAGGTCGGCGACACCGGCGCGGGCATGAGCGAGGAGTTCGTCCGCACGCAGCTGTTCCGCCCGTTCAGCAGCACCAAGAGCAGCGGCATGGGCATCGGCAGCTACGAGAGCGCGCAGTACATCCGCGAGCTCGGTGGCAGCATCGAGGTGGCCAGCCAGCCCGGCGAAGGCACGGTGTTCACGGTGCTGCTGCCGGCCTTCGAAACCACGCACGGCTCCGACCTGATGCGGATGAGCCCCCGATGAGCAACGACGCCCCTCTGCTGATCGTCGAGGACGACCTCGCGCTGCAAAAGCAGATCAAGTGGACGCTGGACCGCTTCGAGTCGGTCACGGCCTCCGACCGCGAAAGCGCGCTGGTGCAGCTGCGCCGCCACCAGCCCGCGGTGGTGACCATGGACCTCGGCCTGCCGCCCGACCCCGATTCGGTTTCCGAGGGCTTCAAGCTGCTCGAGCAGATCCTCGATCTCGAGCCCGCCACCAAGGTCATCGTGCTGACCGGGCAGAACGACCAGGCCAATGCGCTGCGCGCGGTGGCACTGGGCGCCTACGACTTCCTGGCCAAGCCCTTCGAGCCGGACATGCTCAACCACGTGGTCGAGCGCGCCACGCGGCTCGCGGAGCTGCAGGCAGAGAACCGCCGGCTGCAGGCGCTGCAGCAGTCCGACGCGATGGCCGGGCTGATCACACGCGACGCCGAGATGCTGCGCATCGCCCGGCTGGTCGAGCGGGTTTCCGGCGCCGACGCGACGGTGCTGCTGCTCGGCGAAAGCGGCACCGGCAAGGAGGTGCTGTCGCAAGGCCTGCACACCGCCAGCAAGCGCGGCGGCCGCTTCGTCGCGATCAACTGCGCCGCCATCCCCGAGAACCTGCTCGAGAGCGAGCTCTTCGGCTATGAAAAAGGCGCCTTCACCGGCGCCGCCAAGACCACGCCCGGCAAGATCGAGACGGCCGACAAGGGCACGCTGTTCCTCGACGAGATCGGCGACCTGCCGCACCCGCTGCAGGCCAAGCTGCTGCGCTTTCTGCAGCAGCGCACCATCGAGCGGCTCGGCGGCCGCAGCGAAATCCCGGTCGACGTGCGGGTGGTCTGCGCCACGCACCAGAACCTGAAGGACCAGATCGCCGAAGGCCGCTTCCGCGAAGACCTCTACTACCGGCTGGCCGAGATCGTCGTCGACATCCCGCCGCTGCGCGCCCGCACCGGCGACGCGGTGCTGCTCGCGCATTCTTTCCTGCGCCGTTTCGCGCAGGACCAGCGGCGCGGCAGCATGCACTTCACCGAAGAGGCGCTGGAAGCCATCGACCGCCACAGCTGGCCCGGCAACGTGCGCCAGCTGCTCAACGCAGTGAAGCGCGCCTCCATCATGGCCGACGGCGAGCGCGTCAGCTGCGAAGACCTCGGCCTGCCCCGCCCGGTGCACGAAGAAGGTGGCGCCGCAGCCACCGAACTTGACCTGCGCACCGTGCGCGAGGCCGCCGAACGCCAGGCCATCGTGGCCGCGCTCGCGCGCGCCAATGGCAACATCGTCAAGGCTTCGGAGATGTTGGGCGTCAGCCGCCCGACGCTGTACGACCTGATGAAGAAACTCGCGATCAAATAGACCGCCATGTGATGGCCGCCAGCCGCGGCCCGGGGAGACACGCATGAACCCGACCTCCAACCGCCTGCCGCTGGCCGTGCTGATCGCCGCCACGCTCACCCTCGCCGCCTGCGGCGGCAAGAGCAGCGAGGACCTCGCCGCCGAAGGCAAGGCGGCGATGGCGCAGAAGGACTACGCCGCCGCCGCCATCCAGTTCAAGAGCGCGCTGCAGAAGGAACCCGATTCGGCCGACTACCGGCTGCAGCTGGGCCTGGCGCTGCTCGAGGGCGGTGACCCGGTGTCGGCGCGGGTCGAGCTCGAAAAGGCGCAGGAGCTGCAGGCACCGGACGAGGCCGTGATCCCGCCGCTGGCGCGCGCGTTGATGCTGGTCGGCGACGAAACGCGGCTGCTCGCGCAGTACGGCCAGACGCGCCTGAACGAGCCCAAGGCCCAGGCCGACCTGCTGACCTCGCTGGCCGCCGCGCACCTGATGCGCAACGACGCGGCGCGCGGCCAGCAACTGGTCGACGACGCGCTGCGCCTGCAACCCGGCTACGCGCCGGCCGTCGTGCTGATGGCGCGGGTGCGGGCCGCGGGCGCCGACTTCGACGGTGCGCTCAAGCTGCTCGACGAGGTGCTGGCGCGCGACGCCGCCGACGAACGCGCCGGCGTCTTCAAGGGCGAAGTGCTGTGGATGGGCAAGCGCGACCGCGACGCCGCGCTCGCCAGTTTCAAGCGCGTGCTCGAGCACAACCCGAAGTCGGTGGCGGCGCACACCTCCACCATCACCATCCTCAACGAGCTGAACCAGCGCGACCAGGCGCGGGCCCAGCTCGCCGAGATGAAGAAGATCGCGCCGCACCACCCGGACACCATCTTCTTCGAGGCCCAGTTCGCCTTCGTCGATGGCGAGTACGCCAAGAGCCGCGAGCTGACCGACCGGCTGCTGAAGGGTGCGCCGAACAGCCCGCGCATCAACGAACTCGCCGGCGCGGCGGACTTCCGCCAGGGCCGCTTCGCCGAAGCCGAGGTATTCCTGTCGCGCGCCGTCAAGACCGCGCCGGCCCGGCTGCTGTCGCGCCAGTTGCTGGCGCAGACCTACCTGCGCATCGCGCAGCCGGCCAAGGCCGTGGAGGTGCTGCTGCCGGTGACGGAGAGCCAGACGCCGGACGGCACCAGCCTCGCGCTGATCGGCGAGGCCTACATGCAGCTCGGCGATGCGCGCAAGGCCGATGCCGCCTTTGCGGCTGCGCAGAAGGTGGCGCCTGACGACGCGCGCATCCGCACCACCGTCGCGCTGGCCGAGATGGCCCGCGGTGGCAACAGCTCGAACGCCGTCGCCAAGCTCGAGGCCATCGCGGCAGAGGACCGCGGCACCCGTGCCGACATCGCGCTGGTCAGCGCGCGCCTGCGCGCCAACGACCTGAACGGCGCGCTGAAGGCCATTGACAGCATCGAGAAGAAGCTGCCCGACCAGCCGCTGGCCTTCCAGCTGCGTGGCCGAGTTCAACTGCTGCAGAAGAACGTCGACGGCGCGGCCAAGTCCTTCGAGACGGCGCTGACCAAGGACGGCAGCTACTTCCCGGCCATCGCCAGCCTGGCGGCGATCGACCTCGACGCCAAGCGGCCCGACGCGGCACGCAAGCGCTTCCAGGACCACCTGCGCACGAACCCGAAGTCGTACCAGGCGCATCTGGCGCTGGCCGAACTGGCCGCGCGCATCGGCGAAGCGCCGGACGCCATCGTCGGCCACCTGCGCAACGCGGTGAAGGCCAATGCCGGCGAACCGCAACCGCACCTGATGCTGATCAACCAGCTGCTGACGGGTGGCGACAGCGCCGCGGCGCTGACCGCCGCACGCGAAGCCGCGGCCGCACTGCCGGGCAACGTTGCCGTCGCCGAGGCCCTGGGCCGCACGCAGATGGCGGCCAACGATGCCGCCAGCGCCGTCACCACCTTCAAGCAGCTGACGGCGCAGCAGGCCACCAACCCGCTGCTCCAGGTGCGCCTGGCCGAAGCCCTGGTGGCCACGCGCGACAACGCCTCGGCACGCCGCGCGCTCGACAAGGCCCTCGAACTGCGGCCCGGCTTCGCGCCGGCGCGCCGCAGCCTGGTCGGCATCGCCATGGCCGAAGGCAAGCCCCAAGAGGCGCTGGCGCTGGTGCGCCAGATGCAGAAGGCCGAGCCCAAGGACGCCAGCGCCTACGTGCTCGAAGGCGATGTCGAAGCCGCCCGCCGCAATTGGGACCAGGCCGTTCCCGCCTACCGCAAGGCCTTCGAGCTGGTGCGCAACACCGACCACGTGGTGCGCCTGCACATGGCGCTGAGCGCCAGCGGCAAGACGGCCGAGGCCGACCGCATCGCCGCCGACTGGGGCCGCAACAACCCCAAGGACGCGGGCTTCCGCTTCTACCAGGGCGATGTCGCGCTGAGCAAGGGCGAGTTCGCGGCCGCCGAGGCGCACTACCGCGCCGTGGCCGAGGCCCAGCCGCGCAACGCGCTGGCGCTGAACAATGTCGCCTACCTGATGCTGCGGCAGAACAAGCCCGGCGCGCTGGAGGTGGCCCAGAAGGCCAACGAGCTGCTGCCGGGCCGGCCCCAGCTGATGGACACGCTGGCGATGGCACTGGCGGCGAACAAGAAGCTGCCGCAGGCCATCGAGCTGCAGAAGTCGGCCCTGGCGCGCGCGCCCGCCGACGGCAACCTGAAGCTGACGCTGGCCCGGCTGCTGATCCAGTCCGGCGACAAGGCCTACGCACGCGCCGAGCTGGAAGACCTGGCCAAGCTCGGCACGCAGTTCCGTGACCACGCCGAGGTGCAGCAGCTGCTGAAGTCGCTGTGAGCGTGCCGGCCCGCCGCCACCTGCTGGGCGCCGCGGCGGCCTGGCTGCTGGTGCCGGGCCTGTCGGCACCCGCCCGCGCCGACCTGCCGGCGGTCATCGCCTCGGTCAAGCCCTCGGTGCTGCCGGTCGGCACCTTCAACCCCACGGCCAGCCCGCGCTTCGGTTTCCGCGGCACCGGCTTCGTGGTCGGTGACGGCACGCTGGTCGCCACCAACTACCACGTGCTGCCCGAAGGCGCTGACACCCGTGAGCCCGGCACCGGCAGCCCGCGCATGGCGGTGATGACGGCGCGCGCGGCCGACAGCGGCGTGGGCCGCTTCGCCACCGTGGTGGCCACCGACCGGCTGCGCGATTTGGCGCTGCTGCGCATCGAAGGCCCGCCGCTGCCGGCCCTGGTGCTCGAAGAGCCCGGCGCCGCACGCGAAGGCCAGGCCATCGCACTGATGGGCTTTCCGATCGGCGGCACGCTGGGCTTTGCGCCGGTCACGCACCGCGGCATCGTCGCGAGCATCACGCAGGCCGCGCTGCCGGCGCTGAGTGCCTCGCAGCTGGACCCGCGTGCGCTGCTGCGGCTGCGCCAGGGCAACTTCGAGGTGCTGCAGCTCGACGCCACCGCCTACCCGGGCAACAGCGGCGGCCCGGTGTTCGACGCGATCACCGGCCGCGTGATCGGCGTCGTCAACATGGTGCTGGTGAAGGCCGGCCGCGAAAGCGCGCTCAGCAGCCCCACCGGCATCAGCTATGCCGTGCCGGTGGCTGCGCTGCGCGAGCTGATGGCCGAACTGCGCTGACAGCGCCCCGGGCCGCGCCGCTCACACCTTGTAGTAGCCGCGGTACCACTCGACAAAGCGGGCGATGCCGGTGCGGATGTCGGTACCGGGCTTGAAGTCGGTCCAGGTGGTCAGTGCGTCGACGTCGGCATAGGTGGCCGGCACGTCGCCGTCCTGCAGCGGCAGCAGGTTCTTCTCGGCCTTGCGGCCCAGCGCGTCCTCGATGGCACCGATGAAGTCCAGCAGCGGCACCGGATCGTGGTTGCCGATGTTGAACACGCGGAACGGCGCGTGGCTGGTGCCGGGGTCGGGTGTGTCGGAGCGGTAGTCGGCGTTCGGCGCGGCCACGTGGTCGGTGACGCGGATCACACCCTCGACGATGTCGTCCACGTAGGTGAAGTCGCGTTGCATCCGGCCGTGGTTGAACACGTCGATGGGCCGGCCTTCCAGGATGGCCTTGGTGAACAGGAACAGCGCCATGTCCGGCCGCCCCCAGGGCCCGTAGACCGTGAAGAAGCGCAGCCCGGTGGTCGGCAGCCCGAACAGATGGCTGTAGGTGTGCGCCATCAGCTCGTTGGCCTTTTTCGTGGCCGCGTACATGCTCACCGGGTGGTCGACGCTGTCGTGCTCGGAAAACGGCATCTTCGTGTTGCCGCCGTAGACGCTGGAGCTGCTGGCGTAGACCAGGTGCTGCACCTTGGCGTGGCGGCAGCCCTCGAGGATGTTCATGAAGCCGACGACGTTGCTGTCGATGTAGGCGTGGGGATTGACCAGCGAGTAGCGCACGCCGGCCTGGGCGGCCAGGTGGATGACGCGGTCGAAGCCACCTTCGGCGAACAGCTTCTCGATGCCGGGCCGGTCGGCCACGTCCATCTGCACGAACTGGAAGTTCGGATGGCTGCTCAGCCGCGCGAGCCGGTCGCGCTTGAGCTGCACGCTGTAGTAGTCGTTCAGGTTGTCCAGCCCGACCACGGTGTCGCCGCGCGCCAGCAACCGCAGCGTGGTGGTCATGCCGATGAAGCCGGCAGCGCCGGTGAGCAGGATCTTCATGAAGCCGGGAGGTCGTGGCGGACGGAATCCGGCATTGTCCCCGGCTCGGCCGGCCCGCCCGCGCCGCGCCGCGCCGAGCAATTCACGCCCGGGCCAGCCGCTTCAGCCCGTCCAGGCTGCCGGCGCGCAGCTCGCCGCGGATCGGGCCCAGGTCCACCGGCTGCTGCAGCAGCTTCGTGAAGGCCTTGGCCGTGCCCGGCGGGCCGACGTAGAGGCCGCCGGCGAGCTGGCCGTGGCGCACCACCAGCCGCCACCAGGCCTCGGCGTCGTCACGCGCGTGGTACTCCTCGTCGCCCTCTCTCGCGGCGATCTCGCCCTGGCTGCGCAGGTCGATGCCCTCGCACTTGAGCTGCAGCACGATGCGCGGCGTGGCGTACGGGATCTCTTCCCCGAGGATGCCGGCCGCCGCGGTGGCCGCGTGGGCGCTGCCGATGGGCCACAGGCCACGCGGCGTGCCCCTCAGTTCGGCCACGTCGCCGACGGCGTAGATGAGCGGATCAGAGCTGCGCATGAAGCGGTCGACCTTCACGCCGTTGTCACCCAGCGCCAGCCCGGCCTGCTCGGCCAGGAAGGTGTTGGCCTGGATGCCGAGCGCGGCGACGAACAGGTCGGCGCGCACCCGCGGGCCGTGCGCCAGCTGCGCCACCTCGAGCATCGGCGCGCCCTCGTAGCGCACCACCGAGGCGTTGGTGACGACCTGGATGCCGATGCTCTCGAGGTAGCCGGCCAGCCGCGCCGCGCCCTGGGCATCGAGCTGGGCGTTCATCAGCCGGTCGGCACGCTGCAGCAGCGTCACCTTCAGGCCCAGGTGGTGCAGCGCGTCGGCCGCCTCCACGCCCAGCACGCCACCGCCCACCACCAGCGCACGTTTAGCCTTGGCCCGCTGCGCGTAGTGGCGCATGGCCTGGGCGTCTTCGGCGCTGCGCAGCACGAAGGCGTTGGGGTGGCCCAGGTAGGCCGCGTCGGGTGGTGTCGAACGTGCGCCGGTGGCCAGCACCAGCCGGTCGTAAGGCAGCATGCGGCCGCCGTGCAGGTGCAGCAGCCGGTGCTCGCGGTCGATGCGCGTGGCCACCACACCGCGGTGCACCGTCACGCGCTGGCGCTCGGGCCAGTCGGGCGGCACCAGCGTCAGCGCCTCGAGGCCGGCGCTGTCGTAGACCAGGCGGCCGATGCCCATGCGGTTGTAGAAGGCGAAGGGCTCGTTGCCGACGACGTCGATGGCCAGGCTCTCGCTCTCGCGCCGCAGCGCCTCGGCCACGCCCATGCCGGCCACGCCGTTGCCGACGATCACCACCCGCTGCAGGCCCAGCTCCCTCGCACGGTCGCGCGCCGGGGTGCGGGTCTTCACGGCCACCACCGGCGCCGGCACGGCGTGGGGGTCGCGGTCGATGGTCACCGGTCCGCTGACGGTACAGACGCAGGCCATGCGGGCGCGGCCCTCCAGGCCCAGCCGGCGCAGCGTTGCGAGCTCGTCGTCGGAAGGTGGCGACAGGTGTTCGGCACCGTCGCAGACGGCCACCGGATCGGCGCCGCAGACACCGGCGCGGCAGCCGTAGTTGATCTTCAGCCCGGCCGCCTGGATCGCTTCGAGCAGGGTCTGTTCGCCGTCGACCGGGAAGCTGACGCCGGAGCTGCGGTCTTTCACCTCGGCACCGCCATGGGCCGCCAGCTGCTCGCGCAAAGCCGCACCGGCACCCGCTGCAGCGGCCGGCGCGGCGGCGGCCGGCTTGCGCCGGGCCACCTGCCAGCGGCGTTCAGCCACCAGGCCCCCAGCCGCCAGCGCCAGCGCCAGCACCAGGCCCGCACCACGCGAGGCCGTCAGCACCGCCTCGGGCAGCACCGCGCCGGCCAGCCCGGCCGCCGTGTTCAGCACCAGCGGCCCGGCGAAGAAGTAGAAGGCCACCAGCGCCACCGCGGCAAACACCATCGACAGCCGGTAGGGCGTGAGCCAGGCCCGCTCACCCCCGCCGCCACTGCCACCGCCCGCCACGAAGACCAGCAGCAGCTGGTACAGCCCGGCCGACGCACAGACGGCGGCCAGCAGGATGGCCAGGTAGAGCCCGGTGCCGTAGGCCGGCGCCGGCCCCTGCAGGAAGTAGCCCAGCACCAGGCCCGGCAGCAGGCCGAAAAACAGCCGGCGCTGTGCGGCATGCCGCGGGTCCTCGTCGTAGATGTCGGAGAACACCGCGGCGCGCGGGTTGAAGTCGTAGCAGTTCTTCTGACAGCCCACGCAGGGCTCGCAATAGCCGTTCTTCACGACGAACAGCGGCGCCTGGCCGTAGTTGCGCTGCACCGGCGCCAGCGGACAGAAGGTGCCGCACCAGCCGCTGCGGCCCTTGAAGCGCAGCCCGCCGACAAAGGCCAGCGCCAGCACCGCGAGCACCCCACTGCCGACGAGCACGCCGGCGTGGTTCAGCAGCGGCACACGCAGCGCCACCGCGGCCACGAACAAGGTCACCGCGATGCCGAAGGCCGCGCCCTTGAGCGCCGGCGGCAACTCGGCCTGGCGCTGCCAGCCGGCCAGCCGCGGGATCTGGTTCAGCGTCGCCATCGGGCAGACCTGCCGCCACAGCCCGGGCGCTATCACCAGCAGCGCCGGCACCAGCGGAATCGCCAGGCCCCAGAACAGCACCAGGCCGCGCGCCGGATCGACGATCAGCAGCGCCGCCAGCGCCAGCGCCGCGGCCAGCGCCACGGTGCGCGCGGCCCACCACACGCTCATCGGCACACGGGCCTGGCGCTGGGTGTAGTTGCGGAAGAACTGCGTCGCGGCCTGACGTTCGGCGTCGGCCTTGCTCGGGCTTGCAGACTTCGTCGCAGGAAGAATCGGAATCACCGTCATCGTCGGCCCGCGCTCAATCCGCCGGCGCCGCGGCCCGCAGCCGCACCGCCACCAAAGCCGCCACCTCGCGCAGCAGCTGCAGCGCCAGCCGCGGCTGCCAGGCCGCCAGCTGCTGCAGCGACTCCGGCGTCAGCCGCAGCAGCTCGGCCGGCCCGTCGGCCTCGACGGTGGCGCTGACGGCGCTGGCGGCGCCGTCGAGAAAGCTCAGCGTGCCGAAGACCTCGCCCTCGCCACGCAGCGTGGGCGCCAGGCCCGGCCCTTCGATGCGCACCCGGCCGCTGGCGATCAGCTGCAGCGCCGGCTCCTGCGCGCCGAGTGCGACCACCACGGCGCCCGCGGCATAACGCCGCCGCGCCGCGAAGCGCAGCACCTGCTCCCACTCCTCGCCCGACAGATCCTGCAGCACCAGCTGCGGCGGCGCGGCCGGCCCTGCACGGCCGCGGCGCGGGTCGGCCTCCTGGTAGCTGAAGAAGTCGCTCATGTCTGCCTCTCCTTCGTCGTCGCCACCGGTGCCGGCTTGGGTGGCTGTTCAGCGGGCGGCGCCGCCGCCCTTCAGCGCACGCAGGGCCTGTTCGATCTCGGCCACCGCCGCGCCCGGCCGCAAGGCCAGCGCCAGCAGCGGTGCCGGCCCGCTGCCGCGCAGGGCCGCGGCGGCGGTGGCAGCCACTGCCGCCAGCTGCTCGGTGATCAGCAACAGATCCTGCCCGTGCAGCGCCGAGGGCGGCACACCCAGCCCACGCGACAGGGCCTGCTCCAGGCTGGTCGGTGGCTGGGCCACCGTGGGCAGCAGCAGGTCGGGTTCGAAGGCCTGCCGGGGCACCGGCGTCGGCGGCACCGGTGGCGCAGGCGGGGGTGGTGCGGGCAAGGGCTTCGCCGGCCGCGCCGATGCAGAAGGCGCCGGCGCTGCGACGCGGATCTTCGTCAGCTCGACACCCGAGTCCTCGCGCGGCCTGGCCACGCGCAGGATTTCCGTCAGGCGCAGCGCCTCGGCGCCGCCGGCGGCCAGCATCGCGGCCGGGTCGCCGCCACGCGCCACCGGCGCCGTGTCGGTGACTGCCACTGGCCGCGCCGGCGCCATCTGTGTCAGCGCCTTCTCGCCGGCCGGCCGCGGCGGCATCGGCGGCCCGGCCACGGTGATCACGTAAGGCCCGATCTCGATGCGGTCGCCGTCGCGCAGCACATGGTCGTGCGCCATGCGCACGCCGGCGCCGTTGACGAAGCTGCCGTTGGTCGACAGATCGCGCAGCAGCGGGCCGTGCGGCGAGGCGACGATCTCGCAGTGGCGCGCCGACAGCGCCTTGGTGCGGTCGGCGAACAGCCAGTCGCAGGCCGGGTCGCGGCCGATCACCCACCGCTGCAGCGGCTCGGGCAACCGGCATTCGCGCCGCAGGCCGTCGGCGAGCTCGGCGCCCTGCACAACGGCCAGCGTCCAGCTCATCGTGCTGCCTCCGGAACGGCTTTCGCGGCGGCCTTCGAGCGGTAGAAACGGATCGGCTGCGGCGTCGCCAGCGAGGCCTTCTCTTCGCGCCGCGCCTGCTGCAGCACGTTCTTGCGCATCGCACCCACCACGTGCATCTCGCAAGGCTTGCAGTCGAAGCGCAGCGTGAGCCGTTCGTCGCCGTGCACCAGCACCAGCGGCTCGGCCTTCACCGTGCCTTGCACACCCTGCACGCCCTTGGCCTGCTTGGGGCACAGGCTCAGGCTGAAGCGCACGCAGTGCTTGGTGATCATCAGGCTGGCCTCGCCGAGCGCCTGGTGGCTCTCGTAGGCGGCGTCGATCACCTGCACGCCGTGGCGCGCGTAGAACGCCGCGGCGCGGGCGTTGTAGACGTTGGCCAGGTAGCTGAGCGAGGTTTCCGGGTACGGCGCCGGCGGCTCCACCGGCCGGCTGCGCGGCAGCGGCTGCCAGGCGGCGGTGCGTGCCGCCTCCAGCGCAGCCACCGCGTCGCGGCGCAGCTGGTTGGCCACGCTGGCCGGCACAAACAGCGGGCGGGCCCAGGCCAGCTCGATGCGGCGCGCCTCGAACAGCGTGCCGCCCAAGCGGGCCAGCTGCTCGCGCAGGCCGGGTTCGGCGCGTGCGGCGTCTTTCGGCGCCTCGTGGGCATGGGCGAGTTCGGTGCGCGCCGTGTGGCCGTCGGCATCGGTCACGGCCAGTGCAAAGCCGTGGGCGGTGGCTTCGAAGCGCAGGTCGAGCGCGATCAGCCTTTCGGCGCTTTTCTTGTCGAGCAGCCGCTCCCAGGCCATGTCGCGGTTGCGGCTGATGGCCGCGTCGCGCCGCAGGCCCTTCAGCACCGCGGTCGTCGCCGTGGGCGGGATGTTCGGCGCCACGCGCCACAGCCGGCCGGCCACGTGCGTGGCCACGTTGACCGGCACGCCTTGCAGCTCGCCTTGCAGGTCGAGCCAGGTGAGCGCATCGCCGTTGTTCAGCACCAGCGTGCCGTCGGCGAGTTCGATGTCGATGTGCTGGGGCGTCAGCTTCACCACATGGCCGATCGCCATGCCGGCGTGTTTGGGCGTGTCGAAGGCGCCGATGTCGATCTGCCGGCCGTTCACGAAGTAGTCGGTGCCGCCGCGGTTGAAGCCGCGCTCGGGATCCGGTGTGAAGGTGTAGCGGCAGCGGCCGCTGGCGGCGGGCTGCAGGTCGCTGCGCTGGTCGAGCACGCGGTCGAGCAGCTGGCGGTAGTGCGCGGTGACGTTCTTCACCGTCGCCATGTCCTTGTAGCGGCCTTCGATCTTGAAGCTGCGGATGCCGGCGTCGACCAGGGCTTCGAGATTCGCGCTCTGGTCGTTGTCCTTCAGGCTCAGCACGTGTTTGTCGTGTGCCACGACGCGGCCCTGGCCGTCGAGCACGGTGTACGGCAGGCGGCATTCCTGGCTGCAGCTGCCGCGGTTGGCGCTGCGGCCGGTGTGCGCGTGGCTGATGTTGCAGTTGCCGCTGTAGGCCACGCACAGCGCGCCGTGCACGAAGAACTCCAGCACCGTGTCCTGCGCCTCGGCGGCGATGGCGCGGATCTGCGGCAGCGAGAGCTCGCGCGCCAGCACCATCTGCGAAAAGCCCACGTCCTGCAGAAAGCGCGCCTTGGCGGCGCTGCGGATGTCGGTCTGCGTGCTGGCGTGCAGCTGGATCGGCGGCAGGTCGAGTTCGAGCAGGCCCATGTCCTGCACGATCAGCGCGTCGGCACCGGCGCGCCACACGTCCCAGGCCATGCGGCGTGCGTTTTCGAGCTCGTCGTCGCGCAGGATGGTGTTGAGCGTGATGAAGATGCGCGCGCCGTAGCGGTGGGCATGGCGGCACAGCTGTTCGATCTCGGCCAGCGGGTTGCCGGCCTTGTCGCGCGCGCCGAAGGCCGGGCCGCCGATGTAGACCGCGTCGGCCCCGTGGTTCACCGCCTCGATGCCGATGGCGGCATCGCGGGCGGGGGCGAGCAGTTCGAGTTCGGCGCGTGGCATGACGGCGCCGATTGTTCATCAAGCCGGGGCTGCGGGCTCGGCCTCTTTCGAACGGGTCAGGCGCGTCTGGGCGCGCATCCAGGCCTTGCGCGCCAGGTGCGGCAGCACCTGGCGGAGCGGCATGCGCAGCGCATGCGCACGCAGGTAGAGCAGCCGGCGTGCACGGCGCACACCGGCGTCGCTGCAGCTCGGGTGGTGCGGCCGCAGCGCAGCAGCCAGCAGGCGCGGCATGGTGACGCCAGGATCCGGCAACGCAGCCACCGCGGCGGCGGCCTCCGCGGGTGGCCGCGTGCCGAACAGGCGCTCCAGCTGGCCCAGCGCCAGCGCCAGCAGCGGCGCCAGGCCGAGTGCCTGCGCGCGCTCGACCAGCGAAATCCAGAACCCCGGCTCGGCGCCGAAGTGGCGCAGCAGGTCGTCCAGATCGAGCAGGTCGCGCAGGCCGTGCGGCAGCTCGCCATCGAGCAGCAGGTGGGTGGCGCTGTGCAGGATCAGATCGCGCGGGGCCAGCGTCGCAAAACCCGGCAGGCCGGGCAGCGCCACGGCCTCGGCCAACAGCGCGGCGCCGTCGACGGCGTAACGCGAGGTCGGCGGCGTGATCGTGTGGTGCACGTCCAGCCAGGAATGCCGCCACACATGCTTGAACGGCGGCAGTTCGTGCATCCAGTCGCGGTAGTAGCGCTCGTCGTAGGGGTCCAGCGCTTCGTGCGCCCAGCCGCCGGCCAGCAGGCTGGCCTCGACCAGCGGCAGCTGTTCGCGCGGCACGAGGATGTCGACGTCGCCGAACATGCGCCCGCGCGCCGGCGGCAGCCCGGCCGCCACATAGGCGGCACCCTTGAGCAGCACGACCGGGCCGGGCACCTCGGCCAGCGCCACGCGCAGCCGGTCGATCTCCCAGCGCACCGCCTGGCGCTGGCGTTCGGCGGCCGGCAGCGCCCCTTCCAGATAGCGGCGCGGCGCTTCGGGCACCGCGGCCAGCCAGCCGCGGGCGGCCAGGTGCAGCGCCAGCCGCGGCAGCAGCCGCGCGACCCGCGCCTGGCCCAGCAGCGTCGTCCACTGCGCCGGCGTGAACGGCGGCAGCGCAGCCGCGCGCCACAGCGGGCTCAGCAGGTCGGTGTCCTCGACAAGGCTCACACGGCCTCCGCGGCCAGGGCGTCGAAGACGGCCATGGCTTCGTCGAGCCGGCCGTACTCGAAGTCGTGGCAGCCGCAGTCACCGACCAGGTCGCCGAGACGGCGGAAGCCGGCCAAGCCCAGGGTCGGCGCGTTGAAGCAGTTGCCGGCCAGCTCCACCACGGTCTGCGCACGGCTGCGCGGCGTCAACCGCGCCTCGGCCCCGGCACGCCAGCGCGGGAACACGATCCAGGCCGCCGACGCCGGCTGGTCCATGCGCCGCACGTGCTCGGCCGGGGCCGCCATGTGTGCCACCGTGCCCTTGGCGGTGCCGACGGCCGGTGTGCTGAAACGTGCCTCGGGGGCGAAGGCTGCGATCACGCCGATGGAGGCGTTTTTCAGGCTCACCGGCCGCACGATGGGCAGCAGCCCCGGCGCGGCCAACGGCACGACGGCAATCTCGTCCGACAGCAGCCGCCAGCCGCGGTGTGTGAGCGCCGCGCACAGCGTGCTCTTGCCGGAGCCCGGCGGCGCCGGCAGGATCAAAGCCCGCCCGCCGCGTTCCAGCACCGCGCTGTGGATCAGCAGATGGTGGTTGACGTGAGTGCTGACACACCAGTTCATCGCCCATTCGAGAAGGGCGTAGCCGTGAACCAGCGGGAGCGGCTCGAAGGACTGCGTGCCTTCGAAGCGGAAACGCGACTGCGGCCGCAACCAGCGCCGCCAGCCGCGCGAGCGCGTGAGCTCGAGTTCGAAGTCGACGAAGCCACCGGCCGGCGCACGCGGGTAACCGGCGTACAGGCGCGACAGCTCTTCGGCCACCACCGGCACGTCGCTGCGGATGCGGTAGACAAAGGGGCCGGTGCGCAACACCAGGCCGCCTTCGGCCAGCTCGGCGGCGAGCGGGCGGGTGGCGGAAGCAGCAGGCTGGGCGACGGTGTCGGCGAACGCGGCGGTCAAGGCTTTCGGCGCGGCAGAACGGGTCGGGCCCGGCCCGGCTGATCGGAAGGATCAGGCCGCCGTCTCGACCCAGCCGCGGGCGACGAAGTCCTCGATGATCGCCTGCAGACGCGCCGCCAGGTCGTCGGACGGTGCGGTGCCGAGATCGGCCGCCAGCTGGGCGTGAATTTGGTCCAGGCTGGCGGGGCCGGTTTCGAGACAGGCCATCAGCGCCGCCTCCAGGGCGTCGCAGGCCATCATCTGGCCCGACACCGGGTCGAAGGCCACGGACTCGTCGGCCCAGCCGCGCCAGTGCAGTTCGACCAGCGGGTTCAGGCGCCAGCGCACGGCTTCGCCGCCGTGGCGCCGTTCAGGAGGTTTCGCCCAGCGACAGGTAGTCGCGGAACAGCGTCAGTGCCTTGGCGTGCAGCGTGCTGTCCGAGGAGCCGCCGGTCAGCGGGTTGCTGTTCTTGAACAGGTCGACCACACCACCCGGCGCATACGGGAAGCGGCTGGCCACCTTGTTGGCGTTGAACAGCGCCGTCAGCCACACCGCCTCATCCGAGTTCGGATAGTTGCGGATGATGTCCTGGCACTCGCGGTAGCGAACCGAGCCCGTGCCCGGGTTCGAGAGCTCGAACGCCAGGTAGAAGCGCAGGCGCGACGAGGCCGAGGGGTTGGCGCACAAGTTGTACGTCAGGCTGCGGCCCTTGCCGTTGGTCCAGCCGGAACCCCAGTTGCCGCTGCTGGTGTAGTGCGAGCAGGCATGGCCGTACTTGGGCGGCGTGCTGCCCGTGACCGAGCCCATCAGCGAACCAACGGCCGAGGCGGTGGGGTTGTAGTTCTTGCCGCCCTTCTTGCAGTACGGGCGGGTGCCGGTGGCCAGGGCCAACGCCGGCGCACCGGCGATCGCACCACCCGCGCCCAGCGAACGCAGCACACGCCTGCGCTCTTCGATGCTGTCGGGGCCTTGGCCCTGCCAGCCATTGCTGCGGTTGAGATCGTCCATGTCGGCGTTCCAGTCTGCTGGGCACTTGCGCGCCCCTGTCCTGCAATCAAGCAATCTTCGCGCCCAGCCCGCCCACGACCCGGTTTCACCAAGCGTGACAAGCACTTGCGGCACTGCCCCCCACATCCGGGCCTGTGACTCCGGATGCCCTGCCCGGTGTTGTCAAGAATCCTGACAGACCCGGCGCGCGGTTTGTGGTGAGAAGCATATCGCCCACCCTCCCGGCGCCGAAGTCCCCAGGCCACCCTCGAGCCGGGGATGCGGGCCGGCAGCAGGCCCGGCCGTGACCGATTCCCGCCTGACGCCGCCTGGCGCCGCCCGGGCCTATTCGCCGTCGGCCAGCGTCACCGGCAGCTGCCGCGTGCGCCCGTCGCGCCAGACGCTCAGCATCACCCGCTCGCCGGGCTGGCGCCGCTCCAGCTGCGACAGCATGTCGTCGAGGTCGGCCACCGGCTCGCCATCGAGCGCGGTGATCACGTCGCCCGCCACCACCTCGCCGCGGCTGCCACGGCGGAAAGGCTCCAGCCCGGCCCGCGCCGCCGGCGAGCCGCGGCCCACGCTGACGATGGCCACGCCCTTGGGCAGCTTCAGCGTGCGGTGCAGCTGGGCCGGGCCGGCCGTCACGCCGATGGCGGGGCGCAGGAATCGGCCGTCGCGGATCAGCCGCGGCACGATGCGGTTGACCTCGTCGACCGGGATCGCAAAGCCGATGCCGGCGCTGGCGCCGCTGGGGCTCGCGATCTGCGTGTTCACGCCGATCAGCCGGCCGGCCGAATCGAGCAGCGGGCCGCCGCTGTTGCCGGGGTTGATGGCGGCGTCGGTCTGCACCACACCGCGGATGGTGCGGCTGTTGAAGCTCTCGATCTCGCGGTTCAGCGCGCTGACGATGCCGATGGTCAGCGTCTGGTCCAGGCCGAAGGGGTTGCCGATGGCGTAGACGCGCTGGCCCACCTGCAGGTCGCGGCTGCTGCCGATGGCGATGGGTGGCAGCTTGTCCTTCGGCGCGTCGATCTTCAGCACCGCCAGGTCGCGGTCGGGGAACAGGCCCACCGGCCGGGCGTCGTAGCTGGTCTGGTCGGCCAACGTCACGCGCACGCCGTTGGCGCCCTGCACGACGTGGAAGTTGGTGACGATGTGGCCGGCCTCGTCCCAGACGAAGCCGGTGCCGGTGCCGCGTGGGACCTGCTGCACGTTGCGGCTGAACAGGTCGCGCTGCACGCCCAGGCTGGTGATGTGCACGACCGAGGGGCTGGCCTTGCGGAACAGCTCGATGTTCGCCAGCTCGTCGGCCGCCAGTGCACCCCGCGGCGCGACGGCCCGCGGCTGCGCCTCGGTGCGCCCCTGCACCAGCGCCGGCAGCGCCAGAAAGGCCACGGCGGCCGCAGCGGCGACAAGCGCGGCGGCGGTGAGCAGCAATCGGGGCGGCAGCAGGGACATCGGCATCAGCGGCAGGCGGCGGTCAGGCACAGAGTGGGCGACATGAGGCCGAGTTCCATCGCCTCAAGCCCCCGCGCCCCCGGGGACTTCCCTCAGCCCGCCGGCCGTGCCTCGAACACCAGGCAGGTCGTCGTGGCGTGGGCGTAGACCCGGCCGGCGGCGTCGACGATGCGCCCTTCGGCCGTGGCCAGCTGGCGCCCGCTGTGGATGACCTGGCCGATGGCGCGCAGCGGCTCGCGGCCGGGCACCGCGCCCCGCACCAGGTTCACGCTCAGCTCGGCCGTCGTGTAGGCACGGCCCGGCGGCATGGTGGTGTGCACGGCGCAGCCAACGGCCGAGTCGAGCAGCGTCGCGTACCAGCCGCCGTGCACGGTGCCCATCGGGTTCAGGTGGCGCGTCTGCGGCAGGCCCTGGAACACGGCGCGGCCGGGGCCGACTTCCACCAGCGTGAAGTCGACCGTGTCGGCGATGTGCGGGTACGGCAGCTCGCCGCGCAGCATGGCCTGCATCAGCTCCAGGCCCGACAGGCCGGCCACGTCGGCCGGCGTCGCGACACCGGCGCCGCGCCCGGCGCGCAGCCGCGCGAGCACGGCCTCGGCTTCGCGGGTCCAGGCCGCGGGGTCGGCGGCAGCATCGGCAGCGGGGCGGTTCATCGGTCGGCTCCTTTGAATATTGCAGATGCAATCATTGTAGATACAATCTTCGTCTCATGAAGACCAGTCCGGACACCGACCCCGCCACCGCGCAGCGGCCGCGCGGCTGCACCAACCTCAAGCTGCGCCGGTTGTCGCGCACGGTGGCGCGCTCCTACGACGCCGACCTGCGCGATCTCGGCCTGAACGGCGCGCAGTACGCGCTGCTGTCGGCGGTGGTCAAGCTGGCACCGGCGGCGCCGGCGGCGCTGTCGCAGGTGCTGGGGCTGGATCCGTCGACGCTCACGCGCACGCTGCGGTCGCTGGCCGAGGCCGGCTGGATCGAGGCCGCGCCGGGCGCCGACGCACGCTCGCGCCCGGTGCAGCCCACACCGGCCGGCGCCGCGCTGCGCACGCAGGCGCAGCAGCGCTGGAAACGTTCGCAGGAACGCATCAACCGCGTGCTCGGCGCCGAGCGTGTGGCCGCGCTGCACGCATTGCTCGACGACTGCACCGACCGGCTCGATGCCGCGGCAGCAGCAGTTGCCCCGGAGGACGACCATGCCCGCCAACCCAGGCACTGACCCCGCCGGCGCCCCGCGCACCGGCCTGCCCGCTCTGTGGCTGGTGCTGCTGGCCGCGGCCGGCATCTTCGCGCTGACCATGGGCACGCGGCAGACCATGGGGCTGTTCCTCGGCGACCTGAACACCGCCACCGGCCTGGGGCTGGCCAGCGTCAGCCTGGCCTTTGCGTTCGGCCAGCTGTGGTGGGGGCTGACGCAGCCCTTTGCCGGCGCGCTGGCCGACCGCCACGGCGCCGCGCCGGTGCTGCTGGTGGGCTGCCTGCTGGTGGCGCTGGGCACCGCGATCACGCCGTGGATGAGCTCGACCGCCGGGTTGATCTTCGCCATCGGCGTGCTCGCGGCCGGTGGCGCCGGCATGGCCGGACCCTCGGTGCTGATGGCCGCGACGACGCGCCTGGTGCCGGCGGCGCGTCGCGGCCTGGCCACCGGCGTCGTCAACGCCGGCGGCTCCTTCGGCCAGTTCCTGATGGCACCCGTGGCCGCGCTGCTGATGGGCGCGCTGGGCTGGATCTCGGCCATGCAGGTGCTGGGCCTGCTGGTGCTGCTCGCGCTGCCGGCAGCCTGGGTGTTCCGCCGCCGCTCGGCCGGCAACACGGCCACGGCTTCCGCCGCCGCGCCGGCCGCAGCGCCTGTCGTACTGCCGGCCAAGGAAGCGCTGCGCCGCGCCTGGGCGCTGCCCAGCTACCGGCTGCTGTCCGCGGGCTTCTTCGTCTGCGGCTTCCACGTGGCCTTCCTCGCGACGCACCTGCCGGGCGTGGTGGCGCAATGCGGGCTGTCGACCACGGTGGCCGCCTGGGCGCTGGCGGTGCTGGGCCTGTTCAACATCGTCGGCAGCCTGGCCATGGGCTGGGCCATAGGCCGCTGGCGCATGAAATCGTTGCTGTCGCTGGTCTACGCGGTGCGCGGCGTCGCGGTGCTGCTGTTCCTGGGCGCGCCCAAGACCGAGGCCGTGATGCTGCTGTTCGCGGCCGTGATGGGCGTGACCTTCCTGTCCACGGTGCCGCCGACGGCCGGCCTGGTGGCGCGCTTCTTCGGCCCCGGCAACATGGCCATGCTGTTCGGCGTGGTGATGCTGGCGCACCAGATCGGTGGCTTCCTCGGCGCCTGGCTCGGCGGCCAGGTCTTCGCCAGCACCGGCGCCTACGACTGGGTCTGGTACCTCGACGTGCTGCTGGCCTTCGGCGCCGCGCTGATCCACCTGCCGATCGACGAACGGCCGCCGGTGGCGCAGGCGCAGCCCGGCTAGAGCCTGCCCGGCAGCTTCAGCTGACCACGTAGGCGCCGGCGCCGGTGGCCAGCAGCGTGCCGGCGTCGTCGTACAGGCGCATCTGCGTGCTGCCGATGCGGCCGCCGAGCCGCGTGACCTCGGCCACCGCGTCGAAGTGCCGACCCAGGCCGGGCCGCAGGTAGTCGATGCGCAGGTCGATGGTGCCCATGCGCACGAAGCGGTGCAGCACCTGCTCGGTGTTGTCGCCGGGGTGCTTGGCGGCGATGGCCACCATCAGCGCCAGACCGCCCATCGCGTCCAGCGTGGCCGAGATCACGCCACCGTGCAGACGGCCGTAGGCGTAGTGACCCACCAGCTCGGGCCGCATCTCGATGCGGCCGCGCACGTCGCCGGGCTGCGCGGCGAGCACGCGCAGGCCCAGGGTCTGGTTGAAGGTGATGCGCTGCTCGAACAGCTCGACCAGCGTGGCGGTGAGGCGCGCCTCTTCGTCGGCGCTGCGCGGTGGCGGGGAGGCGGTGGTCATCGGCAAGGCTGGGTCTGCAAGGAAGGCTGGGCACAAGCATCGCATGCCGGCTGCCGGGCAGCGCAACAGGTCAGCCCAGGCAGGCCCTAGGATCGCCCCGTGCACCCCGCCCCGTTGCCGCAGGACTACCGGCCCATCGTCGACAGCGCCCCCTTCGGCGTGTTCCGCACCGACGCGCGTGGCGACTGCATCTACACCAACGCCGCCTGGCAGGCCATCGTCGGCCTCACGCTGGCCGAGAGCCTGGGCCGCGGCTGGACGGCCGCCGTGCACCCGGATGAGCGCGAGTCCGTGCTGCAGCGCTGGCTGGGCGACGCCGCGGCCGGGCGCGCCTTCGACATGCGCTTCCGCCTGCTGCGGCGCGACGGCCGCGAATGTGCCGTGCGTTCGCGCGCCTGGGCGGTGGCCACGCCGGAGCAGGGCTTCTTCGGTGTGGTCGAGGACATCACCGAACTCGTCGCGCAGGAGCGCCGGCTGGCCGACTCGCTGACGCTGCTGGACCGCAGCGGCCAGCTGTCGCAGGTGGGCGGCTGGGAGCTCGACCTCGTCAGCGGCACCGTGACCTGGAGCGCCGAGACCTGCCGGCTGCACGACCGCCCGCCGGGCTGGCAGCCCAGCCTCGACGAGGGCATCGGCTACTGGGCGCCCGAGGCGCAGGGCCTGGTGCGGGCCGAGATCGAGCGGCTGCGCAACGAAGGCGGCCACTGCGACTTCGAGCTGCCGATGAGCACGGCCCAGGGCCGGCGCATCTGGGTGCGCGTGGTCGGCGAGGCCGAGCTGCGCGACGGCCGCCCGGTGCGGCTGTTCGGCGCCACGCAGGACGTGACCGAACGCCGCAGCGCAGAACTCGAGCTGCAGGCCAGCCGCGAGACGCTGCGCCGGCTCTACGACGACACGCCGGCGCTGCTGGCCTCGGTGGACCGTGGCGGCATCGTGCGTTCGTGCACCGCGCTGCTGCTGGAACGGCTGGGCCGCCGGCGCGACGAGGTGGTCGGCTTCGAGGCGCTGCGGCTGCTGCACGGCGACGAGGCCGCGCGGGCCGAGGCGCTGGCCGCCGTCGAGCGGCAGCTGCGCCAGCCCGGCGGCGGCAGCATTCGCGGCCTGCCGCTGACGCTGGCGCACCGCGACGGCAGCGCGGTGCCGACACGGCTGTCGGCCGTTGTCGAGCGCGGCCCGGACGGCCTCACGCGGCGGCTGCTGGCGGTGTTCGTCGACGACTCCGAGGTGCTGCGCCGCCGCGCCGAGCTGGCGCGCGAACGTTCGCTGCGCGAGCAGGTGGAGCGCCAGGCCGCCGAGCTGCACCGGCTGGCCGACGAACGCCGCGAGATGCTGGACCTGCTGGCCCACGAGGTGCGGCAGCCGCTGAACAACGCCTCGGCGGCGCTGCAGAGCGCGGCCTCGCTGGCCGACGCGCGCCACGACCCCGAGGGCCGCACGCGACTGGCGCGTGCGCAGGGCGTGATCGGCCACGTCGTCGCGCAGATCGACAACACGCTGGCCGCCGCGGCGCTGCTGGTGGGCGGCGGCAGCGCCGAGTGTGTTGACGTCGACATCGACACCCTGGTGCAGCTGGTGCTGGCCGACCTGCCCTCGGCGCAGCGCCCGCGCATCGTGCTGGAGCGGGCCACGCCCACACGCACCGCGGCCATGGACCTGGGCCTGGTGCGGCTGGCGCTGCGCAACCTGCTGGCCAACGCGCTGCGCCACGGGCCGGCGCCGACGCCGGTGGTGCTGCGCATCGCAGACAGCGACGAGCCGCTGGCGCTGCTGATCGACGTCGAGGACGCCGGCCCGGGCGTCGACCCCGCGCTGCGCCACCGCCTGTTCGAGCGCGGTGTGCGCGGGCCGCGCAGCCGCGGCCAGGGTCTGGGGCTCTACATCGCGCGGCGGGCGCTGGAGCAGCACGGCGGCACCGTCGAGCTGCTGCATTCGGCGCCCGGCCGCACCGTGTTCCGCCTGGTGCTGGCGCAGGGCGGCAGCACGGCCCCAGCCGACTGAGCCCCGAAGCTGCCGAGCCGGCTCACTCGACCAGCGGCGCCTTGAACACGTAGCCCACGCGCGAGCGCGACTGCAGCGGCACCATCAGCGGCGTTGCACGTTCGATGCGGCGGCGCAGCCGGTAGATGATGGCGTTGAGGCCGTCGTCGGCCATGCCGGCGGGGCGGCCCAGGCGTTCGAGCAGCACCTCGCGCGTGACCGGCTCGCCCTGCGCCTCGAGCAGGCACTGCATGACGACGACGTCGGCCTCCGACAGCGTCACCCGCGCGCCATCGGGCGCCACCAGCTCGCCGGCATCGCGGTCCAGCCGCCAGGCCGAGTGGCCGGGCGCCGGCTTGGCGGCGCGGCGCTGCACGGCCTCGACGGCCAGCGCCACCTGCTCGAACTGCACCGGCTTGACCAGGTACATGTCGGCCCCGGCGGTGACGATGTCGCGGAACACGTCGGAGCCGAGCCTGCCCGAGACCACCAGCACGCCAGCCTGCGAGCGCCGGCGCAGCACCTTGATCAGGTCGACACCGTCGACGCCGGGCAGGCCCAGGTCGAGCACGTAGAAGTCGTGCTCGTAGGCGCCATCGCTGACCAGCAGGTCGTTGCTGTCGCCGAACACGCTGACCGCGATGCCGCGGTCGCGCAGGTGCTGGGCCAGGAACTCGGTGAATTCGGCATCGTCGTCGACGAGCGCCAGGGAGGCAGGAAGCATCGTGAACGGCAAACAACAGACCAGAGGGAGAACCGGAGTGTGCCGCTACGCGAGCGCACGCCCGATCAGGATCTTCTGCACCTCGCTCGTGCCTTCGTAGATCTGGCACACCCGCACGTCGCGGTAGATGCGTTCGACCGGGAAGTCGCTGACGTAGCCGTAGCCGCCGTGCACCTGGATGGCGTCGGAGCACACCCGCTCGGCCATCTCGGTGGCAAACAGCTTGGCCATCGCGGCTTCTTTCAGGCAGGGGCGGCCGGCATCCTTGAGCGCCGCGGCGTGGTGGATCATCTGCCGCGCCACCTCGATCTGCGTCGCCATCTCGGCCAGCTTGAACTGCACCGCCTGGTGCTGGAAGATGGGCTGGCCGAAGCTGGTGCGCTCCTTGGCATAGGCCAGCGCCGCCTCGAAAGCCGCACGCGCCATGCCGACGGCCTGGCTGGCGATGCCGATGCGCCCACCCTCCAGGCCGCTGAGCGCGATCTTCAGGCCCTGGCCCTCGTCGCCCAGACGGTTGGCGGCCGGCACGCGGCAGTTCTCGAACAGGATCTGCGCGGTGTCGCTGGCGTGCTGGCCCATCTTGTCTTCGAGCCGCGCCACCGTGTAGCCGGGGGTCGAGGTCGGCACGACGAAGGCGCTGATGCCCTTCTTGCCCGCGGCCTTGTCGGTGACGGCCATCACGATGGCCAGGTCGCCGTGTTTGCCGCTGGTGATGAACTGCTTGACGCCGTTCAGCACGTAGTCGTCGCCGTCGCGCGTGGCGGTGGTGCGCAGCCCGCCGGCCTCGCTGCCCACGTGCGGCTCGGTCAGGCAGAAGGCGCCGAGCAGTTCGCCACGCGCCAGCGGCACCAGGAAGCGCTGCTGCTGGTCCTCGTTGCCGAAGGCCATCAGGATCGAGCACACAGGGCAGTTGTTGACGCTGACGACCGTGCTGGTGGCACCGTCGCCGGCGGCGATCTCCTCCAGGATGACCGACAGCGCCAGATAGTCCAGCCCCGCGCCACCCAGTTCGGCCGGCACGGCCACGCCGTAGCAGCCCAGCGCGGCCAGGCCCTTCAGCGCCTCGGCCGGGAAGCGGTGGCTCTTGTCCCAGGCCGCGGCATGCGGCGCGATCTCGGCCTGCACGAAGCTGCGCACAGCATCCTGCACGGCCAGGTGGTCTTCGGAGAGCAACATCGTCGGGGCGTTCCTGGCTGCGATTTCGGGGGTTGGGTACTGCTGCGGCAGGAGACCCAAGCCGAGCATACATACTCGGCACGGGCCTTCTGCCGCTTGCCGGCTGGCCCGCCCGATGCACGCGCCGCCCACTTCCGCAGCCTTGCCCGTTGCCGCCAACCGCCTGGCGGCCATGTTGCTGGCCGTCGGCCTGGTGGCGGCAACGCTGGCGGCGCTGTCGATCTCGGTGATGTCCGCCGCCCGGGCCTACGTGGCCGGCGAGGGCCAGTGGTCGCAGGCGCAGAAGTCCGCGGTCGGCGCGCTGCTGCTGTACATCGAAACCGGCGAGGCCCGCCACCACGAGGCCTGGCGCCAGGAGATCGCGGTGCCGCTGGGCGACCGCCGGGCGCGCGAGGCGCTCGACGCCGAGCCGCCCGATCTGGCCGCGGCCGCGGACGGCTTTCTCGCCGGGCGCAACCACCCGGCGGACATCCCGCGCATGATCCGGCTCTACCGCTGCTGCCACGCGCTGCCGTTCATGGACGACGCCGTCGATGCCTGGCGCGAGGCCGACCGCGGCATCCAGGCGCTGGTGGGCCTGGCCGCCGAGGCCGAGTCGCTGCACCGCGAGCGGCCGCTGCTCGGCGCTGCGGAGCGCGAGGCCCTGCGCAGCCGTGTGCTGGCGCTGGACCTGCAGCTCACGCCGCTGGCCCGGCGCTTCTCGGCCCGCCTCGGCGAGGCCTCGCGGCTGGTGGCCACGCTGCTGTCGCTGGCCCTGCCCGGCGGCGCGCTGCTGGTGGGCGCCGGCGGCTTCGCCTGGGTGCGGGCACGGGCGCGGCGCGAGCAGGCGGCGCTGTCGGCCACGCGGCGCATCGAGACGCTGCGCCACTCGCTGTGGGCCACCACCGACGACACCGTGCTGATCGTCGACGGCGCAAGCCGCATCCGCTTCGCGAACCCGGCGACGGCAACACTGTTCGGCCACGAGCCCGCCGCGCTCGAAGGCCAGCCGCTGGCGCTGCTGATCCCCGAGCGGCTGCGCGAAGCCCACGCCGCCGGCATGGCGCGCCACCTGGCCAGCGGCGAGAAGCGGCTGGACTGGCGCGGCACGCGCATCGTCGGCCTGCACGCCGACGGGCGCGAGCGCCCCATCGAGATCCGCTTCGGGCGCATCGAACTCGACGGCGAACCGCTGTTCGTCGGCTTCGTGCGCGACATCGCAGCCGTGGTCGAGGCCGAGCAGGCCGTGCAGCGCTCGCGCGAGCAGCTGGAGCAGGCGGTGGCCGAACGCACGCAGGAGCTGGTGCAGGCCAACCAGCGGCTGCGCGAGCTGGACCGGCTGAAGAGCGAGTTCCTGGCCTCGATGAGCCACGAGCTGCGCACGCCGCTGAACAGCGTGCTCGGTTTCGCGACGGTGCTGGAGCTGCAGATGGCCGGGCCGCTGAACGACGAGCAGCGGCGCCAGGTCGGCTTCATCCGCGGCTCCGGCGAGCACCTGCTGGCGCTGATCACCGACGTGCTGGACCTCTCGCGCATCGAGTCCGGCCGCATGGAGCTGGTCGTCGAGGACTTCGACCTGCACGCGGTGGCCGCCGAGGCCGTGGCCCAGCTGATGCCGCTGGCGCAGAAGAAGGCCCTCGCGCTGCGGCTGGAGATGCCGCCCTCGCTGCCGATGCGCAACGACCGGCGGCGCATGCTGCAGGTGCTGCTGAACCTGGCCGGCAACGCCATCAAGTTCACCGAACGCGGTGGTGTGCGCCTGGTGGCGGGCGCCGAGGGCGAGCGGGTCTGGATCGAGGTGCACGACACCGGCATCGGCATCGCGGCCGAGCAGCTGTCGCAGCTGTTCGAGGCCTTCCGCCAGCTCGACGGCGGTCTGGCGCGGCCGCACGAGGGCACCGGGCTGGGCCTGCACCTGTCGCGCCGGCTGCTGGCGCTGATGCAGGGCACGGTGTCGGCGAGCAGCCGGCCCGGCGAAGGCTCGGTGTTCCGTGTTGAACTGCCGCGTGCGCCCACTCCGGAGAGCCCATGAACATGCCATCGCGGCTGCTGCTGGTCGAGGACAACGAGGTCAACCGCTACCTGGCGAAGTTCGTGCTCGAACGGGCCGGCTTCGAGGTGCTGACGGCCGCCGACGGGGCCGAGGCGCTGCAGCTGGCGCAGCAGGAAAGGCCGGCGCTGATCCTGATGGACCTGCGCATGCCGGTGCTGGACGGCTACACCGCCACCGAGCGGCTGAAGGCCGACCCGGCCACCGCCGCCATCCCGGTGATCGCGGTCAGCGCACAAGCCATGCCGGCCGAGCGCGAACGGGCGCTGGCGCTGGGCTGCGTGGCGCACATCGAAAAGCCCATCGACCCGGTGGGCTTCGTCGAGCAGGTGCGGCACTGGCTGGCGGCCACGCCGGGGGCCTGAGCGCCCAGGCGCTCGCCGGTTTCAGCGTGCCGGCGCGCTGGAGCCTGCGAGCACGATGCGCCGCGGCCGCACACGCGGCCCGCTGCGCTCGACCAGCGCGGCCCAGGGCTGGACCACCAGCACCAGGCCGTCATCGGACCAGGCCAGGCGCTCGCGGCTGCGGGCATCGATACCGGTTTGCGCCGTCAGCCAGGCCGCGCGCTCGGCCGGTGCGACGCCGGCGTTGACGGCCGCCAGCGCCAGCACCAGCGCCTGGCGGTGCAGCTCGGCATCGGCGGCACGCGCCACATAGGCGTCGTACATCGTGTCGCCCTGCGCCACCAGCACCAGCATGGCCCCGAGGGTGTTGCGCCAGGGCAGACCACCGCTCTCGGCCGATGCGCCGCCCTCGCGCTGCGCGCGGGCCGTCTCCAACCAGGTGCCGTAGCCCTGCGAAGCCCGCTCGAGGCGGGCGAGCCAGACGGCATCCAGCGACTGCCGCGTCTGTTCGGGCAACCAGCCCAGGCGGTGGCGGCACAGCCACAACGACAGCCCACCGCTGGCCATCGGCATCAGCGCCGCAGCCTCGGACTCCACCGCCGCACGCGCTGCTTCGTCGGCAGGCTCGGCCCGGCAGTGCGCATCGGTCTCGTCGACGGCGCCCCGCACGACGGTCGCTTCCGACGGCATCCAGCGGTCGGGCCGCAGCAGCGCCTCGGGCCAGGCCGCCGCCAGCGGCAGCAGCGCAGAACCCCAGGCCGGCTGCTGCCGCGCCACGGCCTCGACGGCGTGCAGGTGCAGATGCAGGCCGGCGTAGCCGATCATGTGGCCGATCAGCGTGCGCGCGCCTTGCAACTGCCCCAGCGCCCAGTCGCGGCTGTGCTGCAGCCCGGCCAGCGCCGCACCCCGATCACCCCGAGCCGCGGCCACCACGGCCTGGCCACCGAACACCCGCAGGCACTGCACGGCCCCGGCGAAGCTGGCCAGCGGCGTCGAAGGCCCGATGTTCGGCGGCAGCCACTCCTCGAACGGCTCGCTCGCCTGCGCCGCGACGGCCGCCTCGCAGCGCGCAACCAGCACCGGCTGCGCCGCCAGCTGGCGGGCGATGCCGTCGGTGTCGGCCGCCCAGCGCGCGGCGCAGTCTTCGGTGGGAGGGCAGTTCAGCGGCGGCTCGGAGAAGCTGCGCACCGGCACACCCGCCTCGGGTTCGAGCAGGGCCTGGACACGCTCGAAGCTGCGTCCGGGTGGCCCGCTGTCGGGCAGCACCAGCGCCGCCGGCCGCGGCTGCGGCGCGGCATCGGGCCGCTGGCTCAGCGCCCAGGCGCCTGCCACCAGCAGCAGCAGCGCGAGCAGCACCAGCAGGCCGCCCGCCGTCCAGCGCAGGAAACGCCGCATCAGAGTCGTCATCGACGTACGCCGGTCTGGCTCACCAGTCCAGCGGACGGCCATCGTGGTTCAGGAAACGGCCGTTGTCGGCCGGCTTCAGGGCTGCCAGCGTGCGCCGCAGGTCGGACACGCTGCGCGCCACATCCAGGTCGGCCGCTTCGCCGCCCATGTCGGTGCGCACCCAGCCCGGGTGCAGCGCCACGCAGATGGCGCGCCCGGCCAGCACCAGCGACAGGTCTTTCAGCACCGAGTTCAGCGCCGCCTTGCTGGCGCGGTACAGCCAGCCGGCCGGGTTGGTGCGCAGGCCCATCGAGCCCATGCGCGACGAGACCACCGCCAGCCGCGCCTCGGGCGCCAGCACCTCGGCCAGCAGCGGCAGCACGCGCATCGCACCGAGCACGTTGACCTGCATCACCGCGTCGAACTCGGCCTGCGAGGGTGTGTCCAGGCCCTGCGTGCGCGGCCCATAGACCCCGGCGTTGAAGACCACGGTGTCGAAGGCCTCGCCGTCGATGGGCCAGGCCAGCGCGGCCGCGCCAGCGGCGCTGGCCACGTCCACCTGCAGCACCCGCGCGCCCAGCGTCGCCAGCCGCGCCAGGCCGGCCTCGTCGCGCGCAGTGGCGGTGACGGCGGCGCCGGCCTCGCGGTACTGGCGCACGAACTCCAGGCCGATGCCGCGCGAGGCGCCGACGATGAGCACCCGCGCCGCCGTCATGCCGCCCCCACCGGCCGTTCGCGCAGCAGCCGCAGCGCCAGCGCAACGAACAGCAGCCCGCCGGCGGCCTCGAGCAGGCGCTTCGCCCTGACGCCCGCACCCAGGCGCGCGAACTGCGCGGCCAGCAGCACCAGCACCAGCAGGAACAGCAGGCCCTGCAGCACGAACCAGGTGCCGAGCAGCAGGAAGGACGCGGTCTTGTGCGGCGAGCCGGCCGGCACGAACTGCGGCAGAAAGGCCAGGATGAACAGCGCCACCTTCGGGTTCAGCACGTTGGTCAGCACGCCGGCGCGGAAGTCGGCCCAGGCGCTGCGCGGTGCGGTCGCCATGCTTGACGCCGGTACGGGGGCCGCGCCGCGCCAGGCGCTGCGCAGCAGCTGCAGCCCGAGCCAGGCCAGGTAGCCGGCGCCCACCCACTGCAGCACCACGAAAGCCCCCGGGTGCAACGCCAGCAGCGCCGCCAGGCCAAAGGCCGCGGCCAGCACGTGCACGACACACCCTGCCGCAATGCCCGCCGCCGCCGCGGCGCCGGCCCGCAGGCCGCCCTGCAGCGTGCGGCCCACGGTGAGCAGGAAGTCCACACCCGGCGTGGCGTTGAGCACGAAGACGGCCGAGGCGAACATCAGGCCTTGCGCCGCGCCCGGCAGCAATACCCAGAAGCCCTCTCCTCCGTTCCAGACCATTGCACCACCCTCCAGGAAAGCCTCGCAGACGCTCGAACCGCGATGGACCTGCTCACCGCCGTCATCCTGCTCGCCCTGCACCTGCTCACGCAAGGCGGGCTGGTGGCGATCGTGTCGCGGCACCACGGCGGCCATCATGGCATGCGCGACTTCGCGCTGGGGCTGTCCTTGTTCGGTATCGCCTACCTGGCCCGGCTGCAGATGGGCCTGGCCACCAGCACGGTGTGGGCGCTGCTGCCCGACGCCGCGATGGTGCTGGCCGCGCTGCTGTTCCTGCGCGGCCAGCGCCAGTTCATGCACGCCGGCTTCGGCTCACCGGCGCTGCCCTTCGTGTTGGCCGGTGTCTTCATCGCCCTGCATGCCCCGCTCACGCTGCTGCTCGGCACGGTGGCCCGGCATGCCAGCCTGAACGCGGCACTGGCCCTGGTCTACGGTGCGCTGGCCTTCAGCGCCTGGCAGGGCCAGCGCCGGCTGCCGGCCATCGAGCGCATGCCCTTGTGCGTGCTGGCGGTGGTCGGGCTGCTGCTGTGCGTGTCCACCGGGCTGCGCGCACCCGATGCGCTGATCCGCGGCGTGCCGACCCTGTTCGCCGGGCCTACGGCCCAGGCCTACTACGCGCTGTCGTCGATCTGCGCGCTGCTGCTCGGCCCGCTGGTGCTGTGGTGGACCTTTGCCCGCCTGAACGCCCAGCTCAACGAACTGGCCACGCAGGACGCGCTGACCGGCACGCTCAACCGCAACGGCCTCGTCCAGGCCCTGCAGCGCCACTTCGCGGCGCGCCAGCCGGTGCCGCTGACCTGGCTGATGCTGGACCTGGATCACTTCAAGCAGGTGAACGACTCGCTGGGCCACGCCACCGGCGACCGCTTGCTGCAGGCCCTGGGCCGCCTGCTGCTGGCCCAGGTGCGCGGCGTGGATTTCGTGGCGCGGCTCGGCGGCGAGGAGTTCGCCATCGCCGCCGCCTTGACGCCGGCGCAGGCCGAACAGCTGGCCGAGCGGCTGCGCAGCGAGGTGGCCGCGCTGCGCCTGGAACTGCCCGGGCGGCCGGCGCTGCAGGTCACGACCAGCATCGGCGTGTCGCCGCCTTTCGAACGCCTTGAGGACTGGGAAACCGCGCTGCGCGCGGCCGACGACGCGCTCTACGCGGCCAAGGCCGCCGGACGCAACCGCGTGGCCCTGGCCGGCGCCGGCACCCCCGCCTTCAGCACATCTCGATAGCCATCGCGGTGGCCTCGCCGCCGCCGATGCACAGCGCCGCGACACCGCGCTTCAGGCCGCGCTTCTTCAGCGCACCCAGCAGCGTCACGACGATGCGCGCACCGCTGGCGCCGATGGGGTGGCCTAGAGCGCAGGCACCGCCGTGCACGTTGACGATCTCGTGCGGCAGCTTGAACTCGGCCATGGCTGCCATGGTCACCGCCGCGAAGGCCTCGTTGACCTCCCAGAGGTTCACGCTCTTCGCGTCCCAGCCGGCTTTCTTCAGTGCCTTCTCGATGGCCCCGGCCGGCGCGGTGCTGAACCACTCCGGCGCCTGTGCATGCACAGCATGGCTGACGATGCGCGCCACCGGCGCCAGGCCGCGCTGGCGCGCGGTGCTCTCGCGCATCAGCACCAGCGCCGCGGCACCGTCGCTGATGCTGCTGGCATTGGCCGCGGTGATGGTGCCGTCCTTCTTGAAGGCGGGCTTCAGCGCCGGGATCTTGTCGAGCTTGGCCTTGAAAGGCTGCTCGTCGTGCTTCACCAGCGTCTCGCCGGCCTTGCCCGGCAGGGCCACCGGTGCGACCTCCCAGTCGAAGCTGCCGTCCTCGTTGGCCGTCTTGGCGCGTGTGGTCGAGGCGATGGCAAAGGCGTCCTGCGCCTCGCGCGTGAAGCCGTACTTGGCGACGCAGCTCTCGGCGAACACGCCCATGGCCTTGCCACGTTCGTAGGCGTCTTCGAGGCCGTCCATGGCCATGTGGTCGAACAGCTGGGCGGCGCCGTATTTCACGCCCTTGCGCGCGAACATCAGGTGCGGCGCGTTGGTCATGCTCTCCATGCCGCCGGCCACCATCACCTGGGCGCTGCCGGCGGCCAGCATGTCGTGCGCGAACATCATGGCGCGCATGCCGCTGCCGCACATCTTGCTGAGCGTCACCGCGCCGGCGCTCTGCGGCAGGCCGGCCTTCAGCGCCGCCTGGCGCGCCGGCGCCTGGCCCTGGCCGGCCATCAGGCAGTTGCCGAGCAGCACCTCGTCGACCGCGTCGCCAGGCACGCCGGCGCGCTCCACCGCGGCCTTCACGGCCACGGCGCCCAGTTCCCAGGCCGCCAGCGCGGCGAAATCACCCAGCAGGCCGCCGATGGGCGTGCGGGCGGCAGAGACGATGACGATGGGGTCGGTGGCCATGGCGGAACTCCGGGCTTGATCGGCAAAGGATCGACAACCGGGAGTTTCGCACCGCCGGGGTGCACCTGCTGGTGCGCCGTCTGATGCGCCTGCGGGTGCAGGTCAGTCTGGCGATTCGCCGTAGGCCAGCTTGCGGAAGGCTGCCAGCAGCTCGGCATTGCCGGCCGTGAAGCCGAAGAGGCCGAGGCCGCGTGTGCGCACCAGCAGCCGCGGCACCATCAGCCACTCCAGGCCGCCCAGGTGCACCAGCCGCAGCTGGCGGATCTCGTCGAGCCGCGCTTCCTGCCGCCACAGCCCGCGCTGGCGGATGGCCTCCGGCCCGATCTCGGTGGTGCCGAACACCACCGCTGCCCAACCGGCCAGCGCCAACGCCGCCGCGGCCAGCGCCAGGCCCCAGGCCGAGGGCGGCCAACTCGTCTCGGCCAGCCGGTCCTGGGCCTGCACGGCCGCGACGATCAGCGCCAGCAGCAGCAGCGTCGCCAGCAGCTTGAGCGCCGGCGGGAACGAAGGCCCGATCACGGCTGCAAACGGCGGCTTCACCGGCGTGTTCATTTGGGCTCGCTCGCGGCTTCTTCGCCCTCTTCAGCCGGTTCGGCCGGTTCTTCTTCCAGCGTCGTCGGCTCGTCGCTGTAGCCCGGGTTGTCGTCCACCGGCAGCTCGATCTGCGAAGGGTCGATCTCCGCCGGGCGGTCGAGGAACATGGTCACCGACACCGGGAACGCGATGACGATGGCCACCAGCAGCAGCTGCAGGCCGATGAACGGGATGGAGCCGAGGTAGATGTCGCGCGACTGCACCTTCTGCGGCAGCGCGCCGTTCTTGTAGAGCTGGTCGGCGATGCCACGCAGGTAGAACAGCGCAAAGCCGAACGGCGGGTGCATGAAGCTCGTCTGCATGTTCACGCACAGCATCACGCCGAACCAGATGAGGTCGATGCCCATCTTGTCGGCCACCGGCCCGAGCATCGGCAGGATGATGAAGGCGATCTCGAAGAAGTCGAGAAAGAACGCGAGGAAGAAGACGAAGACGTTGACGACGATGAGAAAGCCCGTCTGCCCGCCCGGCAGGCCGGTCAGCAGGTGCTCGATCCAGCGCCCGCCGTCCACGCCCTGGAAAACCAGCGAGAACACGCGCGAGCCGATCAGGATGAACACCACCATCGCGGTGATGCGCATGGTGCCTTCGATGGCGCCGCTGAACAGTTCGCGCGTGAGGCGCCGGCGCGAGGCGGCCAGCAGCATGGCGCCGACCGCACCCATGGCCCCGGCCTCGGTGGGCGTGCAGATGGCCTTGGTGATGCCGGGCAGGCCGCCCATGCTGCCGAGCACGGCAAAGATCAGCAGCGCCGAAGGCACGATGCCGCGCAGGCACTTGCCCCACAGCGCCCAGCCGTGCAGCGTGCGCGCCTCGGGCGGCAGGCCCGGCACCTTGGCAGGCTGGAACCGCGCGACCATGAAGGTGTAGGCCGCGAACAGCAGCACCTGCAGCACCGAGGGGCCCCAGGCGCCCTTGTACATGTCGCCCACCGAGCGGCCGAGCTGGTCGGCCATCACCACCAGCACCAGCGAGGGCGGCACCAACTGCGTGATGGTGCCCGAGGCCGCCAGCACGCCGGTGGCGTAGCGCATGTCGTAGCGGTAGCGCATCATCACCGGCAGCGAGATCATCGCCATCGCGATGACCTGGCCCGCCACCGTGCCGGTGATGGCGCCGAGGATGAAGCCGACGATGATCACCGAGTAGCCCAGGCCGCCGCGCATCGGCCCGAAGAGCTGGCCCATCGAGTCGAGCAGGTCTTCGGCCAGCCCGCACTTCTCGAGGATGGCGCCCATCAGCGTGAAGAACGGGATCGCCAGCAGCAGCTCGTTGGACAGAATGCCCATCAGGTTGAGCGGCAGGTTGCTCATGAAGGCGGCCGGGAACCAGCCCGCCTCGATGGCAATGAAGCCGCACAAGAGGCCCAGCGCCGACAGCGAAAACGCCACCGGAAAACCCAGCAGCAGCACGATGATGAGCCCCGCGAACATCAGCGGGGCGAAGCTCTCGGCGCTCATTGCAGCGGGCGGTCGTAGTGGGTGTCCATGTCGTGCACGTTCAGCAGCCAGCCGACCCGCTTGATGACCTCGGCCACCCCCTGCAGGCTCACCAGCGCCATGCCCAGCGGCACGGTCAGCGTCACCGGCCAGCGGATCAGGCCGCCGGCCTGGCTGGACATCTCGCCGCTCACCCACTGGCCGTGGAACAGCGGCCACGACAGCACCGAAATCAGCACCGTTGCCGGCAGCAGGAAGAACAGCAGCCCACACAGGTCGAACAGCACCTTGGCGCGCGAGGGGTACTGCCCGTAGAGCACGTCGACACGCACGTGTTCGTTCAGCCGCAGCACCTTGCCGGCGCCGAACATCACGCAGGCCGCGAACAGGTACCACTGCACCTCGAGCAGCGCGTTGGAGCTCCAGTCCAGGCCGTAGCGCACCATGGCGTTGCCGGCGCTGATGAAGCAGGCCGCGACCACGGCCCACTTCGCGATCCACGCGAAGCGGTCGTTCAGCGCGTCGACGAGTCTCGCGAAGGCCAGCAGGTGTTTCATGGCGCGGCCAGTGTCGGCCGGGCCGCCCTAAAGCAGCCTGAACGCCGACCCTGGGAACAACCCGGAGGCCCCGGGTTCAGGCCCGCCCGGGCCCGGTGGCTCAGACCGGCCGGTTCGAGAAGCGCTTGCTGGTCTCGTACGGGAACACGTCGTGCACGTGCCCGGCCAGGATGCGTTCCTTGTGGCCCTGCCAGAACGCAGCGTCCAGCAGCTCGGCGTGGTGCGCCATGAAGATCTCGCGCACCTGCTGGTTGCCGAGCAGGAAGGGCCCGAAGGTTTCCGGGAACACGTCGCCCTTGTGCACCGCGTACCAGACCTCGCCGGACATCTCGTCCTCTTCGTTGCGCGGCTCGGGCACGCGGCGGAAGTTGCAGTCGGTGAGGTACTCGATCTCGTCGTAGTCGTAGAACACCACCTTGCCGTGGCGCGTGACGCCGAAGTTCTTCCACAGCATGTCGCCGGGGAAGATGTTGGCGGCGACCAGGTCCTTGATCGCGTTGCCGTACTCCACCACGGCATGCGCCATCTGCTCGGGGCCGGCCTCCTGCAGGAAGATGTTCAGCGGGATCATGCGCCGCTCGATGTAGCAGTGGCGGATGACGAGCATGTCGCCGTCTTCCTCCAGCAGGCTGGGGCAGAAGCGCTTCAACTCGGCCACCAGCTCGTCCTCGAAGCGGTGGCGCGGGAAGGCCACGTTGCTGTACTCCAGCGTGTCGGCCATGCGGCCGACGCGGTCGTGCTGCTTCACCAGCAGGTACTTGCCCTTGATCTGCTCGCGCGTGGTGTCCTTCTGCGGCGGGTAGTAGTCCTTGATGAGCTTGAACACGTACGGGAACGACGGCAGGTCGAACACCAGCATCACCATGCCCTTGATGCCGGGTGCGATGCGCAGCTTGTCGCTGGAATGGCGCAGGTGGGCGAGGAAGTCGCGGTAGAAGAGGTTCTTGCCGTGTTTCTGCAGGCCCAGGGCGTTGTACAGCTCGTGGCGCGGCTTGCGCGGCATCAGCCCGCGCAGGAACTGCACGTAGGCGCTGGGCACCTGCATGTCGACCATGAAGTAGGCGCGGGCGTAGCTGAAGATCATCAGCAGCTCGTCCTCGCCGAACAGCGCGGCGTCGATGACCAGCTCGCCGCGCCCGTTGTGCACGATGGGCAGCGCCACCGGCGTCTCGGTGAAGCCGTTGATGATCTTGCCGACCAGGTAGGCGCCCTTGTTCCGGTAGAACAGGCTGGCCAGCACCTGGATCTGGAAGTTCGCGCGCGGCCGGAAACCGCCCAGCTCGGCCAGCATGGCCTGCACCACGTGTTCGGCGTCGCGGTCCAGGTCCTCGAACTCGCCCTCGAGCTGGAAGTTGGTGACGATGCGCTGCCAGGTCTCGTGCAGCGTGTCGCGCGTCGGGTAGTAGGCGCGGTAGGTCGGCACCGAGGCCGGCTCGTCGTTCTCGATGTACTCGGTGCTGACGGCCGGCCGCACGAAGATGAAGTCGTTGCGGAAGTAGCTGCGGTGCAGCAGCTTGCTCGTCACCGAGTTGAAGAAGGTCTCGGCCAGCTCGGGCTGGTGGTGGTCGACGAGCAGGCCGATGTAGTGCAGCTTGGCCTGCTGCCAGGTGTCCATGCCCAGGGTCTCGATGGCGAACTCGGCACGCAGCCGCTCGACCGCCTCGCCCACACGCTGGTCGTAGAACTCGATGCGCTCGCGCTGCGCCCGCTGCTGGCCGTGCCAGTCGGCCCGTTCGAAGCGGCGCTTGGCCGCGGCGCTGGTTTCTCGGAACAGCCGGTAGTGGCGGTCGAAACCTTCGATCAGGGCCTGGGCGATCGCGAAGGCGCGGCCGTCGGTGAGCTGGTGCGGGAACATCGAGAGCCCTCGTCAAGGCAGGCGCGGCGCCAGCCGGGCCAGTTCGGCTTCGACGCGGGCCTGCAGTCTGTCCAGCGCCGCCGGGCCGGCGCCTTCGCGCCGCCACACCTCGATGCGGCGGCCGTCGGCGCAGTCCAGCGCCAGGCGGGCCCAGCCGCCGTCGGCCAGCGCCTCGTCGTCGTGCACGCCGGCCAGCGCCGGTGCGCCCTGCGCCAGCAGCGCGGCGGCAACACGGTCGAACTCGGCACGCGGCAAGGTGGTCTCGTCGTGCTGGTCGGCGGTGCCCAGGCGCGGCTTGCCGGTAGCGCTGCGGCGCAGCAGGCCGTCGCGCTCGATCGACCACAGCAGGCCCTGCGACCGCCCCGGTGCATCACGCTCCCACTCGATGCGCAGGACGGTGCAGCGCGCATCCGATGCACCCGCCTCGGCCGCCGGCAACACCAGCAGCGCCACCGGCCACAGCACCGCGGCGGCGAGCCCGCGGCACCGCCGGCCACCGGTGAGGAACGCCGCTTGCATAGGTCGATGATGCCAGCACCCCCCGCATTCGCCGGAGCAGCGATCGGGGCGCTGGCAAACCCTGATCGGCCCCTGCGGGGCGCCGCCCAGAATCGCCGCACTTCATCCATTCAACGAGCGTGCGCCCGAGCGCCCGCCACCGGAGGACCTTCGATGTCTCTGCCCACTTCCTTTGTGCGGCCGCTGGCTGCCGCCTGCCTGCTGGCCATGGCCACAGCGCCGGCGCTGGCCCAGGCCGGCCGCACGGCACCGGCCCAACCCGCGGCCACCGCGCTGGCCGCGGCCGCCGCCCATCCGAGCCGTGCTTTCTGGCTCGACCAGCAACGGGCCTCGGCCAGTGCCCGCGGTGCCGAGATGGTGCTGTCGGCGCGCCGCTTCCGTGCGCTGACGCTGGACCGTGCCTCGCTCGCCGGCGTGCTGTCGCAGGCCCCGGCCGAATTCAGCAGTGCGGCGCGCCAGTCGCCGCTGGTGCTGTCGCTGCCCGATCCGGCCGGCAAGTTCCAGCGCTTCAGCATCGTCGACTCGCCGGTGATGGAGCCGGCGCTGGCCGCCAAGCACCCGGGCATCCGCACCTACGCGGGCCGCGGCATCGACGACCCGACCGCCTCGCTGCGCCTGAGCCTCACGCCGCTGGGCCTGCAGGTCTCGGTGCGTTCGCAGCACGGCGCCTGGTTCATCGAGCCGGTCTACCACCTCGACGAAAGCCTCTACGGCAGCTACTGGCGCCAGGACGCGGTGAGCCGCCGCGCGCCGCTGGTCGAGCCCTTCGTCGCGCAGGCCGCGCTGCAGCCCGAGCGCCTGAACTACCGCGCCGACGAGACCGTGCGGATGCAAGGTGCCGGCTTCCTGCCGGGCCGCACCGTCGTCGTCACGGTGCGCCGCGCCGGTGAATCGGCGCCCATCCTCGCCACCACCGCCGTCGCCGAGCTCGACGGCTCGCTGGTGCTGAACTTCAAGGCCGATCCCGCCAAGGGCAGCGGCAGCATCGAGGTCACGGCCACCGACGGCCGCACGACGGCGCTGGCCAGCTACCGCGTGGCCGCCGCCAACGAGCCGCTGCTGGCCGCCGTCGGCCACCAGCTGCGCACCTACCGGCTGGCGCTGCTGACCGACCCGCTCTACGCCAACTACTTCGGCGCCGCCAACGTCACGGCCGCCAAGGTCCAGCTGATCAACCGCGTCACGCAGATCTACGAGGACGAGACCTCGATCCGCCTGGTGCTGATCGGCGAGAACGACCGGCTGAACCTGAACACCACGGCCGAGATGACCGGCACCAACGGCCCCTGCGGCGCCACGGCCTGCTACACCACGAGCCAGGCCTCGGGCTGCAGCTCGAGCAACCTGACGCGCACGCGCCAGGTCATCGGCCTGCTGGTCGGTGCGCGCAACTTCGACATCGGCCACATCGCGCTCGGCAGCAACGGCGGCGGCATCGCCAGCCTGGGCGTGGTCGGCGGCAATGCCAAGGCGCAGGGCTGCACCGGCATCAACCCGCCGACCGGCGACGTGTTTGCGATCGACTTCGTCGCGCACGAGATGGGCCACCAGTTCGCCGGCAACCACACCTTCAACGGCACGCAGGGCAACTGCTCGGGCGGCAACCGCAGCGCGGCCAACTCGGTGGAGCCGGGCAGCGGCTCCTCGGTGATGGCCTATGCCGGCATCTGCAGCACCGACAACCTGCAGGCCAACTCCGACCCGGTGTGGTCGCAGCGCAGCTTCGATGAGATCACCAACTACACCTCGGCTTCGGAGACCAACATCAACGAGGTGCAGCAGGGCGCGCTGACCGGCTTCACCACCAACGGCCTGCAGTTCCGGCTGCGCTTCGGCGGCGTCGACTCGGCGCCGATCGTGCGCGGCACGAACTTCACGACGGCCGGCATCCAGGCCGCCATCCAGGGCATCGCCGGCTGGCCGGCGGGCGGCACGGCCGCGGTGTCGGCGCTGAGCGACGGTGGCTTCACCGTCACCTTCGGCGGCACGCTGGCCGGCAGCAACGTCGACGAGCTGGAACTGGTGGACTGCACCGGCGGCTGCAGCGGCTTCATCGGCGAGATCGCCAAGGGCGGCGCCACCACGCGTGGCGGCAGCAGCATCGTCGCCACCGGCAACACGGCGCCGACGGCAACCGTGCCCGGGCCGTTCACGATCCCGGTGCGCACGCCGTTTGCGCTGACCGGCAGCGGCAGCGACGCCGACGGCGACACCGTCACCTACCTGTGGGAGCAGACCGACCGCGGCGCGGCCAGCGGCACGGCGCTGATCAACAACACCAAGGCCAACGGCCCGCTGTTCCGCCAGTTCTCGACCCGCGCGATGGCCGACTCCAGCCAGTACGCGCCGCCGGGCCAGAACCTGCCTGGCACCAACCCGACGCGGGTGTTCCCCGACATGGCGCAGATCCTGGCCGGCAACACCAACGCCGAGACCGGTGGCTGCCCGGACGTCGTGAGCCCGCCGAGCGTGGCCAACATCGACTGCTACTCGGAGTTCCTGCCCACGGTGGCCTACGTCGGCTTCGCCGGCGTCAACGCCAGCCCGGCGCGGCTGAACTTCCGGCTCACGGTGCGCGATGGCCGCGGCGGTGTCAACGCCGCCTCGACCACGCTGACGCTGGCGCCGGAAGCCGGCCCGTTCCTCGTGTCGGCGCCCAACGGCGGCGGCTCGCTGGACGGTGCCGAGCCGACCACGGTGACCTGGAGCGTGGCCAACACCAGCGTGGCGCCGGTGAACACCACGGCCGTGCGCATCCTGCTGTCGACCGACGGTGGCGCGAGCTGGCCGGTGGTGCTGGCCAGCAACACGCCGAACAACGGCAGCGCAGCGGTGACGATCCCGAACATCGGCACCACGCAGGCCCGCGTGAAGGTCGAGGCCATCGGCAACGTGTTCTTCGACGTCAGCAACGCCGACTTCGCGATCCGCTTCACCGGTGACGTCGACGGCAACGGCGTCATCAACTGCAGCGACATCGAGCTGCTGCGCCGCTACCTCGGCCTGTCGGCGGGCGAACCGGGCTTCAACCCGGCCTTCGACTTCAACAACGACGGCCGCATCGACGCGCTGGACACGGCCTACGTGACCAAGCGGCTGCCGCTGGGCGTGGTCTGCTCGACGCCGCCGCGCCGGTTCTGATCCCGGCCCCGGGCCGGGTTCGCCCGGCCCGAAGAGGCTGTCGCCGCCTTCGGCGTCGGCAGCCCCGCCCGCGTCACGCGGGAGGGGTGGAATCGGCGCTCATGGCGCAGGTGTGGACACCCGCGCCGAGGCTCACTGCTCGACGTCAATGCGCGCACCCGTCAGCGGCAGCCCCGCGACCGACAGCGTGGCCGGTGCGCTAGCGGTGTCGGTGGCCTCGACCGCGGTGAGCTGCAGCTGGTAGCTCAGCAGCACCGGAGCCGGTGGGGTGACGGGTGGCGTGACCGGGGGCGTGGTCGGTGGACTCGCATCCCCCGGAGTTCTGCCGTCGTCCCCCCCACAGGCCACCAGGCCGGCTGCGACCACCAGCACGATGGCCAGGCCGCAGCGCGCCGCACGCGAGGGGGTCCGCCCACCCGAGCGCAGAAAGCCCAGCAACGCCACCGCCATCAGCACACCGCCCGCCGCCGCCGCGCTGTGCACGGTGTTCGCGATGTCGGCCACCACCACCATCGCGGTGGCCGTGGAGAACTCCAGCGGCGTGTCCAGCACCAGGCGCTGGCTGCCGTTGTCGGCCACGAAGCGACCGCGCGCCAGCACCGGCTCGCCGGCGTCGGGCAGGCCGTTGCCGTTGCTGTCCAGGTGCACGCGGACCTCGTTCAGGTCGAGGTCGTCGCGCCCGCTGCCGCTGGCCTGCAGCGTGAGCGCGTTCAGCCGGGCCACGCCGTTGGCCGGTGTCAGCAGCAGCTGCAGCATGGACACGCCCTGGCTGCCCTTGGCCACGTCGCCGTCCACCGGCGTGGCCGGGCCCAGCACCGCGCTCAGCGTGACGGGGGGCGGTGGCGGCGGTGGCGAGGTGGCCCGGGTGAACTGGGCGGTGATCTCATGGTCGCCGTCGGCCAGGATCTCGCACACCGCCGGGTCGGGTTCATCGTGGCTGCAGCCGGTGAAGTTGCGGCCGAAGCGGGCCTGCCAGCCTGCGCCCGGGTGGGCGATGAGGCGCGGCATGGAGTCGAAGTTGAACTCCGCGCTGCACCGGCTGCCGCTGGTGAGCGGCCGGCAGTTCAGGCCTTCCGGGTCGCTGGCGACGACGCCGGCCTCGGCAGGCGTGCTGGAGGTGTGGACCGTGAGGGTGCAGCGCGTGCCGGTGTAGCGCACGGTGAACTCGGTGGTCTGGCCATCGAGCACGCTCAGGCCCTCGTCGGGGTTGGTGCGCACCGGCTTGCAGTGGCCGGCGAGGTTGGGCGAAGACAGGTGGTACTGCCCGGCCGGGGTGGGATACAGGCCGGCCGTGTCGCGGAAGCCGCGCGCGTTCCAGTACTTGTTGCCGCCGCCTTCGTCGATGCTGGGGAACTCCAGGCGCGCGATGTTGCCGAAGCCGCCCGAGGCCGGCGCGGCATACGGCCGGCCCGGCCGTTCGTCGGCGACAAAGCGGTAGCGCACCAGGCCGGAACGCACGCGCATGGTCACGTGCAGCGGCCCGTTGATGCACTGCCCCTGGGGCACATTGGAGGCCACGCCGTTGCAGGTTTCGGCCACCAGTGCTTCGCGGTTGCCGTCGTATTCCACGACCATGGCATAGCGGGCCGTTCCCGCCAGCGGGAGCAGGTTGCAGGTGCCCGGCGCCGGGCAGATCCGGGTGCCCAGCAGCCGGCCGTCGCTGCCCCAGTACTCGGCCACGATGCGGGTGTTGGTCTGGTGGTGCGCCGACACGTAGACGCCACCGCCGCTGGCGTAACTGATGCCGCTTTGTGCTGCGGCCTGCGGCGCATGGGCCATCAGGCCGGCGGGCAGCGCCAACAACAGCAGGCGGCCAAGGAGCGAGGCAATGGCGGGTCTCATGGGGGTTCCTTTTCAGCGCAGGCCGCCCTGGCGCGGGGCTTCGGCAGGCAGAGGGGAAGGCGGCGGCGCCACGGCCGCCTGGGCCACGAACCGCGCGAGCTCGAAGGGGCTGTCGAACGCGTGCACCTGGGCGTCGTCGCCCACCAGGCGGGCGTGCCAGGGCGCACCCGGCGGTGCCCACAGGCTGAGCAGCATCACGCACGAGGGCCGGACGCCGGGTGTGGCAGGAAGCTGCGGGTTCATGGGCTTCTCGTTCGCGCGGCCGGTCTGGCCACGGCGTGACGATGCCCGGCGGTCGTTGCACCGCCGTTGCGTCGGCGTTGCAACGCCGCCGGGCTTCAGCCGGCCTGGTGCAGGAAGGCGGTCTGTTGCGCCGGGTGGTCTTGCAGCGACTGCGCCAGCGCGGCCACGTAGGCGGCGCAGCCCGCCGGCCCTGTGGAAGGCAGCGCCTGCGCCACCGCGCGGCGCAGTTGCAGGCTGGCCGGCGCAAAGGCCGGCGGGGCGGCCAGCAGGCGCTGGGCGGCCTGCAGCGTGTCGTCGTGCCAGCCGCCTTGCCGCCCCTGAGCGCGCAGCGCGAGCGCCAGTGCGCGCGTGCGCATCTCGTCGTTCATGCCTTCGGCGTCGGGCGGCGGCAGCCCGGCCAGCGCGGCGGCGGCATCGCCCTGGGCCAGCCGCAGCTCGGCCAGCGCCAGCGCGTGGCGGGCACGCACGCGCACGTCGGCCATCTCGGCCGGCGGCGGCGCGTGGGCCAGGGCCTGGGCGGCCGCCGACACGTCGCCCTGCGACAGCTCGAACTGCGCCACCGAGATCCAGTGCTCGGAGGCTTCGTACTGCAAGGCGCGCAGCGCCTGCGGGTCTATGCGCTGCAGCACCCGGCGCGCCAGTTCGACCTCGCCCAGCAGGCCCAGCAACTCCAGCGTGGGCAGGCTGGCCGAGCACAGCGCGCTCAGCTCGCTTTGGCCCATGGCCCAGGCCAGCGCGGGCCGGGCGTGCTCCCAGGCCTGGCCCAACTGGCCCAGCGCGAGGTGGATTTCCACGAAGGCCAGCCGGTACATCATGCACAGGTCGCCTTCGGGCAAGGGGGGCTGCAGGCCCCAGCCGCGCTGCACCACCGCCAGGGCTTGCCGGTGGTCGCTGCGCGCCACGTGCACCAAGCACAGGTTGTACAGGACCATGCGCTGCCGGTAGACGGAGCCGTGCCTGCCGAAGATCTGCGCGGCCTGCTCCAGCTCGGCTTCGGCGCGCGGCAGGTCTCCTTCGAGCAGCCAGACCAGGCCGCGGCGAAAGCGCGCGCGGGCCGCCGTTTCCTCACTGCCGGTGCTGCCGGCGAGCTGAAGCAATTCGTCGGCCAGGGTGCGCACCGCCTCCAGGCGGCCCGAGCTGTGTTCTATGGAGGCCAGCACCTCCAGCAGATCGCCGCGTGTCAGCGCCGGCAGCCCCGGCTGCGCCAAGGCCGCGGTGGTCACGGTGCGTGCCTCGTCCAGCCGGCCCAGGGCATACAAGGCCTGGGCGTGGATGTTGGCCGCCTTGGCCTGCTGCGCCGGTGCGAGCCGCTCGGGCAGGCGCGCCAGCACCTGCAGCGCCGCCTCGGCACGGTGGCCGAAGACGAGGTTGTCCGCCACGGCCACCAGCGCCTGGGCACGCTCGTCTTCGTTCATGCCGCGGCTTCCCGCCGCCAGGGCCTGCAAGGCCTCGCCGTGCGCGAGCATGGCGTCGAAGTCGCACGCCATGCGTGCACCGAACATCAGGCCTGCATGGGCCTGCAGCGCCTGTTGCGGCGTGGCGCCGCCGGCCAGCGCCTGGCGCCAGTGCTGCATGGCCTCGGGCAGGGCGTGCAGGTGCTGCGCCTGCTCGGCCGCGGCCAGGCGGTGGGCCACGGCGCGGCGCGGCTCGCCGCTGGCTTCGTGGTGGGCGGCGATCACCGCGGCCGATGCACCGGCGGCTTCGGCGCCCAGCGCCAGGCGCCGGTGTATGAGCCGGCGCCGCTCGGGCGCCAGCGCCGCGTCCAGCGCCTGCTGCACCAGGTCGTGGGCAAAGGCGAAGCCGCCGCTGTCGTGCTCGCGCAGCAGACCGGCCTGCACGGCACGTTCTATGGCCAGCACGGTCTCGATTTCCGAGATCGCGCAGGCCGGCGCCAGCTGCGCCGGCGCAAAGGGCTCGGCCGCCAGCGCGGCGGCTTCCAGCACCCGGCCATCGGCCGCGCCCAGGCGCGCCACGCGCGCCAGCACCGCCTGGCGCACGGTGGCCGGCACCGGCAGTTCGCGGTAGTCGCCGGTGTCGTCGTCGAACGGGGTCTGCCAGCGGCCGTCGGCGCCGGTGGTCAGGGTGCCGGTCTCGGCCAGGTGGTGCAGCGTCTGCGCCAGGAAAAACGGGTTGCCGGCGGTGGCGGCCTGCAGGCGCGCCGCAAAGTGCCGGGGGTGGTGTGCGCCGGAGAGCTGTCGCACCAGGTCGAACACCACCTCCGGCGGCAGCGGCGACAAGCGCAGGTGCAGGCTGTGGCTGTCGTCGCGCAGCGCCTGGGCCGCCAGCGATGCCGGCGGGGCCGCGCCGTCATCGACGGGGCGCAGCATCGCGATGACTCGGGGCGGTGCCGCATCGCCGGCTGTGGGCAACACGTTGCCGCGCTGCACCACATAGGCCATGACAGCGTTGCTGGCGGCGTCGGCCAGGTGCCAGTCGTCCAGCAGCACGGCGTCGAAGTTGCCCGCGCCCAGCGCCTGCCAGCCGGCGGCGCAGGCCTCGAAGAAACGGCCGCGCTCTTCGTCCGACCGCATGGGCGCCGGCACGCCGGCGGGGCCGGCCAGCTCGGGCACCAGGCGAGCCAGTTCGTCGCAGGCCCAGTCCGGCAAGGCGGCCAGGCTGGCGCGCGTGAGCGCAGCGCCGGCGAGCGCACGCAGCACGCGCGTCCACGAGGCGTAGGGCACGCCGGCATCGCTGCTGCGGCAGCGGGCCAGCGCAAACGGCCCGTGGGCGGCGGCGAAGTCCAGCGCCAGCCGCGTCTTGCCGACACCACCCTCGCCTTCCAGCCACAGGGTGTGCCCGGCGCGCCAGGCGGCTTCCATGGCGGCGACTTCCGCGTCACGGCCCACAAAGGGCAGCGGGTCGGGCAGGCGCGCCGGCGCGGCGGCAACACCGCCGCTTTCGGCGCTGGATGGCGGCAAGGGCGGCGGCAGCACCGGTTCGCGGCGCGAGACCCCCAGCACCCCGCCCTGGCGCGCCAGGGCCAGCAAGGCCTCGGTCTGCGCGGAAGGCGCCAGGCCCAGCTCGTCGCGCAGCAGCGTGCGGCAGCGCTGGTACTGGGCCAGGGCTTCTTCGCGGCGCCCGGCGGCCAGGTGCAGCTGGATCAGCGCCTGGTGGTGCTGCTCCTGCAGCGGGTCGTCGGCCAGCAAGGCCTGCCAGTGCAGCAGCGCCTGTGGCGGCGCTGCGCTTTCGGCGGCGGCCTGCAGGGCGCGGCGCCACAGGCCGTGCACGCGGGCACGTTCGGCTTCCAGCCAGCTGTCGAAGGCCGGTGCTTCGTGGGGGGCCAGGCCGTCGGCCAGCGCACCCCGCCACAAGGCCAGCGCCGCGGCCGGGTCGCCGGCCTGCAGCGCCGTCTCGAAGGCGGCCAGGTCCACCTGCACACCGGGGTGCAGGGCGACCCGGTCGTCGCCCGCCTGCAGCAGCTCGGGCAGCTCGGCTTCGCGCAGCCGCGCCAGCTCGCGGCGCAGGTTGCGCCGCGCGGCGGCATCGTCCAGCGCGGGCCACAGCGTGGCCGCCAGCCGCCCGCGCGGCGTGGGGCCCTGGCAGGCCAGCAGCAGCAGCAGCGCCCAGATCTTGCGCACAGGCAGCCGCACAGGTTGCCCGTGCCGCTCCAGCACGGGGGGGCCCAGCAGCTTGAGCGACAGCATCGCCCCATGATGCCACCCACCCTGCCGAGGGGCACGGTGTCGCGGGCGATGGACCCGGCGCGCCGGGTGGGGCTCAGGTCCCGCCCGGCCCGAAGAGACTGTCGCCGCCTTCGGTGTCGGCAGCCCCGCCCGCGTCCCGCGGGTAGCGCTTCAAGGCCGCCCCGAACACGCTCACCACCGTGTCGGGGCGGTCCATCGTGACGCCCAGGTTCTTCAGATGGCCGTCCTTCAGGCCATAGACCCAGCCGTGCACCGACAGCTTCTGGCCACGCGACCAGGCGTCCTGCACGATGGTCGACAGCGCGACGTTGCCGACCTGCTCGATGACGTTCATCTCGCACAGCACGTCTTCCTGCTCCTCGGGCGGCAGGTGGTCGATGCGCTTGCGATGGCGCAGCCGCACGTCGTGCACATGGCGCAGCCAGTTGTCGGCCAGGCCGACGCGGATGCCGCGCAGCGCCGCGCGCACGCCGGCGCAGCCGTAGTGGCCGACGACGATGATGTGCTCGACCTTCAGGTGCTCGACCGCGAACTGGATGGTGCTGAGCGCGTTCAGGTCGCTGTGCACCACCACGTTGGCCACGTTGCGGTGCACGAACAGCTCGCCCGGCAGCATGCCGACCAGCTCGTTGGCCGGCACGCGGCTGTCGGCACAGCCGATCCACATGTAGCGCGGGCTCTGCTGCTGCGCCAGCCGCGTGAAGAAGCCGGGCTGGCGCGCCTCGGTCGCGGCGGCCCAGCGGCGGTTGTTGTCGAGCAGCGGCCCGAGTTCTTCGGACGGGGGAGGGGTGGATTCGGCGCTCATGGCGCAAGTGTAGGCACCCGCGCCGGAGCCTTCCGCCCCAGGCCTCACTGCTCGACGGCGATGCGCGCACCCGTCAGCGGCAGCCCCGCGACCGACAGCGTGGCCGGTGCGCTGGCGGTGTCGGTGGCCTCGACCGCGGTCAGCTGCAGCTGGTAGCTCAGCAGCACGGGCGGCGGCGGAGCCGGTGGGGTGACGGGTGGCGTCACAGGCGGTGTGACAGGTGGGGTGACCGGGGGCGTGGTTGGCGGACTCGCATCCCCCGGAGTTCCGCCGTCGTCCCCCCCACAGGCCACCAGGCCGGCAGCGACCACCAGCACGATGGCCAGGCCGCAGCGTGCCGCACGCGAGGCGGGTCGCCCACCCGCGCGCAGAAAGCCCAGCAGCGCCACCGCCATCAGCACACCGCCCGCCGCCGCCGCGCTGTGCACGGTGCTCGCGATGTCGGCCACCACCACCACCGCGGTGGCCGTGGAGAACTCCAGCGGCGTGTCCAGCACCAGGCGCTGGCTGCCGTTGTCGGCCACAAAGCGTCCGCGCGCCAGCACCGGCTCGCCGGCGTCGGGCAGGCCGTTGCCGTTGCTGTCGAGGTGCACGCGGATCTCGTTCAGATCGAGGTCGTCGCGCCCGCTGCCGCTGGCCTGCAGCGTGAGCGCGTTCAGCCGAGCCACGCCGTTGGCCGGTGTCAGCAGCAGCTGCATCAGCGCGATGCCCTCGCTGCCCTTGGGCACGGTGGCGTCAGCCGGTGTCGCACTGCCCAGCGCCGCGCCCAGGCTCACCGGTGGCGGTGGCGGCGGCGGCGAGGTGACCAGGCCGAACTGGGCCAACAGCTCGCGGTCGCCGTCGGCCAGGATCTGGCACACGGCCCGGTTCGGCTCGTCGCGGGTGCAGCCGGTGAAGTTGCGATCGAAGGACGCCTGCCAGCCGCTGGCCGGCTCGGCGATCACACGCACCGTCGAGTCGAACGGGAACTCGGCCTTGCAGCTGGCATACGTGGCGGGCAGGCTGCAGTTCAGGCCCGCGGGCTCGCTCGTGATGCGGCCGGCAGCCGCCGTGCTCGAGGTCGAGCTGCGGATCGACATGGTGCAGACGGTGCCGGTGTAGCGCACGGTGTACTCGGTCAGCTGGCCTTCGCGCACCGACAGCCGCTCGCTGGCGTTGGTGTGCACCGGCTTGCACATGCCATTCATGTCCCGCAGCACCACGTCGTAGTCCCCCACCGGCGTGCGAGACGCGCCGTCGGTGGCCACGAACTGGCGCGGCGACCAGTACTTGGGGCCGGTGCTGCCGTCGGTGGCCGGGAACTCCAGGCGCGGGCTGTTGCCCATGCCCACGAAGCTGGGCGCGGGGATCAGCCGGCCCGGCCGCGGCTCGGCCACCAGGTGGTAGCGCACGCTGCCCCAGCGCACCCGCATGGTCACGCGCAGATAGCCGTTGACGCACTGCCCCTGCGGCACCGCGTTGGGCACGCCGTCGCAGCTGTCGCTGACCAGTTCTTCGCGGCTGCCGTCGTACTCCACGACCATCGCAAAATGCGCCGTGCCTGCCGGCTGCAGGTAGTTGCAGTTGCCCGGGCCGCGGCAGAAGCGGCTGCCGAGGAACTCGTTGTTGGCGTTCCAGAAGTCGACCACGATGCGCGTGTTGGTCTCGCGCAGCGCGGAGGCGTACACACGGTCGGTGCGGTCGTAGACGATGCCGGCCTGCGCCGCCGCCGGCGGCGCGTGGGCGACCAGCAGCACGAGCAGCGCGAGCAGCAGCACGCGGCCGAAGATCCAGGTGGGGTTGGGGCGCATGGGGGCTCCAGAGGTGGGGTGTTTCGGCCGCGGCTGTTCAGCGCAGGCCCTGCGCCGGGCGGGTGTCCGGCAGCAGCAGCGGCGAGGCAGACCGGGCCACGAAGCGCGCCAGCTCGAAAGGGCTGTCGAATTCGTGCACCTGGGCGTCGGTGCCCATCAGGCGCGCGTGCCAGCGCGCCGGGGGCGAGGCCCACAAGCTCAGCAGCATCACGGCCGAGGGGCCGGCGCTGGGCGCCGCGGACGCCGGGGGCGGCGGTGGCAGGTTCATCGGAGCTCCTCGGACCTCGCGGCCAGGCGGGCCGGATCGGCCACGGCACGACGATCCCGCAGGGGCGTTGCGGCGCCGTTGCGGCGCTGGCGTTGTTGTGCCATGGCACAACATGGCCGCCGGCGCCCGCAGGCAACTGACGCCTAATTTCTGCTCAGCACTTCGGTCGCTCCCGATCCGAAGCCGCCACGAGTCCGAAGCCCCTCACGAGGAACCCCATGAAAACTCTCGCGCGCCTGTTTCTCTGCTGTACCGCAGCGGTGTCCCTTCCCGCCGCCGCAGACACCTTCACGTTCGACCTGTCCGGCGACGGCAACCATGCGATCTGGACCATGGACAGCGCGATCCCGCCGTCGTTCTCGACCGCCTTCGCGGCAGCCTACGGCCTGGTGCCGATGGTCATCAACGGCGTCGAAACCGTGCGCAACATCCAGTTCTACACGGCGGCATCGGGTGGCGCGCTGGATGTCTTCCTGGGCGAAGAGTCTCCCGCCTTCTACTCGACAGGCCCGGTGCTGTTCGAAGGCTCCACCGAGGCCCCGGCGTTCTTGACCGGCACCTTCAACCTCACCGGCTACTTCAACCCCAGCATCGCCTACGTCCTGACGGTCAGCGCGGTACCGGAGCCGGCAACCTGGATGCTGCTGCTGGGCGGTGCAGGCCTGATCACCAGCGTCGCCCGTCGCCGCACCGCGCAGCCGGCCTGCTGACCCCGGCCCGCAGCGGGCGGGGCGAGGACGGTGCAGCCGGTGCCCCGCGTGCCGGTTTGGTAGATTGCCAGCGCATGCAGCAGCCCTCCTACCGCCGCTTTTGCCATTGCTGCCCCGCCGGGCGAGCCCTCCAGCGAGCCCTCCATCTCGCCCCGGCCCGGCCCGCGTCCGCCTCGCGCCCGCCGCGATGAAGGCCGCCGGCCCGATCGGCCTGCCCCTGATCTCGGGCACGCTGGAGGCGATCGGCATCGACGCCTTCGACGAATCCGTGTACCGGAGCCTGCTGCGCCAGCCCGGCGCCACGCCGAACGAGCTGGCGCGGGCCTGCGGAAGCCGGCCCGATGAAGTGCGGGCGGCGCTGGCGACGCTGCACCGCCTGATGTTCGTCCACCCGGCGGCGGACCTCACCGATCGCTGGACACCCGAGCAGCCCAACGTGGCCGTCGAGATGCTGCTGATGAAGCGGCAGACCGAGTTGCTGCAGGCGCGCCTGAGCATCCCCAGCCTGCAGTCGGAAACCGGCCAGGCGGCGGGCGGCGATGGCGCCGGGGTCGTCGAACTGCACGACGCGGAGCCGGCGCGCCAACTGAAGGCCTATCTGCAGATCCACCACCAGGCCCGCGAGGTCGTCCGCATCATCGTGCGTCCGCCGTTCCTGGTATCGGCGCCGGAGCAGATGGCCTCGGCGCGCGAGCAGGCGCGGGAGCGCGGCGTGCGCTACCGCACCATCGTCACACCCGAAGCCGTGGCCCTTCCCGGCTGGCAGCAGGTCATGCAAGGCGTGCTGCAGGCGGGTGAGGAGGTCCGGATCCTGGCCGATCTGCCGTTCAAGCTGCTGCTCGCCGACGACACCTGCGCCATGCTGCCGGCGGATGCGGACAACCCCCGGGGCCCGGCGCTGCTGGTGCGCAGCAACTCGCTGCTGCACGCGCTGCGCGGGCACTTCGACAGTCTGTGGGCCATGGCCGTGCCCCTGGTGCTGAACGAGGCGGGTGAAGCCGTCGCGCAGCACCGCGCGGGCACGCTGGACCCGGCCTTGCAACCGCTGCTGACCCTGCTGTCCGCAGGGGCCAACGACAAGTCCATCGCCGCACACCTGGGCATATCGCACCGCACGCTGATGCGGCGCATCAACCAGCTGTACACCTCGCTGAACGCGGGCTCCCGGTTCCAGGCCGGCTGGCTGGCGGCACAGCAGTTTGCAGCGCCCCCCGCGGCCGAGGCCCGGCAGAAGGCCATGCCGCCGGTCGACCCGACGGCCGGCTGAGACCGAGTCCCGGCGGTCGCGGCGGTGGCGGCGGTATCAGCCGGCCCTGCCGGCCTGCTGCAAGAACACGGCCTGCTGCACCGGCTGCCCGCACAGCGACTGCGCCAGGGCGGCCACGCAAGCCCGGTGCGCAGCCCCCAGGCCCGGCGGCACGCCCGCCAGGCCCTGCTGCACCGCCGACGCCAGTGCGTGGTGCAGTTGCAGGCGGGCCGGCGCGACCACGGCCGGCCCGGCCAGCGCCCCTAGCGCAGCGGCCACGGTATCGGGTTGCCAGCCGCCCGCGGCACCCTGCGCCCGCAGGGCCAGGGCCAGCGCACGGGTTCGCATCTCGTCGTTCATGCCTTCGGCACCGGGTGCGGGCAGCCGCGCCAGCGCGACGTCGGCCTGCCCCTCGATCAACCGCAGCTCGGCCGTGGCAAGCGCGTGGCGGGCCCGCACGCGCACGTCGGCGATCTCGGCCGCCGGCGGCGCGTGTGCCAGGGCCTGCGCGGCGGCCCCGGCGTCGCCGAAGGCCAGCTCGAACTGCGCCACCGCGATCCAGTACTCCGACGCCAGGTAGCGCTGCTCCTGCAGCATGGCCGGGGTGATGCGGCCCAGCGCCTGCCGCGCCAGCGCCGTTTCGCCGAGCAGGCCCAGCAGCTCCAGCGTGGGCAGGCAGGCTGCGCACAGCGGCTGGGCCTCGTTCTGGCTCATCGCAAAGGCCAGGGCCGCCTGTGCGTGCACCCAGGCCTCGCCCCAGCGGCCGAGCGCCACCTGGGTGTCGACGAAGGCCAGGTGGTACATCATGCGCAGGTCGCCCTCGGGCAGCGGCGGCTGCAGCTGCCAGCCCTGCTCGACCACGGCCAGCGCATCCGCGTGCCGGCTCTGCGCCTCGTGCACCAGCGCCAGGTTGTAGAGCACCATGCGCTGGCGGTAGACCGAGCCGCGCCGCCCGAAGCTGCGCGCGCTGTCGCTCAGTTCGCGCTCGGCACGTTCGAGGTCGCCGTCCATCAGCCAGGCGATGCCGCTGCGGAACTGCGCCCGCGCGGCGGCCTCCTCGTCGCCGAGGGCCCGGGCCAGCTGCAGCATCGCCATGACCTTCTCGTGCACAGCAGCGTTGCGGCCGGCGTGCATCTCGACGGCCGAGAGCGTGTCCAGCAGCTCGCAGCGTTGCGCCGGCGGCAAGCCGGGCAGCGCGAGGGCGTCGGCCGCCACCGAACGCGCGTCGTCCAGGCGGCCCAGCGCCTGCAGCGCACGCGCGTGGATCTGCGCCACGCGCGCCCGCGCCGCAGACGTGGAGGCAGACGCCGGCGGCAGGCGCGCCAGCACCTCCAGCGCCGCTTCGGCGCGGTTGCCGAAAACCAGGTTGTCCGCCACCGCCGTCGCGGCCGAGGCCCGCTCTTCGGGCTCCAGCCCGCTGCCTTCGGCCGACAGCGCCTGCAGCGCGTCGCCATGGCGCAGCATGGTGTCGAAGTCGCAGCCCAGGCGCGCCGCCAGCATCAGGCCCTGGTGCGCGCGCAGCGCCTGGCGCGGCACGGCGCCGTCGGCCAGCGCCTGCCGCCAGTGCAACACGGCCTCGGGCATGGCATGCAGCTGCTCGGCACGTTCGGCCGCGGCGATGCGGTACGGCACCGCGCGCAGCGGCTCGCCGCTGGCCTCGTGGTGCTGTGCGATCACCGCCGCCGGCGCACCCGCAGCCTCGGCACCCAATGCCAGGCGGCGGTGGATCAGCCGCCGGCGCTCGGGGCCGAGCGCGCCGTCCAGCGCCTGCTGGACCAGGTCGTGCGCAAAGGCGAAGCCGCCGCTGTCGTGCTCGCGCAGCAGCCCGGCCACCACGGCGCGCTCGATGGCCAGCACGGCCTCGATCTCCGACATCGCGCAGGCCGGCGCCAGCAGCGCCGGCGCCCAGGGTTCGGAGGCCAGCGCCGCGGCTTCGAGCACACGCACATCGGCCTCGCCCAGCCGTGCCACGCGCGCCAGCACGGCCTCGCGCACGGTGGCCGGCACCGGCAGCTCGTGGTAGTCCTGGGTCTCGTCGTCGTAGGGCGTGCGCCAGCGGCCGTCGTCATCGGCGGTCAAGACGCCGGTCTCGGCCAGGTGGCGCAGCGTCTGCGCCAGAAAGAACGGGTTGCCCTGGGTGGCCGACTGCAGCCGGGCCGCAAAACGCGTCGGCTCGCGGGCACCCGAGAGCTGCTGCACCAGGCCGAAGACCACGGCCGGCGGCAAGGGCTGCAGCCGCAGCTGCAGCGTGTGCGCCGCGTCGCCCAGCGGCGGCGCCGCCGCCCCCGGACGCTGCAGCACGATGACGCGCGCACTGCCGGCCCCGGGCGCCGCCCCGCGCTGCACCACGTAGGCCATCACGGCATGGCTGGCGGCATCGGCCAGGTGCCAGTCGTCGAGCAGCACGGCATCGAAGCTGTCGGCGCTCAGCGCACGCCAGGCCGCCGCGCAGGCCTCGAAGAAGCGGCTGCGTTCTTCGTCGGAGCGGATGGCTGCCGGCGGCGGCGCACCGGTGGCCGCCAGCTCGGGCGCCAGGCGCGCGAGTTCGTCGCAGGCCCAGTCGGGCAGCGCAACAAGGGCCTCGCGGCTGAGTGCCGAGCCCGCCGAACCCGCGAGCGCGCGCAACACGCGCGTCCAAGAGGCATACGGCACGCCGGCGTCGCTGCTGCGGCAGCGTGCCAGGGCGCAGGCGCCGTGCGCCGCGGCGAAGTCCAGCGCCAGCCGTGTCTTGCCGACGCCGCCCTCGCCTTCGATGAGCAAGGTGTGGCCGGCCTGCCAGGCGGCTTCCATCGCCGCGACCTCGGCGTCGCGGCCGACAAAGGGCAGCGGCTCGGGCAGCCCGAGGGGCGTGCCGGCCGGTGTGGCCCTCGCTGCCGGCAGAGCGGACGGTGCAGAAGCCGGCACCGGCACACCGGTCTCCCGGGCCTCGGCCACCAGGGCCTCGGTCTGCGCCGAGAGCTGCAGGCCGAGCTCCTCGCGCAGCAGGCTGCGGCAGCGCTGGGCCTGGGCCAGCGCGGCTTCGCGCCGGCCGGCCGCCAGGTGCAGGCGGATCACCGCCTGGTGGTGCTGCTCCTGCAGCGGGTCGTCGGCCAGCAGTGCCTGCCAGTGCAGCAAGGCCTGTGCAGGTTCGGCACGTTCTGCTTCCGCCTGCAGCGCGCGGCGCCACAGCGCATGCACCCGCGCCCGTTCGGCCTCGAGCCAGCTGTCGAAGCCCGGCGCTTCGCCAGCGGCCAGGCCGTCAGCCAGATCGCCCCGCCACAGCGCCAGCGCGGCGGCGCTGTCACCGGCCCGCAGCGCGGCTTCGAAGCGGGCGAGGTCCACCACCACGCCGGGGTCGAGTGCGACGCGGTCGTCGGCCACCAGCAGCAGATCGGCCACACCCGCCTCGCGCAGCCGCGCCAGTTCGCGGCGCAGGTTGCGACGCGCCGTGGCTTCGTCGAGCGCGGGCCACAGGCTGTTCGCGAGCCGGGCACGCGGCGTGGCGCCCTGGCAGGCCAGCAGCACCAGCAGGCACCAGGTCTTGCGGATGCTCAGCCGCACCGGCTGCCCGTCTTGCCACAAGGCCGGTGTGCCCAGCAGATTCAGCGACCGCATCGTCGGATGATGACAGCCGCCGGGTGACGCTCAGCTTCAGTGTCGGTGTCAGCCGGTCGTGGCGGGCAGGCGGTGTTCGCCCGGCACCAGGCCCGGGCGCACCAGACCGTACTGCACGGTATCGATCGCGAAACCGGCCTTGCGGATGGCCAGCCGCATCGTGCCTTCGAGTTCGAAGCCCGCCGCGCGCGCCACGGCCTGCGAGCCGGCGTTGCGCGCGTAGATCGGCATCCACAGCCGCGTGATCTGCGGCAGCGCCGGCCAGGCCCAGGCGGTGACGAGCTTCAGCGCCTCGCTGGTGATGCCGCGCCGCCAGTGCGCCTGGCCGATCCAGTAGCCGATGACCGCGCTGCAGGCCCACAGGCCGGCCTGCGGCGCCACGCTGATGCAGCCGATGACCTCGTCCTCGACCGTGATGCCCCAGACGCAGCCGAACTGCGGCTGCCGGTGGCCCTCGCCGCACCACCACTCGGCGTCGGCCAGGGTGTAGGGCTGCGGAAAGCTGTCGAAGAGGTTGTGCGCCACGGCCGGGTCGTCGGCATGGCGTTGCAGGCTGGGCGCGTCGGCCGGCACCAGCGGCCGCAGCGTGCAGCGCGAGCCTTTCAGGACCGGCAGTTCAGGCGTCACATCGTCTCCGCGAACAGCTCGCGGCCGATCAGCATGCGGCGGATCTCGCTCGTGCCCGCGCCGATCTCGTACAGCTTGGCATCGCGCCAGAGGCGGCCCAGCGGGTACTCGTTGATGTAGCCGTTGCCACCGAAGATCTGGATGCCTTCGCCGGCCATCCAGGTGGCCTTCTCCGCGCACCACAGGATGACGCTGGCGCAGTCCTTGCGCACCTGGCGCACATGCCCCGTGCCGAGCTGGTCGAGGTTCTTGCCCACCGTGTAGCAGAAGCTGCGCGCCGCCTGCAGCACGGTGTACATGTCGGCCACCTTGCCCTGGATGAGCTGGAACTCGCCGATGCTCTGGCCGAACTGCTTGCGGTCGTGGATGTAGGGCACCACCTGGTCCATCACCGACTGCATGATGCCGATGGGCCCGGCAGCCAGCACCGCGCGTTCGTAGTCCAGGCCGCTCATCAGCACCTTGGCGCCGCCGTTCAGCGTGCCCAGGATGTTGGCGGCCGGCACCTCGACGTTGTCGAACACCATCTCGCCGGTGTGCGAACCGCGCATGCCGAGCTTGTCGAGCTTCTGCGCCGTGCTGAAGCCCTTCATGCCCTTCTCGACGATGAAGGCGGTGACACCACGCGCACCGAGCTCGGGCTCGGTCTTGGCGTAGACCACCATGGTGTCGGCATCGGGGCCGTTGGTGATCCACATCTTGTTGCCGTTGAGCAGGTAGAAGCCGCCCTTGTCCTGCGCCTTCAGCTTCATGCTGATGACGTCGGAGCCGGCACCCGGCTCGCTCATCGCCAGCGCGCCCACGTGTTCGCCGCTGATCAGCTTGGGCAGGTACTTCGCGCGCTGCGCCTCGCTGCCGTTGCGCTTGATCTGGTTCACGCACAGGTTGCTGTGCGCGCCGTAGCTCAGGCCCACGCTGGCGCTGGCGCGGCTGATCTCCTCCATCGCCACCATGTGCGCGAGGTAGCCCATGTCGGCACCGCCGTAGGCCTCGGGCACGGTGATGCCGAGCACACCGAGCTCGCCCATCTTGCGCCACAGGTCCATCGGGAACTGGTCGCTCTTGTCGATCTCCGCCGCGCGCGGCGCGATCTCGGCCTCGGCGAAGGCACGCACCGCGTCGCGCAGCGCGTCGATGTCTTCGCCAAGCATGAAGTTCAGTCCGGGCAGGGTGCTCATGCGGGTCTCCTCGTTCGTGGTTTTTTCGGCGCCGGGTCGGCCTCGGCCAGCAGCACACGGCAGCGCTGCTCGTGCTGGCCGATCTCGGCCAGCGTGATCTCGATGTCCTCGCGCTGCTGCTCGAGCAGCCGGCGGTGCTCGGCCAGCACGCCGACGAAAGCCTCGAGCTGCTGGCGGCTGCCGCTGGCCGCGTCGTACATGTCGACCAGCTGCTTGATCTCCGACAGCGCCAGGCCGAGCCGCTTGCCGCGCAGCGTGAGCTTGAGCCGCGTGCGGTCGCCCGCGGTGTAGACGCGGTTGCGGCCGGCACGGCGCGGGCTCAGCAGGCCCACGTCTTCGTAGAAGCGGATCGCGCGCGCGGTCACGTCGAACTCGGCGGCGAGCTCGGTGATCGTGTAGGTGCGGGCGGCCCTGGCGGCGCCGGCGTCGACGGGGTTCATCGGGGGTCCGGTTGACGTTGACGTAAACGTCACATCCGGACTGTACCAACGCGCGCTGCGCGGCCCCGCGCGGCGCTCAGCGGGTGTCGTCGCTGCCGGCGGGCCGTTCGGGCGTGGTCGGCAGGCGCAGCAGTGCCGCGGTGCGGCGCTGCGACGGCTTTTGTGCCGGTGGGCCGCCCGGCGTGGCCGCGTGTGGCGCGCCCGCACAGCAGGCGCACTGCAGCGTGGCGTGGCGGGCCTCGCGCCGGGCGCGCAGGGACTGGTGCTTGGGGGTCATGGCGCGCACGTCGATGGGCTGAACGCCGAACTGTAGCTTCGAATGAGAACCATTCTCATGCTCCAGAACAAACACGCCACGCCAAAAAAAGAGCGGCAGGCCGGGAACCCCGATCCTGCCGCCGGTGCCGGCGGGCCTCCCAGCCCGTCCGGCGCGTTGCAGATGACAGCGCGTGACCACAGTGTCAGCGCGCGGGCGGCCTGGCCGCATCCTCTACCGGGTGCATATTCACGCGCCGAATGTGACGCGCTCGCCACCCCGCTTCAGGGGTCGAGCTCGGGCAGCACCTCGTGCCGCAGCGCGCCGCGCGCGGCCTCGAAGCCCGGCAGGGCCTGGCGCACCACGTCCCAGAAGGCCGGGCCGTGGTTCATCTCGCGCAGGTGCGCCAGCTCGTGCGTGACCACGTAGTCGACGATGGGCATCGCAAAGTGCACCAGCCGCCAGTTCAGCCGGATCGAGCCGTCGGCACTGGCGCTGCCCCAGCGTGTGCTGGCCGAGCTGAGCGCCAGCCGCGTCATGCGCACGCCCAGCCGTTCGGCGAACAGCGCGCAGCGTTCCTCGAAGATGCGCCGCGCCTGGCGCTGCAGCCAGCTCTGCACCAGATCACGCACCTGCGCCGGCTCGGCTGTCTGCGGCAGGCCCAGGTGCAATGCCAGCTTCGGCACACCGGGCAGCGCCTCGGCGTCGCTGTGCAGCACGGCGCCGGCCACGCGCGGGTCCAGCACCAGGATCACCGGTTCGCCGAGAAAAGGCACGCTGCCGCCCTCGCGCCACTCCACGCGCGCAGCCTGCACGCGCGCGGCACGCTCGCGCTGTTCGTGCAGCTTGCGCAGGATCCAGCCGGCCTTCTCGGCCAGCGCCGACTCGATCTCGCCCTGGCCCAGCCAGCGCGGGGCGCTGACCGCCAGCCCGTCGGGGCCGACGACGAAGCCGATGGTGCGGCGGCGGGCGCGCTTGAGCTCGTAGACCACGCGGTGGCCGGCCAGCCGCATCTCGCGCTGGCCGCGCGGGTGGTGGAACTCGCTGGCAAGAGGCCTCTCGGCGGACGGCATTTCGGAGGGCGGCGCGGGCGCTGCGCTCACGGGCGCTGGCGGCGTGGCGCGCGGTGGTGGCGGCGCGGCCGGCGCCGGGTCGTCACCGAACAGCGAAAGCTGCTGCGGCACGGAGCCGGCGCCGTGTTCGACGTCCTGTCCAGGAAAGGCGGCCGGGCCACGGGGCATGGCCGGCGATTCTAGGAGCGCGGCGGCGAGGTGTAGGCCTCGGGGTCCAGCCGGCGCATCTCGGCCTCGATCCAGGCCTCGACCTCGCGCATCAGCTCCTCGGGCTCGCGGCCGGCCGGGTCGATGGGCCGGCCGATGGACACGTCGACCACGCCCGGCCGCAGCAGAAAACTCTTGCGCGGCCAGCAGCGCGCGCTGGTGCAGGCGATGGGCACGATGGGCACGCCGGTGGCCAGCGCCAGCCGCGAAGCACCGGCCTTGTAGACGCCCTGGCTGCCGCGCGGCGTGCGCGTGCCTTCGGGAAACATGATCACCCAGACGCCTTCGGCGGTGAGCCGCCGGCCCTGCTCGGCCACCTTGTTCCAGGCCTCGGTGCGGCGGCTGCGGTCGATGTGGATCATGTCCAGCCGCGCCATGGCCCAGCCGAAAAACGGCACGTACAGCAGCTCGCGCTTGAACACGTAGGCCAGCGGATGCGGCATCAGTGTCGGGTAGAAGAAGGTCTCCCAGGTGCTCTGGTGCTTGGAGGCCAGGATCACCGAACGCTGCCGCTCGGCCGCCGTGGGCAGGTGTTCCATGCCCTGCACGCGCCATTGGATGCCGCAGATGCGGCGCGCGCCCCAGATCGCCATGCGCAGCCACATCATCGTGGGCCAGTACAGCCGCTCGCCGCGCGCGACGATGGACAGCAGCAGCATCAGGATGGCCCAGGGCACGACCGTGACCACCATCCAGAGCACGAACAGCGCCGACCGCAGCGCCCAGATCAATTTCATGCGGAATCCAGCCGGCCGACGCCGGAATTCAAGGACAGGCCGTCGCGCGCCAGCAGATGCTCGGCAAAGGCCGGCAGCGTGGCGTGCGCACGCGCGCCGGGCACCTGGGCCAGCAGCGCGGCCACGCGTTCTGGCGGCAGCGTGGCGGCGCGGCCGGAACGCACCAGGTGCGGCTCGCAGCCGGCGGCCGCGGCGGCGACCAGGTCGCGCTCGGTGTCACCGGCCATCGGCACCGCGGCGAGATCGACGCCGTAGCGCCGAGCGATGTCGCGCATCAGCCCGGCCTTGGGCTTGCGGCACTCGCAGGCTTCTTCCGGCGTGTGCGGGCACAGGAACACGGCGTCGATGCGGCCGCCGTAGGCCTGCAGCCGGCGGTTCATGTGCGCGTGCACGGCGTTGACCGCGCTCATGTCGATCATGCCGCGGCCGATGCCGCTCTGGTTGGTCGCCACCACCACCGTCCAGCCGGCGTGCTGCAGCCGGGCCACCGACTCCAGCGCGTCCGGGATCTCCTGCCATTCCTCGGGCGTGGTGACGTGGCCCTCGCGGTAGACGTTGAGGATGCCGTCGCGGCCCAGGATCACGAGCTTGGTCGGATGCTGCATGGTGGACGGCCCGGTGGGGGTTCGGTGCTCAGGCGGCCAGGCGCGACAGATCGGCCACGCGGTTCATCGCGCGGTGCAGCGTGGCCAGCAGTGCCAGGCGGTTGGCCCGCAGCGCGGCGTCATCGGCGTTGACCATCACGGCGTCGAAGAAGGCGTCCACCGGCGCCTTCAGCGCGGCCAGTGCCTGCAGGCTGGCGGTGTAGTCGCGCTCGTCGAAGGCGGCGTCGGCCCGCGGCGCGACCTCGGCCAGCGCGGTGGCCAGCGCCTGCTCGGCGGGCTCCTTCAGCAGGGCCGCATCCACGGCCGCCGGCACCTCGCCGTCGGCCTTCTTCAGGATGTTGGCCACGCGCTTGTTGGCCGCCGCCAGCGCGGCAGCCTCGGGCAGCGCGGCAAAGGCATGCACGGCCGCCAGGCAGCGCGGCAGGTCGCCCCAGGTGCCGGGCCGCACGGCGACCACCGCGTCGACCTCCAGCGCCGAGCCGCCCTGCTCGCGCAGATAACCCACCAGCCGTTCGTAGACGAAGTGCAGCACCGCGTCCTGCGCCGCGGCGTGGCCGGCAGGGAAAGCCGGGAAAGCGGCAAACGCCTTCGCCACCAGTTCGGGCAGCGAGAGCTTCAGGTCGCGCTCGACCAGCATGCGGATCACACCCAGGGCATGGCGGCGCAGCGCAAAGGGGTCCTTGTCGCCGGTGGGCTTCTCGCCGATGCCGAACAGGCCCGTCAGCGTCTCCAGCTTGTCGGCCAGGGCCACGGCCAGGCCGGCTTCTCCGCGCGGCAGGGCGTCGCCGGCAAACCGCGGCTTGTAGTGGTCTTCCACCGCAAAAGCCACGGCCTCGGTCTCGCCGTCGTGGCGGGCGTAGTAGCCGCCCATGATGCCTTGCAGCTCGGGGAACTCGCCGACCATGTCGGTCAGCAGGTCGGCCTTGGCCAGCAGCGCGGCGCGGTCGGCCTGGGCCGCCAGCGCGGCCCCGCCCAGCTGTTCGCCGATGGCCCGCGCGATGGCCCGCACACGCTCGACACGCTGGCCCTGGCTGCCGAGCTTGCCGTGGTAGACCACCTTGTCGAGCAGCGGCACACGGCTTTCGAGCGTCTTCTTGCGGTCCTGGTCGAAGAAGAACTTGGCGTCGGCCAGGCGCGGGCGCACCACACGCTCGTTGCCCTCCACCACGCGGCCCGCATCGGCCGGGCGGATGTTGCTGACGATCAGGAACTGGTTGGTCAGCTTGCCGGCGGCATCCAGCAGCGGAAAGTACTTCTGGTTGGCCTTCATCGTGAGGATGAGGCACTCCTGCGGCACGGCCAGGAACTCCGGCTCGAACTCGCACAGCAGCACGTTCGGGCGCTCGACCAGCGCCGTCACTTCGTCGAGCAGCGCATCGTCGTCCACCGGCTTGGTGCCCTGCTGCGCAGCGGCGTGCGCGAGCTGGCGCACGATCTCGTCGCGGCGCTTCGTGAAGCTGGCGATCACCGCGCCCTGCTCGGCGAGCTGGCGTTCGTAGTGGTCGGCGTCCTGCAGCACCACGGGGTCGACCTGGGCCTCGAAACGGTGGCCGCGGGTGTTGCGGCCGGACTCCAGGCCCAGCGCCTTCACCCGCACCACCTCGGCCCCGTGCAGCGCGACCAGGCCGTGCGCCGGGCGCACGAAGTTCACGCTGCTCCAGCCGTCGGCCAACTGGTACTGCATGACCTTCGGGATGGGCAGCTTCGCCAGCGCCTCGTCCAGCGCGGCCTGCAGGCCGGCGGCCAGCGTCGCGCCGGCCACGGTGGTGTCCAGGAACAGCGCCTCGGCCTTGCCGTCGGGCGCGCGCCGCAGCTGCGGCAGCACCGACGCGTCGGCACCCACCGCGGCCAGCTTCTTCAGCAGCGCCGGGCTCGGCGTGCCGTCGGCGCCCAGCGCCACGGCCACCGGCATCAGCTTGATCGAACGCGCCTGGTCCGGCGCCACGGCCCGCACATGGCTGATGTGCGCCGCCAGCCGGCGCGGGCTGGCAAAGACATTCAGCGCCGAGCCGTCGTCGGCCAGGCCCTGGGCCTTCAGGCCCGCCAGCAGCGCAGCGCCGAAGGCCTCGCCGAGCTTCTTCAGCGCCTTCGGCGGCAGTTCCTCGACGAACAGTTCGACGAGCAGGTTCTTGGTCGTCGACATGTTCAGGCCGCCTTCTTCGCGAGTTGCGCCAGCACCTCGTCGGCCCAGGGGCGCGGGGCCATCGGAAAGCCCAGCCGCGCGCGGCTGTCGAGATAACTCGCGGCGACGCTGCGCGCCAGGTTGCGGATGCGGCCGATGTAGGCAGCGCGCTCGGTGACGCTGATCGCGCCACGGGCATCGAGCAGGTTGAAGGTGTGCGCGGCCTTCAGCACCTGTTCGTAGGCCGGCAACGCCAGCTGCTGTTCCATCAGGACCTTGGCCTGCTTCTCATGGGCCGTGAAAGCCGTGAGCAGGAACTCGACGTCGCTGTGCTCGAAGTTGTAGGTGCTCTGCTCGACCTCGTTCTGGTGGTAGACGTCGCGGTAGTAAAGCTTGCCCCCAGGCTCACCGCTGCGCGGCTCGCCACCCCCCGAGGGGGCTGCGCCGCCTTGGGAGCGGCCCTGCGCCGGCGCGGTCTCGGCCCACACCAGGTCGTAGACGTTCTCCACGCCCTGCAGGTACATGGCCAGGCGCTCCAGGCCGTAGGTGATCTCGCCGGTGATGGGCTTGCAGTCGATGCCGCCGACCTGCTGGAAGTAGGTGAACTGCGTCACCTCCATGCCGTTGAGCCAGACCTCCCAGCCCAGGCCCCAGGCACCCAGCGTCGGGTTCTCCCAGTCGTCCTCGACGAAGCGCACGTCGTTGGCCTTGAGGTCGAAGCCCAGGGCTTCGAGCGAGCCCAGGTAGAGCTCGAGGATGTTCGCCGGCGCCGGCTTCAGCACCACCTGGTACTGGTAGTAGTGCTGCAGGCGGTTCGGGTTCTGGCCGTAGCGGCCGTCCTTCGGGCGGCGGCTGGGCTGCACGTAGGCCGCCTTCCAGGGCTCGGGGCCGAGCGCGCGCAGAAAGGTCGCGGTGTGGCTGGTACCGGCGCCCACCTCCATGTCGTAAGGCTGCAGCAGCGCGCAGCCCTGGTCGGCCCAGTAGCTCTGGAGTTTGAGGATGATCTGCTGGAAGGTGAGCATGGGCACCGGCGCTCGAATGCGGGGAAGGTCGCGGCAGGCCGCGAAAACCCTTGAGTTTACGGGGCAGGCCTGCCGCTAGCCTCGGCCGCGATGACCACCCAGCAACTCGTGCTCAGCCTCGTGCTGGCGACCATGGTGTTCTCCGTGGCGCTGGAGCTGCGGGTGCAGGACTTCACGCGCGTGGCGCAGGCGCCGCGGGCGGTGATCGCCGGCCTGGTGCCGCAGTTCGTGCTGCTGCCCGGCGCGACCTGGATCGCGACACTGCTGCTCGACCTGCCACCGGCCACCGAGGCGGCGATGATCCTCGTCGCCTGCTGCCCGGGGGGCAGCCTGTCCAACGTCATCACGCACCTGGGCCGCGGCAACACCGCGCTGAGCATCAGCGTCTCGGCGGTGGCGGCGGTGATGGCGCTGTTCCTCACGCCGTTCAACTTCACCTGGATGGTGAGCACCAATCCGGCCACCGCGGCCTGGCTGCGCGAGCTGGACATCGACGCCAGCGCCATCTGGTGGAGCCTGCTGGCGCTGCTGGCGCTGCCGATGTCGCTGGGCCTGCTGTTCGCGCACCGGCTGCCGGCGCTGACGGCGCGCATCCGCAAGCCGCTGGGCAAGTTCGCGTTCCTGGCGCTGATCGCCTTCATCGTGCTCGGGCTGGTGCGCGAGCGCCACCTGCTCACCGCGCAGATCCTGCCGCAGTTCGGCATCGTGGTGCTGCACAACGCGGCCGGGCTGGCGCTGGGCTGGCTCGCCGCGATGGCCTTCCGCGTGGCCGAGCGCGACCGGCGCGCCATCATGGTCGAAGGCGGCATGCAGAACGCCGGCCTCGCGCTCGGCATCATCGCCGTGCAGTTCAACGCCGACCTGGGCATGGTGATCCTCGCCAGCCTGTGGGGCATCTGGCACATCGTGAGCGGCCTTTCGCTCGCCGCTCTGTGGAGGTTCAAGGATGCTCGATCTGCTCATTGAGGGCGCGACGCTGATCGACGGCAGCGGCGCCGAGCCGCGCACGGCCGACGTGGCCGTGAAGGACGGGCGCATCACCGAGGTCGGCCGGCTGCGCGGGCCGGCCGCGCGCGAGCGCATCGCCGCCGAAGGCGCCTGGCTCACGCCGGGCTTCGTCGACATCCACACCCACTACGACGGCCAGGCCACCTGGGACGAGACCTTCAGCCCCAGCATCCACCACGGCGTGACCACGCTGATGATGGGCAACTGCGGCGTCGGCTTCGCACCCAACGTGCCGGGCCGCGAGGCCGAGCTGATCGCGCTGATGGAAGGCGTGGAAGACATTCCCGGCGCCGCGCTGGCCGAGGGCGTGAAGTTCAACTGGGGCGGCTTCCCGCAGTACATGGACGTGCTCGACGCCATGCCGCACAGCCTGGACTTCCTGGTGCAGGTGCCGCACGACCCGCTGCGCATGGCGGTGATGGGCGAGCGGGCGCTGGCGCAGCAGCCGGCGACGGCCGACGAGATCGCCACCATGCGCCGGCTGCTGCGCGAGGCGCTCGAGGCCGGCGCAGCAGGCTTTTCCACCGGCCGCACCGACAACCACCGCACCTCGCGCGGCATCGAGACCCCGGCCTCCGAAGCCGGTGCCGCCGAGCTCGAAGGCCTGGCCTCGGCCTTCCAGGGCCTGCGGCACGGCGTGGTGCAGCTCGTCAGCGACTTCGACCTGCTGCGCGACCCGGCCCGCTTCGACCCCGAGTTCGCACTCGTCGAGGCGCTGGCGCGTGCCAGCGGCCGGCCGCTGTCGATGACCTGGCTGCAGCGCGACCCCGGCGGCGAGCAGTGGAAGGCCATCCGCGCGCGTGTCGAAGCCGCCGTGGCACGCGGCCTGCCGCTGTATCTGCAGACCGCCGCGCGGGGCATCGGCGTGATCACCGGGCTCGACGCCAGCTTCCACCCCTTCATGGGCTTCCCCGGCTACAAGGAACTGGCCGGCCTGCCGCTGGCCGAGCGCGCCGCGGCGCTGCGCGACCCGGCGCGCAAGGCGCGCATCCTGGCCGAGAAGAGCGAGCGCATCAGCGGCGACGGCACACCGGTGCCGCCGCTGGTGGACATCCTGCTCGCGCGCATCGAACTCATCGCCGCACGCATGTTCCCGCTCGCCGCCGACGGCACGCCGCCGGACTACGAGCCGCCGGTCACGCAGAGCTTCTACGCCCGCGCGCGCCAGCGCGGCACGACGGCGCTGGAGGCGCTGTACGAGCACTACAGCGCCGGCGACGGCACGAACCTCGTCTACTTCCCGATCTTCAACTACAACGACGGCCACCTCGGCACCGTGCACGAGATGCTGCGCCACCCGCGTGCGCTGGCCGGGTTGAGCGACGCCGGCGCGCATGTCGGCACGGTCTGCGACGCCAGCTTCTCGACCTTCATGCTCACGCACTGGGCGCGCGACCGCAGCGACGCCGCCGGCGGCCGCCTGCCGCTGGCCCAGGTGGTGCAGATGCTGTCCGGCCGCAACGCCAACTACCTGGGCCTGGCCGACCGCGGCCAGGTCGCACCCGGCCGGCGCGCCGACCTGAACCTGATCGACCCGGCGCGGCTCGCGGTCGGCACACCGCGGCTCGTGCGCGACCTGCCCGCCGGCGGCCGGCGCTTTCTGCAGAAGGCCGAGGGCTACATCAGCACCTGGGTCTCTGGCCGCTGCGTGCAGGCCGGCGGCGCGGTGACGGCCGAGCGGCCGGGGCGGCTGGTCAGGCTCGGGCCTGGGTCTGGTCTCGGCGGCTGAGCCCCACCAGCAGCAGCACCGCGGCCAGGCCGGCGATCGCCAGCGGCCACAGCCCGAAGCGCCCGGCCCAGGCGGCATACGGCGTGACGCCCTCGCGGCCCTGCACCTGCGCCGTCAGCACACCCTCGGTGTAGGGCGGCAGCGTGGCCGTCACGCGCCCGGTGTGGTCGATGACGGCGGTGGCGCCGGTGTTGGTGGCGCGCAGCATCGGCCGCTCCAGCTCCAGGCTGCGCATGCGCGAGATGTGCAGGTGCTGCGGCACCGCCACCGTGTTGCCGAACCAGCCGATGTTGCTGAGGTTGACCATCAGCGTCGGCGCCGCGGCGGGGTCGACAAAACGCCGCGCCAGCTCTTCGCCGAACAGGTCTTCGTAGCAGATGTTCGGCGCCAGCCGCTGGCCCAGCGCGGCAAAGGACGGCGGATGCGTGACGCCGCGCGCGAAGTCGCCGAGCGGGATGTTCATCATCTGCGTGAACCAGCGGAAACCCGTCGGGATGAACTCGCCGAAGGGCACGAGGTGGTGTTTGTCGTAGCGGTAGGGCGGGTCTGGGTCGGTAGCCAGCCCGAGCACCGAGTTCGTGTAGCCGCGTTCGTAGTCGCCCAGCGGCACGCCGACCAGCGCCGCGCGGCCCGGCGCGGCAAAGTGCGCCTCGATGCGTTCCCAGTAACCCGGTGCCAGCTCGCGCAGCTGTTCCGGCAGCAGCGGCACGGCGGTTTCTGGCGCCACGACCAGCCCGGGCTCGGCCAAGAGCAGCGCCCGCGCCACCCAGGCCAGGTTCTCGGGCAGGCGCTCGGCGGCGAACTTTTCGTCCTGCGCCACGTTGGGCTGCAGCAGCGTCACGCCCAGCTCACCGGCCGGCTGCGTGAAGCCGCGCGGCAGCGCCAGCCCGCCGAGCACCAGCCCCACGGCCAGCACCGGTGCGCCCCAGTGCCGGGCCCGCGAGCGCACGAACAAGGCCAGCGCGGCGCCGGCCAGCGCCAGCCAGGCGCCGAGGCCGTAGACGCCGACCCAGGGCGTCCAGGCAGCGGCCGGTGCGTCGACCAGCGCATAGCCGCTGGCCACCCACGGAAAGCCGGTGAACAGCACGCCCCGCGCCAGCTCGGCCAGCAGCCACAGTGCTGCGAACAGCAAGGCACCGGCCAGCCCCGGGCGGCGCCAGCGCGCCCAGGCGGCCGCGGCCAATGCCAGGTACAGCGACAGGGCCGCGGCCAGCGCGAACACCGCCGCCGCCGCCAGCGGCGCCGGCAGGCCGCCGTAGCGGTGCATGCTGATGAAGAGCCACCAGACACCGGCGCAAAGCCAGCCGGTGCCGTACAGCCAGCCCAGCAGCGCGGCGCGGCGCGGCGTGGCGCCGTCCAGCCGCGCCACCAGCAGCGCCAACGTCAGGATCGGCAGCGGCCAGGCCGCCGTGTGCACGAAGGCCAGGGTCTGCAGCGCGCCGGCGGCGGCCACCAGCAGGGCCTCCAGCGGCAGCGGCCAGCGGCGCGGCGGGAAGGCCCCGCGCGCCGCGTGTTCAGTCGACGTCACCGCCCTCGGCCGTGGCCTCGGCCGGCACGCGCGTCACGCGGAACCAGCGCACGGCACCGCCACGCGTCAGCATCACGGTGAAGGCCAGGCCGTTCAGCGCCACGGTCTCGCCGCGCCGCGGCACGCGGCCGTGTTCCTGCGCGACCAGGCCGCCGATGGTGTCGAACTCCTCTTCGGGCAGCTGCGTGCCGAAGGCCTCGTTGACCGAGCCGATCTCGACGTCGCCGGCCACGCGGTGGCTGCCATCGGCCAGCGTGTAGATGCCCTGGTCGGGGCCGTCCTCGTCGTCGAACTCGTCCTCGATCTCGCCGACGATCTCTTCCAGCACGTCTTCGATGGTGACGAGGCCGGCGGTGTTGCCGAACTCGTCGATGACCACGGCGAGGTGGTTGCGGTTCGAGCGGAAGTCGCGCAGCAGCTCGTTGAGCCGCTTGCTCTCGGGCACGAACACCGCGGGCCGCAGCAGCGTGCGCAGGTTCAGCTCGGGCGCGCGCTGCAGCTTCAGCAGGTCTTTTGCGAGCAGGATGCCGATGATGTTCTCGCGCCCGCCTTCGTAGACCGGGAAGCGCGAGTGCGCGGTGTCGATCACGAAGGCCAGGATCTCGTCGACGGCCGAGTCGATGGACAGCAGGTCCATGCGCGTGGCCGACACCATCACGTCGCCGGCCGTCAGGTCGGCCATGCGCAGCACGCCTTCGAGCATCACCCGGGACTCGGGCTCGATGAGCTCGCGGTCCTCGGCGTCGGCCAGGGTCTTCAGCAACTCGGCGCGGCTGTCGGGGCCGGGGCTGACGAGTTCGATCAGGCGTTCGAGCAGGCTGCGCCTGTCGCGGGCGGCGGCGCGTGGATCGCGCCGGCTACTACTAGGGTCGGGGTCGGACACGGGCGTGTGCCGGCAGTGACAGAGGGGGCCGAGAATAACCGAGGCCCCGGCGTGCCCGCCCGACGCGGCGACAATGCCGGCCCTGGTTTTCCCCACGCGGCACCGCCGCCCCTGCGCCGATGAGCCCTGCCGCCACCCCGCTGCGCCCCAACCTGGTGACGCCGATCGCCGCGATGGCCGCCGTCATCGTGCTGTCCAACGTGCTGGTGCAGCACGCCATCAACGACTGGCTGACCTGGGGCGCCTTCAGCTACCCGCTGGTGTTCCTGGTCTCCGACCTGACCAACCGCGCCTTGGGCCCGCAGGCGGCGCGCCGCGTGGCCTGGATCGGCTTCGCGATCGCCGTGGCGGTGTCGCTGGCGCTGGCGCCCTGGCGCATCGCGCTGGCCTCGGGCGCGGCCTTCCTGTTCGCGCAGCTGATGGACATCGCCGTCTTCAACCGCTGGCGCGCCAGCAGCTGGTGGAAGGCGCCACTGATCGGCTCGCTGGTGGCCAGCGTGGTCGACACCGCGGTGTTCTTCTTCCTCGCCTTCGCCGGCTCGGACATGAACTGGCTGATGCTCGCCACCGGCGACCTGGCCGTGAAGGCCGCGATGGCCGCCGTGCTGCTGGCCCCGTACCGCGCGCTGCTGCCGCACTTGCAGACCTGGGCCGCGCCCGCATCTGCCCCCGCTTCGCCGCGCTGATCGCGGCACCCGCCACGAGAGCCTCGACATGACCCAAGGCCTGATCCCCGCCACCATCCTCACCGGCTTCCTCGGCTCGGGCAAGACGACGCTGCTCAAGCGTGTGCTGTCCGAGGCCCACGGCCAGAAGATCGCCGTGATCGAGAACGAGTTCGGCGAGGAGAACATCGACAACGACATCCTCAAGGTCGACACCGAGGAGCAGGTCATCCAGATGAGCAACGGCTGCGTCTGCTGCACCATCCGCGAAGACCTGCGGAGCACGCTGGCCGAGCTGGCCGAGAAGCGCCGCAAGGGCGAGCTGCAGTTCGACCGCGTCGTCATCGAGACCACCGGCGTGGCCGATCCCGGCCCGGTGGCGCAGACCTTCTTCATGGACGACGAGATCGCCGAGAGCTACCTGCTCGACTCCATCCTGACCCTGGTCGACGCCAAACACGCCAACACCCAGCTCGACGACCGCCAGGAAGCGCGGCGCCAGGTGGGTTTTGCCGACCAGCTCTTCCTGAGCAAGACCGACCTGGTCGCCAAGGACGAGGTCGAGGCGCTGGTGCACCGGCTCAAGCACATGAACCCGCGTGCGCCGCAGCGTGCGGTGCACTTCGGCGAGGTGCCGATCGCCGAGGTCTTCGACCTCAAGGGCTTCAACCTCAACGCCAAGCTCGAGATCGACCCGGACTTCCTGGCCGACGACGGGCATGCCCACGATCACCACCACCATGACCACGAACACGGCGAGCACTGCGACCACCCGTCGCACCAGCACGGCCACCACCACGCCCACGACGACGACGTGAAGAGCTTCGTCTTCCGCAGCAACAAGGCCTTCAACCCGGCCAAGCTGGAAGACTTCCTCGGCGCCATCGTCCAGGTCTACGGCCCGAAGATGCTGCGCTACAAGGGCGTGCTGTTCATGAAGGGCAGCGACCGCAAGGTCATCTTCCAGGGGGTGCACCAGCTGATGGGCTCCGACCTGGGCCCGAAGTGGGCGCCCGGCGAGGCCAAGCAGAGCAAGATGGTGTTCATCGGCATCGACCTGCCGCGCGAGGTGCTGCTGCAGGGCCTCGAGCAGTGCCTGGTGTGAGCCAGCGCTTCGGCCGGCATCGCTCCCCCTGACACGGGAGCCGCCACGCAGACTCACGTGGCTATACTCCGCGCGCCTTTGACGGCCGGCCCCCCTGGGGCTGGCCCTGGTGCCCCGCGTTCTTCGGACGGTTCCGAGACAGGTGAGGAGGTTCCCGTGAGCAAGCCCCCGGCCAAGGCCGCGGCCGCCAACAAGGCGAGCCCCGCAGCCAAGGCGCCCGCGAAGGCCGCTGCCAAGCCGGCGGCCTCGAAGACCGCCCCCGCCAAGGCGCCGGCCAAGCCGGCGGCCGCCCCGAAGACCGCCAAGCCCGCGGTGGCTCCTGCCGCCGCGCCCGCCGTTCAGATCGCCCCGAAACACGGTTTCGCCGAACGATTCGGCCCTGCTGCCAAGACCCCTGCCCGCGTGATGCCCGAAACGGCCGAGATGCCCAAAGCCGCCCCCAAGGACCCGAAACTCGCCAACGCCTGGAAAACCAAGGCCGGCCGCGAACTGACCGAAGCCGAACTGCTCGCCATGCCCGATGGCGAGTACATGAACGACAAGCAGATCGATTTCTTCCGCGCCCGCCTGGAGCAGCAGAAGGCCGAACTGCTGTCCAGCGCCGGCGAGACCACCGAGCACCTGCGCGAGGACACCTCGATCGTGCCCGACCCGGTCGACCGCGCGACCATCGAGGAAGAGCATGCGCTGGAGCTGCGCACGCGCGACCGCGAGCGCAAGCTGCTGAAGAAGATCGCTCAGGCGCTGGCCCGGCTGGACAGCGGTGACTACGGCTACTGCGACGAAACCGGCGAGCCGATCGGCCTGGCCCGCCTGATGGCGCGGCCCACGGCCACGCTGTCGCTCGAGGCGCAGCAGCGCCGCGAGATGAAGCAGAAGATGTTCGGCAACTGAGCCGGCAGCGGCGCTGATACCTGAACCGTGACACCGTGCACGGCACGGTGTCACGCCACCCCCGTCCGGGTGGCTGCGGTCCGTGAATGGGCCGCAGGAGGCCTGCACGGTGCCGCAGTACCATTCCCCTCTCATGGCCGAGAACGAGAGTTTCTTCCGCAAAGTGGTGCGGTTCGTCGCGAACCCGGCCACCGATTGGAACGACCTCCATTCGCGCCAGGAGGACACCAAGGAGCTCGAACTCGAGAAGTCCGAGCTCAAGGCGATGATCGAGCGCAAGCGGCGCAACGACTTCGTGCGCAAGCGCGAGTTCGACATGCTGCGCAAGATCCGCCGCGAGGGCCTGTCGCCCGAACAGCTGGCGGCGCTGGGTGGTTCGTCACGGCTCGACGACTCCGAGGCCCGCGCCTCCGAGGCCGCGCAGCGCCCCGACGGCGTCAAGGCCAAGATCGACGAGATCGAGCAGCAGATGGTCGGCGATGGCGGTTTTTCGCCCTCGTCGCGCGGCCGCAGCAACGGCGGCTACGACAGCAGCCGCAGTGGTGCTTCCACCGTCGGGCTGTCGTCATCCGCCCCGGCCCCGGCCCCGCTGGGGGCGCTGGACTTCGACGCGCCCAGCCCGTCGCGCCCGGCCCGGGGTGACTTCGGCACGCCGGCCCCCGCCCCGCTGGGTGCCGGCGCGATGATTCCCGACATCCCGCTGCCGCCGGCCGCCGCGCCGGCGCCGGTGCAGGTGGTGTCCGGGCTGCCGCCGCTGGCCCCGCTGTCGGCGGTGTCCTTCGAGCCGCCGAGCGCACCCGAGCCCGAACCGCCACGGCCACCGGCCTCTGCGGGCGTGCCGATGCCGCAGGTCAACACCGACTTCGGCAACCCGTTCGCGGTCGAGGTCAGCGAGGTCATGCACGACCCCGAGCTCGACGAGGCCGTCATCGCCTTTGCCAACGCCGACTTCTCGCAGTGCGAAGAGGCGCTGCAGCGCCTGACCAGCCCGAGCGGCGAACGCGCCCAGCACGCCGAGACCTGGCTCGTGCTGTTCGACCTGTACCGCGCCACCGGCCAGCAACAGCGTTTCGAGAGCCTGGCGCTGGACTACGCGCAGCAGTTCGGCTGGAGCGCGCCGCAGTGGTACAGCCTGCCCAAGCTGGTGGCCGACAAGCTGGCCGAGGAGCCGCTGTTCCCGTCGGCGGCGTCCTCGTCGGGCGCCAACAGCCAGCTCGGCGGCGATGTCGGCTGGGTCTGCCCCGACCACCTCGACATCGAGGCCGTCGCGCGGCTGCGCTCGCAGACGCTGCAGATGCCGCTGCCCTGGGTCTTCGACTGGAGCGGGCTGCGCTACATCGACCCCGAAGCGGCGATGCAGCTGTCGACCATCTTCCGCCTCTGGTCGGGCCAGCAGCTCGAGATGCGCTGGATGGCCGGCGACCGCCTGTTCCAGGTGCTGCAGGAGGCCGCGCCGACCGGCGTGCGCGATGCCGACCCGGCCTACTGGCTGACACGGCTGGACGCGCTGCGCCTGGCCAACCGCGCCGACCAGTTCGACGAAGCCGCCATCGACTACTGCGTGACCTACGAGGTCAGCCCGCCGTCGTGGGAGCCCACGCGCTGCACGGTGCACATCAGCGGCGGCGCGACGAGCACGCGCACGCCGCCGCTGTCGATGATCTCCGACGTCTCGACCAGCTTCCTCGAGTCCGGCCTGTCCGACGACAGCGGCGGCGTCGAGGCGGCGCATGTCGAGCTCTCGGGCCAGCTGATCGGCGACATCGGCGACACGCTGGCCAAGCTGCAGTCCGAACTCGGCGCTGCGCCGCTGGTGAGCGTGTCGTGCGCGCGCCTGATCCGCGTCGACTTCATCGCCGCCGGCGACCTGCTGAACTGGGTGCTGGCGCGCCGCGGCGAAGGCCGCACCGTGAGCTTCGTCGACCTGCACCGGCTGCTCGCGCTGTTCTTCGGCGCGATGGGCATCAACGAACACGCGCGCGTCCAGGTGCGCAAGGTCTGATCACCAGGAAACTTCATGTCGATTGTTCGCCGGGCGGCCTTTGCGGCCGCTTTTTTGTTGTCCGCCTGCGGCGGTGGGGGTGGAGATGGCGGCCCGGCTCCGGCACCGCCGCCGCCCCCGCCTGCGGCGATCACGCCCGCGGAAGCCGTGCGCCTGAGCGCCCAGGCGGTGATGGACCTCACCGCGCTGGCCTGGGCCTTGTCGACCGACGCGCAAATGGCGGTCGTGACCGCACCGGCGGAGACCGTGCGCACGGTGGACTGTGCCCAGGGCGGGCGCAATGTCATCACGCGGCCCGCGGCCGACCTGCTGCGCATCGAGCACCAGGCCTGCGCGGTCGGCGGCGTCAGCTTCAGCGGCCTGATCGAGACCGAAGGCGCCGTCGTGACGCGCGATGCCGAAGGCACGAACTGGGCCGGCACGGTGCGCTGGTCGGCCTACCGTGCCGCCGGTGCCAGCAGCACACAGACCGTCAGTGGCCAGGCCGTCGGCAGCGGCTTCATCGAAGACGCCTGGGGCCTGCGCACACGCGGTCAGCCGCTGACGCTGCAGCTGAGCGCGCTGACGGCCACGCGCACACCCGACGCCCTGGGCCGCGGCGCGACGCTGGCCAGCAGCTTGCTGAACGTGCAGCGCATCCCGGTCGACGTGCCGCTGGCACGCGACCTCTATGCGCTGGACGGCTGCGTCACCATCACCGCCAGCGGCGTGGCCGCCGAGCTGTGTGTGGACGCCGGCAGCCGCATCGCGCTGCTGGAGAACCTCGGTGACGAACAGCTCACCGGCCGGCTGCGCTGGAACGCCGGCACGCCGGCGGGTTTCGACGCCCGGCTGCGGGTGACGCCCGGCGGCGGCGCCGGCAGCACCACGCTGCGCATCGAACTCGACCTCGACGGCAACGGCAGCTACGAGGCCGCCGCCACGCTGGACCGCAGCACCGACATCGGCCTGCGCCTTTAACCGTCACGGGCGGCGGCCACTGCCGGCGGGCTATCCTGCCGGCCATGGACTCCTACCACGGCACCACCATCGTCAGCGTGCGCCGCGGACCGCTCGTCGCCCTCGGCGGCGACGGCCAGGTCACGCTGGGCCACATCGTCGTCAAGGCCAGCGCGCGCAAGGTGCGCAAGCTCTACAAGGAGCAGGTGCTGGCCGGCTTTGCCGGCGCCACCGCCGACGCCTTCACGCTGTTCGAACGTTTCGAGGCCAAGCTCGAAAAACACCAGGGCCAGCTGCAGCGCGCGGCCATCGAGCTGACCAAGGACTGGCGCACCGACCGCGTGCTGCGCCGGCTGGAGGCCATGCTGGCGGTGGCCGACCGCACCAGCTCGCTGATCATCACCGGCAACGGTGACGTGCTCGAACCCGAGCACGGCATCGTCGCCATCGGCTCCGGCGGCGCCTATGCGCAGGCCGCGGCACGTGCGCTGCTCGAACACACCGAGATGACACCGGCGCAGGTGGTCAAGCGCAGCCTCGAGATCGCCGGCGACCTGTGCATCTACACCAACCAGCACCACACGGTGGAGACGCTGGAAGAGACGGACCGACAGAACCGACCGAGCTGACCATGAGCATGACCCCGCAGGAGATCGTCTCCGAACTCGACCGCCACATCGTCGGCCAGCCCGCGGCCAAGCGCGCCGTGGCCATCGCGCTGCGCAACCGCTGGCGGCGCCAGCAGGTGACCGGCGCGCTGCAGGCCGAGATCACGCCGAAGAACATCCTGATGATCGGCCCCACCGGCGTCGGCAAGACCGAGATCGCGCGCCGCCTGGCGAAGCTGGCCGACGCGCCCTTCGTCAAGGTCGAGGCCACCAAGTTCACCGAGGTGGGCTATGTGGGCAAGGACGTGGACACCATCGTGCGCGACCTGGTCGAGGTGGCCGTGAAGCAGGAGCGCGAACGGGCCATGCGGCGCCACCGCAGCGCCGCGGAAGACGCGGCCGAGGAACGCATCCTCGACGCGCTGGTGCCGCCGCCGCGCGGTGCCGGCAGCGGCTCGATCGGCTTCGACACCACGCCGCCACCGCCGCCCGCCGACAACACCGCGCGCCAGGTGCTGCGCAAGCGGCTGCGCGAGGGCCAGCTGGCCGACAAGGAGATCGAACTCGACCTGGCCGACGCGCGCCCCACGCTCGAGGTGCTGGGCCCGCAAGGCCTGCCCGGCATGGAGGAGATGGCCGAGCAGCTGAAGGGCCTGTTCTCGCAGATGGGCCAGGCGCGGCGCAGCAAGCGCAAGGTGAAGATCGGCGAGGCGCTGCCGCGGCTGGTCGACGAAGAGGCGGCCAAGCTCGTCAACGAAGAAGAGATCCGCGCCGCGGCGCTGGCGAATGCCGAAGGCAACGGCATCGTCTTCATCGACGAGATCGACAAGGTCGCCACGCGCAGCGAACACGGCGGCGCCGATGTCTCGCGCCAAGGCGTGCAGCGCGACCTGCTGCCGCTGGTCGAGGGCACCAGCGTCAGCACCAAGTACGGCATGGTCAAGACCGACCACATGCTGTTCATCGCCAGCGGCGCCTTCCACCTGTCGCGGCCCAGCGACCTGATCCCGGAGCTGCAGGGGCGATTCCCGATCCGTGTCGAGCTGGGTTCGCTGTCGGTGGACGACTTCGAGGCCATCCTGAACAGCACCCACGCCAGCCTCATCAAGCAGTACACCGCGCTGCTGGCCACCGAGGGCGTGACGCTGCAGCTGACGCCAGCGGCCGTGCGCCGGCTGGCCGAGATCGCCGCCGACGTGAACGAGCGCACCGAGAACATCGGTGCCCGGCGCCTGGCCACGGTGATGGAGCGGCTGCTCGACGAACTGAGCTTTAACGCGCCCAAGCTGTCTGGCCAGGTCGTGGCGCTCGACGTGGCCGACGTGGACCGCCGCCTCTCGGAGCTGGCGGGCAACGAAGACCTCTCGCGCTACATCCTCTGAGGCCCGCATGCAGCTTCGAGCACTGGGCCGTTCCGGCCTGCAGGTCGCGCCGCTGGCGCTGGGTGGCAACGTCTTTGGCTGGACCGCCGACGAGAAGACCTCGTTCGCGGTGCTCGACGCCTTTGTCGACGCCGGCTTCAACCTCGTCGACACGGCCGACGTCTACTCGCGCTGGGCGCCCGGGCACGCCGGCGGCGAGAGCGAGGCCGTCATCGGCCGCTGGCTCAAGGCCGGCGGCCAGCGCAGCCGCGTCGTGCTCGCCACCAAGGTCGGCAAGCCGATGGGCGACGAGGGCAGCGGCAGGAGTGGCCTTTCCAGGCGCTGGATCCGCCGGGCCGTGCACGACTCGCTCACGCGGCTGCAGACCGACCACATCGACCTCTACCAGAGCCACGACGACGACCCGGCCACGCCGCTGGAAGAGACGATGGCGGCCTTTGCAGAGCTGATCCAGGAAGGCAAGCTGCGCGCCATCGGCGCCAGCAACTTCACGGCCGCGCGCCTGGCCGAGGCCAATGCGGTGGCGGCCCGGCTCGGCCTGCCGCGCTACGAAAGCCTGCAGCCGCACTACAACCTGGTCGAGCGCAAGGTGTACGAGGCCGAGCTCGAACCGCTGTGCCGCGCCGAGGGCATCGGCGTCATCAACTTCTTCGGCCTGGCGCGCGGTTTTCTCACCGGCAAGTACCGCGCCGAGGCCGACCTCGGCAAGAGCCCGCGTGGCGGTGGCGTGAAGAAGTATCTGGAGCCGCAACCGATGCAGGTGCTGGCCACGCTGGACACCGTGGCCGCCGAGCTGGGCGCCACACCGGCCCAGGTGGCACTGGCCTGGCAGATGGCCCGCCCGGGCCTCACGGCGCCGATCGCCAGCGCGACCAGCGTGGCGCAGCTGCAGGAGCTGCTCGGCGCCGCGCGGCTGAGCCTGGACACCCGGCAGACCGCGGCGCTCGACACGGCCAGCCAGGGCTTGTGAAGCCCTGCGCCGGCGACGGCGTCACGAAGCGCGGATAATCCGCGACCGGCGCGCGACAGAGCGCCCGTCGCGTTTTCTTCGCGGCGCCGGGAGTCCCATAACGAGAGAACAGGACCCCGCATGCCCTCGCTTCCCCTTTTCATCGCGCCCACGCGCCACACCGACCCCGAGTCGGCGCTGGCCCAGGTGCAGCTGATCTACCGCGACAGCGTCGAACACCTGCGCAGCGCGCTGCAGCGCTTCGTGGCCGGCACCGACGACGGCCAGTCGGTGCGCGCCTTCTACCCCTTCGTGCGTGTGCGCACCGACACCGTCGCACGCGCCGACTCGCGGCTGAGCTACGGCTTCGTCGCCGGCCCCGGCACCTACGAAACCACGGTGACGCGGCCCGATCTCTTCGCCGGCTACCTGCGCGAGCAGTTCCGGCTGCTGCTGAAGAACCACAGCGTCTCGCTCGAGGTCGGCACCAGCAGCAGCCCGATCCCGGTGCATTTCTCGCTGGCCGACAACGACCACCTCGAAGGCAGCCTGAGCGCCGAACGGCGCCTGCTGATGCGCGACCGCTTCGACCTGCCCGACCTGGCCGCGATGGACGACGCCATCGCCAACGGCACCTGGCACCGCCGCGCCGGCGAGCCCGAGCCGCTGGCGCTGTTCACCGCGCCGCGTGTGGACTACTCGCTGCACCGGCTGCGCCACTACACCGGCACGGTGCCCGACCACTTCCAGAACTTCGTGCTGTTCACGAACTACCAGTTCTACATCGACGAGTTCATCCGCCTCGGCCACACGCTGATGGCCGACGAGGCCGGCGACTACGAAGCCTTCGTCGAACCCGGCAACGTGGTCACGCGCCGGCAAGGCCTGCCTGCCGAGGCGGGTGACGAGCTCGGCGCGCCGCCGCCGCGGCTGCCGCAGATGCCGGCCTACCACCTGAAGCGGCCCGGGCACGCGGGCATCACCATGGTCAACATCGGCGTCGGCCCGGCCAACGCCAAGACCATCACCGACCACGTCGCGGTGCTGCGCCCGCACGCCTGGATGATGCTCGGCCACTGCGCCGGCCTGCGCAACAGCCAGCAGCTCGGCGACTACGTGCTGGCACACGCCTACATGCGCGAGGACCACGTGCTCGACGAGGACCTGCCGCTGTGGGTGCCGATTCCCGCGCTGGCCGAGGTGCAGCTGGCGCTGGAGCAGGCGGTGGCCGAGGTCACGCAGCTCAGCGGCTACGAGCTCAAGCGCGTGCTGCGCACCGGCACCGTGGTCTCCACCGACAACCGCAACTGGGAGCTGCTGCCGCAGAACGGCCCGGAGCGCCGCTTCAGCCAGAGCCGCGCGGTGGCGCTGGACATGGAAAGCGCCACCATCGCCGCCAACGGCTTCCGCTTCCGCGTGCCCTACGGCACCCTGCTGTGCGTGAGCGACAAGCCGCTGCACGGCGAGATCAAGCTGCCCGGCATGGCCAACCACTTCTACCGCGAGCGGGTCGACCAGCACCTGCGCATCGGCATGCGCGCGGTGGAGCTGCTGCGCCACGAGCGCCCCGGCAGTCTGCACAGCCGCAAGCTGCGCAGCTTTGCCGAGGTCGCTTTCCAGTAGGCTAGTCGGCGGCCAGGCCGCCCGGGCTTTTGTGATCAGGCGCTGCGGCGGCGGCGCGCCACGACGCCGCCCACCGCGGCCAGGCCGGCCATCAGCAGGGCCATCGAGCCCGGCTCCGGCACCGCCGTCACGGTCTCGGTCACCAGCAGCTGCACGCGGTCGGCCGCGGTGTCGTAGATCACGTCGAAGGCACCGGTGGCAAAACCGGCCATCGTCACCGACGAGAAGCTGCCCGTCAGGTTGCCGCTGCTGTCGAGGATGGTGATCAGGTCGCCCACGGCGTAGCTGCAGCTGGCGTAGCAGGCCAGCGCCAGCGTGCCGTCCAGGCTCGCGGTGCCGGAGATCGTCAGCAGGTCGTGGCTGTCGAGGTTTTCAAGGTCCACGGCAAAGATGCCGCCGGCGGCCTGCACCAGGTTGCCAACGATGGCCAGCGTGCCCGTGCCGTCGCCGGGCGCCACCCAGCCCTCGTTCGTCAGCGGGCCGGTGAGCGCGAAGCTGCCGGTGCCGGTGAGTTCGCCGCGGTTGACGAAGTTGTTCGGCAGCCGGATGGTGCCGCTGCGCACGTCCACCGTGCCCAGGTTGTCGAAGCCCAGGCCGGTGTCGATGGTGAAGGTGCCGGCACCGCCGGTCTTCACGATCAGGCCGTGGTTGACGACGCTGGCACCGCCGCCGTTGTTCACCAGCGTGGTGTCGGCCTGCAGCTCAAGGGTGCCGCGGTTGTCGAACTGGGCGCCGCTGCCCACGTACAGCGCATTGCCGGTGGCCCACTCGATGCGGCCGTCGTTGCGCAGCACGGTGCCGGCACCGGTCAGGTACTTGAAGCTGCCGTTGTCCAGCACCAGGGTGTGGTCGCCGGCAAACTGCCAGCTGCCGGCCAGCGTGCCCCCGGTGAAGCTGCTGCGCCCATGGCCCAGGCTGGCGTCGCCGGTGTGCGTGCCGCTCTCCAGCACCAGGCCGCCTTCGGAAAGCCAGCTGCCGGCCCAGGTGTTGGCGCCGCTCACCACCTGCCGGCCGGAGCCGGCGAACACGCTGCCGGCTTCGAAACGCGCGCTGCCCTGCACCTGCAGCGTTGCGCCATCGCCGGCACGCAGCGTGCCCTGGTTGACGAGGTTGGTGCCACCGCCGAGCGTGAACACGGTGCCCGCGCCGGCTTCCAGCGTGGCGCCCGCGGCGTTGGTGAACGAGACGGCGACGCCGCCGTTGTACAGGATCTGCGTCGAGGCATCGGCGCGCCACAGGCCGCGGTTCACCACCGTGCCGCCGCTGTCCAGGTACAGCGCGTTGCCGGTGGTCCAGGCCACGGTGCCGCGGTTGTCGAGCACCGTGCCGGCGCCGCTGACGTACTTGAAGCCGCCGCTTTCGCCAACCAGCGTGGCGCCGGCGCCCACCTGCCAGCTGCCAACGAGGCGGCCGCCCGCCAGGCGCGTGCTGCCATCGAGCACGGCGCCGTCGCCGACGAAGTTGCCGCCGGTGAGGCGCAGGCTGTCGCTGTGCTGCGGGCCCTGGAAGCTGGCGCCGGCCGAGACCTGCACCTCGCCGGGGCCGGCGTAGCGGCTGCCTGCATTGAAGCTGGCGCCGGTGTTGAACAACACCACCGCGCCGGCCTCGGCTTCGATCAGGCCGCCGTCGTTGCGCATCACGCCCGGGCCGAAGCTGAGCGTGGTGCCGGCCGCCGCCTGCACGGTGCCGGTGTTGATGAACAGCGGCTGCGTGCCGCCGTTGTTGTTCATCGTCGTCGAGACTTCGGCGCGGAGCAGCCCGCGGTTGCTCAGCACGCCGCCGTTCTGCAGGTACAGATGGCCGCCCGTCAGCCAGCGCAGCGTGCCGTCGTTGGCCAGCGAGCCGGTCAGGTACTTGAAGCCGCCGTCCACGCCTTCCAGCGTCTGGCCGGCCTCGATAGCCCAGGAGCCGGCCAGCGTGCCCGACTCGAATTGCACGACGCCACGCAGCGCGGCATCGTGGCCGGTGTGCGTGCCGCTGGCCAGCACCAGGTTGGCCGAGTGCTGCGTGCCGGCGAAGTCGTTGTTGCCGGCCGCACGCACACGGCCGGCGCCGGTGAAGACCGAGCCGTCTTCGAAGCGCGAGCCGCCGAGGAAGCTGAGGCTGCCGGACTGCACGTCCAGCGTGCCGTGGTTGACGAAGCCGATGCTGGCCACCGAGGTCGAGCCCGTGCCGCCGGCCTTGGTGAACACGCCGAGGTTGACGAAGCCCGTCGCGGCGCCGCCGTTGTGGAACAGGGTCTGGTCGGTGCGGCTGGTCCAGTTGCCGTGGTTGACGACCTGGGCACCCTGCTGCAGGTACAGGTTGTCGGCCGTCCAGTCGACCTGGCCCTGCACGGCGAGCAGCGTGTCCGCGCCGTTGAAGTACTTGAAGGCGCCATCGTCGAAGGACAGCGTCGAGCCGCTGGCCACCGTCCAGCCGCCCTGCAGCGTGCCGCCGCTCATGCGCGTGTGGCCTTGCACCACCGCGGCGTCGCCGACCACGGTGCCGCCGCTGATCAGCAGGTTCGACGAGGTGTGCGCGCCGCTGAAGCTGTTCACGCCAGCGTAGACGTCGACGACGCCGGCGCCGGTGAACGAAGCCCCATCGAGGAAGCTGGCGCCGCCGCTGAAGCGGATGCGGCCGACCTGCGCGTCGACCACGCCGCTGGAGACGAAGCCGATGGCATTGATCGTGGTGTCGCTGGTGCCGCCGCTCTTGCGGAAGGTGCCGGTGTTCAGGAACGAGGTCGCGGCACCGCCGTTGTAGAAGAAGGTCTGGTCGGCGCGGCTGTCCCAGAGGCCGGCGTTGCTGACCACGCCCCCGTTCTGCAGGTACAGAGCGTTGGCGTTCCAGGCGACGGTGCCGAGGTTGCTCAGGTGGCTGACGTTGCCGTCCAGGTACTTGGTGCCGCCGCTGTTGATGTTCAGCAGGTCGTCGGCGGCCAGCACGGCCGGGCCGCTGACGGGCGGCGTGTAGGTGCCGGAGGCCCAGTTGTAGGTGGCGGCCTGGGCGGTGCCGGCAAGCAGCAGGGTGGCGGCCAACGCGACCGGGCGGAAGGTCGGGCGGTGGGTGATCTGGCGGGGCATGGCAGCGTCTCCAAGGGTGATGCAGCCAGTCTGCGAGGGCACCGTTTGCACAGCGTTAGCCGCCCGGCCACCGCCGGCCGTGGCGGCCCCCCGGTTCGTGGGGGCCGGGGCGGCCAGGCCTCCTGCGAACGCAGGATCCGGGGGGTAAGGGCTCAGCCCCGGTTCGGAACCTGCAGCAGCGACCGCATCGCCACCAGGCCCAGGGCCGGCCCCAGCGCCAGCCAGGGCAGCAGCGTGGCCAGCGGCAGGCTCTGCGCCAGCCGCACGAACAACTCGATGCTGAGGACGCTGATCGCGAAGCCGATCGAGTTCACCAGCGTCAGCACGCTGCCCACGGCCGCCGGCGGTGCCGCGCCGGCCGTCAGCGCACTGAACTGCGGCGAGTCGCCGGCCACGCTGACGCCCCAGACCAGCAGCCACAAGGCAAACAGCGCCGCAGGCGCGGCCAGCGCCCAGGGCGCCAGCAGGCCGCAGAGGCCACTGGTGGCCAGCATCGCGGCCGCCACCCGGGCACTGCCGACACGCCGCGCCCACAGCCCACCCGCCACGCAGCCGAGTGCGCCAGCGCCGACCACCCCAAAGGCCGCCCAGGACAGGGCCGCGCCGGACAGCCGCGTCAGCAGGATGGCCGGCACCAGCACCCACAGCGTGTACAGCTCGACCATGTGGCCGAAGTAGCCGAAGGCCGAGGCGCGCACGCGCCGGTCGGTGACGATGGTGGCCAGGGCCGACAGGCGCAGGCCCGGCGCCGCGGCCCCGGCGCGCGGCGAAGCCGGCACCGCGCGCCACACCAGCGTCCCGGCCAGCGCGGTGATCACCGCCACCGCGACGAACACCGCCTGCCACGGCAGGTCGACACCGCCGGCGGCCAGCGCGCGCAGCGCATGCGGCATCGCACTGCCCAGCACCAGCGCGCCGATCAGCCAGCCCAGCGCCGCGCCCAGGCCCTGTGGGAACCAGGTCGCCGCGATCTTCATGCCCACCGGGTAGATGCCGGCGAGGAAGAAGCCGGTGGCGAAGCGGCACACCAGCAGCGCACCGAACGACGGCGCCAGCAGCGCGGCCAGCAGCGTGGCCGCGGCGGCCAGCAGTGCCGAGACCAGGAACACCGCGCGCGGCGCGAAGCGGTCGGCCACCGCCAACAGCGCAAACACCAGCGTGCCGGCGATGAAGCCGCCCTGCAGCGCCGAAGTCAGCGTGGCCACCGCGCTGGGCGGCCAGCCGAAGGCGGCCTCCAGATCGGGCATCACGGCGTTGACGGCGAACCAGCTCGACACCCCGCCCAGCTGCGCCAGCACGATGGCCGGCAGCAGCCCCGCGGGGCGTGGTGGAGCGGGGCTCATGCATCGGACGCTATCACCGCTGGCCGGCCCGCTTGTGCCACCTGCAGGCCAGGCGTAGGCTCGCCACCCGACCTCTCGATCCCCACCCTTCACGCACGACACCGCCCGGCCCGGCGGTCGGCCAGGGCTTGGCAAGGAGACGCACCATGCCAAGCCCATCCCTGCCCGGCGCTGCCGGGGCGGTCGGTCGCGATGCGGTCGAAGCGATCCGCACGCTGGCCCTGGTCGGCCCCGCCGGCGCCGGCAAGACCCAGCTCGCCGAGGCCTTGCTGGCCGAGGCCGGCGCCATCGGCAGTGCCGGCAGCCTGGAACGTGGCAGCACCGTCGGCGACTTCGACCCACTCGAACGCAAGCTCGGCCATTCGCTGTCGGCCTCGGTGATGCACCTGGCGCACGAGGACACGCGTATCCACCTGATCGACACCCCCGGCCATGCCGACCTGATGGGCCACAGCCTGCCGGCGCTCGAAGCGGTGGAGACGGCCGCGGTGGTGATCAACGCCGCCGCCGGCCTGGAGCCGATGGTGCAGCGCATGATGGCCTACGCAGCCGAGCGCCAGCTCGACCGCCTCATCGTCGTCAACCGCATCGACGCACCCGGTGTGAACCTGGCGGCGCTGCTGGCGCAGATCCAGGCCACGCTGGGGCGCGAGTGCCTGCCGCTCAATCTGCCGGTCAGCAAAGGTGGCAACCTGTGCGTGGTCGACGCGTTTTTCAACCGCGATGGCACGAGCGACCTCGGCCCGGTGGCCGACGCACACCGTGCGCTGGTCGAGCAGGTGGTGGAGGTGGACGGCGACTTCGTCGAGCGCTACCTGAACGACGGCGACGTCGACGCCACCGAGCTGCACGCGCCGCTGGAACAGGCGCTGCGCGAAGGCCATCTGGTGCCGGTGTGTTTTGTCTCGGCGCGCACCGGCGCCGGCGTGCGCGAGCTGCTCGACGTGATCGTGCGGCTGCTGCCGAACCCGACCGAAGGCAATGCGCCGGATTTCCTGAACGGCGAAGGCGAGGCCGCGGTGCCGATGCATGCCGTGCCCGCCCCCGCGGCGCACGTGCTGGCCCATGTGTGGAAGGTGAGCAACGACCCCTATGTCGGCCGGCTCGGCCTGGTGCGGGTGCACCAGGGCACGCTGACCCGCGACTCGCAGCTCTACGTCGGTGACGGCCGCAAGCCTTTCAAGGTGGGCCACTTGTACCGGCTGCAGGGCAAGACACACGTCGAGGTAAGCCGGGCGCTGCCGGGCGACCTGTGCGCCATCGCCAAGGTCGACGAGCTGCACTTCGACGCGGTGCTGCACGACGCCGCCGAGGACGACCACCTGCACCTGAAGCCGCTGGCATTCCCGGTGCCGGTGCACGGCCTGGCCATCGAACCCAAGCGCCATGGCGACGAGCAGCGGCTGTCGGAGATCCTCGGCCGGCTCGCCGACGAGGACCCCTGCCTGCGCGTGGAGCGCAGCGCGCAGACCCACGAGACCGTGGTCTACGGCCTGGGCGAGCTGCACCTGCGGCTGCTGCTGGAGCGGCTGCGCGAGAACTGGCGCTTCGAGGTCGAGACCCGCCCGCCGCGCATCGCCTACCGCGAGACCATCGCCGGCCGCGCCGAAGGCCACCACCGCCACAAGAAGCAGACCGGCGGCGCCGGCCAGTTCGGCGAGGTCTTTCTGCGCGTGGAACCGCTGGCGCGCAGCACGCGCGACGGCAGCGGCTTCGAGTTCGTCGACGCCGTCAAGGGCGGCACCATCCCCGGCGTGTTCATGCCCGCCGTCGAGAAGGGCGTGCGCGAGGCGCTGGCGCTGGGCGCCATCGCCGGCTACCCGGTGGTCGACGTGCGCGTGACGGTGCACGACGGCAAGCACCACAGCGTGGACAGCAAGGAAATCGCCTTCGTCACCGCGGCGCGCAAGGCCACCTGGGTCGCGCTGCGCGAGGCGCGGCCGGTGGTGCTGGAGCCCATCGTCGACATCGAGATCACCGTGCCCGCGCCGGCGGTGGGCGACATCACCAGCGACCTCACCAGCCGCCGCGGCATGGTCACCGGCACTGCCGGCGCTGCGGGTGCCGCTCCAGGCTGGATGGCCGTGCGCGGCCAGGCGCCGCTGGCCGAGCTGGCGAGCTACCAGACGCGGCTCAACGCGATGACCAGCGGCGAGGGCCGCTTCACGCTGGCGCTGTCGCACTACGAGGCGGTGCCGGCCAGCGTGCAGGCGCAGCTGTCCGCGGCCTGGCGCCACGCCGACGACGACAGCTGAGCCAGCCGGCGCGCACCGCGCCCGCCCCACTCAAGGGCCCCGCCTCGGCGGGGCCTTTTGCTGCGCCGCCGCACCCGTGCGCGGCAAGCCCGGCACACTGCGCGCCGTCGAAGGGGGAGTAGCAGGCCGTGCAACGCGGCCGCGGAACCCGTCAGTACGTTCGGCCCGTTCACGCGGGCTGGACCGGGACCGCAGAACGGCCGCCCGGCCGTTTCGCAAGACCTTTCGGCGCAATCCCCCCGTTGTTTTCAACCTTCCATTCGAGGGAGTGTGTCCGTGGACACCATTGCGCCGACCTGGCTGTGGATCTTTTTCGTGGGCGCCGTGCTGGCGGCCCTGTTCGTCGACTTCGTCGTGCTGCGCAAGCAGGGCGCACACGCGGTCTCCGTCAAGGAGGCGCTGAACTGGTCGCTCGTCTGGGTGGCCGCCAGCTTCGCGTTCAACGGCCTGTTCTGGTGGGCCGTGGCGCAGGACCACGGCACCGCCGTCGCCAACACCAAGGCGATGGAGTTCCTGACCGGCTACCTGATCGAGAAGAGCCTGGCGGTCGACAACATCTTCGTCTTCCTGATGATCTTCACGTACTTCGCGGTGCCGGCGGAGTTCCAGAAACGTGTGCTGATGATCGGCATCGTCGGCGCCATCGTGCTGCGCACGGTGATGATCCTGATCGGCGCCTGGCTGATCCAGCAGTTCCACTGGGTGCTGTACGTGTTCGGCGCCTTCCTGATCCTCACCGGCCTGAAGATGTGGTGGGCCGCCGGCCAGGAGCCCGACCTCGAAGGCAACCCGGCGCTGAAGCTGCTGCGCCGCCTGCTGCCGGTGAGCAGCCGCTTCGACGGCGAGAGGTTCTTCACCGTCGAGAACGGCAAGCGCATCGCCACGCCACTGCTGCTGGTGATCGCGCTGGTCGGCGTGACCGACGTGATCTTCGCGGTCGACTCGATCCCGGCGATCTTCGCGATCACGATGGACCCGTTCATCGTGCTGACGAGCAACATCTTCGCCATCCTCGGCCTGCGCGCCATGTACTTCCTGCTCGCCGCGGTGGCCGCCAAGTTCCACCTGCTGAGCTACGGGCTGGCGGTGATCCTGGTCTTCATCGGCACGAAGATGGCGCTGATCGACCTCGTGAAGATCCCGGTGGCGGCCAGCCTGGGCGTGGTCGTGGCCATCCTCGCGGTGACCATGCTGCTGAGCGTGAAGACCGCGCCGAAGATCGAGCGCGGCGCCGACCAGCCGCGTTGACGGGGTCGGCGAGGTCGGCGAGGTATCTTGCGAATGCGAATTGTTCGCATTAAAGTGGCTTGCCCCCACCTCGCCTGCCGCCCCACCGATGACGCTGCTGCAACCCCGACCCACCGCCCAGGGCTGCTGCAGCGTGCATGCGCTGCAGCCCGACGACCGCGGCTCGCGCCGCCGCCGGCTGTGGGAGTTCGACGCCCATGCGCACTGCCCTGTCATCGGCGTCTGCCTGCCGCTGCCGCTGGCGCGCCGGCTCGCCGACAAGGTGCTGGGCGGCAGCGCGCTGGCCGACGACTACGAGCTGCACTGCGGCCTGGTCACCGACTGCAAGACCCGCACGCGGCTGGCCGAGGCCGTGCACAAGGCGCTCGACCAGCGCCATGCCGGCGCGCTGCGCCTGGCGGCGGCCTGCAAGACCTCTGACGCGCTGGAGGCCTGGTGGCGGGCCCGCTCACCCGGCGCCGGCCTGCCCGGCGCGCTGTGGGCCACGCTGACCCACCCGCAGTGCACGCCCGGCTTCGAACACCAGGTGCTGGGCGAGGTGCACATGCGCCAGCACCAGGTCGGGCACGAGCACCGCGTCGACCACGAACGGCTGCAGACCGTTGAAAGAGCGCTGGGCGAGGCGCAGGCCGAGCTCGGCACGCTGCGCCCCCGCGCGGCGCAGCTGGGTGGCGAGCTGGGCGCGGAGCGCCAGCGCGCGCAGGCCGCGGAAGTGCAGCTGCGCGGCGAGCTGCTGGCGCGCGACACGCGCATCGCCCAGCTGCTCGAAGAGGCCGAGACGCTGCGCGAAGCCAACCCCGACCTGGCTTCGCGCAAGGCCCTGGTGGCCCAGCTGCAGGCCCAGGGCGAACGCCTGCTGGCACTGCAGCGCGCGCTGACGCAGGCGCAAGACCTGCTGGCCGCGCGGCCGAAGCAGGGCCCGGCCACCACGGGCGCCCTGGGCATCGCCGAGGCCGCTGACACCATCGACACCCCCGAGCCCCCGGAACCGGCCACCCGCACGCTGGAACACCGTACCGTGCTGTGCGTGGGCGGCCGCGCCAGCGCGGTGCCGGTCTACCGCGAAACGCTGGAACGCCTGGGCGCGCGTTTCGAGCACCACGACGGCGGCCAGGAACAAGGCATCCAGCGCCTGCAGGCCTGCCTGGCGGCGGCTGACCTGGTGATCTGCCAGGCCGGCTGCGTGAGCCACGACGCCTACTGGCGCGTCAAGGAGCACTGCAAACGCACCGGCAAGCGCTGCGTCTTCGTCGAGACGCCCAGCACCACCGGCCTGCGGCGCGCGCTGGCCGAGGCCTTGGCTACGGGCAACGCCGGCAACGCGGCCGAGGCCGCTCAGGCGGTTCAGCCCGCCGTGTCCGGCAGCAGCCGGTAGCCGCGGCCCCACACGGTGCGCAGCAGCTCGGGCTGACCCGGCCCGGGCTCGAGCTTGCGGCGCAGCCGGCTGATGCGGCTGTCGATGCTGCGGTCGAACAGGTCGGCCAGGCCGTCGCCGCTGAGCTGCAGCAGCTGCTCTCGGCTCATCACCTCGTTGGGCCGCAGCATCAGGGCGTTCAGCAGCCGGGCCTCGGCTTCGGTCAGCACCTGCTGCCGGCCGTCGTCGTGCTGCAGCGTGCGCCGCAAACGGTCGAAGCGCCAGGGGCCGACACGGTCGGCTTCGCGGCGTGGCGACGGCAGCGCGTGGCGCGCCCGCCGCACCAGCCGGCGCAGGCGCGCCAGGCGCTCGATGGCCGGCATGGCCTCGTCGAGCACCTCGTCGGCGCCGTTGTCGAGCGCACCGGCCCGCTGCGCCGGCGTCGAGCTGGCCGCACACAGCACCAGCGGCAGGCCGCTGCCGATCAGGTGCCGGGCGTCGGGCCAGACAGCCGCCTCGGTCGCGCTCCAAGGCGCCGTCACCAGCAGCAGGTCGACCGCAGGGCCGCCTCCGGCCAGCGCGACCGCGGCGTCCTCCAGCCCGTCAGCCGGACAAGGGTCGAAGCCCGCCGCGCGCAGATGGGCGGCCCAGCGACCCGGAGGCGCCGAGCTTGTGCCAATCAGCAACACCCGGGCCGGCTCTGCCATGGTTTGCCACATTTAATCAAAGTATTAATGAGTATGATTCTCATTTGAACATAAACACAACCATCCAAACAGTCATGCAATCCGAGGGAACCCCGAGTCGTTTCGCCCTGCCGCGCTTCCGCCGGCGCCCCGTCGGCCTCGCCGTCGCCCTGCTCGCCGCCGGCATCGCCCAGGCCCAGGCGCAACAGCCCGCCGCGACCCCGGAAGCCGAAACCCAGTCCATCGTCGTCAGCGCCTCGCGCATCGAGCAGAAGGTCACCGACGCACCGGCCAGCATCAGCGTGGTCACGCGCCAGGAACTCGCGAGCCGCCCCTACCTGACGCTGCTGGACGCGCTGCGCGACGTCGAAGGCGTGGACATCGGCGAAACCCGTGACAAGGCCGGCGCCGGCACCATCAGCATCCGCGGCATGGGCGCCGACTACACGCTGGTGCTGATCGACGGCCGCCGCCAGAGCAACGTCGGCGACATCTACCCGAACAACTTCGGGGGCAGCCAGTTCAGCCACCTGCCGCCGCTGGACGCCATCGAGCGCATCGAGGTCATCCGCGGCCCGATGTCCACGCTGTACGGCTCCGACGCCATCGGCGGCGTGGTCAACATCATCACGCGCAAGGTGCCGACGCGCTGGCTGGGCTCGGTCTCGGTGAGCGCGACCAAGCAGTCCAAGGACATGTTCGGCGACGACCGCACGGTCGACGCCTACGTCGCCGGCCCGCTGGTGCCGGGCCTGCTGGGCCTGTCGGTGCGCGGCGCCTACTACGACCGCGACGCCTCCAACCCCGAGTACGCGCCGCTGCCGCTGCCGGACGGCACGATGTGGACCCGCGCGCTGGGCTTCGGCGGCGGCGGCCGCACGGTGGAGAACCAGTCCTGGACCGGCGGTGTGCGCCTGTCGCTGACGCCGTCGGACCGGCACGAGATCGTGCTCGACGTCGACGCCTCGCGCCAGACCTACGACAACAGCCAGGCCCAGCTGGGCACGCTGGACGGCGCCGAGTCGCTCTGGCGCACCGGCAACAAGGCCACGCTGCCCTACGCCAACCCGTACTACAACGCCTCGTACACCGGCACCGCCACCAACCTGGCGAACTGGAACCCGACGACGCTGTCGCGCGCGGTGGTCGCCAACCCGGCGTTCAACCCGTCGGCGGCGGTGACGGCGGCCAACGCGCCTTTCCGCAACGTGCTCGTCGCGCAGCCGCGTGTGGGCTACACGGCCGAGCAGCGCTTCACGCGTGAGCAGTGGTCGCTCAGCCACAACGGCCGCTGGGACGGCTTCAACAGCGAGGTGGTGCTGAGCCACGTCACCACCGCCAACCTTGGCCGCTCGCAGCCGCTGACGGTGGAAGAGCGTGCCGCGCTGCTGGCCTACATGCGCAGCCAGGGCACGACGACCGACGGCGAGCTGACCGGCGGCGTCACCACCGGCGCGCCGACCACCGCCCAGCGCGCCTACCTCGACGAGAACTTCCTGCCGCGCGAGCGCCGCACGATGGAAGTCCGCCAGACCTCGGTCGACGGCAAGATCGACTTCACCGCCGGCGACCACGCCGTGGTGCTGGGCGCCCAGCTCATCGACGCCGAGCACGAAGACGGCGTGTTCGGCATGTTCGGCGGCGGCTACCGCGCCGGCGTCGTGCAGCCGCACGAGCAGTGGGCGCTGTTCGCCGAAGACAACTGGGGCCTGACGAAGAGCCTCACGCTGACCACCGGCGTGCGCTACGACAAGCACAACGTCTTCGGCGACCGCACCAGCCCGCGCATCTACGCGGTGTGGAACGCGGCGCGCAACTGGACGATCAAGGGCGGCGTCAGCACCGGCTACAAGACGCCGAAGACCAGCGACCTGTACGCCGGCATCACCGGCTTCGGCGGCCAGGGCGTGAACCCCTTCGTCGGCACGCCGGACCTGAAGCCCGAGACCAGCGTCAACGGCGAGCTCGCGGTGTACTTCGAAACGCGCGAGGCCGGCTTCAACGCCACGGTGTTCAGCAGCCGCTTCCGCAACAAGATCTCCACCGCGCCGGCTGTGCCGAACTGCGAGCTGGCCGCGGCCGGCACGCGCTGCGTCGACCTCGGCACCGGCTGGGCCGACCTCGGCTACCTGACGTTCGCGCAGCTGCAGAACATCGACCGTGCCGAAGTCCAGGGCCTGGAACTCGCCGGCCGCCTGCGCATCGGCCGCGACTGGACGCTGCGTGCGAACTACACCTTCACCGACTCCGAGCAGAAGTCGGGTGTCGAGGCCGGCCTGCCGATCACCGACAACCCGGCCAAGCACATGGTGAACGCCTCGGTCTCGTGGCGCGCCACGCAGTCGCTCACGACGACGCTGTCGCTGGAGGCACGCGGCAAGCGCTTCTACCAGCGCAACGCCACCACCGGCGAAGACATCTACTACAAGGACTACGAGGCGCTGCACCTCGGTGCGAGCTGGCGCGTGACGCCGAACGTGACCGTCAACGCGCGCATCAACAACCTGCTCGACGAGGACTTCACCACCAGCCGCTGCGACCTCAACGCCACGGCCGACGGCTACACCTGCGTCGATCACTACATGACCAAGGACAAGGCCCGCAACTTCTGGGTCGGCCTGAACCTGCGGTTCTGATGTCCCTGCGCGACGACGCCGCGCGCCGCTCCCGACAGGCAGCCGCGGCTCCGCTCAGGGGCCGTCAGCCACCCACTTGATGAACTCTCCCGCCATCGCCGCCACGGCGGCCCAACGCCGCGCCCGCTGGCTGAAACGGCTGCACCAGTGGCACTGGATCAGCGCCGCCCTCAGCCTGGTCGGCATGATCCTGTTCGCCGCCACCGGCATCACGCTGAACCACGCCGCCGACATCGCCGCCAAGCCGGTGGTGACCTCGGTGGAGCGGCAGCTGCCGGCGGCGCTGATGCAGCCGCTCGAAACCATCGAAGCCGACCGCGCACCGCTGCCCGAGGCGGTGCGCGCGTGGCTGGCCGGCTCGCTGGCCATCCCGCTCGACGGGCGCGACGCCGAGTGGTCCGACGACGAGGTCTACCTCTCGTTGCCGCGCCCCGGCGGCGACGCCTGGCTGCGCATCCAGCGCGGCGACGGCGCCGTCGAGTACGAGCGCACCGACCGCGGCTGGATCTCCTACTTCAACGACCTGCACAAGGGCCGCCACACCGGCACCGCCTGGAGCTGGTTCCTCGATCTGTTCGCCGTCGCCTGCCTGGTGTTCTGCCTGACCGGCCTGCTGATCCTCAAGCTGCACGCCAACAACCGACCCAGCACCTGGCCGCTGGTCGGCCTGGGCCTGCTGGTGCCGCTGCTGCTTGCCCTGCTTTTCATCCACTAGAAGGACCTGTTGATGCATCTGCGCTACTCCTTCGCCCTCGCCGCAGCCGCGGCGGCGGCGCCCAGCCTCGCCGCCGAACTCGCGCTGAAGATCGAGATCCCCCGCCTGCAGGTCGCCGAGTACCACCGGCCCTATGTCGCGATCTGGATCGAGAAGGCCGGCGACCAGAGCCATGTCGCCAACCTCAGCGTCTGGTACGACCTGAAGCTGCGCAACAACGAGGGCACGAAGTGGCTCAAGGACATGCGCGCCTGGTGGCGCAAGAGCGGCCGTGAACTGAACATGCCGGTGGACGGCCTGAGCAGCGCCACGCGCGCGCCGGGCACGCACCGCGTGGTGTTCCCGGGCGCGAAGGCGCCGCTGTCCACGCTGGCCGCCGGCGAGTACCACCTGGTCATCGAGGCCTCGCGCGAGGTCGGTGGCCGCGAGGTGCTGCGTGTGCCGTTCCAGTGGCCGCCCACCGCGGCCGCCAATGCCAGCGTCCAGGGCGAGCACGAGCTCGGCAAGGTCGCCATCGAACTCAAGCCCTGAGCCTGAGCCCTGAACTCCCCGAACCCCGCCGACGAGGAAGCCTTCCGATGAAAACCACCCTCCGCCGTTCCTTCGCCCTGCTCGCGCTGGCCGCCGCCGCCACGCTGCCGGCCCACGCCCACCGCGCCTGGATGCTGCCCTCGGCCACCGTGCTGTCGGGCAAGGAGCCCTGGGTCACGATCGACGCGGCCGTGTCGAACGACCTCTTCTACTTCGAGCACCAGCCGATGCGGCTGGACGGCCTGGACATCACCGCGCCCGACGGCAGCAAGGTCAAGGCCGAGAACGCCGCCACCGGCCGCTACCGCAGCACCTTCGACGTGAAGCTGGCGCAGCAAGGCACCTGGCGCATCGCCATCGTCAACCGCGGCATGTTCGCCAGCTTCAAGGTCGGCACCGAGACCAAGCGCCTGCGCGGCACGGCCGAGAGCCTGGCCAAGGAGATCCCGGCCAACGCCACCGAGCTGAACGTGACGCAGAACCTCGGCCGCATCGAGGTCTTCGTGACCGCCGGCAAGCCCACCACGCAGGCCCTGGCGCCCACCGGCGAAGGCCTGGAGATGGTGCCGGTGACGCACCCGAACGACCTCGTCGTCGGCGGCACCGCCAAGTTCCGCTTCGTGCTCGACGGCAAGCCGGCCGCCAACCTGGCGGTCACCGTGATCCCGGGCGGCATCCGCTACCGCGACAAGCTGCACGAGGAAAGCTTCACCACCGACGCCGAGGGCGAGATCGCCATCAAGTGGGCCACGCCGGGCATGCACTGGATCGAAGCCGCGCCGCCGCGGCCGGCCGGTGGTCCTGGTGGTGCGGGTGGCCCCGGCGCTGCCGCCCCGCGCCCGCAAGGCCCGGCCGGCACGCTGGCCGCGCCGATCCGCCGCGCCAGCTACGTCGCCACCGTCGAGGTGCTGCCGGAGTAATCCCGTGCGGGTGCTGGTGCCGCTGGCGGTGTCCACACGCCCGCCCGCCTTGGGTGCGCGTGTGCATCGCCTCGAAGGCCCCAGCATGGGCACCACCTGGCGCGTGGCCGTGGCCGGCGCGCCGGCGCTCGACCTGGCCGCGCTGCGCTCGGCCCTCGAGGCCGAGCTGCAACTCGTCATCGAGCAGATGAGCCACTGGGAGCCCGGCTCCGACCTGAGCCGCTTCAACGCCGCCCCGGCGGGCAGCCAGCACACACTGCCCGCTGCATTTGCCGAGGTGATGCAAGCTGCGCTGCAGGTGGCCGAGCAGAGCGGCGGCGCCTTCGACCCGGCAGCCGGTGCACTGGTCGACGCCTGGGGCTTCGGTGCCGGCGACGCCTTCCGCGAACCCGGCTTCGTGCCGCCCGATACCGCCGCCATCGAACAGGCCCGCACCGCTGGCGGCTGGCAGCGGCTGGCGCTCGACGGCGACCGGCTGCACCAGCCCGGCGGGCTGCGGCTGGACCTCTCGGCCATCGCCAAGGGCCATGCCGTCGACCGCCTCACGCGCTGCCTGCTCGCACTGGGGCTGGACGACCACCTGGTCGAGGTCGGCGGCGAGCTGCGCGGCAGCGGCATCCGCCCCGACGGCCAGCCCTGGTGGGTGGACATCGCCTCGCCCGACGACGCGGCGCCGACCACCCGCGTGGCGCTGCACGGCCTGGCCGTCGCGACCTCGGGCGACTACCTGCGCTGCCACGACGACGGTGGCACGCGGCGCCCGCACACCATCGACCCGCGCAGCGGCTGGCCCATCGGCCACGGCCTGGCCTCGGTCAGCGTGCTGCACGAGGACGGCCTGCAGGCCGACGCCTGGTCTACCGCGCTGACGGTGCTCGGCCTCGACGAAGGCCTGGCGCTGGCCACGCGACGGGGCCTGGCGGCGCTGTTCGTGCAGCGCCGCAGCGACGGGGGTTTCGAAGAACACACCAGCCCGGCGCTCGATGCGCTGGCCGATTGAATCTCCCACCGCCGATGCCGCCCGCCGACCGCTGGATCTGGATCGCCTTCGTGCTGCTGGCCTACGCCGCGCTGTGTGCCGGCATCGCCTGGCGCGAACGGCAGCGCCGCCTGGCCGCCGCGCGCGAGGCCGCCGAACTCGCGCCGGGTGACAGCGACCGGCCGCCGGTGATCGTCACCTTCGCCAGCCAGACCGGCCAGGCCGAACAGCTGGCCTGGCAGACCGCGCGCCGCCTGCACGCGGCCGGCGTGGCCACGCGGCTGCTGCCGATGGGCGAGCTCGACGGCCCGCTGCTCGCGGCCGGCGGGCGCGCGCTGTTCGTCGTCAGCACCACCGGCGAAGGCGACGCACCGGACGGTGCCCTGCCCTTTGTCGAAGCCGTGATGGAAGCCGTGCGCCCGCCCTCACTGGCGGCGCTGCAGGTGGCCGTGCTGGCGCTGGGCGACCGCAGCTACCAGCAGTTCTGCGCCTTCGGCCGCCGTGTCGACGACTGGCTGCGCGAACACGGCGCGCAGCCGCTGGCCGAACGCATCGAGGTCGACGGCATGGACCCGGCGGCGCTGGCCGGCTGGCAACGCGCGGTGGCGGGCTGGGCCGGCGCCACCGAGGCCGATGCCGATGCCGAGGATGCGCTGCCCGACACCCCTTTCGAGCCCTGGCACCTGCTGGCGCGCGAACGCCTGAACCCCGGCAGCGCCGGCGCGCCGCTGATGCGGTTGGACTTCGTGCCGGCCGGCGGCACGCCGCTGCCCGACTGGGCGGCCGGCGATCTTGTCGAGCTGGCGCTCCCCGATGCCGGCCCCGAACAACGCCCGCGCAGCTACTCGGTGGCCTCGGTGCCGGCCGCCGGCCAGCTGCAGCTGATCGTGCGGCTCACGCAGCGCGAAGACGGCAGCCCCGGTCTGGCCTCGGGCCTGCTGTGCGAGCGGCTATCACCGGGCGCGACGGCAGCCTTCAGGCTGCGCCCCAACCGCAGCTTCCACGCCGGCGACAACGCCGGCCGCCCCTGGCTGCTGGTCGGCAACGGCAGCGGCCTGGCCGGCCTGCGTGCGCACCTGCAGGCCCGCGCCGGTCGCGGCCTGCCGGGCTGCTGGCTGGTCTACGGCGAGCGCCAGGCCGCCTTCGACACCGTCTGCGCCAACGAGATCGACGCCTGGCAGGCCGACGGCACGCTGGCCCGCGTGGACCGCGTGTTCTCGCGCGACGACGGCCCGCAGCGCTACGTGCAGGACCTGCTGCGCGACGAGGCCGAGGCGCTGCGGCGCTGGGTGGCCGACGGCGCTGCGGTGTACGTCTGCGGCAGCCTGCTGGGCATGGCCGCCGGTGTCGAGGCCGCGCTCACAGCCGCCCTCGGCGGCAACACCGTCGCGGCCTTGCGCCGCGAGGGGCGCTACCGGCGCGACGTGTACTGATCCCTAGAATTGAGAATCATTCTTGATTCGACACCTTCCGAATTCCTCCTGAACGAGCGGCCTGGCCGCCTCACCCGGACTTACGCCCATGCGCACGCTCAGCACGCTTCTCTCCCGCCGCACCACCCTGCTCGCCCTGGCCGCCACGGCACTGTGGCCCGCGCAGGCGCAGACGGCCGCCACCCCGGCCGCCGTCGTCGCGCACCACGCGAACCTGGTGCACACCAGCTACGCCGACACGCTGGCCGCCGCGCGCACGATGCAGCGCGCCATCACCGCCTTCCTGGCCGCGCCCTCGGTTGAAACGCAGAAGGCCGCGCGCGACAGCTGGCTGGCCGCGCGCGAGTTCTACGGCCAGACCGAGGCCTACCGCTTCTACGGCGGCCCGATCGACAACGACGACGGCCCGGAAGGCCAGCTCAACGCCTGGCCGATGGACGAGTCGTATGTGGACTACGTCGAGGGCAACGCCACGGCCGGCATCGTCAACAACCGCAAGCAGCCGATCACGAAGAAGGCGCTGGCCGCGCTGAACGAACGCGGCGGTGAAGAAAACGTCGCCACCGGCTGGCACGCCATCGAGTTCATGCTCTGGGGCCAGGACCTGAGCGAAACCGGCCCTGGCGAGCGCCCGCACACCGATTTCGTCGACGGCGGCCGGCCCAACGCCGACCGCCGCCGCACGTATCTCAAGGTGGTGACCGAGCTGCTGATCGACGACCTGAACTCGCTGGTGCGCGCCTGGGCGCCGGGCGTGAAGAACAACTACCGCGCCCGCTTCGAGAAGGGCGGCAACGAGAGCCTGCGCAAGATGCTGGTGGGCCTGGGCTCGCTGTCGCGCGGCGAACTGGCCGGCGAACGGCTCGAGGTCGCGCTGGCCAGCCAGGACCAGGAAGACGAGCACAGCTGCTTCTCCGACAACACGCACCGCGACGCCGTGGCCAACGCCACCGGCATCGAGAACGTCTGGCTCGGCCGCTGGAAGCGCCCCGACGGCAGCCTGCTGCAAGGCCCCGGCCTGCGCGAGCTGGTCGCGGCCAAGGACGCCGCGCTGGCCGAGCGCACGACCAGGCAGATCCGCAGCTCGGTCGAAGCCGCCGAGAGCATCCCGGCGCCCTTCGACCGCGCCATCGCCGTGGGCCACCCGGGCCGTGCGCGCATCGAGGCCACCATCGCCAGCCTGACGCAGCAGAGCAAGGACCTCGTCGAGGCCGCGGCCGCCATCGGCATCCAGAAGCTGACCCTGGTGCAGCCGTGAGACGCACGCTGCTGCGCGTGACGGCGCTGGCAGCCGCCGGGCTGCTGGCCACCGCCGCGGGGCTTTCGACACGCGCCGCCGATGACGACGACGCGCTCGGCGAGCGCACCGGCGGCACCACCACCGTCTGGGCCAACGGCCAGCAGGCGTTTTCGTTCCCGGCCGCCAACCTGAGCGACCCCGAGCGCACGCGCTTCGTCATCGGCAACTCGTTCTTCAAGCGCAACTGGGTCGAGGCGCCGGCCAGCACCAAGGCGCGCGACGGCCTGGGGCCGCACTTCATCGCGCGCAGCTGTGGCGCCTGCCATGCGCTGGACGGCCGCGGCGCGCCACCGGACTTCCGCCAGGGCCTGGACCACGAGCCGCCGATGGCGCTGCTGATCCGCCTCTCGGTGCCGGGCACCGACGCACACGGCGGGCCGAAACCCGATCCCGTCTACGGCGACCAGCTCAACAACCAGGCCGTGCAGCGCGTGAAGCCCGAAGGGCAGATCCGCCTGCGCTGGGAGCCGGTTGAAGGCCGCTTTGCCGACGGCACGCCGTACACGCTGCAAAAGCCGGTCTACAGCTTCACCGAGCTCGGCTACGGCCCGCTGGCGCCGGGCGTGATGCACAGCCCGCGCATCGCGCCGCAGCTCATCGGCGTGGGCCTGCTCGAAGCGATTCCCGAGGCGGAGGTCCTGAAAAACGTGGCCGATCAGGCGGCGCGCGCCGACGCCATCAAGGGCCGGCCCAACCGCGTGTGGGACGTGTTCGCGCAGCGCGAGATGTTGGGCCGCTTCGGCTGGAAGGCCAACGTGGCCACGCTGGCGCACCAGAGCGCGGGCGCCTTCCTGGGCGACATGGGCATCACCTCGGCGCAGTTCCCGCACGAGACCTGCACACCGGCGCAGAAGGACTGCCTGGCCGCGCCGCGCGGCGCACCGGCCGGCGAGCCCGAGATCGACGACAAGACCCTGGCCGACGTCATCTTCTACCAGGCCGTGCTGGCCCCGCCCGCGCGCCGCCAGCCCAAGGATGTGCAGGTGCAACGCGGCCAGCAGCTGTTTGCGCAGGCGCAGTGCGCGGCCTGCCACCGGCCGAGCTACGTCACCGCCGAAGGCCCGTTCCCGCGTTTCACCAGCCCGGCGCTGAAAGGCCAGCGCATCTGGCCCTACACCGACCTGCTGCTGCACGACATGGGCGAGGCGCTGGCCGATGGCCGGCCCGACTTCCTGGCCAACGGCCGGCAGTGGAAAACGCCGCCGCTGTGGGGCATCGGCCTGATCCGCTCGGTCAACGGGCACCAGAAGCTGCTGCACGACGGCCGCGCCGACGGCGTGCTCGAAGCCATCCTCTGGCATGGCGGCGAAGCCGAAGCCGCCAAGCAACAGGTGCTGAAGATGAACAAGGCCGAGCGCGACGCGCTGGTGCGTTTCGTGGAGTCGCTGTGATGCAGCGCCGCAGCCTGTTGCTGGCGAGCCTGGCCTCGTGTGCTGCGGGCCGCGCCCGCGCGCAGAGCGACCATGCCCGCAACGCCGTGCCGCTGTACGGCACGGCCGACGCCATGCAGGGCCTGTACCGGCAACGCCTGCAGCCGCGTGCGGCAGCCTTTGCCGACGCGGCCGAGGCGCTGGTGGCGCCGCTGCAGGCCAGCTGCGCTGCGGGCGCGCCGGCCACCAGCCGCGACGGCGCGCGCCACGCCTGGCGCGAGGCGCTGGCCGCCTGGCAGGCGCTGGCCACGGTGCCGCTGGGCCCGCTGATCCAGCGCCGCGCGCTGCGCGAGCTGGACTTCCAGCCCGCGCGGCCGGCGCTCATCGAACGCATGGTGGCGCGCGCACCGCGCGGCGCCGCGGCCCTGCGCCAGGTCGGCACGCCGGCCAAGGGCCTGCCTGCGCTGGAATGGCTGCTGTGGAGCCAACCGGCCGCCGCCGGCAGCCCGGCCTGCGCCTACGCCGTCGAAGTGGCCGCCGACCTGGCGCGTGAAGCGCGGGCGCTGGCCGGTGCCGTGGCCGAGTCGGCCGCCGAGGAGTGGGAGCCAGAACGTGGCGACGCCGCCTTTGCCGAACTGCTGAACCAGTGGGTCGGCGCGGTCGAGCGGCTGCGTTGGGCGCAAATCGACAAACCGCGCCGCGAGGCCGCGAGCCGCGGGCGCCCACCCGAGTACCCGCGCACGGCCAGCGGCCAGACCGCCGCCGCCTGGGCGCGCCAGTGGCAGGTGCTGGCCGAGCTGGCGGTGTTCGGCGGCGGCGAGCTGCCGGTGCCGGGCCAGGGGCCTGTGGCACTCGAGACCTTTCTGCGCGGCCATGGCCACAACCCGCTGGCCGACCGCTGGCGCGCGCAGGTCGAGCGCACCGGCCAGGCCGTCCAGGGCCTTGCGCCGAACTCGCCGCGTGCGGTGCTGGACCGCGCCGTGGCCGAACTCGCCGCCGTCAAGCGGCTGGCCGAAGCCGAGCTGGCGCCGGCGCTGCACGTGCACATGGGCTTTTCCGATGCCGACGGCGACTGAGCCGCCGGGCGTGCATCGTGTGGACCCTGCGCGCCGGGCCGCGCTGGCGCGCCTGGCGGGTCTCAGCGGCCTGAACGGCCTGGCCCTCTTCGGCCTCGTGCCCGCAGCCACCCACGCGGCGAGTGCCAGCCCCACGCTCGCCGCGGCCTGGCGCGACGGCGACCAGCACCACGTCGGGCTGATCGAGCCGGCCTCGGCCCGCGTGCTGAAAAGCCTGGTGCTGCCGACCCGCCCGCACGGCCTGCTCGTCGAGCCCGACGGCGCCCTCGTCGTGGCCGCGCGCCGGCCCGGCGACTGGCTGCTGCGCTGGCAACCCCGCACCGGCCGGCAGCAGTGGGCCTGGGCTGAACCGGGCCGGGCCTTCAACGGCCACGTGCTGCGCCACGGCCCGCGGCTGCTGGCCAGTGCGACGGACACCGATGCCGACACCGGGGCCCCGGCCGAGCAGGGCCGGCTGCTGGTGCTGCGCGCCGACGATCTTTCGCCGCTCGACGACTGGGCCAGCCACGGCGCCGACCCGCACGCGATGCTGCTGCACCAGGGCCGGCTGTGGGTGGCCAACGGCGGCATCCCGACGCGCCCGGAAACCGGCCGTGCCAAGCTCGATCTGGACCGCATGGATTCGTCGCTGGTCGCGCTGGAGCCCGCCGCGGGTCGGCTGCAGGGCCAGTGGCGCCTGCCCGATCGGCGCCTGAGCCTGCGCCACCTGGCCGCTGCCGGCGCGCGCATCGGCGTGGCGCTGCAGGCCGAACACGACGACCCGGCCACTCGCCGCCACGCGCCGCTGCTGGCGGTCTGGGCCGACGGCCGGCTGACGCTGCCCGCGCCGCACGGCCCAGCGGAAGAGACCGGGGGAAAAACCGGCGGAGAAACCGGTGGAGAAACCGGCGGCTATGGCGGCGACATCGCGGCCGACGGCGCCGGCTTCGTCGTCAGCGCCACCCGCGCCGGGCGGCTGCTGCGCTGGCAACCGGCCATGGGCTGGCTGTCGCCACTGGCGCTGGCCGAGGCCGGTGCGCTGGCGGTGGCCGGTGGCGCGGTCTGGGCTGGCGGCGCCGGTGCGCTGCAAACGCTGCCCGGGCGCCGGCGCGACTGGCCTGCCGCGCTGCAGCTGGACAACCACTGGCGCGCGGTCGCGGGCTGAAACCGCCGGCCGCAGCGGGCCTGCGCGGGGCCGCCACCGATGGATCAACGCGGATTTATCATCCGCACTTCATGCAAGCCAGCCCCCCGGATCTCGCCCAGGTACGCCTGGACAACGCGCTGGCCCTGTTCGAGGAGTTCGTGCGCGCCACCGCGCGCCATGCCGACGCGGCCACGCTGCGCGGCCTGGAACGGCGCTTCGCCGAACGTGTGCAGATCCAGCCCAGCTACTGGAGCCAGATCAAGAGCCGCAGCCGCCAGATCGGCGAGCGGCTGGCGCGCCAGTTCGAACACCTCTGCCACAAGCCGCGCGGCTGGATGGACGTGCCGCACGGCCCCGCCAGCGAGCAGCAACGGCCGCCGCTGGGCGCCACGCTGCCGGCCGGCTACGGCCAGGCCGCCGCGCTGGCCCCGGTGCGCGACGACAGCCTGCCGGCCGACGACGACGAACGTTTCATCGTCGGCCTGGTGCTCACCTACTACCGCCGCCACCCGCAGCGCGCCCGCACGCGGCTGCTCGACCTGCTGGGCGAGGTGCTGACGCCGACGGCGGATGCGCCACCGCCGGCACCTGCTGCACCTGCAGCGGGCACGGCCGCCGCAACCGCCAAGCCGGACGACACGCACGCGCTGTGGCTGAAGAGCCAGACCGGCGTCGCGCCGCTCAAGCGCAAGAAGTAGCCGCCGCACGCCAGCGGCTTCGCACGGCGGCATCCCATGTTCGAGGGACGGATTGCGGGTTTTTCCGCAAGTTCGCGGCTTGCCGTCTGATAACGACGTGTTTATCATCTGCGCAATCCTGTGAAAGACGTGTTGCCCACGCCGTCACAGCCCAGCCACCCAACCCCGACGCCATGAACCTGAACCTCACCGCCTTCCTCCACCCCCGCCGGGGTGTCGGCCTGCGGTTTGTGCAGGCCGGCGCCGGTTCACTGCAGATGGCCCCCACCGGGGGCTCGGTCCGACAGGGCCGCGGGGTCTGAATGCAGACGATTCAGACCCCGCGATCCCTTCGCACCGAGGCCCGGGCTGCCAGCGCACCCGGGCCTCGTCGTTTTTGTTGCCCGTGTTGTTGCCCGTCCACCACCGCCACGCCAAAGGAGTTCCGATGAAGCTGATCCTGAAGACCACCAAGCCGCGCAACCCGTTCGTGGCTGCCGCACTGCGCCGCGGTGCCGGCACCCACCGGCCCGCTGCCGGCGCCCAGCGCCAGTCCGCCCGCCGCGACACCGCACGCGAGGTCGCGCGCCTCGCCCTCAGTCCCTGAACCGCCCCTGCCGCGACACCGCCTCTCGACATGCGGTGCCGCCTTCGGAGAACACCGATGACGACCCGTGAACTGTTCTACTTTCCCGCTCCCAGCGAGGAGCGCCGCGCCCGAGGCCTCGCGGCCGCCGTGCTGCGTGCCACGAGCCGCGTGCTCGACACGCTGGCCGAGAAGCTGGCGCTGATCGACGAGCCGCCCGTGACCGAGCCCGTGCTCGAGTACTTCGGCGACGCCGGCGCCCCCGAAGGCGCGCTGTACGTCAACGGCCAGCTCGTCGGCCGCGTGCTCGGCGTGACCAGGCTGTGAAGCCGGTCGCGAACTGAGTGCCTGGCCAGCGGCACACGCTGCAGTGCAGCGTGTGCCGCCACCCGGCCGGTGGCAGACTCCAAGCCGCGCCGTGGCGGCCCGTACGACGCCGGCGCGCAAGCCGATGAACCCGCCGATTCCGATGCGATTGCAGCGCGCGCCGCGCGACCTGGCCGGCTGGAAAGCCGTGTTCCGCCCGGAATCGCTGCCGGTGCTGGCGGCCACGACCGCCGCGCTGGAGGAACTGCGCGAGATCGAAGACCGCGTCGACGCCCACCTGCTGGCCGAGACGGTGTCGGCCGATCCGCTGCTGACGCTGAAGCTGCTGGCCCACGTCGGCCGGCTGCTGCGCGGCCGCGAAGGCTTCGGCAGCGGCCGCGAGGTCGAGACGGTGACGGCGGCGCTGGTGATGCTCGGCATCCCGCCCTTCTTCCGCGTCTTCGGCCCGCAGGCGGTGGCCGAGGAACTGCTGGCCGACCTGCCGGAAGCGCTTGACGGCTTCCTCGGCGTGCTGCGCCGCTCGCACCGCGCGGCGCGTTTTGCCATCGGCTTTGCGGTGCACCGCATGGACCACGACGCCGCGCTGATCCACGAGGCCGCGCTGCTGCACGACTTCGCCGAGCTGCTGCTGTGGCTGCACGCGCCGGCGCTGGCGCTGGAGATCGCCGCCGCGCAGGCCGCCGACCCCACGCTGCGTTCGGCCGCCGCCCAGCGACAGGTGCTGGGCCTTGAACTCGCCGAGCTGCAGCAGGCGCTGATGCTCGACTGGCGGCTGCCGGCGCTGCTGGTGCAGCTGACCGACGACCACGCCAAGCGCCCGACGCCGCAGCTGCGCAACGTGCTGCTGGCCATCCGCGTGGCGCGCCACAGCGCGCAGGGCTGGGACAACGCCGCGCTGCCCGACGATCTGCGCGAGCTGGCCGAACTGCTGCAGCTGTCAACCGACGCCACGCTGCGGCTGTTGCACGATATCGACGACGACGTCTAGGGATCACCGCGCCGCCACGCGGCATGCGACAGTCCTGACGCCCGAGAGGAGGGCACAAGGAGTTGTCGAAGATGGATTCGCTGAAACTGGACCTGAGCCGCGTTCAGGACTTCCTGAGCACCACGGTGGCCGACCTGGCCGTGAAGATACTGGCCGCGATCGCGTTCTGGATCGTCGGCCGCTGGCTGATCGGCCGCGTGATCGCGGTGATGCAGGCGGCGCTGAACCGCAACAACGTCGATCCGACGCTGACCAAGTACCTGGGCTCCATCGTCGCGGTGTCGCTGAATATCGCGCTGGTCCTGGGCATCCTCGGCTACTTCGGCATCCAGACGACCAGCATCGCGGCCATGCTGGCCGGCGCAGGCCTGGCCATCGGCGCGGCCTGGAGCGGCATGCTCGGCAACTTCGCGGCCGGCGCCTTCATGCTGGTGCTGCGGCCGTTCAAGGTGGGTGACTTCGTGCAGATCGCCGGCCTCACCGGCACGGTGCACGAACTGGGCCTGTTCGGCACCACCATCGTCACGCCGGACAACGTGCTGACGCTGGTGGGCAACGGCAAGATCTTCAGCGACACGATCATGAACTACTCGGCGCGGCCCGCGCGGCGTGTCGAGCGCACCGCGCAGCTGGCCGGCGGCGTGGACGTGGCCGAGGCCATCGCGCTGCTGAAGGCCGCCATCGAGCAGATCCCGAACGTGGCCACCGAGCCGGCGCCCGAGATCAGCATGATCGACCTGAACCTGGTCGGCCCGGTGATCGCGGTGCGGCCCTACACCCACACCGACCACTACTGGCAGGTCTACTTCGACACCAACGAGGCCATCGTGCGCACGGCGCGCGAGGCCGGCTGGCCGGCCCCGACGCCGACGCAGATCATGAAGACGATGCCGTTGGCCTGAGCGCGGCCTTCAGGCCGGCTTCAGGCCGGCCTCAGGCGAAGGACAGCACGCCGAGCAGGCCCAGCGCCAGCACCAGGTAGCGCGCCGCCTTGCCGGCGGCGATCCAGGCCATGCTGGCGCCCAGCGGCAGCTTCAGCCAGCCGGCGGCGACGACGAGCACGTCGCCGACCAGTGGCAGAAAGCTCAGGAACAGCGCCGGCGTGCCCCAGCGCCGCAGGCGCTGCACCAGCGGGTGGTCCATGTCGACCTTGACGCCGCGAAAGCGCTCCAGGCCCTCGCGTGCGCCGTAGCCCATGCCGTAGCTGAGCAGGCAACCGACGACGTTGCCGGCCGTGGCCACGGCAAAGGCCTGCCAGACGATGTCGGGGTAGGCCGTCACCAGCGCCGTCATCACGAACTCGCTGGAGCCCGGCAGCAGCGTGGCCGACACAAAGGCCGAGAAGAACAGGCCCCAGAGGCCGGCCTCGGCACTCATCCAGCCCTGCAGCCAGACCTGCAGCGTGTTGATCCATTCGAACATGGGGGCGGATTGTCGCGGCGCAGCAAGACAGCGGTGCCGCCGCTGCTGCCTACAACGGCACGGCGGTCGTGGCTTTCAGCCGGCGCAGCTGGAAGCTGGTCTTGCAGTCCATCACGCTGGGGTGGCGCAGCAGCTGGTCCATCAGGAACCGCGCGTGGTGCGCCATGTCGCGCACCAGCACACGCAGCAGGTAGTCCATCTCGCCGGTGAGCGCCACACATTCGACGACCTCGGGCCAGGTCTGAACGGCCGCGGTGAAGTCGTCGATGGGGCTGCGCGTGGCGCCGCTCTTGGCCAGCCGCACGCTGATGTAGGCGGTGAGCGCCAGGCCCACACGCTCGGGCTCGACCAGCGCGACGTACCCCGCGATCACGCCGGTTTCCTCGAGCCGCTTCACGCGCCGCAAGGTGGCGCTGGCCGACAGCCCCACGGCCGACGCGAGTTCGTCGTAGGTGGCGCGCCCGTGTGTCTGCAACACCTGAAGGATGCGCCGATCAACCCCATCCAGGCCGGAACCGGTTTCCATGGCGGCGATTTTCGCAGGATTCCTGCGTCATCAAAGCGTACAACGCCGAACGACGCAGACACGCTGCGCGCCGCCGGTTCTACAGTGCGCCGATTCACGCCGAACGGCACGAGGAGACAAGACATGCAGTTCACCCCCTGGGACAACCCGATGGGCACGGCCGGCTTCGAGTTCATCGAGTACGCGGCACCCGATCCCGCGGCCATGGGCGAGTTGTTCGAGCGCATGGGCTTCACCGCGATCGCCAAGCACCGCCGCAAGAACGTGCTGCTGTACCGCCAGGGCGGCATCAACTTCATCGTCAACGCCGAGCCCGACAGCTTCGCGCAGCGTTTTGCGCGCCTGCACGGCCCGAGCATCTGCGCCATCGCCTTCCGCGTGACCGATGCCAAGGCCGCCTACGAACGTGCGCTGTCGCTGGGTGCCTGGGGCTACGCCGGCTCGGCCGGCCCGGGCGAGCTGAACATCCCGGCCATCAAGGGCATCGGCGACAGCCTGATCTACCTGGTGGACCGCTGGCGCGGCAAGAACGGCGCGCAGGACGGCGACATCGGCAACATCGGTTTCTTCGACGTCGACTTCGAGCCGCTGCCCGCAGCCCGCCAGGTGGGCCTGAGCCCCGCCGGCCACGGCCTGACCTACATCGACCACCTCACGCACAACGTGCACCGCGGCCGCATGGGCGAGTGGGCCGATTTCTACGAGCGCCTGTTCAACTTCCGCGAGATCCGCTACTTCGACATCGAAGGCCAGGTCACCGGCGTCAAGAGCAAGGCCATGACCAGCCCCTGCGGCCAGATCCGCATCCCGATCAACGAAGAGGGCAACGAGAAGGCCGGCCAGATCCAGGAGTACCTGGACAAGTACCACGGCGAGGGCATCCAGCACATCGCGCTGGGTTCGACCGACCTGCACCAGACCGTCGACGCGCTGCGCGGCAAGGGCCTGAAGCTGCTCGACACCATCGACACCTACTACGAGCTGGTCGACAAGCGCATCCCGGGCCACGGCGAAAACGTCGCCGAGCTGAAGAAGCGCAAGATCCTCGTCGACGGCAAGGCCGGTGAGCTGCTGCTGCAGATCTTCAGCGAGAACCAGCTGGGGCCGATCTTCTTCGAGTTCATCCAGCGCAAGGGCGACCAGGGCTTCGGCGAAGGCAACTTCAAGGCGCTGTTCGAGAGCATCGAGCTCGACCAGATGCGCCGCGGCGTGCTGGCGAAGGCCTGAGATGGACAGGCGAGGCGTCAACCAGGGCGTCGCGCCGGTCACGGACACCAAGGGCGTGAACCGGGGCATCGCCCCGGTCACGTATGGCACCGGCGACCGCCCGCCACGCGGCGACTACGCGAAGGCCCGCACCGACTACACCTGCGAGCAGGACTGGGCCGCCTACACCGAGGCCGACCACGACACCTACCGGCGCCTGTACACGCGCCAGCTGCAGCAGCTGCCGGGCCGCGCCTGCGACGAGTTCATCGCCGCGGTGCGGCAGCTCGGCACGCCGGAGCGCATTCCGCGTTTCGACGAGGTGAGCGAGCGGCTGCTGAAGGCCACCGGCTGGCAGCTCGTGGGCGTGCCCGGGCTGATTCCTGAAGAAGCCTTCTTCGCGCTGCTGGCGGCGCGCAAGTTCCCGGTGACGGACTGGATCCGCAAGCCCGAGGAGTTCGACTACGTCGTCGAGCCCGACGTCTTCCACGACCTGTTCGGCCATGTGCCGCTGCTGTTCGACCCGGTGTTCGCCGACTACATGCAGGCCTACGGCGCCGGTGGGCTGAAGGCCAGCCGGCTCGACGCCTGCGAGCTGCTGGCGCGGCTGTACTGGTACACGGTGGAGTTCGGCCTGATCCGCACGCCGCAAGGCCTGCGCGCCTATGGTGCCGGCATCCTCAGCTCGGCCGGCGAGCTGCCCTACAGCGTGGCCAGCCCCGAGCCGCGGCGCGTGGGTTTCGAGCTGAAGCGGTTGATGCGCAGCCGCTACCGCATCGACACCTACCAGGCCACCTACTTCGTGATCGACTCTTTCCAGCAGCTGTTCGACGCCACGGCGCCGGACTTCACGCCGGTGTACCGCGAGGTGCGCGAGACCATCGCGCGCGACGGCGAGGTCGAGGCCGGCCGGCTGCTGCCGGGTGAAGCGCTGATCACGGCCTGAGCGCGGGCCGTTCAGGCCAGGCGCCGCTGCAGTTCCTGCCACCAGCCCGGGTGGCTCACCAGGTGCACATGCGCATGGCCGCGCACGTGCTCGTTGTGCGCGCCGGCCAGCGTGGCGGTGGACGGCGGGAACACGATGTTGTCGCAGTGGCTGTAGTAGCAGCTGAAGCGGGCCTGGCGCGCCGGGCTTTCCTGCGCAGAAAGCCGCCCGATCCACGGCGACAGGCGCTGCATCTGCCGCCCGTTGCGGCTGAAGGCAAAACGCGCAATCCAGGTGCCCTGGTGCGGCGAGCCTAGCGTGATGGCGTGCGCCAGGCGCTCGTCGCGCCCATGCTGCGCCCACCAGGCGCGCAGCGCCAGGCCACCCATGCTGTGCGCCACCGCCACCGGCGGCAGCCCGGTGGTCTGTTCGAGCCTGCGCACGGCGGCTTCGATGATCGGCAGGTAATCGTCGATCGAACCGAACACCGGCTCCAGGTTCACGGCCACAAAAGGCACGCCCTGCGCGCGCAGCCGCGCCAGCCAGGGGTTCCAGATGCCGCGGTTGCAGACGAAGCCGTGCACGAACACCACGCCGCGGCGGCCCTGCGCAGCGGCCGGCAGATGGTCGGGCTCGGCGTGGCTGCGAAAAGGCTGGCGCCAGCCGAAGACGAGGGGAGCCGTCACCACCTCGTGCACCCAGGCCTGCAGCAGCTCGCGCGCGCTGGCGCGCGGCGCCGGATCATCACCATGTGCTGCGCGCAGCAGCACAAACTCCAGCGCCATCACCCAGGCATGCAGGCCCAGCACGCCGACCAGCCAGGCGAGCGCCCAGCCGGTTTCGCCGCGCTGCCACAGCCAGGCTGCGCCGCCGAAGGCGATCAGCGCCACCGTCGCGAAGAAGGCCCGCAGCAGCCGCGCCAGCATCGCCTGAGGTTCAGACCAGCCGCACCTCGCGGCCGCTGAGCTGGCGCGCGAGCCCCGCCGTCAGCATGGCCACGATGCCGTAGATGGACAGCTGCGGATTCGCGCCGATGCTGGTCGGGAAGATCGAACCGTCGTGCACCGAGAGATTCTCGATCTGCCAGTGCCGGCCGTCCGGGCGCAGCACGCCCAGCTCGGGCCGGCCGGCCATGGCGCAGCCACCCATCACGTGCGCCGACAGCACACGGGTGCGGTAGGGCGCCATCGGCAGCGCCTCGATCTGCGCCTTCGCGTCGCGCCAGCTCGAGGTCCAGCGCGCGTCTTCGTGCAGGGCCATCACCTGCTCGGCGCCGGCGGCAAACTGGATCTCGGCCATCGACAGCAGCGCACGCCGCGCACCGTCCCACACATAGGGCGTGAGCCGGTAGTCGAGCACCGGCGAGCCGTCGCTGCGCAGCGTGACGCGGCCGCCCGGCGACTCGTCGTGGAAGCCGTCGCGCAGCAGCGCCAGCAGCGCCTGCATGTGCGGAAAGCGGCGCAACCGCTCGCTCTGCTCGGGCCCGAAGCCGGGCATGGCGATGGCCGAGATCAGCGGGTGCAGCGGCGGCGCCTCAAGCTTGTAGCCGATGGGGCCGTCGATGGGCTGCGTTTCCAGGAAGTGGTCGGTGTAGATGGTCTGCGGCGCGCCGGACCAGGCCTCGATGCGCTCGGCGAACATCGCCGCCGCCGCGACCACCGGGTGCAGAAAGCTGCGTGTGCCGAGCCGGCTGTGCGGATCGGGCAGCTTCGAGCGCATCAGCAGCGCGGGTGAGTTGATCGCGCCGCCGGCGACCACCACATGTTTGGCCACGATGCGTGTGCCGCCGGTGCCGGGTTCGCCATTCACCGCCACCGGCCGGCACCGCAGCGCCTGCACACGGCCGCCGGCCAGCTCCAGCGCCACAGCCTGGGTCTGCACCAGCAGCCGCGCGCCGCGGTCCAGCGCGACCGGGATGGTGGTCGTCAACATCGACTGCTTGGCGTTGGTGGGGCAGCCCAGGCCGCAGGAGCCCAGGTTCCAGCAACCGTGCACGTTGCGCAGGATGGCCGGCGCGGCGATGCCCAGCTGTGCGGCACCCCGCTTCAGCACCGCGTTGTTCGGGTTCGGCGGCACCAGCCAGGCACCGATGTGCAAACGCTGCTCGGCCTGGCGGAACCAGGGTGAAAGCGTGTGCTCGCTCATCTCCGGCAGGGCGTAGTGCGTGCGCCAGTGCGCCAGCGTGTCGGCCGGCGTGCGGAAGGAGCTGGTCCAGTTGACCGTGGTCGAGCCGCCGACGCAGCGGCCCTGCAGGATCGAGATGGCCTTGTCAGCCGTCTTGCGCGCGTTGCTCTCCTGGTACAGCGTCGAGTAGGCCTCGGCTTCGAGCTGGCGGAAGTCGCTGCTGCTTTTCAGCGGGCCTTCTTCGACGATGACCACGTCCAGCCCGGCGGCCGTGAGCATCTCGGCCGTGATGCCGGCGCCGGCACCGCTGCCGACGATGGCGACATCGCAGTGCAGTTCGGCCGGCGGCGCGGCGAAGGGGTCGCCCATCACCTTCCAACCGCGGGCCAGGCCCTCGCGGATCGGATCAGGAATTGTCGTCATGAGTGCGTCGGCAGGTTCGGCACCGGCATCTGACCGGGATAGCCCACGGCCGGCCAGTTTGCCGGCTCGGACAGCCAGGCCGCCAGCGTCAGCTCGCGCAATGCCTGGAACACCTGTTGGCGCAGCGCGAGGCTGGAATCGCGCAGGGCCCGCATCATGGCGATCAGCTCGGCGTCGCTGGCCCGCTCCCAGGGCGTGGCCAGCCCGGTCAAGGCCAGCCTGCCCGGTGCACTGGCCGCCAGCGTGGTGAGCTCATCGACCTCGGCCTGCACGGCGGGCGGCATGGCAGCGATGGTCGCTTCGAGCCGCTGCAGCTGCCCATCCAGCGCCGCCCGGCGTGCGCCGGGCTCGAAAGGCAGCCAGGTGCCGAGCACCGCACGCGCGATGGCGGCATGCAGCGCACGGCCGGCTTCGGTGAGGCGACCGTCGCGCCGGCCGGGGGTGATCAAGGCCACCGTGCCGCCGGCCACCGCCAGCAATGCGCCGGTGGCGATGCCGAGCCGGAGCAGGGTGCGTCGTTGCATGGCGGCGAGTGTTGCATCATCGCCCGTGGCGGCCTTAGGGAGCGCCGACTAACTCCGCACGATGAACACCGACGCCGACCGGATCCTGCAAGGCCTGAACACGGTGGCCCGGGAGCGCAGCCGCCGCGCCGCCGACCTGCCGCTGGCTGCGGCCGTGCGCGCCGTCAAGCGGTACCAGCACGCCCGCTTCGCGCACACCTACGCCGACCTGATGGCGCAGGCACGGTATGCTGGAGCCGCCGAGTTTTTTCTGACCGACCTGTACGGGCCGGCCGACTTCACCGACCGAGACGCACAGTTCGCCCGCATCGTGCCCGCGCTGGTGAGGCTGTTCCCACGCGACATCGTCGGCACGGTGGCTGAGCTGGCCGAGCTGCACGCGCTGTCGGAGCAGCTGGACACGCGCATGGGCGAAACGCGGCTGAAGGCCGCAGGCCCGGCAGAAGCGGAGAACCTGAGCGGCGCTGCCTACGGCCGGCTGTGGCGCCAGGTGAGCGATGCCGGCTTGCGTGAAAAACAGATCGTGCTGATGGTGGCCGTGGGCGCGGCACTGGACCGCTATACGCGCAACCCGCTGCTGCGGCACAGCCTGCGCCTGATGCGCGGGCCGGCCGCCGCGGCCGGCCTGGGTGCGCTGCAACGCTTTCTGGAGAACGGCTTCGACACCTTCCGCGACATGCGCGGTGCCGAGCCTTTTCTGCGCACCATCGCCGAGCGGGAACGCGAACTGGCGGCCGCGCTCTTTGCCGGCGGCGACGCGCCGGATGTCACCCACGCGTCAGGCGCGGCGCCCTCCTAGCGCTGTCCTAGTGCAAGCCCGGGTGGGCTGCGGGCAGCCCTGGGGCGACCATGCGTGCTCCTGGAGCCGACGAGTGTCGAGACCCGTGCAGAACCCCTGGCTTTCACAGTATCCCGAAGGCGTGCCGGCCGAGGCCGACATCCACGCCTACCGCAACATTGCCGACGTGCTCGAGTCGGCCTTCCGGCGCTACGCCCGGCGCGACGCGCTGTGCTGCATGGACAGCCGGATGAGCTTCCGCGAGGTCGACCAGCTGTCGCAGGCGCTGGGCGCCTGGTTGCAGGCCCAGGGCCTGGAGCCCGGCGCGCGGGTCGCGCTGATGATGCCCAACGTGCCGCAGTACCTGGTGGCCATGGCCGGCGTGCTGCGGGCCGGCTACGTGGTGGTGAACGTCAATCCGCTCTACACGGCGCGCGAGCTGGAGCACCAGCTGAAGGACTCCGGCGCGGTCGCCATCGTCGTGCTCGAGAACTTCGCCGCGACGCTGGAAGAGGTGATCGAACGCACACCGGTGCGGCACGTCGTGCTGGCCTCGATGGGCGAACTGCTCGGCTTCTGGCGTGGCCGGCTGATCAACTTTGCGGTGCGCCACGTCAAGCGCATGGTGCCGGAGTTTGCGCTGCCCTTGGGCAATGGGCGCACCGTCACGCGCTTCGGCGAGGTGCTGGAGCAAGGTGGGCGCTTGCACCTCAAGCGCGTCGACATCAGCCCCGACGACGTCGCCTTCCTGCAATACACCGGCGGCACGACCGGGGTTTCGAAGGGCGCGACGTTGCTGCACCGGAACGTGGTTGCCAACGTGATGCAGTGCGAGGCCTGGTTCAAGCCGATGCTGCTGAAGGCCGGCGACCAGTCGCTGACCATCGTCTGCGCGCTGCCGCTGTATCACATCTTCGCGCTGACCATCTGCGCGCTGATGGGCGCTCACTTCGGCGCCATGAACCTGCTGATCCCGAATCCTCGGGACATTCCTGGCCTGGTGCGCACGCTGTCCAAGCACCGGATCAACATGTTCCCGGCCGTGAACACGCTGTTCAACGCCTTGGCCAATGACGCCGACTTTGCCCGGCTGGACTTTTCCGGCCTGCAGGTTTCGAACGGCGGCGGCATGGCGGTGCAGAAGGCCACCGCCGACAAGTGGCTCAAGATCACCGGCTGTCCGGTGGTCGAAGGCTACGGTTTGTCGGAAACCTCGCCGGTGGCCACGAGCAATCGGCTCGATCTGCCGGAGTTCACCGGCACCATCGGCCTGCCGGTCCCAAGCACCGAGATCTCGATTCGAGACGACGATGGCCGCGAGTTGCCCATCGGCACTGCTGGCGAGATCTGCATCCGGGGCCCGCAGGTGATGGCGGGTTACTGGAACCGCCCCGACGAAACCGCCAAGGTCATGACCGGCGACGGCTTCTTCAAGTCGGGTGATGTCGGCGTGATGGACGAGCGCGGCTATGTGCGCATCGTCGATCGCAAGAAGGACATGATTCTGGTGTCCGGCTTCAACGTCTATCCGAACGAGATCGAACAGGTGGTCAGCCAACACCCGGCGGTGCTGGAGTGCGCGGCTGTCGGCGTGGCCGACGACAAGTCAGGCGAGGCGGTGAAGCTCTTTGTCGTGCGCAACGACAGCACGCTGTCGGAAGACGACCTGTCCCGTTACTGCCGCGACAACTTCACCGCCTACAAGCGGCCGAAATACATCGAGTTCCGCGACGAGCTTCCGAAGAGCAATGTCGGGAAGATTCTGCGGCGGGAGTTGCGCTCAGGGGCGAACTGAATTCAGCGCCCGGCCATGGTCGGGCGCGAAATCAGAAGATGCGAAGACCAAAAGGAAAACGGGCCCGATTCGCTTGAATCGGGCCCGCTTCGCTGTAATTAGCCTGACGATGTCCTACTTTCACACGGGAACCCGCACTATCATCGGCGCAAAGGCGTTTCACTGTCCTGTTCGGGATGGGAAGGAGTGGGACCACCTTGCTATGGTCATCAGGCTTGACTTGTCGCCACGTCGTTGAACACTCAACGCCGCAGCCAATTCATAGAGTCGATATCAGCTCGATTGCGCCAATCGGCATAAACACATTCAACCAGGTCTGCAATTCGCAGACACCGTCAAAGTTATAGGGTCAAGCCTCACGAGCAATTAGTACCGGTCAGCTTAACGCATTACTGCGCTTCCACACCCAGCCTATCAACGTCCTGGTCTCGAACGACCCTTCAAGGAGGTCAAGCCTCCAGGGAATCCTCATCTTCAGGCGAGTTTCCCGCTTAGATGCTTTCAGCGGTTATCTCTTCCGTACATAGCTACCCTGCGATGCCTCTGGCGAGACAACAGGTACACCAGCGGTACGTCCACTCCGGTCCTCTCGTACTAGGAGCAGCCCCCGTCAAGATTCCAACGCCCACGGCAGATAGGGACCAAACTGTCTCACGACGTTTTAAACCCAGCTCACGTACCACTTTAAATGGCGAACAGCCATACCCTTGGGACCGGCTACAGCCCCAGGATGTGATGAGCCGACATCGAGGTGCCAAACACCGCCGTCGATATGAACTCTTGGGCGGTATCAGCCTGTTATCCCCAGAGTACCTTTTATCCGTTGAGCGATGGCCCTTCCATACAGAACCACCGGATCACTATGACCTGCTTTCGCACCTGCTCGACCTGTCCGTCTCGCAGTCAAGCAACCTTATGCCATTGCACTATCAGTACGATTTCCGACCGTACCTAGGTTACCTTCGCACTCCTCCGTTACTCTTTGGGAGGAGACCGCCCCAGTCAAACTGCC
>VFQP010000179.1_pt1 | contig 169371 bp, 153 predicted proteins | sample 3512351 | NCBI WGS metagenome assembly VFQP01 (sample SAMN10412372, study PRJNA504923) | tailings metagenome | isolation source: Relicate 1 Philex TSF1 revegetated site | place: Philippines: Tuba, Benguet | collected 2017-08-29 | reverse complement strand
AATATGACGAAAATTATTCATACTCTCTTGTTTGAATCATAGAAATCCCGTGCGGAGCATATTGCTAAATAATTACTGGAAATAATAAACAAAAACAGCGCTAGACAGTGCAATAGAATCATGCAACTTTATTCATAAAATGGCTGATATTTTTAAATCACATTTAAAGAAATTTATCGAGATTGATGAAAATGAATTTAGAGAAATAATGGGCTTTGTGGAGATAATTAAAGTCAAAAAGAAACAAAACCTGCTGATAGAAGGGCAGCTCTGCAAATCTCACTTTTTTGTGCTAAAAGGATGTCTTCGAAAATTTTTTATCAATGAAAAAGGTACAGAACAAACCACCGAATTTGCCATCGAAACTTGGTGGCTTACCGACCATTTAGCGTTTGAAAAGCAATTGCCTTCCGAATTTTACATCCAAGCTGTAGAAAATTCGGAAGTATTGGTAATTCATCAACCTGATCAAGAAAAACTCCTAGAACAGTTTCCTAAACTCGAACGCTACTTTAGATTTGTGTACCAACGCGCCTTTGCCGCTTCGCAGATGCGTATCAAGTATTTATATTCTTTTTCCAAAGAAGAGTTCTATCATCAACTCGTGCGAAAGTATCCGGCCTTTGTGCAGCGGATTCCTCAGTACCTGATTGCTTCTTTTCTAGGTTTTACGCCCGAATATCTCAGCGAAATCAGGGCCAAAAAGCTTTCTTAAACTGGTTTAAGTTTTTTTCATTTCTTGGTCTCTACCTTTGTTGCATCATTAAACACCAAACAATATTGACCATGGAAAAGAGAATAAATATCCAGCACACAGAGCCACAAGCCTACAAAGCAATGCTGGGATTAGAAGGTTATTTAGCAACTATCCAACTCGCTAAAACTCATAAAGAACTTATCAAAATCCGAGCTTCTCAAATCAATGCTTGTGCTTTCTGTATTGATATGCACACCAAAGATGCCTTGAAGAATGGCGAAACACCCCAACGCATTTTTTTGCTCAATGCTTGGCGCGAAACCAGCCTATTTACGGAAGAAGAAAAAATCATTTTGGCCATGACCGAAGAAGTGACACTGATTCATCAAGGAGGTCTTTCAAACGAAACATACGCTAAAGCCAAGGCGTTTTTTGATGAAAAAATCATCGCCCAAATCCTGATGGTTATTGTGACAATCAATGCTTGGAACCGGATTGCGGTAAGTACTCATTTGGAAATAGCTTAATACGACTCCTTAAAACGCAAAGAGCATTTATTTTGAAGCAGGCTTGCCATTCTGAGCAAGCCTGCTTTTTTGTTTTCAACCCCTATGTAAAATTCTAACAATCACTATATTTGTTGTATTGAGCTATTTATAGCTACTGTGCTTCAAATTAGAGAATACGATATGAAAAAATCTTTACTTGTTTTAATAGCTTTTTTGATAAGCTATTTTTCTAGTGCCCAAAACTTCAGTTATGACAAAATCATTAAAAGCACTAGTACTTTGAATCCATCTGTGTCATCTCTCAACCAAAGCACTGGCTTTGTTGAGATAAATGGAGTTGACTCCAAAGCCCCTACTATTCCTTTCAAATTTGAATGGGGAGATGGTACCTCTTCCACCGGTTTTTTTCCAACAAGCCATACCTATGCCGACAAGACAAAGGACTATAGTTTAAAAGTCACTGCCACTTACAGCGATGGCAGTACTGATTTTGTCCTATTAAATGTTATATTCACATCGTCTATCTCGGTTACTCGTACTATCCAACTGCCCTCATCCCTTGCCGTAGAAATCCCGACCTCTGTTAATTTACAGAGTACTCGTCTTCCAAGTTATGGGATACCCAATATTTTATCCCCTTTCAAAGACGCTGATTTTAGTGGTACACCTAGGAATGTTATTCAGTATCTCATGGAAGTAAGTGCCGCCATTCAATACGATTTTGTCAATCAAGATGTACTAAAGATTAATAATCAATACAAGCAAGCTATCCTACTTGACCCTACCAAAAACGGCGGAGGGTATTCGCTTTGGTTTTCGGAACCAGTAGGCCTCATTATGGGTACCTTCAATAGTGAAATACCTTATTCATCTCTTTTTCATGAAATGGGGCACAATTTCACTTTAAATACCCCATCCTCTTATATTTCAGGCGGGAAGATTGATGGTCTGGCCAATGCTATCTTTTCAGAATCATTAGCACAGATGTTTCAGCATGCTACTGGCTACGAAATATTAAACAACGCTTCCTATTTTGGCATCACTCCTTTGGTAGCAGAAGCCATAAAAAAAGACGTTAATGGTTCCTTTTCATTCGCCAAAAGTCAATATCAAAAATATGTAGACGAGGGCAAAAAATATTCTTCTTGGAATGATCCTTCTACTCCGTCTGATGAAACATTTGGAACTTTTATGACCCTTGGTTATAAATTCTTGGAATATGGCAACACGCTCAAAACAGGTTATCGTATTCCTACTCAAAGGCTTATGAAATTTATTCAAAATGTATTTGACGCCGATACTAGAAATAAATTTGCCCAAAATACCAACTCCGACATTGCTAGTAAATTTAGAGCTACCCTAATGGTAGCCGCTATTTCTGCCGCATATGGGAAAGATTTTAGGGAAGATTTTAAGAACCTCAACTTTCCTATCGATGATGAAATTTATCAGCAATTAACACAAAAGGCCAGTTTAATGGGGTGGGTTGGAATCAACAATATCTCTTCTCTTAAACTTTGTCCCAGTACCACTGCAACTGTAGAAGTCCTAAATTTGGGTAGTGGCATTTCGGGTGTATATACCATTGAACTGTCTGATGTAAATGGTAATTTCAATTCTCCACTAAAAGTTGGGGAGATTGTGGGAGGAAATGTTTCGAGCACTATCACCATTCCTACCAACATACCTTCTGGAAATCGCTATCGGCTACGCGTGGTTTCGAGCGATAAAAGTTTTTCTAATGAATTTCCATTTGATGTGAATATCATACCGCCTGCCACTCCTTCTCTTAAAGCGGTAGCCTCGACCCTCATTTGTAAGGATGCTTCTATTACGTTGGAAGTGGTACCTCAAAATGAGGTAAGTTACCAATGGCAAAAAGATGGAGTAAATATTAACGGCGCCAATAATAGTAGCTATGTAGCTTCTCAAGCTGGTAATTATCGAGTAATTGCCACTACCAATGGCTGTAACTCAGCTTCTTCCGCAATCGTACTACAAGCTAGTCGCTTATCGGTCCAAATCAATACAACCCTAAATAGTATTTGTCCCAACGAACGTCTCACCCTAGAAGCATCGGTGTCTGGTACTTCCCCTAAGCTTCAATGGAAATTAAATGACCGAGAACTAACTGGAGAAAACAAACCCTCCTTAACCATATCCCAATCAGGAACTTATACCCTTACGGCTACTGAAGAAGCATGTACCACCACTTCAAACGGATGGGTGGTAAGAAACAAGCAAACAAAGCCTTCTATTACGCAAGACGGTCTAAAGCTAACTGCTTCAACTAGTCAGAAAGGATATCAATGGTATATCGGTAATATCCCCATAACAGGAGCGACCTCTCAGGCATATACGCCCCAACAAAGTGGAAAATATTCAGTTTTGGCAAGTCCTGAAGGCTGCGAAAGTGCACTTTCAGAGGAGGTAACGATTGTAATTTTAGCAACCAACTTCACCGCTCCTTCTTCTAAAATTCAAGTAGAAAGTTTTCCAAATCCAACGACCTATAAGGCCCAAATTAAGTTCAACCTTCCCAAAGCCTCTCCTATTAGTCTTTCTATGTACAATGAAAGTGGCGCTAAAATCAAATCCTTATTAGAAGAATATTATCCAGAAGGAGAGCATAGCTATCTGCTAGATACTCACATGTTGGTAAATGGAAACTATATTGTTGTTTTAAAAACAGATGACGGAGCATACACCTGCAAAATGCAAATAATCAAATAATCTCCTCCTATTCAACCTCTTCATAGATGAATACCAAAAATCATTATAACAACGGTCAGATAATGCACGAGCAGCAAGGCGATACGCTGACCTACTATTTCAAAGACGGAACTGTCAAAGCCCAAGGCGCTGCTCTTCATGGCGTGATGCAAGGAGAATGGAAATTTTATAGAGCTACAGGGCAGCTGTGGCAAATTGGCAATTTTTACCACGGTAAAAAACACGGTCATTGGATTCGATTCAACAAACTCGACGAAATGGAATACGAAGCGATTTTTGAAAATGGAAAAATTCAGAAAAAACCCACACCTTCGTAATCTCACTGAACACCAAACCCTTAACTTCCAAAAATCATGATTAATAGAGAACAAATGATTCGTAACTATGTAGAAGGCTACAACGAATATGATATCGATAAAATGGTGGGTGATTTTGATAACAACATTGTATTTGAAAACATCTCTCACGGCAAAGTAAATATGACGCTAACAGGCCTAGCCGCTTTTAAAGAACAAGCCGAAGTTGCAAAAAGCTACTTTTCTAAACGGCGTCAGTTTATCAAATCTTTTCAGCATAAAGACGATACGACCGAAATAGAGATTGATTATTTTGCGATTTTAGAAATGGATTTCCCTAACGGCCTCAAGAAAGGTGATGAGCTGCGCCTGCATGGCAAATCTATCTTCCAATTTCTCAATCACAAAATCATCAAACTTACCGATATAAGTTGAGCACTTATTTTCTCTAACTAAATCAGCCAAATATGAAAACCCTCATTCTTTCTTTCTGCTTACTTTTAGGGGTCGGTTTTTTATATGCGCAAAGCCCTTCGATTCAAGTTAATCCCGACGGAACGCATTCTGTCATTCACCATCACGGCAATGTATCTGTTCAGGTCAATCCAAACGGTACACATTCCGTGACTCACCACAATGGCAATGTATCTACTCAAGTCAATCCAGACGGCACTCACTCTACAATCCATCAAAACGGCAATACTTCGGTGAAAGTAAATCCTAATGGTACTCACTCGGTGATATACCATAATGGCAATCACTCCGTACAAGTCAATCCCGACGGTACACATACTACCATGGTACGCACTGGAAATACCCTTACCAAAACAAACCCTGATGGCACTCATACAGTCATCATAAATAACGGCCCTACTACAACTAAAATAAATTCGGACGGTACACATTCGGTCATCATACATCCCGAAAACAACCCTTCAAATAGCTCGCCAAATGATTTTTTTGAAGACGAAGAAACTTCTTCCCCTAAAGCCCCCAAGCGTGCTAAAATCAAAAAAAAGAATCCTAACTAATAAGCGTTTCGTATTAGGCAAAAAATTTTAGAATATAGGTGTGAGATTTGGGTACCTTCTGCGAATCATTGTGCAAAACAGAACTAAACATCAATGATTCGATTCTATGAAAAAACACCAAATCCCCGCTTCTAGCCTATCTTCAAGTATTGTTTGGAGAGATATCTTATCTGTTGTTTCTTAGGAAAATTACCTATGCAAACTAAAAACCAAAAAATACTTTTTGAGCAACTCGTTCAGCAAAACAAAGGGCTTTTTTTCAAAGTAGCCAAAATGTATTGCCGCAACGAAGATGACCGCCAAGACCTCCTGCAAGAGATTTTGATTCAAGTTTGGCAGCATTTTCCTAAATACAATCCACAGTTTGCGCTGTCTACGTGGCTCTACCGCATTGCCCTAAACGTAGCGATTTCGTTTCATCGCAAGAAGGTGGTTAGAGAAGGAAATCTCATTTCGCTCAACGAAGATTTTTACCAACTTCCCTCGCTTGAATCATCCGAAAAAGAGCAGCAATTGAGCCTGCTCGAAAAATTTATCGACGAGCTTAAAGAACTCGACAAAGCACTGATATTGCTCTATTTGGAAGACAAAAGTCAAAATGAAATAGCAGATATTTTGGGACTATCGGTCAGCAATGTTTCTACGAAAGTAGGTCGAATCAAAGAAAAATTAAGACAACGATTTTCTGAACAAAATTTTTAAAACAATGGAAGAATTAGCACTTAAAGAACTATGGCAATCTTATAACAATCGTTTAGAGGAAAGCCTTTTAATTAACAAAAAAAATACTGAAAGCATCACAAAAATGCAAGCCGTCAGTTTGCTAAACACTATAAAACCTATTAAAATATTTGCAATTTTGGTAGGTATTGGGTGGGTATTTTTGATAGATACTCTTCTTTGGCAGTTATTCGAAGTAGCAAGTTTATTTTTTTTAATTTCGGCAGGCATTCAAGTCATTTTGACCAAATTAGCTCTTTTTATTTATCTATATCAGTTGATTGTCATTTATCAAATCGACATCAGCGAACCAGTAGTAGCTACCCAAGAAAAGCTCTCATCTCTAAGTTCTTCTTCTCTTTGGGTGGCACGGATCCTTTTTTTGCAGCTTCCCGTTTGGAGCACCTTTTATCTACGGAAGGAAATGTTTGGTGTCACCAACCAGTCCTATATTATTGTAAACATGGCAATTACACTTTTATTTGCATTGGTTTCGCTTTGGCTATTTTTCAATATCAAATATAGCAATAAAGACAAAAAGTGGTTCAGGATGATATTTGGAGGCAAAGAATGGGACAATGTATTGAAGTCAATCGCGCTTTATAACGACATTCAGGATTTTAAAAAATGACAACTGTCTTTCTTTAAATACCTTCTACCTTTCCATCTACCATCTTCCAAGTAATCGAATCTATGGGTTCTCCTACAATAATATTTTTAGTATCTTTTACTGTACCATCGGCTAAAAAAATCATTTCTCCACTATCTTTCACTTTATTGTCTTCTATTATACTTGCTTTCCAAGTGTTGACGATATTTTTTCCAATAGAAGGGGCAATACAGGCTTCATCTTTATCAGATTTACAAGCCATAAATGATACAAATAGAAACAAAAATAGTACACTTTTTTTGAACATGTGGAATTGATATTTAAGTGAAAAATTAGATTTAATACGCCAGTGCTCCTTATTTGGGAGTACAAATTTCTTTGCAGAAGAAATATTTTTCGTACAACTGTTTGGAAGAAAAAATAGGTACGTTCATGGTGAGGATTATTTTCGATGCAAATATAAAAAAATAAAAATAGGCTGCATTTAAAGAAAATGCAACCTATTTTTATCAAACAACCTTAAAATCAGTTACTTACTTTACATTTTTTAATTTCATTTGTGCAAAATAAGGATGTTCTGGATTAACAATCAATTCTTGGCGTAAAGGATGAATCAAAACATCCATGTCTTCGAGCGGAATAGCTCCGATAAGCACTTCACTATCTCCGGGCAAAATCATGGCATTACAAATGGTGCGGCGGTTCTTAAAACGTAGCTCTACTTGACTCACTACGTCACATTCAATACGCTCCCCATTGGCCATTTGCCCAATACGCTTTTCCATAACCGGAAATTGCATCTGCGCCTGAATCGACTCATTGATACACAACATATAGCTGCCCGTATCTACCAGGCCCGTTACCCTCATCCGTTTTATTTCGTCTTCTCCAATATAAAATTTTCTAAACAACGCTAAATCTTCCGCATTGATTAGCTCTATTTCAGCATATACTAAACCCATTACAAATCGTAAATTAAAAGTTAGAATTAAAGATACAGAAAATTTTAATGAAAGTCCTTACAGTTCAAAGGTCTCTTCTGTTTCCTCAAAAAACAAATAGTTTAATAAATCACAATAAGGCTTAATCAAACGACTTCCTTTGATGACTTCTGCCACAAACCCTGCCGACGTCACTTCTTTATCGGTGTATTTGTGCATAAAAAACAATTGTTTACGTTTCAGCAGCTCCACGTCGGGATGGTCTTCGGTATAACCCTTAGGCGGACGTTGGAGGGTTTCACCCCATATTTCGGGAAAATAATCCCTGAATTCTGGCGTTTCAATGATTGATTTGAGCGCTTGTGGATTAAAATCAATTTCTTGCCGAAACTTGGCCAACTGCTTGGGCGTAGGATTCCACATCCCTGCCCCTAAAAATGACTCTCCAGCTTGAATATGTACATAGAAATCAATACGCCCCGAGTGCCTTCCTCCTGGTCCAATAGCCGCACTAAACCATTGTTTATAAGGAGATTTATCTTTTGAAAAACGAATATCACGATTGATACGGAAGATACAATCTTTGGCAGTAGTATTGGGTAAGGCTTCAAATTCGCTTACACCTTTCAATAAGGCTTCTACAAATTTTTCAAACTCTTTTTTGGCGATTTCGTAGCGAGGACGATTTTCGGCAAACCACTCTCGGTTATTGTTTTCGGCTAAATCCTTCAGGAATTGAAAAGTAGGCTGTGTCAACATCAGATTTCATATTTTGGCCTAAAAATAGCAATTTTGTCTCGCTTTACAGAGCCTATTGGGGCATTTGTAAGTTTCTCAACTCTAATCTGCGTACAATGTCACGAATCTTAACTGGTATTCAAAGCAGCGGCAAGCCACACCTAGGCAATATTTTGGGTGCGATTTTGCCCGCTATCCAACTATCTCAACAAGCAGGAAATGAATCTTTCCTTTTCATTGCCGATTTGCATTCGCTTACTACTATCAAAGACGGCCAACTCCTCAAAGACAATACCCGTGCAGTAGCCGCCGCTTGGCTTGCCTGTGGCCTTGATACCGAAAAAGTGTTTTTTTATCGTCAATCACGCGTGGCAGCTTACCATACCGAACTCACTTGGTATTTATCTTGCTTGGCACCCTACCCTATGTTGGCCAATGCCCATTCTTTCAAAGACAAGTCCGACCGCCTAGCAGATGTTAACGCGGGTCTTTTTGTATATCCTGTATTGATGGCCGCCGACATTATTTTGTATGATGTCAATTACGTACCCGTCGGAAAAGACCAAAAACAGCATTTAGAAATCACGCGCGATTTGGCCGAGACGTTTAATCGTACTTACGGCGAAACCTTCGTAATTCCTGAAGGTAAAATTGACGAACGTTTGATGACGATTCCAGGGGTAGACGGTCAAAAAATGAGCAAATCTTACGGCAACTACATTGATATTTTCTTGCCTGAAAAAGAACTCCAAAAAGTAACAAAAAAGATACTATCAGACTCTACTCCTTTGGAAGAGCCTAAAAATCCCGATACAGATATTACATTTAAGCTGTTTTCGCTCATAGCCAACGAAACCGACACCGAAACCATGCGCCAAAACTACCTCAAAGGTGGCTACGGCTATGGTCATGCCAAACAAGCCTTGTTTGAGCTTATGAAAACACGTTTTGCCAAAGAGAGGGAATTATTCCAATATTATTATACCGAAAATCCCGCTGCCCTTGAGCAAAAACTACAAGAAGGCGAAGAAAAAGCCCGTGATATAGCCGCAAAAAAGATAGCCGATGTACGAGAGAAAATGGGATTAAACTAAAATATTTTTCTCCAATGCTCCACCAAATCCAAGAATTAGACACACGCATTTTCCTTACCCTCAATGGTGCTCACGCTCCTTGGGCCGACACCTTGATGTATTGGGTTACGCAGCGTAACACTTGGATTCCACTTTACGCCCTGCTTATCATTTGGCTGATTTGGCAATACAAGCAAGCAGCGGCGGGCATGATTGGCGCATTGATTCTCACTATTTTGTTTGCCGACCAAGCGGCCTCAGGCTTACTCAAACCTTGGGTCGAGCGTCTGCGCCCTTGTTATGTAAGTTATTTGTCCACCAAAATTCATCTTGTAGTGGAAGGCTGCGGAGGCACCTACGGTTTTGCATCTTCCCACGCAGCCAATAGTTTCGGGTTAGCAATGGCGCTGTGGCTGCTTGTAGGGCGTCGTTTTGCGTGGTTGGGCTGTTTTTTTTTTCCTTGGGCGGCTATTGTTTCTTACAGCCGCATTTATGTAGGCGTGCATTATCCTTTTGATGTATTAGTGGGGAGTGGGATTGGCATCGGAGCGGCCTATGCCGCCGTTGGGATAGTGCGATATGGTCTTTCCAAAAGCAAACGTTCAAAACTGATTTCCTAAAATTTTCATCAAACTTCGCATTTAAGAAAGGTTTTCCGTACCTTTGCGGAAATTTTCTCAGAGCATGGCCTCTTTCAATCCGATTAAAATATTTTCTGGTTCGCACTCTAATTATCTGGCCGAAAAAATCGCCCGGCATTATGGTAGAGACTTAGGAGGATATAACCTCCGCAAATTTAGTGATGGAGAGCTGTCGCCAAGTTTTGAAGAATCTCTTCGCGGTTGTGATGTTTTTTTGGTCCAATCTACCTTTGGCTCATCTGACAATTTCATGGAGCTATTGCTCATGATTGATGCTGCCAAACGTGCCTCAGCCCACGAAATTACGGCCGTTATTCCCTACTTTGGGTATGCCCGCCAAGACCGCAAAGACAAACCCCGCGTTCCGATTGCGGCCAAGTTAGTTGCCAACCTTCTTACCGCCGCTGGAGCCGAGCAAATCATGACTCTCGACCTTCATGCTGGTGCTATTCAAGGTTTTTTTGATATTCCGGTAGTGCATCTCGAAGGTACAAGCGTATTTGTCCCTTATATCAAAAGCCTACAATTAGAAAACCTAGTAGTCGCTTCGCCCGACGTGGGAGGTGCCGCTAGAGCTCGTAATTTTGCAAAATTCTTCAATGCCGACATCATTCTTTGTGACAAGTACCGCAAACGCGCCAACGAAGTAGCATCAATGCAGGTAATTGGGGATGTAAAAGATGCTAATGTAGTGTTTATTGACGATTTGATTGACACAGGAGGCACTATTTGTAAAGCAGCCGAGCTTGTCATGAGCAAAGGAGCCAAATCGGTTAGAGCTATTTGTACGCACCCTGTGATGTCAGGGCCAGCTCATGAGCGCATCCGTGGCTCAGTATTGGAGGAGCTTATCGTAACCGATACTATTCCTCTACGCGAAGAAAATGCCAAAATCAAGGTATTGTCGGTGTCGGAGCTATTTGCCAAAGCAATCGGTCGTATCCGTGATCACGAATCTATTAGCTCATTGTTTATAAATCCAACGTAGATATAATCTGCGTCGTTATCAACTACATACCTTTTTATACCCCAAGGTATGATTCACTCAAAACTTCCCTTTGGGGTAGGGGACAAAAATAATTATGAAAAGTACAGAGATTGTAGGGTTTAAAAGAGCGAATCTCGGCAAAAAAGAAGCACGTGAGTTGCGTCTAGAGGCATTGGTACCATGCGTATTATATGGTGGAGCAGAGCAAATCCATTTTGCAGCTCCCATGTATCTATTCCGTGAACTTCTTTTCACTCCTGATGTATACAAAGTAACTTTGAATATTGAAGGCGATATTCATTATGCTATTTTGCAAGATGTTCAGTATCACCCAGTAAGTGATATTATCTTGCATGCTGATTTCTTGGCAGTAAGCGATGAAAAAGAAATCAAGGTAGAAGTACCAGTTCGTTTTGTAGGGACTGCTGTAGGAGTAACCAAAGGTGGTAAACTCGTACAAAAACTTCTTAAAATCAAAGTTCAAGGCTTGGCTGATAACATCCCTGACTATGTGGATGTACCTGTAACTGAACTTGATTTAGGCAAATCCGTAAAAGTTGGGCATTTGAAAGTGGAAGGTTTCAAAATCCTTAACAACGCTTCGTTGCCAATCGCCGGAGTTGAAATCCCACGTGCTTTGCGTGGTCAGTTGAAAGGCTAATCTTTCATTTCCAAATTGCTAATAGATACAAAAAGCCCCGCCGATGCGGGGCTTTCTTTTTATAGCTTTAAAGCAATAGATTCTCAATCATTTATGCTTCTACCGCAATCTGCGCTTTAAGTTTATCTTCCAGTGTTACTTGTGGCACAGCTCCTACTACACGGTCAACAAGTTGTCCATTTTTGAAGAATAACAACGTAGGAATACTACGAATGCCAAATTTCATGGCTGTCTCAGGATTCATATCCACATCTACTTTACCTACTACTGCTTGACCTTCGTAAGCTTCTGCGATTTTTTCTACTACCGGGCCTACCATACGGCAAGGGCCACACCACTCTGCCCAAAAATCCACTAATACTGGCTTGTCAGAATTTTCGACTACCTCTGCAAAGTTTGCGTCTGTAATTTCAAGAGCCTTTCCCATTTTCTTATGTTAACCGGTCCGCCGGTCCGAATTGATATATGATATTGTATGTTTAGTGAAGAAACCATTTTGCCCCTCCCAAAAGTTCCATGAAAGGATATAGCGTTTTTAGAATTATTTTAAAAGAGACTAAATCTCTAGGATTCTCTTTATGAGCCATTACTTCATAGTGGCTTCTATTATACTTGTACATTTTGAGTAGTTCAGATTCAAAAGCCTAGACCTCCCTAAATCATTCTCGCTAAAACTTGTTTCTCATTTTTTTGGTTGTTTACTTTGAATGACAAGGTGCCTTTTCTTATGAACTATCTCTTAGACAATCACGGACGTCCTATTAGCTATCTTCGGCTTGCTGTCACTGACCGCTGCAATCTGCGCTGCTTTTACTGTATGCCAGAAGAGGGCATCAACTACGTCCCCAAGCCCCATTTACTGACATGGGAAGAAATGGAACGTGTGGTACGGCTGTTGGTGCAGATGGGCATCGACAAAGTGCGTATCACGGGCGGAGAGCCTTTTGTAAGAAGAGGGATTTTGGAGTTTTTGGAAAGAATAAACACGATCGACGGGCTACGCCAAATCAACATCACTACCAATGGCGTACTTACCGCACCTTTAGTGCCAGATTTTGGACGCCTTGGGATTAAGTCAGTCAACTTGAGTCTGGATACGCTCGACCGTCAGCGTTTTTTTGACATCACCCGCCGCGATGAGTTTGGGCGTGTTTGGGAAACTTTTGAAGCGCTTCAGGCCCACAATATCAAAACCAAACTCAACGCTGTAGTGATGTCGGGAAAGAATATTGAGGATATCATTCCTATGGCCGAACTCACCCGCATCCACAACGTAAGTGTAAGGTTTATTGAAGAAATGCCCTTCAATGGTGATGGTGCCCACGAATATCAGGAGTTTTGGAACTATCGCAAGATATTGGACGAACTCAAAAAGCATTATCCTGGCATCTACAAACTCCCCGACCCTGCCGCTTCTACGGCTTATCATTATCAAATTCCTGGTCACAAAGGAACGATTGGTATCATTGCAGCTTTTAGCCGTACTTTTTGTGGCACTTGCAACCGTCTTCGTATTACCCCTCAAGGGCAGTTCAAGACCTGTCTATATGACGACGGGGTATTTAATATCAAAGATTTACTACGCCAAGGTCTGAGCGATGAGGTCGTTCAAAGCCGAGTTTTTGAAGCTTTGCAACATAGGGCAAAAGACGGTTTTGAAGCCGAAGGGCAACGAAAAGCAGGTTTAGTTTCGGAATCAATGTCAACTATTGGAGGCTAAAGTTGTCCTCCCCATCAGGTTTCTCTCGGTATGGGTGGGCTATTCGTCGTCTACGGTGACGTGTTTCCAGTTTTCACCTGAACGAATCCGATTGAGTTGCGTGTGCGTGATTCCAAATTGCTTAGCAATCATCTTCAAGCGACTTTTTTCACTTTTAAGCATCTTCTTAATCATCCTGACTTTCATTTCGGTCAGTTTGTAGTTGCGTGTACGCGTAGGAATTTTGCGATTAATGACGGCTGGATTTTTACGGTTGTGCTCAATCATCTGCTCTTTAGTGACCCATTTCAGATTATCGGCACGATTGTTTTGCTTATCAAAATCAAGATGAATCACAAATTTATGGCTTTCACTTTCCCGCTTCACAAAAATATCAGCCACAAGTTTATGGACATATCGGTTGATGGTTTTGCCTCCTGGAATACGAATATTGAGCGAACGATACCCTTGTATTACCGAACCTTTGATGATAGTGCCTTCTTTTTCACCATTTTGGTAACTACACAATCTGCCATAATTTGATACTTCATAGCGGGGTGGGTTCTCAACTTCAAACTCAATGGGCACCCATTTTTCATTCCAGTATTTCACAATTTTAGTCTCGCTCATAGTTCAAGTAGTTGTAATTCTCAAAGTAGCAACTGTTTTGCCGTATTCTTTGTTAGTGTATTGGTAAAACAAGTTGCGAGGGTTTTTGTTTGAAATATATAGATATAAATCTAAAAATGAAAAAAACACTTATTATTGGTGCTTCTACTAATCCTGAACGTTATTCTTTCATAGCAGCCCAACGTTTAACAAGCCATGGGCACCCTATTATCATGTTAGGTTTGAAGGAAGGTACAGTTGCCAACAATCCTATTTTAACTGGTAAACCTACCTTCAGTGATATAGATACAATAACCCTGTACATTGGACCCCAAAACCAACACGAATGGTATGATTATGTGGTGGCTATAAAACCTAAACGCGTCATCTTCAATCCTGGTACTGAAAACGTTGAATTTGAAACATTATTAGAAAAAAACGGCATTGAAGCCCAAGAAGCGTGTACTCTAGTACTGCTTTCTATTGGAGCTTACTAATGTTTAATGAATCAAACCCTCAACGGCTACTTCTTCTACTTCTACTAGCCCATCAGCGTTGATTTGAGTCAAGCGTAGAGTCTTGAGTTCATTGATAAGAAGAGGGTCATATTGAGCGGTGACACGGACATAGTTTTCGGTAAAACCTTGCATGTATCCATTGACTACTTCGTCTTCAAACAATACAGTCCGCACAGTTCCTAGTTGGCTTTCATAGAAAGCTCGTCGTTTTTTATCCGATAGAATGTGGAGCATTTTAGAACGCTCAGCTCTCTGAGACTGTGGCACTATAGGCTTGATGTCGAGAGCGGCGGTATTGGGTCTTTCCGAATAAGTAAAAACATGGAGGTACGAAATATCCAACTCATTCAGAAATTGATATGTTTCCATAAATGCCTCTTGGGTTTCGCCGGGGTGTCCTACAATCACATCGACACCAATACAGCAATTGGGCATCAATTCTTTGATTTTAGCTACTCTTTCGACGTACAATTCACGACGATAACGACGACGCATCAGCCCCAATATTTTATTGGATCCAGATTGTAAAGGAATATGAAAATGAGGCACAAACCGTTTAGACTGCGCCACAAACGCGATAATTTCGTCAGTCAGTAAATTAGGCTCTATGGAAGAAATCCTAAATCGCTCTATACCTTCTACTTCATCAAGAGCTTGGATAAGCTGCAAGAAAGTTTCATTACGGTGCCCGTCTTGTAAGCCAAAATCACCGATATTTACGCCTGTAAGAACGATTTCTTTCACCCCCCTAGCCGCAATCTCATAAGCGGCCTTGAGCACATTTTGGATAGTATCGGAGCGGCTCTTGCCCCTTGCCAAAGGAATAGTACAATAGGCACAAGGATAATCACATCCATCTTGTACTTTTAAGAAAGTGCGAGTGCGGTCGTTGAGCGAGTAGGACACGTGATATTCGACGGCCTCTTCTATCGGTGAAGCATATACTTTGCCTTTGTCTTGGGTGGGTTCTTTCACAAATCCGTCTAACAAATCAATCAAGCGGAATTTTTCGGCAGCTCCTAGTACTGCATCTACTCCCGGAATCTCCGAAATTTCTTGGGGTTTGAGCTGAGCATAGCATCCAATAATCGCTACGTATCCGTCAGGGTTGATGGCCTGCGCTTCTCGTACAATCTTACGGCATTTTTTATCGGCGTTGTCAGTCACAGAGCAAGTATTCACAATAAAAATATCGGGCGTATCATTGAAGGCTACTTTTTGATAACCTCGCTGCTCAAACATCCGAGAAATACTCGACGTTTCGGAATAATTGAGCTTACATCCCAATGTATAAAACGCTACTTTTTTCATACTGCAAAAGTAATGATAATCAGGGTGATTGGTGCCATATTTTTAAAATTTCTGCAAAATCCCCCGCTACAAAAACAGATACTTTTGAAAATATTGGATTTTATACATTTTCTCAAAGTAATTTTCAAATCTTTCTTGTCTTTCTGATTTCGACAGGATTTATACAAATAACTTTGTCTGTCAAACAAAAAAAATTTATGTTTGGTGCGTGTTCCAGAAATAGTCCTTTCATTTAAAACCCTAAAAAACCAATATGGCAAATATGCGATTTAAGGCCATCGAAACGGCCTACAACCGTACCCCAATAAGTGTTTCTCCTCCTAGCGACAAAGTAGCGGACTATTACGGCTCTTATACCTTCAATGATGATATCATGAAAGCCTTGCTCACGCCAGAGGCTTATTATAAAGTTTCGAATGCTATCAAATCAGGCTCTCGAATCGACCGAGAAATCGCCGATGAAGTAGCCGCTGCCATGAAATCATGGGCTACCTCCAAAGGTGCTACCCATTATACGCATTGGTTTCAACCTCTGACGGGAGGTACCGCCGAAAAGCACGATGCTTTTTTTGATGTTACTTCCCAAGGCAAAGCCATCGAAAAATTCAAAGGCAGCGCTTTAGTTCAGCAAGAACCTGACGCCTCTTCATTTCCAAGTGGAGGTCTACGAGCGACTTTTGAAGCTAGAGGCTATACAGGCTGGGATCCAAGCTCTCCAGCATTTCTAATGGACAATGGCGCTGGTGGAAAAACCCTCTGTATTCCTTCGGTTTTTATTTCATACACGGGTGAAGCTCTGGATTATAAAACGCCGATTTTACGAGCATTACATGTACTTGATAAAGCGGCTACGGCTGTGATGTATTATTTTGACCGTAATGTAGAAAAAGTAACAGCTACGCTAGGTCCCGAGCAAGAATACTTTTTGGTAGATAAGGCCCTCTACTACGCCCGTCCCGATTTGGTGATGGCAGGCCGCACAGTATTTGGGCATTCGCCGGCCAAAGGGCAGCAGCTAGAAGACCATTATTTTGGTTCTATTCCGCCGAGAGTCAATGCCTTTATGGTCGAATTTGAATACGAGGCTTGGAAATTGGGGATTCCAGTACGTACCCGTCACAACGAAGTAGCTCCTGGGCAATTTGAATGCGCTCCTACTTTTGAAGAGCTCAATCTCGCCATTGATCACAATGCACTGTTGATGGACTTGATGCATAAAATTGCAGAAAAGCACCACTTCAAAGTTCTTTTCCACGAAAAACCTTTTTCGGGTATCAATGGAAGCGGCAAACACAACAACTGGTCGATGATGACCGACACAGGTGTCAACCTACTAGCCCCTAGTAGTAAACCCAAAGAAACCCTTCGCTTCCTTACGTTTTTGATGAATACTGTCAAAGCCGTACATGACCATGCTGATTTGCTACGGGCATCAATTGCCTCAGCTGGCAACGAATACCGCTTAGGTGCCAACGAAGCTCCACCAGCTATTGTTTCTATTTTTCTAGGGGATGAGCTTATCCGTTTGCTCGAAACCCTCGAAAATCGAGGCGAGATACAACTTGAAAAAGGAGATAATGTATTTTATAAGTTAGGGATTACGCGCACTCCTCCTCTTATGCGCGACAATACTGACCGTAATCGTACTTCGCCTTTTGCCTTTACGGGTAATAAGTTTGAGTACCGTGCTGTGGGTGGCAGTGCCAACAGTGCGTCTCCGATGATTGTGCTAAACACTATTGTGGCTAATCAGTTACAAGATTTCCGTAAAGAACTTGAAGCTCGCCTCGAAACTGGGGAGAAAAAAGAACTAGCGATTGTGGATATTTTAAAAGAATACTATCGCCAGACCAAACGTATCTTATTCCAAGGAAATGGATATTCTGATGATTGGGTACAAGAAGCTGCCCAACGTGGCCTTTCCAACATTGCCTCAGCTCCTAAAGCCCTTGGCAAATACATAGCTCCTTCGGCTGTTCAGGTATTCGAGAAAATGGGTGTTTTGACTGAAAGAGAGGTTCATGCACGCTACGAAATTGAGTTGGAAAACTACATCAAGAAAGTACAGATTGAGTCAAGAGTAATAGGTGACTTGGCTCTTAATCACGTGGTATCAACGGCGGTCAAGTACCAGCATCAATTGGCTCAAACAGCCAAGTCATTGGTAGAACTTGATCTAATCGAAGAAGCTCAGCCTCTAAAAGAACTTATTAAAGAGATTTCGAAGCGAGTGTCTATCATCAAAAATGCCGTAGAAGACATGACTGAAGCTCGTAAAAAAGCCAATAACACGGACTCTATCTCCGAACGAGCCATTTTGTATGGTTCTGAAGTGAAAGATTTCTTTGAAAAAATACGCTATGAGGTAGACAAGCTCGAACTTCTGATTGATGACGAAGACTGGCCTTTGGTAAAATACCGTGAAATGCTATTTGTCAAATAGTGTATTTCCATTTCTTACTCCAAAAGACTGGCTCACGCCAGTCTTTTTTTGGGCTTCTCCAAGAATTCTATCCTTCGATTAGTATCTTTACCCCATCAACCCCCCCGCTACAATACTACTGCTTGATATGCTATCAGAATTTGGCACTATTTTTTTGTTTATCCTCACCGCTATTGTCCTCATTATCTCGATGTTGGGTATTGCTAAGTTACTGCGGCCAACTCGCCCTAATGAGGAAAAACTTAGTACTTACGAATCAGGAGAAGACCCACTCGGCAATGCCAACATTCCTTTCAATATTCGTTTTTATGTGGTAGCGTTGGTGTTTTTATTGTTTGAAGTAGAATTGATATTCTTATTTCCTTGGGCGGTAGTATTTGGTCAAGCAAATCTCATCGAGCAAACCGACGGCTTATGGGGGTGGTTTTCACTGACCGAAATGCTGATTTTTGTGGGGATTTTGGCGCTTGGATTAGCGTATGCTTGGGCCAAAGGATACTTGGATTGGATACGCCCTCAGCCTAAGGTACCAGAAGTAGAATCGAAAGTTCCGATGAGTTTGTACCAACAAATCAACGAAAAATATAGCCATAAAAAATAACCTTCTTCCCATTGCTTTATGATTGAAAAGCTAGGAAAGAAGGCTTTATTGAATCGAGATTTTCCAAAAGAAAATCAAAAATATAAGCTGATTAGCTTACTCCTACTAATTCAATCTCAAAGATTAAATCTTGACCCGCCAAAGGGTGATTAGCATCCACTACGACCTGCACATCCGTCACTTGAACTACAGTTACAGGAATAGGCTGAGGGTTGCCATCTTGGTGCATATTGAGCTGCATGCCTACTTCAAATGGAATATCAGCAGGCATTTCGTTGCGGTTAAAAGGAATAACCAATTCTTCTTGAGAAGGACCATATGCCTCATCAACCGGAATATGTACCGTCTTCTTCTCTCCTATCGCCATTCCTTGAATACCGTTGTCAAATCCCGGAATCACCATTCCTGAACCCAACTGAAACTCTAGGGGTTGACGTCCTTCTGATGAATCAAAGACCGTTCCGTCGGTCAATGTTCCTTTGTAGTGTACCTGAACGGTATTACCTGATTTTGCTACGCTCATTTTTTATTGTTATTGGATGATTGATTGTATTGATTTTTGGGCTTTTAAGTTGTCTTTGCTGAATCAATCTATCAACATCCAATCAACCTAAAACTTTTAATTCTTATTTTTTTGCTCAATAGCCTTGTTTGGTATTACAAATTATGACTACTTGACATTAATTAATACGCTCTTGCAAAAAGGACTCGCTGACTTGAGGGCTTGCCGGTCAAAATACATTTTCCTTCTTCGTGTGGTGCATCAAATGGAATACAGCGAATGGTGGCTTTTGTTTCTTCTTTGATTTTTTCTTCTGTTTCGGAAGTGCCATCCCAATGCGCTAAGATAAAGCCACCTTTTGCGTCCAGCATTCTTTTAAACTCCTCATAGTCATCCACTTTATAAGTATTTGACTCACGAAACGCAAGAGCTCTTTTGTAGATATTTTGTTGAATTTCAGTAAGTAATTCTTCTATATATGCTACAATTCCTTCCAATGCTACTGTATTTTTTTCTTTGGTATCACGGCGAGCCACTTCCACAGTGCCGTTTTCGAGGTCTCGTGCTCCCATTGCTAAACGCACAGGCACACCTCGTAGTTCATATTCGGCAAACTTCCACCCAGGTTTGTTGGCATCCGAATCGTCAAATTTGACACTTATCCCTTTTTTACGAAGCTCGCTCATTATCTCTTTCACTTTGTCAGAGATTTGGGCTAATTGCTCGTCGCTACGATATATGGGTACAATCACCACCTGAATAGGCGCTAACTTAGGCGGCAATATCAAGCCCGCATCATCAGAATGAGCCATCACCAATGCACCCATTAGACGGGTACTTACCCCCCAAGAAGTTCCCCATACATACTCAAGCACCCCCGCTTTACTTTGGAATTTCACATCAAAAGCTTTGGCAAAATTTTGCCCCAAAAAGTGCGACGTACCTGCTTGTAAAGCTTTTCCGTCTTGCATCATTGCCTCGATACAGAGGGTTTCTTCTGCTCCTGCAAAACGCTCATTGGGAGTTTTATAACCCTTAATCACGGGTACCCCCATCCACTCTTCGGCAAAGCGAGCATATACTTCCAACATTTGGCGAGTTTCGGCCATTGCTTCATCGGACGTAGCATGCGCCGTATGACCTTCCTGCCACAAAAACTCCGCCGTACGAAGAAACAAGCGAGTACGCATTTCCCAACGCACCACGTTGGCCCATTGATTGATTAAAATAGGCAGATTCCGATACGATTGAATCCAGTTTTTGTAAGTATTCCAAATTACGGCTTCGCTTGTAGGACGCACGATGAGTTCCTCTTCCAATTTTGAATCAGGGTCGGCGATGAGCTTACCCGGTTTGTTGGGATCAGCCTTGAGACGATAATGAGTTACGACGGCGCATTCTTTGGCAAAGCCTTCGGCATTTTTTTCTTCGGCTTCAAATAAGCTTTTCGGCACAAACAACGGGAAGTAAGCATTGGTATGCCCTGTTTCTTTGAACATATCATCGAGGGCTCGTTGCATTTTTTCCCAAATAGAATACCCATAAGGCTTGATGACCATACACCCTCTTACGGCAGAGTTTTCTGCTAAATCAGCTCTTTTTACAATTTCATTGTACCATTCTGAATAATTCTCACTACGGCTCGGAATCGCGTTTGCCATTACTTTACTTTTTAGGGTTTATCCTTTAAAATTATGTGTTTGATTTTCGAAATTTTGCTCGTTTTCTTGTCTCTCAGGCACTTTATAAAGATTAGAATTTCATTAGAAATTTGGCGGCCTTTCATTGCATTGAAAATCAAAAACTTAAACGTCTATTTTACACTTTTTCAAACATCTTACTCAAAATCAGCTGATTGTATGATTAAGTGTAGGTATGACATTCTTAATTCTTTGATTTTCAGGGATTTTAAAGACAAAAATGACCCTGATTTTTCCAAAAAAACTCTTGCAAAGATACTTTTTTATCCTAAATTTGTGACAAAACTGAATCAATATCAGCTAAAATAGCGTTTATAGTATAGTTACACACCTTTTTCCTTTTATAACTGACAGACTTAAAATATCTAAATAACCATGAAAACCTTCCGTTCACTTACTCTTTTATCGGCAATAGGCTTGGTGGGGTTGTGGGGCTGTAGCTCAAAACAGTACGCCACACGAGACGATGCTGAGTATGACGACCTCTACGGCAACTCTTCTAGTGTAGCTGTAGCAGCGGCTGGCCGTTCGGATGAAGAACAACTGGATTATCGTAATCTTAATCCTGACTATCGTTCGGGCAGACAACTTCCCAACACCAATAACAACAATATAAACGAGAACGACTACTATGACGAGTCTTATCTAAGCTCACGTGGTATTGCTCGTAATATCGGCCCCGATGCTGGTTACAGTGCAGGCTTTTCTGAGGGTTATCGTGCTGGGCGCGATGCTGCTTGGGATCTCAACTGGGGCGGCTTCTGGAATAACCCCTATCGCTACGGTGGATTAGGCTGGAATAGTTGGAACTCCAACACTTCTTTCATGATGGGCTTCAATTATGGCATGAGTACCTATTTTGGAAATCGTTATGGATTTGGAATGTATAACCCTTGGAACAGCTGGAATTCTTGGGGATGGAACAATCCTTGGAACAGCTGGGGATGGGGGTCTATGGGTTCTATGTATGCTTGGAATGATCCCTTCTTTTCGCCTTGGGGATATTCAAGCTTCGGATGGGGCTACCCTTACTCGAGCTGGGGCTATGGCGGATTTGACAGATGGGGCTATGGTAATGGATTTTATGGCAACGGCTTCTATGGTGGTGGCTTCGGCAACCCTTGGTACAATGGCCCTTCTAATAACATTCAAATCGTAGATGGTCGGCGTCGTACTGGTACCGATTACTACAATCGGGTGGGTCGTTCGAGCAATTCATACAACAGTAATTCCAATAACAGTGCTCGCTATACAGAACCACGTCGTCAAGGATATGACCCCACTGACCGTAGTGGCAATAGTACTAGTACTTCAAGTAGTGATGCTTATTACTCACGCCCAAGAGGTGGAGCCAATCGTAGCTATGATAGCTATTCCGGCAATTCGGGTGGTAGAAGTAGCTATAGCAATAGCCAACAAAGCAGCGGTTATTCGTCAGGAACTCGCGGAGGTGCTACTCGTAGCTATGGGGAATCAAGCGGGTCTTACAATTCGCAACGCTCAAGTAGCAACAACAGCTGGAACTCCAACTCATCGCAAGGAAGCAGCCGTAGAAGCAGCTGGGATAGTGGTAGCAGCAACAACAATAGCTGGAACAACAACAGCAGTAGCGGGCGTAGTAGCTGGAGTGGTAGCAGCAGTAGTGGTGGCGGCAGCAGCAGCGGTGGCTCAAGCTCAGGAAGCAGTGGCTCGTCGCGTGGTCCTCGTAACTAATATCATAAGCGACTACTCTGTGAATCAAACAGAAAAATGACCAATAGTATGTTAAATAGAGAACCTCGCTGTTATGGAATAGCGAGGTTTTTTATTCGTCCATAAATGTAAATTTGACAATCAATTAGACGCTTCATAATCATTCACAAATCTGCCATGAGAACACAAAATCACCTTTTATTAGTCGCTGCCTTAGGAATATTTACGGGGCAAGCATACGCCCAAAGTCGATTATATTCCAATACCGCCCTTCAGTTTTCGGACATTACTCAGAGTGGAAGTGCACGCTTTCAAGGAGTAGGCGGCAACCACGCTTCTCTTGGAGGAGATGCTAGCAATATAGCCGGCAACCCCGCAGGATTAGGTTTTTTTAATAAGTCCGAAATTAGCCTTAGTCCCACCTTATATAGTATTTCTAATAAGTCGTCTTACATTGGTAGTAGCAATACAGACCAAAAGCTCAATCCCAATCTTTCACAGTTTTCGCTGATTTTGGCCGGAAACCCGCAAAGTTACAATCGTGAATGGCGGCGTACGTCTTTTGGTATTAACTACTCACGGCAAGTAAACCTCAACAATATGGTTACTTACGGCGGCACCAACAACCGTAGTAGTATGATTGATGACATTGTAGAGGTGGCTGGCACCACTCCCGTCAATACCTTAGAAAATGACTACAACAATGGAAGCCCGTATTCGATTGAGTCTGCGTTTTATAATTTATATCTGATAGATGCTCTTTCCTCCAATGGCCCCTATCGTAGGCCTATTCCGCTTTCAAGATCTTCGTTTCAACAGACAGGCAACCTTGAAACTTCGGGAGCCTCTTCTCAGTGGACATTTGCGTACGCTGGCAATTACGCCGACAAACTTTATCTAGGAATTTCTGGTGGTTTTTCACGCCATAGCTACATACGTCGGCACAATTACCAAGAGCAATTCGTCAACAGTGGCCCATTCCGTAGTCTTGATTATCGAGAGGATATCAATATCAATGGTAGTGGGATTTTCCTGTCGGCGGGAGTTATTTATCGCGCCAACCCTTTCCTCCAACTTGGGGCATCGATTCATAGCCCCACTTGGAGCAGTATGCGTATGACTTATGAGGAAGAATTAGGGGTAAATGTGACCAACAACAGCGTACCAGTGTATGATTCCAACGGAAACCCTGTTACTAATTCACAAGGTCAGCAAGCCTATGATCAGCTTCCTACTTCGCGAGTCAATATTCTCCCATTTGATTTTGAATACAGCATGCGCACCCCACTCAGAGCCGATGGAGGAGCTACTTTTTTCTTTGGTAAAAAAGGCTTCTTAACCGCAAGTGCCGAATATGTAGGCTATAAAGGAATGAGCGTTAGGACTGGCGACGATAATCAGTTTAAAACCAATAATCGCCGCTTAATCCAATCTTCTTTCAACAATGTAGTCAATTTACGCGTAGGTGGAGAAGCCCGTATCGATTTTTTTAGAGTACGAGCTGGGGTAGCTTTTTTACCTAATCCCTATAGTCAGAATTATAACGTAGAAGGGAAATTGGATCGCTCAAAATTCCAATTTTCGGGAGGGGCAGGCTATCGTAACGACCGTTTTTATATAGACTTAGCGGGTACTTATCTCCAAACCAAAGATGCATTTGTACCTTACCAACTCAATGACCCTAGTAATTACTTTTCGGCCAAGTTGAATGTGAGCCAAGTAAATGTAACTGGAACAGTAGGATTATTTTTCTAATATAATTTTATTTCTAAACAAGAAAACCACGGCGATTGTACCGTGGTTTTCTTGTTTAGAAAGTCACTATTCAACGACCAGCGTCATATCACACCGATGCCTTACTGACTCATAATCTTTTCCTTTGAAAGTCCCGGGGGTTTTGTCAATCCATTCGAGTTCTACTAAATAGAGTCCTTTTGCAGCAGGAATAAAGGCTACCTTTCCTTTCTCATTGGTAATTCTATTTTTTTCCCAGCCATCAGGATTAATGACCTTAAGCTGCATTTTTGAAAACGCTTGCTTATCCTTGTACACTTCCAACAAAATCTGATTGCCTAGTTTTTGGGCAGTTATATCCAAATAATTTTGCGGAACCAGCGGCGTTTTAGAAGGATTTCCTACCACATAAGTAGTCCGTAAATACTGTACAGGACGCGTTATACCCAAATTGTGTTTCGTCCAATCTTGTACTTCGCGCGTTTCGTTGATACCCAAAATCTGATAAATACCTTCTATTTTAGGAACAAAGCTTCCTTGCCAATGCGTATCAGTCTGTTGCATCTGCACTTCCGTTTTGGTACCCTGAGCATCAATTACCGAAATCTTGATTTCAGACATTTTATCCAAGCGAGCACCTTTTTCTCTTACATGTTCGCTGTATTCACCATAAAACAGTTGAATTTGGGCGAGTTCACCTACTTTTCCAGAACCCTTCACCTCTAGCCAATATCCATGCGCCCAAGTCAGTGTAGGAAGTGAGACCACTAATCCTATTATATATATTATAGACAGAGGGTTAATCCATTTTTTCATAACCGTATATTTATTTACTAAGTTTAATAAAATCTGACACAATACCCCCATTCGTAATGCTCACGGCTTTAGTGGCTTTGCCTGTAGAGGGTGTATATTCATAATAGCCCGTTGTCTTGTCATCCGGAGTATTGTATTGGAAATAAAACTTACCATCGTATTTGTAAGCATTAGGATAGCCAAACCCTGCTGTAAGCGGAATATCAGTAATGGGAGTTACGGTTTTAGCGTTCAAATCAAGTTTTACCCAACGCTGATTAGGAGAATAAAAAATAGAATTTCTCAACTCCAAAAATTCTGCTTCGGTAATCTTTCCCTGCGCATATTTAGTTACCAATTCTAAAATACGAGCAGATTCAGACTGCGCAGAAATACAAGAATAAGCAATGCCATTAGCATCATAGATAGCACCAAGCATAAGCTGCACCAACAAGTTTTGTTGTCCAATCACATCTACGGGATTAAAACTATACGAGGGATCGAAATCGGTACTATTGGCTGGAATTTTAAGAATCTGAGGACGTGAGTATTTTGCAGCACGAGGCCCCATCTGCCCATCCAATCCATACGAGCCTTGGGTGAAAATATAGATATTTCCATTTTCATCTATCATTGGATGCTCATTTCCGCGTGTTATGGGATATGTAGCATTTGGGAAAGAGATTGTTTTTTCCCACTGTTTGGTAGTCACATTGACCACTTCTACATACACGTCGGTAGCGTCATAATACTGAGAAGTCTTGGTATTGTCGGTCAACAAAGTCAAAAACAATCGATTATCCTGAGGACGATAAATGATCGTGCTGTAATAATTACGTTCATTGGCCGCGAATTTTTTGCCTTTTGACATATCAATATCCCCTAAATTTTCCATCGTCGTCGGATTGAAGAGGACCACCTTTCCATCGCTTCCCCATATGGTGTAGATACCTAAATTATCATTAATAATTTGGACATTGTTGAGCCAATCTAACAATGGGATACTGGCAACTTCAGTCAACTTGCCATCCTTACCTACGGCTATTTTGGTGAGCGTTTTTTCGCCTTTAAGATTACTACCAAACATGAAGTTTTTCCACGTCGTTCGAGTATAGAAATAATTATAGGTAGATTTTGTCGTCATATCGACCACAGTATTTGCTGGTAATGTCTCAAAAAAACCAGCATAGTAAGTATAGCCGCCCGTTGATTCATTGACTGAAGCTACTACGTAGCCACTTTCTTTATAAAGTGATTCTTCGTCTTTGTCAATGTCTTTTTTATCACAAGAAGCCAATAACATTGATACTGCCGTCAAACTAAAAAGTATGTTTTTTTTCATTGCTAGAATTTATTGATTTCAAAAATTAGTTTCAGATTGTAATTGATACCTGCTCTTGGCACCAGAAAATTGTCAAACAATTGGGCATTCAAGACATTGTTTACATTAAAAGCAGCGGTAAGAGATTGCTTGGCCAATTTGTAAGAAGCACCCACATCTACCCTATGCTGAGTAGGAACAAACGAATCAGGAGAATTTTGATAAGTATCGTCCTGTCCAATTAAAATATGATTGAAGGGGGCTACATATTGATAAAAAACATAAGCCCTAAAGCGGTCAGCATTCCGAAAAAGGCTTGATTTTTGCCACTCAAGCTCTGTATTTCCAAAAAAAGTAGGGTTGTTAGGAAAGGTAGTCCCCTCTAAAAACGCATTGCGGGGATCCTTCAGGCTTGAAAACCGTTTGCGAAGTGCCGTAAGATTGCTTTTCCAAGTCCATGCTTTTTTATAATTCAAAATCAAATCGCCTTCTACCCCAAGCGTATTTACTTGATCAGCATTATCATAACGTTTCGTGATACTACTGCCTAAGAAAATAATATCATACTGCTCGCGCCAAAAACCATTGATATTGGTATGTAATCTGAGGTCGTCAGATAGATGGGCATTGTTATAGCTCATTCCCAAATTTAGATTATCGCTACTTTCAGGCCGCAACTCGGTATTTCGAACAATATCGGCACCATTTCCCACAAATTGCTGGAATAATGGTATCAAAAAACCCCGCTCATAGGATGTTCTTACAAAAAGATTGTCGGAGAAATTATACTTTACGCCCACGTTCCAACTCGAAAAATTATCCTGTTTTTTTACCAATAAAAAAGTATTGTTTTCTGCACCATTTACCACATAATCAAATCTTTTGAGCGCACCCGAAAACGTTATATTCCGCCCTAGGATAGCCTCATATTGTAAGCCTGCGATATTTTTGGTCATGTATTGTGGAATCTCCAAATAATCTCGCTCGTTTTCTTCAAGTAGATAATTTTTGCCCGTGAGACGCTGGCTGGCATATAGATTAGAAAAAAGGATTTTGTGTTTGGACGTCAATGCATACGTAAGCGTGGTACGATTTATCCAGTTGTCATAATTAGTAGTATTATATGACTTACTAACGTACTCTCCTGGGATAGATCTCCCAACTATTTTTCCACTCCAACTATACTCATTGGCAGTAGTATCTACATAATCAAGGGTCTGATAACTATAACTTGCGATATTGCTAAGCTGTAATCGCTCCTTCAAAAAAGACTTATTGTATTTAAGAGAAGCAGAATAATTTTCTGCGGTATATTTGGCTTCTCCGATAGCGGTCGTCGTAATTCGAGCTCCATTTTGTAGTTCTTTAAAACCCGTAGAATAGTTGGCTGTGAAGCGAACCTCATCAGCCCATTTTTTACTATGCACCCCAAAACTCAATCCTCCAAACCACATGCCGTACGCATCATGAAACCGCCGTACTGTTTCGACACGATTTTTTTCAAATACCAATGCCTTCATCGTATAGCTATTGTCTGAATAGTTATAGCTTGCATTGGCATTGACAAAAAAGTTGTTTTTATTGGCTAACCCGACTTCTACATCAGCCAAATGAGTATTAAACGATCCTACACTATACGACGCTCTTAGGTGAGAATGTGCCTTCTGTTCGGTAATGATGTTGATAGCACCTCCCATCGCATCGGTACCCACATCCACCGGTAACACGCCTTTAAAAACATCCACCCGTTTGATATTGCTAAGGGGCAGGGTGGATATATCAAAATTGGGATACAAAAATTCCATAGGCAAGCCATCGATGTATACTCTTACGGCATTGCCTCTCATGCCATTGATCGAGATGTCAGACTTTTCGCCCAAGCTGCTAGAGCGCCTTATTCTCACTCCTGAGATTCGATCTGCAACGTCTGTCAAGAGACTATTTTGAGTAATTACCTCCTTTATATCAATACTTTTAACAGAAATGGCTTTTTGCTGTTGGAGGTTGGATTGTTTTTCAGCAGCTACCACCACTTCACTTAATTCATGGATAGCCTCTACCAATTTGACGTTTTCGGTAATGCTCGGCTGCTTAATGGAAATCGTTTTAGTTTGGCTTTGGAATCCAACAAAACTAAACTCAACTTCATATTCCCCATACGGAATATCTTTCATTTGATAATTTCCCTGTTGATCCGAAGCAGTTGCAAATTTTGTATTTTTCAAAGTTACCGTCACAAAAGGCAATGCCTCAGCATGGCTACTTTGTATTACGCCTTTTAGGGTAGCACGTTGTGCTATCACTAATAAAGGACATATCCAAAACAATAAACAGTATTTCATATAGAAGGCATTTTGTGCTGCAATGGCATCTTTTTTGATTTTGCGTCAAAATTATTTATTTATTTGGACTTTGTCTAAATAAAATTAATATTTGTAAAAATTTTTCTCATGATTGCTCTATATCTATCTTTTATTGGCACTTTATTGTACTATACCAAGTCAAAATATTCGACAGCTAGCATACGTTCGTATTTCCCGGCTTTTCCTACTTGGGTGGGTGGTGCCATTTTATTAATAGCAGTAGGACTAAATTACCGACAATGGGGCGCTCCCAACGGGCTCCTTATCTCATCAGTCATGCTTCCCTTTGTTTGTAGTATTGTACCCTTAGTAGCTCATTTACCGAGGCGCATCTCCATTGCCCTTATTATATTATTTCACGTTTGTTTCATCATATCTCTATTTTGATATGCCTGCAAAAAAAGAGTACTTATCATCCTCACCCCAAAAAGCATTAAAAGTATCAGCTGCTATTTTGGGCGGCTATTTCGTTTCAGCGAGTTTTCATTTGATGCTTGCTTCTATCACAGGGCATAAAGAAATCATTATGCTTACTTCCACCTTTAGTTTGTTCTTGATGTGGGGAATTGTGATGATTGCTACCTTTTTAGCTCACAATGGATGGAAAATATGGGGGCTATATCTAGGGCTAACGTTTTTGTTCCTTCTCCTCACTTATCTTACCAAATAATATGAAACTTAAAGGTCTAGGCACGCGTGCCTACAACATCCTATTTCATACTCATACAGTTTCTGGAATAGTAATTAGCGTAGCGCTATACATTATTTTTTTTGCGGGAGCCTTTACCCTTTTTAGAGATGAGTTTTATCAGTGGGAAAATCCGCAAGCACGGATAAAAGCCCCCGAAAACATCAATCTTGAGAAAACATTAGAAATACTCGGCAAAAAGATTCCTAATATAGACTGGAACGACGATTTGAGATTGACAATGCCTTCGTCAGAGGCTCCTCATATCAACGTATTTGGACACCTACAACACAAAAAAGGAGAAGCCGAACAGCATTTTGAAGCACGTATTCATCCCTTCAATTTTGAGGTTCAAGAAGGAGAAATAAGTACCATAGGCGAGACCCTTTATCGGCTTCATTTTTTGGATCAAATCCCTTTACTTGGAAGATACATTGCCGGATTTGTGTCTTTATTTTTTTTGTTTGCTAGTCTTACTGGAATACTCATTCATTGGCGCAATATCTTGACTAAATTTTGGGGAATATCCTTCAAAAACAGCCTAAAACAAATATGGACTAATTCGCATACGGTTTTAGGATTGCTAGGTTTACCTTTTCAAATGATGTATGCCGTCACGGGAGCGTTTTATATGCTTTTGATCCTGATTCTTTTACCAGCCGTAATGGTATTTTATAAGGGCGATACCCAAAAAGTATATGCCTTGGTACAGCCAGGTCTTGATGTTAAATATGATGAAAAATCTCCTATCAGTGATAATACTCAAGCTGTGCTGAAGCTATATAAAAAAGCCAAAGAAACCTACCCAGACTTATCAGTATGGTATATTAGTTTTAAAAACCTCCAAAAAGCCGACGGTACCCTTACTATTTACTTCAAACACAAATCCCCCAATCAGTTTGATCTTTATGGCGCAGTTGGGTACCGACTCGCAAGCGGAGAACAATTGTACGAGATGATTCCGGGTAAAAACAAAAATTATGTGCAACAAGTAATCGGTGGCATAGGTCAACTGCACTTTGCCACTTTTGGAGGTATATTGGTCAAAGTTATTTATTTTTTTATGGCACTTTTGACGTGCTTTGTCATTATTAGTGGCGTATTACTTTGGAAAGAAGCACGAAAGAATAAAAATTATACCCTCCAACAGCAGCGTTTTCATCACAGAGTAACTTTGATTTATCTAGCTATTTGTCTAAGCTTATTTCCGGCTACTCCGGTGCTTTTTATGGCCGAACTCCTCATTCCTCAAAGCTCCACCCACGTTTTTTGGGTCAATACTACTTTTTTCGGCGTTTGGCTTGCGCTCTTCGGAATGGGTCTAGTAAGCCAATTAGAAAGTAAAATGACCCGCTTTTATTTATTAATAGGAGGCATACTTTCGTTGGGCATCCCCCTGACCAACGGCCTAATAACGGGAGATTGGGTATGGGTTTCCTTTTCTCAAAAACAATACTATGTATTTGCGACCGACATAGTATGGCTCATGATAGGTGTATTTGCTTGTTTTATTGGGGTTTCTATTTCCTCTAAAAAGCAACACCATCCCTCAAAAACAAAATCCTTGCAAACTACCTGATGGGTTTGTTTGTTGTATTTTATAACACTACAAAGGCCAGGCATAGATTGCCCGGCCTTTGTAGCGTATTTGTGTATGATATATTTATCAAATGCTTCTAACCATAGAGCGCCCTATTCTCATTTTATCACTTTCAATACCACCACCGAATAGGCAGGAATTGTCAACTTTAGCACACCTTTTTCGAGTTTTGCGCCCGAAAAGTCTTTGATACTTACTTTATTGGGTTGTTCAAAAGTATTGTGATCACTGATTTTGGAAGAAGCCAAAATTTGCCCCGATACTTTTGAAAAGTCTTCGCCCCGTAAATTGATAGTCACCTCGTGCACTTTGGTATAGTCGATATTGGTCAACGAAATATTTACCGCATTTTGGGCGTCTTTGGAAGCCGATACCGAAACCGCAGTTAGTTTTTTACCATTAAATTCATAGGAAGGGGCTTCGATGTCAATCGGAATCAACTTTGCGTCTTGATGTACATTGTACATTTTCATGACATGGTAGGTGGGAGTCAAAAGCATTTTTTCTTCATTGGTCAGAATCACCGCTTGCAGTACATTCACAATCTGTGCAAGATTGGCACCTTTTACTCTATCCGCATGATTGTTGAAAATATTGAGGGTAAGACCTGCTATCATAGCATCGCGCATGGTATTTTGCTGGTACAAAAACCCTGGATTGGTTCCTTCTTCCACATTGTACCACCCCCCCCACTCATCTACAATCAAGGCTACTTTTTTGGCAGGGTCATACTTATCCATGATTGTACTGTGACCTTTGATAAACTCGTCCATTTTCCAAGCTTCGTCCATGGTCTTGAAATATTGAGCTTCACTAAAACCTACTGAGGGTCCTTTATCGCCCCAACTCAACACCGAATAATGGTGCAGCGCCACTCCCTGCATCATGTTATGAGGAATGTTTTTCATCAACGTTTCGGTCCAGTCATATTGGCCGTCGCTCGCACCCGAAGCTATTTTGTAAAGTTTGGCATCTTTATGATCTGACATAAACGTAGCATATTGACGGTAGATATTTGAATAGTATTCAGCGGTCATATTGCCTCCACAGCCCCAAGCTTCATTGCCCACACCCCACAATTTCACATTCCAAGGCGTTTCGCGTCCATTTTTTTTCCTCAATTCTGACATAGGACTACCCGCAGGGTGATTGACATAGGTCACCCAATCGGCCAAATCTTTCACAGTACCGCTTCCTACATTACCTGCCAAATAAGGCTCTGCTCCTATCCGCTCGCACATATCCAAAAAATCATGGGTTCCAAAACTATTATCTTCTGTCACGCCTCCCCACCAGATATTGACCATCTTGGGGCGATTAGCTTTGGGGCCGATACCATCTTTCCATTGATAGGCATCAGCAAAACAACCTCCAGGCCAACGTAAATTAGGGACTTTCAGGTCTCTAAGCGCCTGAATTACATCGTTACGAACACCCGCAGTATTGGGAATCTTGGTATTTCCTTCGCCTACGTACATCCCACCATAAATACATTTTCCCAAATGCTCCGCAAAGTGTCCATAAATATGCTTATTGATTTGAGTTTTAGCCAAATCAGTATTTAGCGTAACTTTTGTCTGAGCCAAAACTGCCAAGGCTCCACAAACGAGCATAATTGATAAAAATCCTTTTTTCACTGAATCAATGAGTTAGTTTAACAAAATCATTTCAAAAACTTCGTGTCAAAACGACACATTTCGTACTAAAAAAAGAGGAGCGCCATACGCTCACTCCAAAAATAACTTATCTATCTATTAATCCAATAAAATATCAGTAAAATTACAAATCCTTCCTCACTTTTTCAATCCTATTACCTTATAAAAAGCGGGTTTGGGCTGGTTGTTGCGGTCAAAAAGCAAGGGGTAATTCGTCCGTCCGCGAACGGGCCAGCCATTGAGCCAGCTATTCCCGTCATTGACACCCCAAAATGTAACGCGTGTAACTTTGTCTTTATGTTTCAAAAACAATTTAAAAAGAGCTTCATAATCGGCAGCTAATTGCTGCTGTACTTCATCAGGCAATCCTGCTGTGTAAGGATTTAAAGTGGGATCACTACCCATCCGTTGATTGACGTCGGCACCTTGAAAATTGCGCGGCAACACTTCAATGTCAAGCTCAGTAAACATTACCTTTAATCCCAGCGCAGCATATTGCATAATACTTTCTTCAATGTCTTTAAAAGGCACTTTGCCCACGTGCCAATGTCCCTGAATCCCCACGCCGTCGATGCGGGCACCAGAAGCCTGTACTTTTTTGATAAGTTCAATACAGCCGGCGCGCTTGGCAGGTTGCTCGTTGTTATAATCGTTGTAGTACAGTTCCACGTTGGGGGCAGCTTGTTGCGTGAGTCGGAAGGCTTCGGCGATGTACCCTTCACCGAGATAATCCAGAAAAACGGTTTTGCGCAACGTACCATCTTCATTCAAGGCTTCATTGACCACATCCCACGAAAAGATATTGTCCTTGTAGCGGCTTGCTACGGTTTTGATGTGGTCATTGAAAAATGTTTGAATCGAATCTTTGCTGCGAATGCCCCGAATGAACGACGGCAATTGACTATGCCAAATGAGCGTGTGACCGTTGATTTTGATGTTGTGTTTTTTACCAAACTCAACAAGTTTATCGGGTACAACAAAATCATAGGTATCCCATTTGGGATGAATCAGCGCCGATTTCATGACGTTTTCGGGCGTTGCCATGTTAAACTGACTCACAATAAACGCAGTCATGGCAGGATCGCGCTCCTCAATTTGGCTATTGTTCAGTGCCGTCCCGATGCCAAAATCATTTTTAAAAGCATCTTTCAAGGACGGAATAGATTGGGAAAACCCAGAGATTGCTCCCATTATCAGGATGGCCGTACTTACAGCCCTAATATTTCTCTTTGAAATCATTGGATTATTAGGTTAGTTATGAATAAAGAAGTACCATTTAATCACGGAAAAACAGGAAATTAAATGGTACCCTTTCTTTACTGCTTGGCAAGCTTCATCTCGCCGCGTTCGCTTTTTACTACCAGTTCTTTTTCAGAAACCAGTTCGCCAGTGTAGCTCATTTTACGGTCGTTGAATGAGATAGAGTACGAAATCTTTTTACCCTCTACTTTGCCTTCTTCAATTTGGGCTTCGCCAAATTGCGTTTTCCACGTGCCAGTCAATTTGTCGCCTTCTACTTTGAAGGTATAATTGACCTCAAACGTACCGTTAGGCGTTTCGCGACTGCCTTTCCAGTTGCCGTCAATAGGGTTTTGAGCCATAGCGACGAAGCTGGCAATCGATAAAATCAGAGAAAAGAATAAGGTTTTCATTGTAAAAAATTGGGGGTTTTTGAGTGAAACATTTATTAAAAAAACAGTTATAAATTTGCTTATCAGCTCTATAAAGCACAATTAATGCGCCCTGAAATTCCATTTAGAATTATCACTATCAAAGTCAAATTCGGCAAGCATCGGTGTGCTATCTCCTGATGATACCAACGCCAGTTTTTTGCCCGAATTTGGCACGACCTTGGGCATTATTCTGTAGGTACCATCCGTTAGCTGGTCTATTCGCCATAATTGTTCTGGACTACCTGTAAAGACGGGGACAGTTATTACCTGAGCATCTGCGGTTGCGGATAATGCTCGTTCGGTACCTGCTAATACAATTTTGTAATATGGACCGCCTAAATAACCAGTAGAGTCAGGTGCATCGGTAATGGTCCATTTTTGGTGAGGGCGATACATGTAATCACCTATGCGCACATTAATGTTACCTGTTGGCCAATTTTTAATCACATCAGCTAATTCCTGAGCAGGCACTGGTTTAATAGGCTCAGTATTGGCTTGGCTAAAGCCTCGCTGGGCAACAGCCATTCTGCTAAAATCTACGGCGAGTTCTAAACCATATCCTCTTCTAACCGATTCTATTTCAAACGTTCCCTCTTTAAATTTTTCACCAGCTACTGGCCAGCCATCTTTCCAGACAATGGGAAGGATACCCAATACACTGCGACCACCCTGATCCAAATCTGCCTCGTAATGAATTGACATTTTTTCAACACCTTTTTCAAGAATTATTCGTCCAAAATGCCCAGGGCCTATGAGTCGCCCACGCGTAGCCACCACCATTTTGCCACCACCTTCCATCATGCTTCTACCTACATTATCAAAGTAAGGCCCGGTTACTTTTTTAGAACGGCCCACTACTACATTATACGTTGAGTTGGCACCATCGCAACAGCTCCCGTGGGTAGCAAGCAAATAATACCAGCCATCTCGATATATCAAATCAGCAGCCTCACAAACTATGGCTACATCTACAGGTTTATTTCCATCTTTGAGTTTCCCTGTTTTTGGATCTAGCTCAATAATGCGAGTGAATCCATAATAGGTACCGTAGGCTAACCAGAGTCGGCCTGTGGTAGGGTCTAACATGATACCAGGGTCTATGGCATCGTTTTCTTCGTAACCATCTGAGGTAGCTACTATTACGGGTTCAGAATACTTAAAGTCGGGCGATTTTGGATCAAGTGTCTTATTCCACATTGTATAGATAATACCTTTGTGCGAAGGGCTACCACCAGTTGCCCCATAAACCACCAGATAGCGATTACCAATTTTGATAGCATCGGGAGCAGCGCCCCCACCTGGCCTGACACCGCCTCCAAACCACGTCCAACCATCTTCTGATATTAACCCTCCGCCACCTGTTCCAAAGGTGTAGAATTTTCCGTCACATTCTACAATCGTTGAAGGGTCATGGATAAAAGGTTTGCCTACCTGAGCTAATACAGTAGTTGAAAGTAGTACTGATAAAAAAATAATTAGTTTACATTTCATTTCTGTGTTAATATTTTGATTAGATTTTAATCTTTGCTAATACTGATATTTTTGACAGGGTGGTCCCTTTGGTCAATAAAACGAAGGCAAAAATTAGCCATCCCTGGGCCATTAATTACTGCTCCCCGAATAATATTTCTCCCCTTTTTTAAGGTTAATAATGGTGAAGCCACATTGTCAACTATCATATCTCTGTCACCTGAAAGCATCAGTATTTCTTGACCATTGAGCCAAAACATCCCTCCCGAATTACATCCAGCAGTCATCCTTACATTCGGTATTTCCTCTGAACAGTCAATGACGGTAACCAACCAAAAAAGTAAGCCATACTTCGGTTTGTTGATGTCATAGGAAAAATTGAACAAATTAAAATTAAAGGTTTTACTATCCAGAGCATACCAGTTGAGAGCCTGATTACCAACCTTTACCATTTCACCAGCCTTGGGTATCATTAAATAATCTTCCGAAAAATTATTGTTTTTGAACTCACTGCGTAAGTAATTGTCTGTGAAGATATTATTTCTTGCTATGTCTTTTTTGATTGGTTCTAACACCAACCACCTATGAATAAAACCATTAGCATAGGGAGCTATTTTAGTATTGGTAGCCAATTTAAAGTGCCTTGTTAATGTATGTGTAGTGTCACCTTTTATAGGTATTGGTGGCAGCGGTGCTCTTTGCTGACCAGGGGGCTGCGCTGTGGCTTGGTATATAAGAGTTTGTCCAGTAAGCAAAATGCCCAATGACAAAAGTGGAAATAATAATTTTTGTATTCTTTTCATCGTTTGAGTTCTTTAAAAACAATCCGATCTTCACTTGTAATTATGTTTTGAAAATTCTTTCACTATTCATGATTTTGGACTAAATACTTTAACTCTTGAAATAGTTAGCCTATCTGGCTTCGACTTCGCACAGATACCAACAACCGAAAGTTGTTTCCTGCGCGAAGCCGAAGGGAACTTCTGCTCTAAATTCTTTAAACCCTATTTTACTTAAAAAGCAGCTGAGAAAACTCAAACAAATCATGCCGCCAAACGGGCCAGCTATGTCCACCAGCGTATTCGCTATAGTGGTATTTAACACCCATTTCGTCGAATTTCTTTAGCATGATTTGGCAGTTTTGGTGAGCAATATCTTCTTTGCCCCCCATCGAAACCCAAAGATTCTTCAGGTTGCTGTTAATCATTGCGGTGTTGTTTTTCATAAATTCATACTGAGGGTCAGAAAGTTTAGGATTATTAGCAAACCATCCCGAACTAAACACGCCCAACGATGAGAAGAGATTTGTGTTTTTGATACCTGCATATAACGTCTGCAAACCACCCATCGACAAACCTGCCAAAGCCCGATTTTTGGCCTCGGTTTCTACTCGAAAGTTGCTTTCGACAAACGGAATAGCAGCATTTTTTAATTCATTTTCAAATGCTTTCAACACATTTTCATTGAAACCGGCGATACCGCCTGAGTTGGCCACGTTACCATCTAGCATCACTACAAGCATGGGTTTGGCTTTATTTTCGGCAATCAGGTTGTCCAGAATAATGTCGGTACGGCCCTGCGTCGCCCAGCCTCTTTGGTCTTCGCCACCGCCGTGTAAAAGGTACAAAACGGGATATTTTTCGGTCGATTTATCATAGCCTGGCGGAGTATAGACATACATTTCTCGCCACGAATTAGTCGCTTTTGAAAGGTATTTTTTGATTCTGATATCGCCGTGCGGAACATCTTTTAGGGTATAATATCCACTGCCTTCGTACGGAATTTCGATGCCACTCGCCATGCGTCCCATGCCGTAGAAAGTTTCGCTGGCGGGGTCGACAAGCGCCACACCGTCGATGATTAAAGAATAATAATGAAAGCCTCGGCTGATAACATCGGTCGTAACATTCCAAAAACCTGCGGTATCTTTCACCATGTCGTATTTTTTACCCAAGTCAATTTGTACTTTCTGCGCATCTGGAGCTTTTACTCTGAATACCACTCGGTTGTCAGGCAAAATCTGGGGATATTTTCCATTGCGTATATTAGTTGTCGCAGGAGTTCCGAGAAGAGTATATTTGGAAAAAGAGGCAGTATCGACGGGTTTAAATAAAAACTGCGAAAACATAAACAATCCATTTTTCCATACCTTAAAATCATGCACACCAGGCTCGAGATAGTAAATGTGCGGCACGCTGTTTTGGTACAAATAATCGTGGGTACGTTTGCTGAACGTAATAAGGCCATCGGCATCACCGCACGAAATCCAGAGCAGCTTCAGTTTTTGCTTAGCGTCTTCGGGATTGGGCACTAATTCCTGCGGAACTTTGGTGTTGGGCGCCGAAGAAAATCCGCCCACCCAAGCGAATTTGTCCAGATTGCCCAACCCAAAGTTCAGCGATTGTCCGCCACCCATCGACAAGCCCGCAATAGCGCGATTTTCGCGGTCGGTGAGCGTGGGGTATTTCTTCTCCACAAACGGAATCAGGTCGTTGAGCAGGTCTTTTTCAAAGGTCGCGAAGGCTTCCACCTTGTCTTTGTCAAAGATATTTCCCACGGCGCGGTCGTCTTTCATGGCGCGGCCGTTGGGCATCACCACAATCATCGGCGCGAGTTTGCCGTCGGCGTACAAATTGTCCAGAATCACCTGCGGATTGCCTCCTTTGAGCCATTCTTTTTCGTCTCCACCAATACCGTGAAGCAAATACAGTACAGGGTATTTAGTCTTTTTATTAAAACCAGGCGGTGTGTAAATCAGGGCTTTACGAGTGGCACCTACGGTTTTGGATTCGTACTTCACCGTGTCCAGTTTGCCCATAGCAATGCCCGTTCTGACCTGGTCAAAACCTTTGGGCATTTCTTTGTCGATGGGTTGAGCTAAGGTGCAGAAACTGATGGCTACTAAGCCCAAGAGTATTGATATTTTTTTCATAATAAGAGTCTATTTTTTGAACAACAATGGCGCTAATTGGTACAAACTCCGACGCCAGGTCTGGAACTCATGGGCAGTGCCTTCCGAAACGTACGACACAGCATTAAACCCTGCGGATTTGAGTTCGTCAGTAGCTTTTTTGACGCCATCGGGGCGTTCCTTGCTGCCGCAACTCAGGAACACCAGCTTTACTTTCGATTTGTCGGTGATGTCGGTCGGGGCATAGACACCGCCACTAAGTAGCCCGTAGTACGCAAACACATCAGGATTATTGAGCGTAATCATTTTGGTTTCCATGCCACCCATCGACAGCCCCGCCATGGCGCGGTTGTCTTTGTTGGCCAGCGTACGGAAATTGGCATCGATGTACGGAATCAACTCGTTGATTAGCACCGTCTGGAACGGCTCAATCTTGAATTCACGGATTTTACCAAACTTCACCTCATTGGTCATGCCGTAAGTGTTGACGATGATGAACGGCTTGATTTTTCCTTCGGCAATCAGGTTATCCATGATTAAATTGGCGCGTCCCTGATTCATCCAGGCCGTTTCGTCTTCGCCCCAGCCGTGCTGCAAATACAATACAGGGTATTTGTCTTTCCCTTTTTCGTAACCTGCGGGTGTATAGACAAACGCCCGACGCGAAGTGCCCGTGCTTGGCGACGGAAAAAGTACTTGCTGTACATTCCCATGCGGTACATTTTTAAGGGCATAAAATTCCTGATCTTTGGCAGGAATCTCAATGCCGCTTTCCCAACGCACCGAGCCGTAAAAATTGAGTGCGCCCGGATCGTTGAATTTTCCACCGTCAATTTTGACGTTGTAGTAGTGAAAGCCTTCGTCCATCGGGCCTTCGGTGGTTCCCATCCACGTACCATCTTCGGCTTTGGCGAGTTTTGTACCTCCTTTACCTCCTAGTCCCAAGCTCACCCGCACGCTGTCGGCAGCAGGAGCTACAATTTTGAAACGGGCATAGCCCTGAGAATTAACCATCGGGTATTCCTGCCCTGGTTGGTTTAGACTGGACGGTTTGAAGTCTTCAGCGACTTGGGCATGGCAGAGTCCGATGGACAGAGCCGAGGCTACGAAGGTTGTTAAAATGTCTTTTTTCATCATCATAAAGGTTTGTTTTTATTTAAAAATTTGCTGTAACGAATTGGCCAAAAACAACTTACAATTCATCCATGTATGCCCGCCCGACACAATGAGCGGTTCGAGTTTGATTTTCTTTTCCTGAAACATGGCGATGTTTTGTTTCACACTTTCGTAAAGAAAATCTTCCGTTCCCACGCTAATGGTGAACAGCTTGAGCTGTTTATTCACTTTATCCGCATCGGGTGTCCAGTCGGTGAAGTTCTTTTTGAATTCGTCGGTAGCGGTATAAGGGGCGTACGAACAGATATAGGCAAACGTGTCGGTGTTGGTAAAGCCAATGTTCAGCGTTTGTCCGCCCCCTACCGAAAATCCAGCCACGGCGCGGCCTTTGCTATCGGTTTGAGCGGGGTAATTGGCTTGCACAAACGGAATGATGTCGTTCACCACGTCTTTGGTAAAATCGGCCATCGGAGCGGGGCGAACGTTGCCGTAGGGCATCACAATAATCATGGGTTTGGCTTTGCCCTGCGCGATGAGGTTATCAGCAATGAAGTTGGCGCGGCCCACTTTTGTCCACGTTTCTTCTGTATCCGACCCACCGTGAATCAGGTACAAAACAGGGTATTTGGTTTTACCACTAACGTCAAAATTGGGTGGAGTATACACCAATAATTGGCGGGTTGTATTCAGCGTTTTTGAGGAATACGTATGGTAGGTCACCTTGCCGTGAGGAACGTTTTGAAGGCTGTGAACCAACGGTTTATCACCTTTTACCTCCACAATGCTCCGTTTGAACCGTTCATTGGCAAAAATAAGCGTGTTGTTGGGGTCAGCGACGCCTACTCCATCCACGGTAAAGTTATACGGGTAAATATCAGGCGTAACGGGAGGCACCGTCACCCGCCAGATGCCCGACGTGTCTTTGGTGAGTGAAATGGGTTCTTTCAAAAATTCACCCGACAGTTTTACCTCACGCGCCGTTCTGGAAAAATAGGTAAACGTGATGCTGTTGTCCGCATGAACATTGGGCGAACTTATGGCGGGCGGACGTTGCTGTGCAAAAAGCGAGAAACAAACAACGAATACAATTGGAATACAAGCAATTATGTGTTTCATCATTTTGGGATTAGGTTAATTCAATTACTTGGATATTCGCTTTCTGGTTTTAGGCTAATAGTGTCTTTAGTGGGAAAATCATTTGGTACTCGATAACTGACTTTTTTTGTCGCTAACCACTCCGCAGCCCTTATCATGGTTGTTTGAAAACCTACACACCGATAGGCAGGAGGATATTTTTCTCCACGCCAAAGATGTCCCATGCTTGAGTTATAAACTCGTCCTTTTCCATAGTTAACGACCCATTCTACCGGCCACATTTTTTGAGTACCTGTGCTGTCATAGGCATAGGAAAGTACAGTCAGATTTTCGGCAGATCCTCTCGGATAGTGATATACTTCCGTATTGGCTGTTTGCCATTGTTTCGGAAAATTTTTATTGATAGGATGTCTGTTTAGAACCGTAATCAAGGCATTAAATCTATCCCCATGCCCCGTACCTGCGCCTTCATTAGGGGGAATTCTGTTAATATTTTCATTAATCTCTACCATTAAAGCATACCCAAAACTTTTGGGACGCCACCCCATTCCAATCATTTTGTCGTATTCTTCCCAATGAGAAAAAGCATTGTTTCCCGAATGCAGAATATATAGTCCACCTCCATTTTTTACGTATTTTTCTAAACCTAATTCGGCACTTTTTGACCATCTCAATTTCTGATTCCAAATGTTGTTGGTATTCTGAATCACGACCGCATATTTTTCAAAATTTGGGTTCCAACTTTCTAAGCTGAGACTGTCAGCAGGAACGGTGGACACATCAATTACAAATTTGCCGCTTTGCTCAAGTATCCATTTGGTCACAGCAGTAGTTTGTTTCCAATCATGGTTACTAAAGCCATCTACAATTAAGACCTTGATTTTTGAGCGTTTTTGAGCCAATATGCTTTCAGGAATACTTCCCAAAAAAGCAAGCCCAGCCAATATTCGAATCCATTGGATTGCTTTCATCTCGATAGAAATGCTTTACTTGAACAAAACAGGTAAGGTCTCATTAAGATATTTCTTCACGTTCATCCACGTGTGGCCGCCGTCTGTGACGTAACTTTTGTAATTTATCTTCTTGGTTTTCAGGTATTCTTCAAACTCGACGGTGCCTTTGTACAGAAAATCATCGGTACCAATGCCAGACCAGAGCAGCTTAAAATCCTTGTTGGTTTTGGCAGGATTTGAGGTAATGTTGGTAAAGCTTTTGTCCATCTCGGCAGGTGCAATGTAGGACGCATAGCTGCACACGTACGCAAACTTATCGACGTTATTGAAGGCCGTGCGCAGCGTCTGTCCGCCCCCGCGCGAGAAGCCGCCAATGGCGCGGTTGTCGCGGTTGTTGATTGTTCGGTAATTTTTTTCGATGTACGGAATGACGTGAGACACAAGGTCAGTTTCAAACAGTTTCATTCGGCGCAGGGCATCGTCGCCGTCGCGGCTCATCACATCGGCAGGTTTGTCTTTGCCCGTTTGTTCGGCAATTTTCGCCAGCGGATTCCCGTAAGGCATCACCACAATCATGGGCTTGGCCGTGCCCGCCGCAATCATGTTGTCGAGCATCAGGTTTACCTTACCCACTTTCCAGAAGGTTTCTTCGGTATCGGTCGTGCCGCTGATGAGGTAATAGACAGGGTATTTTTTGGCGGTTTCTTTGGTATAACCCGCTGGTGTATAGACAACAACCGTCCCCGTTGAACCTTCGACCGACGGATAATATTCGTAGGTAATGGAGCCGTGTGGTACGTTTTTCAACGCGTAAATGGCAGGTTCATCCGACGGAATTTCGACCAGACTGGCCTTGAATCGCTCGTTGGGAAAGAAGGCGACGTTGGCAGGATCCATCACCGTAACGCCATCCACTTTAAAACTGTATGGGTAAATATCGGGCTTAACTGGGCCAACGGTGACCGACCAGACGCCCTCCGCGTTTTTGGTCAACGGCACATCGACCTGCCCGAATTGACTCCCGCCCAACAGCACCGTTTTGGCGTTTGGCGCTAAGTACGAAAACGTCACGGTTTTGTCGGAATTGACTTTGGGCGAAATCACAAACGGCCCGCGCGGTGGCTGGGCCAACCCTGCAAATGGAACAAGAATCAGCAAAAGAAAGCCGATTTGTTTGAAGAATGTAAGGGTTTTCATTGGTTTACTGATTGGTTAAGGGTGTTTTGGTTTCAAGAAGTTAATTAGCCGTAATTACATCCAGTTCGGCATACCCTGAGGCTGTTTTTCCCTGTGTGTTTTTCAACGCTCGAAACCTAATGTAACGCGCCGAAACGGGAGAAAAGGTTTTGATTTGCCAAAATGGGCTGTTTTTAATGTTGGAAAATTCGCCCTCACTGACGGTTTTCCAGTCCGTATTATCCTGCGACACTTCAAATTGATAATGGGTAATGATGCTTCCTTCTTCCCACCAGTTTTGGGCAGGTAAGTAGCGGAAACCTTCAAGACGTTCTACCTTTCCCAAGTCGATGACCAATTCTGCCGGCATCGGTTGGTTTCTTTTTTGATGCCACGACGTACCCGGATTGCCATCAAGCAGCTTGTTGGCATTTGCATCTTCGGTACTCAGGATTTTCCAGTTTTTGCGGGAAATATCAAACTTCTCTTCACTCGCAATGCTGGCCTGATTGGTAAACGGATTAAACGTAATGGCCTTGATGTCTGCTTTGCCCTCATCCGTTTTGACAAGGGACGTGTATTTGGCCGACGAAGAGGTAGGCGTGCTGCCATCGGTTGTATAATAAATCACCGACTCTTTATCTCCCGACACAAACTGAACCAGCCCTTCTTTATCCCTAAGAATGGTAGGGGGAGTCAGAACGATGGGGGCTTTATACACTTCAATGTTTGAAATGAGCGGACAGCCTTTGGCGTCTAACACATTGAGCCGCAATTTGGTAGCCTCGACGGTCGGGAATCTCAGAATACGCTTATAGCCAATGGTGGTTTCTTTGGCGATTGGCACCCATTTTCCGTCCACAAATGCTTCCACACTAAACGATTTCACCCGTTGCCCCAATCGGATGGGTTCCTGCACCAGAAAGCGGTTGAAAGTGGTGGGTTTTCTAAAATCCAGCGTAATCGAGCCTGAGGTTGAGTTATCGTCGGTAGCCCAATAAGAATCAACATCGCCGTCAATCGCCTTATTGGCTCCATAGCGAGCGTTTTTGCCGCGTACCTGCTCCGAAGAAGCGACCGCGTTTTTGGCCAGATTTTGGGCAAAGGTTTCTTTGATTGTTTTGGTCAATTCCTGAATTGCTTTTTCGTCTTTTTCGTGAATCAGGCCGTTGGGCATAATCGGAAAATTGAGCAAAAGCGTACTGTTCCGCCCAATCGAGTGATAATAAATATCCAGCAACTGAGGCAACGTTTTTACTTTTCTGTCTTCGCGTTCATGGTAAAACCACTCTGGCCGAATGGAGGTATTCACTTCTCCGGGTACCCACGCATTGCCATTTTCAACGCCGTGACGCAGCATTTGCTCGGGTACATCGCCCGTGGCATTCAATAAACTCCAGTTGGTTTCGCCCACGTAGCCCGATTCGGTACCCACCCAGCGCAAGTCGGCGCGGTCGCCGCCGTCGTTCCAAATCACCATCTTAGGCTGCAACTTGCGGACAAGCTGGTAGGTAGTTGACCAGTCGTAGTAGGTTTTTGCGTCAATTTTACGGGTTTCATTCGCCCCACCATAGTAGCCCGAACCCCCGTTGGCGCCGTCGAACCATACCTCGAAAACTTCGCCGTAGTTGGTGAGTAATTCCGTAAGCTGATTTCTGAAATAAGTGATGTATTCGGGTTTGCCATAATCGGGGTGATTTCGGTCCCAGGGCGACAAATACACCCCGAATTTTAACCCGAATTCTTTACAGGCATCGGCCATTTCACGAACCATATCCCCTTTACCGTTTTTCCATGGCGAATTTTTGACGGAGTATTCAGTGTATTTCGACGGCCACAGGCAAAAACCGCTATGGTGTTTGGCCGTAATAATAATTCCCTTCATGCCTGCTTCCTTGCAGATTCTGGCCCATTGTCGGCAATCCAGTTTTTCGGGGTTAAAAATCTTCGGGTCTTCGTTCCCAAATCCCCACGCCATATCCGTGTAGGTATTCACGGAAAAATGCACAAAGGCATAGTATTCCATTTTTTGCCACCGCAACTGATTCTGCGAAGGAAGCGGACCAACTGGTTTGGGTTCATTCTGCGTATAACCCGTGTAGAATGAAAGCCCCAAAAAGAATAGTATAAAAAGTCTTTTTTTCATCGTTTACTCCGTAATCTGATTCGCTATTTAGCCCATTCTTTTCCTTCGGGCGTTCTTCTCCATTCAAAATATTTATCGAGTACTTTCATGGCTTCTTCACTCGGAACAGACCCCATAAACGCCTTTTGCTGAAAATACATGACCGCAGGTTTTTTGGCAGAAAATGCCTCCCATTGGGGCACATTTCCACCATTTGGATTGCCGTTTTTGGCGAAATTTGTCCAGTAGGTCATAAGGGTTTCAGACAATGCTTCGTCCGTTGGCGTACGGTTTTGGTCGGCGGGATTGAGATTTCCAAACACAAAAGCAACGTCCTGCCCGTGGGGTGAGCCGTAGCCAAACTTGGCCGAACCCGCAGGGTGTTCAGGATGCTGGTCAAAATAGTAGTAATAAACCTTGTCCTTGGATTTTTGGGACTGGAGGTTGGCCCACGCCCACGTCTGCCAGCCAAAGGCCGCATCACGCGCCAAATCCCGGGCCGTTTTGGGAACGCTGTTTTCGTCCACGGGATAGGCTTTGATTAGTTTTTCGGCAAAAGGCCCGTAGCGTTTGGTGGTGCTTTCGATGTAATCTTTCGGCGTTTTTGGCGGCATAAAACTCGCGCCTTCGTCGGAGTTGTAGCCAATCAGCACAGGCGTATGGTTAAACTTGCCCTTTTGGTATAAAACATGTTGGTCGTCGGGAATGACGTAGCCATCCACGATAGGCCAGCCTCCGGGGTTGCCAAAACCTGATGGGAGCTTGTCGGCGGGCAAGGCGCGAAGTTCGGCCAATGACGTAGCCCCTGCTTTCTGCATAAATTCAAGGCCCTGTTTTTCGGCCAACGCCAACAGCTTCATGTTTTCGCCCGGAAAGGTGGTGAGTCGGTGAGGGCCAAACGAGCCACCGCTTTGCGAAATCGCGCCGTGAAAAAGCCCTTTAGCCAATGGCGATGCGCACAACATACTGACGGCAATTCCTCCCGCCGATTCCCCGAAAATGGTTACTTTATCGGGGTTGCCACCAAAGGCTTTGATGTTTTTCTGCACCCATTGCAAGCCCGCAATCATGTCGAGCAAGCCATAGTTCCCCGACGTTTTTTGGGGTGTTTCGGCACTCAGTTCAGGATGCGCCAAAAAGCCCATTTGATTGACCCGATAGGCGATACTGACGAGGATTACGCCTTTTTTTGCCAGTTTTTCGCCGTTCGTTACGGGTTCAGAAGTAGCCCCAAAGCTAAATCCGCCGCCGTAAATCCAGACCATCACGGGCAGGTTTTCATTGGCCGTTTTGGCAGGCGACCAGATGTTCAGGTACAAACAATCTTCACTCTTGCCTGATGGCGGATTTCCTCCCTGATAGGGAGCGGGAGCAAATTGGGTCGCTTGTTTAACGCCTTCCCACTTGGCGGCGGGTTGCGGTGCTTTCCAGCGAAGAGCTCCCACAGGCGGGGCGGCAAACGGAACACCTTTATAAACCGACAAACCATTTTCATTACTTCCTTGGAGCAAACCCTCTTGTACTTTTACGGGAGCGGGCGGTGCAATGCTGCTTTCGTCGATGTCAATTTTTTTGCCTTGTGAGGTTAACAAAGCCGCCGCGTAGCGCTTGCCAAAAATGCGGATGCCTTCGCTGCTGAAATGGAGTTTATCGGGAACAGCGGGCAAGCCTTTAGATGAAACGACGATGGCTTGGGGAATCACTTGTGGCAAGGTCGCGATGATGGGGTTCATGCTCGCACATTTGCCACCCTGATCGGCATTGACCAACTCTCCCGCCAGCAACGGCAATGAGTTGGCGGGTAAGTTCAGGTCGGTCAACAAATCATCGTAGATTTTTTTGACCTTCATCGGCCAACCTTTATCGCCCGTGTTGGATTCACCCTGATGCAGCAAAATGCCTTTGATAACCCCCGATTTTTGCGCCAAACGCGCCATTTCGATCAATCGTTCGTACGGATTTCCGCCGTATTGATTGGCCATATTAATCATCCACGGCCTTTCTTTGGCCGAGGTGTCGAGGTACATTTTATAGTCTTTTTTGTCAAAAATCTCAATTTTACTCCCCGCCACAGCCACATGAACAAAGCCTACTTTGACGTTTTGAGGCAAGTTCTCCACCAACGTTCTGCCAAAATAATCAGCGGGCGAAAGGCGGGTATTGCAACGACAAAGCGGTGGTTTGGCCGTGTACCAGTTGCCTTTTGTCCGCCCCAATTCAGGACAGTCCACGGATGCCAGCAACCGAAGTCGGTTGTCAACGGTCGTATCCTGCGGCTCAATGCGAGCAGGCCCTTCCATGTTCGACTGCCCGATGCAGAGGTAAATGTGGAAGTTGGGGTCCTGAGCGTGGGCGCTATATCCTAAAAGCAAAAGCGTCAGCGCTAAAAACAGGGTTGATTGAAATTTTTTCATGATTTTGGTTAAGGGTTTTTCCTTGTTATTGCTGCACAATCAGTACGCCGCCATTCGTCGGAATCGTCAGGTCAACTTCCTGATTCTTCGGCAGTTTTGAGGTACTGACTCTGCCGTTCAGTTGTTCGTCGTCAGTATATTGCCGCAAGTCTGCCCCCGCCGCAATCATGGGCAGTTTGACGGTTAGTTTCAGGGTTTCTTTTTGCGCGTTTATACCTGTTACATACCAGTTGTTGCCATGACAACGGGCCAGTACCACATACTTCCCAGGGTAACCGTCAATATAGCGAACCTCCTCCCAAGTGGTTGGGACCGTTTTCATAAAACTGATGGCCCAATCTGGTGCGTCTGTTAAATTGTTGGGAGCCAGTGCAAAATGCTGCACGGCACTCTGAAACAATACCGCCGTTGCCAGCGCATATACATCCGACGTTACCCGCTTTGAGCCACGGTTAGGTGTATTATTGGCATTGTAAAATTTGTTCAGGGCACTCCCGCCAAAATCCATGCTGCCGACGGTGTTGCGGATGAAGGGATGCAACGTGGCGTTAAAAGCCTCATAATCACAGCTCCGCTGCGAAAAGGCGAGGTTTTCGCTGGCCAGAACGGCCTCACTTGCCGCATAGTTTGGATACATCCTTTCCCAGCCACGCGGCAGGGTACAGCCGTGAAAAATGCACAGGATGCCGTAGTCGTTGGCGTCGTAGAGGATGTCTTCATAGACCTTCATCGTTTCCTGTTTATCGCCGCCGAAGAAGTCCACTTTAATGCCTTTCACGCCAATACTTTTCATCCACGCCATCTCTTTCCGACGGGCAATGGTGTTGTCCATAATCCCTCTCGGGCCTTGCGGGGCGTCATTCCAGTAGCCGTTGGAGTTGTACCATAAATACAAACTAACCCCTTTACCCGCGCCGTATTTTGCTAATTCAGCTATTTTCTCCCGTCCAATCTGCGTGTCCCAGAGAGCATCCACCAAAACGGTTTCGTAGCCCATCGCCGCGCTGAAATCAATGTATCGTTTCTGTTCGTCATAGACTGTTTTTCCGTCCATGCCGATAATCCAGCTCCATGAGCCTTTGGTATATTTATAGGACTGCGAAGCCGCATAACGGGGTTCTACTACGTCGAATGGTACGGTTGTTTCGATAATCGGTGCCAATGTTTCGCCTACGGTAATGGTGCGCCACGGCGTTTCGCCGGGTAGCGGGAGCCCCGGCGCGGAAGTGCCGTTGCCGTTGTTTTCGTCGGGCATTGGAAACCCGATGGTATATAACCCTTCTGAATGACCAATCAGTCGGCTGCCACAGTATCGGCTGTCCACGCCCGTTTCAGAAATTAACACCCAGCCGTTGGTATTGACCTTGAATAAACACGGGAAGGTGTATCCGTTGCCTCTGCCGTTTTTCCCCAACGTATCATCGACTGTATAGGTAATTTCGTAGCTTGGCATGGTTCGGGCAAAACCGACCATGGCTTTACTTTGGGCCGACAAAAACGTGGTGGTTCCTTTCGGAAAGGCAAAACCCGATGCTTCTTCGTTGACAACACAGCTACGGGATTGTTTTTGGGGATACACCTTGTAGCGAAACGCCACATCGTTGTTACTCACCCTGAATGTCACCTGAAAAGCATCTACGTTGTTTTTTGAGAACACAAATCCCCCTTCATTGGCCACATAATGTACCTTTCGTTGCTTTATGTTGGGCAATTCATAGGTATTGTCAATTTTCTGAACACTGGTTTTAGCATCTACCAGTACTAAATTCTCCGAAAAATCACCCACGTTGGTTTTCAGTCCGAGCGGAGATTTAGTCAGGAACGTCTTGCCATTTAAAGAAATACTATACGAGGGCTTTCCGTTGTCTAGGGTAAGATTAACCACCAGTTTGCCATTAGGACTGCTGATGGTAGTTGGGTTGTTTTGGGCTGTTGCCCAAAAAGTACTTAGCAGAAAAAGACAAAAGATGTATTTCATAGACGGTTTATGTTGAATGTTTGTCATTCCGAGGCACGAGGAATCTTCAGTGGTTGGCCATTTTATCGCATTGGCGATCTGGCAAAGATCCCTCCTTCCGCCTCAGCGTACCGGTCGGGATGACAAAGGGTTGTTTAAACAGGTTTTATCGTAAAAAAGAACAACTATTACTTCTCTGAAATCTTGTCATCAATTCGGAAATAATCAAAGTCGGCAAAGCCGCCCGTGGTTTGGGTGGCGTAGTTGAACAACCCAAAACGGTAGCCCATAAAATGCGGAATGGTGTAAGGCATTTTCAGCGGCTCACCGATTTTTGCCCAGACCTTGCCGTCGAGGCTGTAAAAGAATTGGGCGATGTCGGCGCGTTTGTTGAAATTACATTCTGCCTTGACGTACAGCGTATTTTGGGTAAGCGGGATGTTCTCAATCTCAACGGGTTTGCCCGTATTGGCACTAACCATGACGATTGATTTCTGCCCTTTACCGACCTTTACCCCTACCAAACCAAAATTCTTTTGTAACAAACCCAGCCCCGCGAAGTCGCCTTCTTTCATGTTTGAGGCATCCAACAAGGTCGAACCCGTCGATTCGGGGCCGATGGTGCGCTGGGTGAGGGTGTTGCGGGCGAGTACAAACGAGCTATCGATTCGTCCCGTTTTTAAGCGTAAAAATCCTTTTCGTTCGGATACTGACCAGAGCGAATTATCGGGGTTGTGGTTCCATTGCCACACCAACGGCAAGGCCGCGTCACTCTTTTTGCGGGCAAATTCGTCCGAGGCTACAATGTTGGGAATGAGCGATTTATTGGCTGGCAAATCCAACGTTTCGGGGACTTTGCCGTTAACGCCCAACACAGGCCAGCCGTTTTCCCACGTCACAGGCACCAAATACGGAATGCGTCCAACCCCGCCAAAATCGCGGAACAGATAGGCAAACCAGCGTCCGTCTGGCGTGTCAATCAAGCCGCCCTGCGCCACACCTAAGTCCTGCAACCCTACGCGACCTTCCCACGGCCCCGTGATTTTGTCGGCGCGGTGGATAACCACCGTCCGCATGCCGCCACGCGGCCAACAGATATTGAAGAGGTAATACTTACCATTGTGTTTGAAAAGTTGAGAGCCTTCGGCACCCAGCATGATGTTGCTTCCAGCTGGCAAACTTGCGTTTTCGATGACTACCGTTTCGGTTGTCCCTTTGCGGACACCCGTGAGGTCATCGTTTAGTTCAACCAATTTGAGTTTTCCTGCACCGTAGATTAGATAAGCCTTGTCGTTTTCATCAAAAAACAGCGTGTGGTCGTGGTAGGCAGGTTTGAACGTGGCTACTTTCCACGGCCCTTTTTCGATGTTTTTGGTAGACCAGATGTACGTTTTCCCCGTAGTTTGGGCAAAAGTCGTTACGTAGTACGTGCCCTTATGAAAGCGCAAACTGCTCGCCCACGAACCTCGACCGTACGTCCCTTTTCCGTCGGTAAGGTTCAGCGAAGGCACATTGGCCAGCGTGTCATAGACATAACCCACCATTTGCCAATTGACCAAATCGCTTGATTTCATGATGGGCAAGCCCGGACTCATGTGCATGGTGGTGCTGCTCATGTAGTACGTATTTCCCACCCGAATCATGGCCAAATCGGGCACGTCGGCAAAGATAATGGGGTTGTGCGCTTTGTTTCCCTGCGCAAATAAGCCAATAGGAATGGCCAGCAACAGACTGAAAAAGAAATGCTTTAGCATCGTTTTAGATTTTCTTGGCTTGGGTTTTAATACGGATTACGGTCAGCGACATAGGCGGGGCAACATACTCAAATCCCTTGGTCACCTTAATGGCTGAGCTGGCGGGTGTAATGTTGGTTGGCTTTTCTAAAGTGTTTTCAGTGTTTTCTTCACCCAAAAGAATCGTTTGTGCTGCGTCAGGCAAGAAGTTTTTAAAAGCTGCCAGATTGACTTTCATGGTCTTGGCAATTTTGCCTGTATTGACCATTTTCAAGATAACATCGCCCGTTTGGGTGTCTTTCACGCACGAAGCGGCAAGGGTTGTATCTTTCGAGTCTTTAGAAATAATCTGCTCAAAATATTCGTCGCCCTGATTGGTGGTAAACATTTTTTGAACATGATAATTGGGTGTCAGACTGACCCGCTTGTTGTCGAAAAAAATCATGTCAGTTTTCCATTGCGTATGGTCTTTTTTTGCCAAAAGGGGAGCGTAGGACGCCATTTTAACCACATCGCCATTGCGTTCCAGGCCTATCATGTAGGCGGCTTCGGCAATGGCATTACCCAATTTATTGCCCCATGAAGCATATTCGCCTAAATACACCCCTGCTTTGGTGCGGTCGTATCTATCGTAGCGATTCAGGTTGGAGAGAAACCATTTTGGCTCTTTATAGTAGTGTTCGTCAACAATCGAAACCGCGAGATCATTTGAAATTTTCCAGCCTTTTTCAAAGTCTTCGCCCTCAGAAAATGGCCCCGAAGTACCAATCAGCGTGATTTGAGGGTATTTTGCTTTAACCGCCTGTGTGATCATCTTAAATCGTGCTTCAAATTCGGGCGAGATTTTATCCTCGTTTCCGATGCCGATATATTCCAGATTGAACGGCTCAGGATGCCCCGCAGCCGCCCGTTTGGCTCCCCAGACAGACGTGGCAGGGCCATTGGCCCACTCAATTAAATCCAGAACTTCCTGAACATATTCGTCCATTTCTTCCATGGGCAGAGCTTGCTGACCTGTTCCGCCCACTCGCCACGTTCCGCCCGAATTTTGGCAACTGACGGCAGCAGGCAATACGGGCAATGGCTTAGCTCCGATGTCTTCGCAAAATTGGAAATATTCAAAATAGCCTAAACCTGCGGTTTGGTGATAGCCCCACAAGTTTCGTTGCTCTACACGCTGCTCCACAGGCCCAATGGTATTTTGCCAGCGATACATATTGCCCACACCGTCGCCGTGAGCCAAACAGCCGCCAGGAAAGCGAATGAAGGCGGGCTTCATGTCGGCGAGCAATTGTGCCAGATCAGCCCGTAAGCCATTTGGACGGGTTTTGAAGGTTTTTTCGGGAAAAAGCGATACTACATCCAACGCCAGTTGGCCTTCGGTGGTGGCCAGAACGACCAGCGAGGTCGAATCGTTGCTTTCTGACGGGGCTAAGGTTGCGGTATAGTTACGCCAATTTTTGGCATCGACGGTCAGTTCGGTTTCGGCCAGTACTCTTCCTTTGGGCGCCTGAAGGCTCACTTTTACGGAAATTGGTGTGGTTGAAAGTAGTCGCGAAAACATCGAAAAATTATATTTTTCGCCTTGCTTTACCACGATGTAATCAAAGCCTGTGTTTTTAATTCCTACCCCTGGCGTACCCTTGTTTTCCGGTATATCAGTGCGGGGGCCAAAGGCGTGAACGCCCACACGGTTTATCGTCAATACGGCATAGTGGGGGTTGTTGGGGTGAACGGGTTCTTTGGTTTCGATACTTAGATTGCCGTAGGAAAAAACGGGCGTAATGTATTCCCAAAACGAAAGGTGATGCCAGTTGCGTTGCTCAGCAGGATTGTACTCAAACGAGCGATTTTGAATTTGTTCGGCATACAGCCCACCGTCGGCAGCATAGTTGATGTCTTCAAAAAATAACCCGAACAGGTACGGGCTGATTTTTTTGCTTTTGGGGTAATTATTTTTCGAGGTCTGGGCAAAACCATTGTCATGCAGTCCTAACCCAATCAGTAAGCCTATCAGTATTAATCTGACCCAATTATTTTTAGTATTCATCTTTTTCTTTTTATTGTAGATGCAGGTCAGACTGTCGTCAGACCGTTTGAACATCTCTTTAATTTCTTCTAACTTTTTATTGTAGATGCAGGTCAGACTGTCGTCAGACCGTTTGAATCCTTGTAAAGGTTTAAAACCTTTACAAGGTTACTATTCTGATTTGATGAAATCGTGGCGTCGGTCTTCCGTTTTCGGATACGATTTTGAGGTGAACGACCTCTTTATCATCGGCTTTGAGGACAATCACTTTATCTTTTACCGCGATAACTTCTGCTGCTCGGTCATTGATAAAAATACCGACCTCTTCTGTTTTCAGATTTCCTGAAAAATGGATTTCCAACGTCTTCCCCGCCGAGTCTTTATTTTGCAACTGATACGAAATATAAGAGCGTGTATTTCGCCAGAACCGACCGTCATCATCGTAGCCCGAATCGCTTTTTTCGCCTTTGTACGAATGATTTACTTCGGGTTGCTGTTCACCACAATTCACCTTATCAACTGTTCGGGCTTCCAGTGCCAATGCCTCGACCTCCTGCTGCCGTTGGGTTGCTTTTTGGGCTTCAAAGTCCGCCTGCGTAAACGTCTGGAAATACATCTGATAACGGGCGTCGTGGATTTCATAGAAAGGTTGCAGCGTCAGCGAATCGAGGCTAAAGGTCAGATTACCACCTAATTTTAGTTTAGAAAGGTACGAGTCCGTGTTGCCAATCAGCGCATAGGCTTTGTCAATAGGGTACAGTTTCCCTTTCGTTTCGTGCCCCATGCGGCTATCATCGGCGAAAAGGCCGACTAAATCAGAGGTAGAAGTCTTGGCTGCCAACACAATAGGCCCGTACACAAACGCTGTCCAATTGGAGTTGTCGGGCAGGTATTCCAGTTTGGTAGAAGTCGTAAACTGCACCGTTACTTTATCGCCCGATTTCCATTTTTTCTGAATACCGATGTAATGCGAGGGTTGGGCGTTGGTGGGGTACGTTTTCCCATTGACCAACACCTCGACGTTTTCTGCCCATTTCGGGTAACGAATATTCAGCGTAAACGCCTGCGATTTGGCCAGTTTTAGTACCAGTTCCGTCTGGTTTTTGTACGGAAACGTTGTGCTTTGGGTTAGCTGAATATTGTTTTCTTTCCAGTTCAACAAAGACGGAATAAACAAATTGACAAACAGATCGTTGGCGGAATGGCTATAAATCAGTTCGCCGTACTTCGTATGGTTTTCAATGCCCGAACCCACACAACACCACATGCTGGTTTCGGGTTGCGAATAGACCCGATAATGGTTGGGGCGAATGGGTGTAAAGTACACAAAGCCCCCTTTTTGCGGATGTTGACTCGACAAAATGTGATTATATAGCGTCCGTTCGTAAAAATCCAGATAGCTCGGATCGTTCTTATCCAGAAACAATGCTTTACTCAACCGAAGCATATTGAACGAATTGCAGGTTTCAGGGCCTTGATTTGACTTCAACATGCCACTGAAATCGGTCGTTGGGTTGAAATGCTCCCGCACGCTATTTCCTCCAAACGCCACCGTGCGAGCCTGGGAAACGTTCTGCCAGAAAAAGCGAGCCGCTTCCGACCAATCGGTTTTGCCCGTAAGCATGGCAATTTTCTCATACCCAATCACTTTCGGAATCTGCGTATTAGCGTGAAGCCCCGTCAGTTTATCCTGTTTGGCGAGCAAAGGCGTCAATAGAGCCTGATGCGACAGTTTCAGGGCAGCATCCAGGTACTTTTTATTCTTGGTTAGGATGTATAAATCGGCAAACGTTTCGTTGATGCCGCCGTGTTCAGTACGTAGAATCTGTTGCGTCTGGGCATCGGAGAGCGGTTGGATGAGTTCGATAAACCAATCGCCCAGTCCAATCAAGACCTGTTTGGCTTGCTGATTACCCGCAAATTCGTAGGCATCCCGCAAGCCTGCAAACAACTTATGAATGTTATAGAGCGGCACCCACGTGTTGTTCAACCCAAAGCTGCTGCCGTCGATGTCGCCTTTGTGAATCCGTTCCCAAAAGACCTTTCCCTGCGGAATACCGCCCACGTAGCCGTTACCGTTTTTAGCCTGACACTGAGCCAGTTGATCCACCATGTAGTCGAGCCGCTTTTTCAGTTCGGTATTGACCGTCGAGGCGTACATCATGGCCAGTGCCGACAGGTAATGCCCGCCGATGTGGCCGTCCAGCCCCGAGCTTTCCCAGTTGCCATAGCGTTCGGCTTTCAGGGGTAACCCCGCGTCGATGAGGTACGGCGCCAGCAGCTTATCAGGGTTCAGCGACAGGATGTACCGCATGTCAACGTCCTGCGCGTTCTTGAAAGCACCATTCGTCACCTTCACCTCCTGAAGGGTAAACGGTTGCATCTGCCCGAATGCCGAAGAGCTGAGCAAGAAGGCGGTTATGGTATGTAAAAAAAGGAGTTTCAAAATATATTTTTTTAGGTGCTTCATGAAGTAATTCAACCTCATCCCTAACCCTTCTCCTTTCTGGAGAAGGGGATTTAAAGCCCTCTCCAGAAAGGAGAGGGTGGGGTGAGGTTAAATTTTTTTTATTTCAAGACAGCATCATTACCGCTGTATTTCAGGAATTTAAACGTAGCGGAGTTGTCTGATTTTTCACCATTTGAAGTAGCATACATAGCATACACATTGCCAATAAATCCACCTGATACTTTGGTAGATAAGTGCTTCCCATCTAAGTTTTCGGCAACGATTTTGTAAGTTTTACCGTTTTCAGAAATCTCAAAATCAACTTTATCGGCTTTTGAAGTTATTTTTAAATTCAATTTGCCATTTCCTACGGGTAGCGTATTTATCAATTCTACGTCTTTTTTGCGATGCACACTTTTGTATAATTCCACTTGTGTTTTACCATCTTTGATAGATTTTGCCAAAAAGTAAAAATGGCTTTCGTCTTGATAAATCACTAAACCCGCCTTTTCTTTTTCAGTTTTTGGCGTAAAATTCAACTCTGTTTCAGCTACTGAATACATGTGTTGCTGGCGTTTGGCCACAAAAGATGGATTGCCCAACTCTGAGATAGTTTCAGGCTTGAGTTTAAGCGTTAGACCATTTTTAGAAGTTTTAAATGAACTGCTATCAACCGTTCGCAAGTGCATTAGCGAAAGGTCGAGTCCTTTGTCGAAGGTCATGGTATAAGCAAAATTGCCGTTTTGCGGCAAAGCCCCTTTCTGTTTTACCTCCTTGATGTTGGTTTGGTATTTGTACTCGATGGCTTTTTCGCCGTGCTCAATCATTGGCCAATCGTTTACCCATGTGAGCGGAGCAATGAACATTTCACGACCAGTATTATAATAATCACCTTCGTAAGGGCGAACAGCCAAGAAAATTGAATACCAATTGCCGTCAGGGCCTTCAATAAACTGGGCGTGTCCTGCCGACGTAATCGGGTTGGGGCGGTCGGCGGGTAAGCCTCTTTGGGTCAAGACTGGATTACCTTCAAACGGCACATACGGCCCCCAAATATCTTTGCTGCGCAAGGCCACCTGCGAGTGATTCACGGACGTTCCGCCTTCGGCACAATAAAGAATATACCAATCGTTGCGTTTCAAAATGTGTGGACCTTCAATCCAAACTGGTTTTTTAGTAATATCCACCCCACCGTTTATCAATTGCTTTTTTTCTCCGATAGTTTTTAAGTTTTTGTAATCAAACTCATACATCTGAACGGTGCGATGACCCGGGTAAAGTGGTTTATTATCAGGAGCATCGCTATTATAAACGATGTATGCTTTATCGGTAGCTTCGTCAAAATAAATGGATGGGTCGATGCCCCTGACTTGTGGAAGTTTTACAGGGTTGCTGTAAGGGCCAGCAGGGTTGGTGGCAGTAACCACAAAGTTCCCATCATGGTCAATATCAGTGCAGGTTACGTAGTATATGCCTTTGTAATAAGTAATGGCAGGAGCAAAAAGCCCACGACTCATCCGCTCGCCCATAAAATCCATTTGTGACGGACGGCTGATGACGTTGCCAATTTGCTTCCAGTTTTTCAGGTCGCGGCTGTGCATGATGGGCAGCCCTGGAAAGTACGAAAAGGTAGAATGTACACTGTAATAATCAGGCCCCACTTTGACAATACTCGGGTCAGGATAAAAACCCGTCAGAATCGGATTGTTTAAGGTAACTTTCTGGGCTTGCGCAAGTGGACTCAATGCCATTAAGCAAGCAAGACAAAAGGTGGTGAATGCAGTTTTCAACATGGTTATTCGTAAAGTATTCAATTTCTTTAATTTATTGATTAACAAAGACATACGACTTCCCTGCCTGCGTTGGCACATCGTATAGCACCGTTTCTTTCAACGAAAGAGGCACGACATTAGCTTTGGCCGAAATGACAGGCGTTGCGGTTTTCTGGGTGACATAAAACGCGTTCGGATTCTCGCCCGTTGCAGGCTTCAAACTACCGCCACTGGTAAGTTTGAGGGCATTCGGCGTACGCACCCTCAGGTTGCCTCCTAAGGTTGATTTTACGGTTAGTTTGATCAATTTGCCGTCTTTCCACTGCATGTCTGTCACCTCAAAACCGCCGATGGCGCGTAGGCCGCCTACGTTGCCAGTGGGCCACACATCGGGCAGTGCGGGCAGCAGGTGTACAGCACCGTCAGCACTTTGCATCAGCATTTCGGTAATCCCCGACGTACAGCCAAAATTGCCATCAATCTGGAACGGTGGGTGTGCATCAAACAGGTTGTTATAGGTTCCGCCGCCTTCCTTGATGACACCAAGTGGCGTTAACTGATTCTGAATCAAGGCATAGGCGTGGTTACCATCCTGCAACTTGGCCCACCAGTTTACTTTCCAGCCCATGCTCCAGCCCGTCGAAACGTCGCCACGGTGGATGAGGGTAGTCCGTGAGGCATTGAATAATTCGGGGGTGCGGTAAGGAGAAATCTGGTTAGATGGAAACAGGCCGTACAGATGCGACACGTGGCGGTGGTGGTCGTTGGGGTCGTCCACGTCGTCGAGCCATTCCTGCAACTGACCGTACTGACCTACGTGCATCGGAGCTAGTTTATTTCGTAGTTGTTTGAGCGTATCGGCAAAAGAGACGTCTTTTTTGAGGATTTCCGTCGCCCGAATCACCGTACTGAAGGCATCAAACACAATCTGGTTGTCCATCGTAGTGCCTGCGTCCAGCGACGAACCGTCGTGGGCTTGCGGGGCGTTTTCGGGGGAGCTTCCGGGGTTGATCACCAGCCATTTGTATTTTGGGTGTTCTATTAAAAAGTCGGCATAGAAAAGAGCCGCACCTTTCAGAATGGGGTAAATTTTTGTCAGATAAGCTTTGTCGCCGCTGTACAGATAATGCTCCCACAAGTGTTGGGCAGTCCAGCCGCCGCCGCCGAGCCACATACCCCAAAATGCCCCGTCAATGGCTCCCGTTGCCCGCCAGATGTCGGTATTATGGTGCGCCATCCAGCCACGGGTGTGGTACATTTCACGCGCCGTTTGCTGACCTGTTTCAGACAACTCCGTTACCATTTTCAAAAACGGTTCGTGCAGTTCCGACAGGTTGGTTTTTTCGGCAGGCCAGTAGTTCATCTGGGCATTGATGTTGATGGTATATTTGCTGTCCCACGGCGGTTTCATACGGTGGTTCCAGATACCTTGCAAGTTGGCAGGTTGCCCCGATTCTATTTTATTGCTTGGCTGCGAAGACGAAATCAGCAGGTAGCGGCCGTATTGGTAATAGAGCGTAACCAACTGAGGGTCATTGACCGAGCGGAAATTTTTAAGCCGTTCATCGGTGGGGAGTTGTGCAGCATTGGTTGTTCCAAGGTCTAGTTTTACACGATTAAAAAACCTTTGGTATGCAGTGATATGAGTGGGTAAAATGGTAGCATATTGTTTGGCATAAGCTTTGTTCAAATAGGCCAATGCCCTGGCATTTTCATCGCCGCTGAGGTCTTTATAACTGTTAAAATTAGTAGCGATAGAAATGTAAATAGTAGCAGAGGTTGCTCCTTTGACAATCAACGCGGTATCATTGGCGGTGATACTTCCGCCTTGGGTTTTGATACGGGCAATACTTTTGAACTTCACCATGCCTTTCACGCCCTCATGATCGGAGGTAATACCTGATAAAGTCAATTCATTTGAAGAAACCGTCTTGATTTCTTTTTGGGCATGAGGTGTGGCATAAGAAGCTGCAAAAGACAAACTTCCCGATTTATCGGCTGTCAATTGTATCACAATCACTCGGTCGGGCAAAGAGGCAAGCACCTCACGTGTATATTTTACTCCATTGACTGTATAGGTCGTTTTGGCCACTGCCCGTTCAATGTCCAATTCACGATAATAATCTGTATAATTTTCATGTCCGTCAAACGTAAGCTGCAAGCTCCCGACGGGCTGGAACATCTGCCCGTGCGATTTTTTGGTGATAATGGTTTTATTGGCCAGTTTTTCAGCATCTTTTTGTTTTCCGTCAAAAATCAGCTGGCGCATTTGGGGCAACGAGGCCCACGCGTCGAGGTTATCATTACGGTTGGGGCTACCTGACCAAACCGTGTGTTCATTCAACTGAATCGTTTCTTTGCCGACATTGCCATAAATCATGCCGCCCAATCGCCCGTTACCAATCGGCAAAGCATTTTCCCATACGGTTCCCGCAGGTTTGTTGTACCAAAGTTTGAGGTTTTTAGCTTCTTGAGAAAAACCTAGAGATGATAAAATCAGTAAACAAAGCAAAAAAAACTGTTTCATTAATAATAAGTTTACGACCTAATAAGGATAGAATTAGCTTTTTTTAAACTAAATTCTTCAAGAAAAGATAGAATGTGTAATTATGACACATTTCTATTCATAAAAAAAACAATAAGGGTAGCACTACCGTTTCTGTTTATCCAGACAAGGATAAATAGTAAAATTGTATTTTTATTTAATGGATTATTGTCGTAGCCAAAGATAATTATAAACACCCCAACAAAGATAAAAAAGTTATATTTATTTTATAAAATATACAAATATATTAATTAAAAATCACAAAAGATGTAAGTAGCAAATGCCACTTACATCCCATTCATGCGATTTATCTTCTACTAGGACACTTCAATTTTAATAACCAGGGTTTTGCGTAAAAGCAGGCCCCTCGACCGTACGATCTATTTGTGACTGAGGAATCGGTCTTAACATATGAAAATCTTTGACATACGGACCAGCTTCATTATTCCAAGCTTGAATACGCCTTACTAGCGATTTGGTTCTGATTAAGTCTTGGTATCTCATCCACTCTCCAAAAAATTCGCGGCTTCTTTCATCCAAGATAAAATCGACGGTTACGTCATCGGCAGTAATCGTCATTGCAGTAGCAGCAGCCGCGTTTTGTGCAGCAGTATTGGTCTTTCGATAAGCTGCTCTTTGACGAACGACATTGAGCAATTCAGCAGCTTTTGCTTTGTTTCCTGATTGAAGATAGGCTTCTGCACCTACTAAGTAAACTTCCGAAAAACGTGTAATCACTACCGGACGCGTGGAAGGGTCATTGAAATTACTGCCACGGCTTGGATCCATGTGCTTCTTGATAGCAGGGTATAAATTGGCATTCCACATGCTTGGAGTCGCGACGATCCCCTTAAAAGGTCTCGTGCCAACGAACTGAGGAGCACCTACCACTTCATAATCTGTGATCCACACGGCGGTATCAACACCTACCTGCGTTGTATATCCAATACCTCGCTTGTTATTTGCCGCCGTTGGGGTATTCGTTACCGAAGTATTAGAGATATATACCGTATAAAATGTATTGTTAAATCTTGAGTCTACATCTCTTTTTACAAACGCCTGGTCAAGAAAATAATTCTTACCTGTACTTTCTCCAGATGTTTGTTTGACGCTGTTGGGGCGAATGCGGGCATACGGACGGCCATAGTATGAGTCACGAATCATCCCTGAAGTGCCAGAGTTTACCAATACACCTGATGCATTGACAAAGGAATTCATACCACTGTTGTTCGGGTAGTTCCAGTTGGTAAACCAGGGCGTCAGGTTTTGAGCATCACCGCCACTGGCTCCCCCTCCTACGGTATAATATCCAAACTTAGCATCATTTGAGTGATCACTAACAAACATAGTTTCTTTACCATAGTCATTGGCAGGCACAAAAGCGTCGCCAAAATCCTGCCACAACTCTAACCCATAGGTTCCTTTATTAGCAATAATATCACTCGAAATTTTAGCAGCCTCCGCAAAATCTGCTTGTGAATTTGTCAGCCAACCACGGGTCAAATAGGCTTTTGCCAGAAAAAATAAAGCCACAGGTTTGGTCGCAGCCTTTCCTAAGAAGGGAGCGGTTGGTTTATCGGGCAAAGCAGCGGCGGCTTCGGTCAAGTCCTGAATAATCAACTTATATACTTCTGTTGCGGGGTCTCTTTTGGCACTTTGTGAGGGAACCGTAATAAACTCAGTACTCAATGGAACATCTCCCCATGTTTGCACCAAATAAAAATACCAGAAAGCTCTCAAAAACTTGGCCTGAGCTAAATATTGTTTTTTGGTTGCTTCAGGTAGGTCAATACTCTGACCATATTTCAACACACCGTTGATGGTATTGATTGCCACAAAAGACGTTCCCCAAGCCGAGCCGAAATTGGAACTATTAAGACCATTAAATGTATGTACCGGGCCGCCGCCACTGCTGGCTCCCTGAATGAATTCGTCGGTACCGGCCTGCATCTCTGTCGAAAACCCTTCGGTACCCCATTGGTTTCGGATTAGATTATATACGCCCGCAATCCCGCCTAATACCCCGGCAGAACTGTTAAAGTAAGAAGGTACAATCTGCGATTGGGGATGCTCTTCTAGTATTTTTCCGCAACTCAGGCAAAACAATAACGTGAAGACAAGAATGGAGCTATGTATTTTTTTCATCTTGAATTAAAATTTAAGATTTAAACCTAAGGTATATTGACGCACTGGAGGGTTGTTGAGGTTGACCGTCACAAAACGGTTAAAATTACCCCCTTGAATGGTATTACCGTAGCCGTTTCCTTCAGGATCAACCGCAAGCTTCGCTTTTACCAGCGGTGAATAAATAATGAAAGGATTGGTCGCATTTAGGTAAATGCGGGCCGAAGAAATACCAAGTCTGTTAAGTGCTTTTGCATTGACCGTATAGCCTAAATTGATACTTCTCATTTTAATGAAAGAACCATCCTGGTAAGAAGTAGTGGAAGTAAAGTTTCGCACGCCGCCGCCGGCGTCAGGTTTGGGGAACGCATTTGTGGGGTTTTCCGGTGTCCAATAATCCATTACCAATTGGTTGGAACGTCCTTGGTTCAAGAAACCAAAACCCGAACCACCGCCTGAAGTACCCGACAAATACGGAACAACTACTTTCATTCCCATACGAGCGAATGTAACGATGGATAGGTCAAATCCTTTGTAGCTGATTCTGTTGGTTAAACCACCCTCCCACTTGGGTTGGAAGTTACCGATGATCTTGCGGTCATTGGCATCAATAATACCGTTGTTATCTACGTCTTCCACTCTGATCTCACCCGGAACCTGTACCGGCGATGTTTGTTTTTTCAGCGTGCCGTTATCCAAATCCGATTGTTGCCAGATACCGATTTTGTTGTAGTCATAAATGACGGTCAGCGGTTGTCCAACAAACCAGAAGTTTCCTTTGTTATCTAACTCGGTCGGTGTAGTAAGCTGCGTGATTTTTTCACGGTTAAAGAAATAGGTCACATCGGCGCTCCAATTAAAACCACCCTTATTTCTGAAAATATCAAACGTTAACGAAGATTCAAACCCTTTTCCTTCGGTTCTTCCTAAGTTTTTCAGGGTAGAGTTGGCACCGTTACTTTCCGGAAGGTTGACCGAAAGCAAAATGTCTTTCGTTTTTTGGAAATACACATCAAAGGTACCCATGATACGGTTGTTGAACAAACCGATCTCTAAACCGATATCGGTCTGAGCCGTTGACTGCCAACCCAGATTGGCCGCCGGAAGACTGGTAACGGTGTAGGCAAGTACCTGACCCGCAGCCGTTGTTCCAAAGTTGTAATAACCCGTTGAAAGCGCGCCTAAGGTGGCATACGCTCCTACGTTACGGTTACCTGAAATCCCCCAACCGCCTCTCAATTTTAAATTAGAGAAAACAGGTAACTCTTTCATAAATGACTCATCAATAATATTCCAACTCAAACCAATGGCCGGATAGTTAAAGTATTGATTAGCGGGGGATAAGGTAGACGAACCATCTCTGCGGAACGTTGCTGTCAAGATATATTTATCATTGAACGTATAGTTCAATCGAGCCATGTAAGAAAGCAGACCAGTTTCTGAAAAGGAGTTACCAAAGTCTGTAGGGGCAACCGGTGCGCCGGAAGCCAGCGCAAAATTGGCTGTTTTAATGTAATCAGCTGGAACTCCCCTTACCGTGAATCGGCTGCCTAGCGAGTGATTTTTTGTATATTCATAGAGCCCGGTTAAGCCTATTCTATGTTTTCCAAAGGTTTTGTCATAATACAGCAAGTGCTGCATGTTTACGTCCCAATATTCAGTATTTCTGATTTCAGCACTGGATACACTTTGGTCAACTCCTGTATTGACAAATGTATTTGGCGGACCGTAGCCATTAAAACCAGTCTGACTATAGTTCAATCCGACGTTGAACCGATACCGAAGGCCATCCAAAATACTGACTTCTGCATACAAACTATTGAAAGTTCTGATGGCACGCTCCCGCGATAGAATATCGTTGCCGCGAGAAATAAGGGTAAGTGGGCTTACTGCCTGCGCTTCAATGGTTCCTCGTTTAGGATTTAGAAGTACCGTGCCGTCATCATTGTAGGGTTTGATAAGTGGTGACAGACGAACCAACTCCGTCGGCACCCCTCCTCCCGCAGGATCATTTCTGTATGTAAGGGTATTGAGGGTATTTAAACCTATTTTAACTCGCTTGCCGATTTTTTGATCTATGGTACCACGGATATTCATACGCTGAAAGTTTTGATTCGGCATAATCCCCGTTTCATTAAAGTACCCAAGGCCCAAACCGTATTGGGTATTTTCTACACCACCCTGCAAGCCAAGCTGATGACTTGTGTTAAAGCCCTGTTTATACAATAAGTCTTGCCAATCGGTAGAAACTCCTGCGGCCAGGTTTGCCTTTTCCTCTTCGGTCAACGGATACGCCGTCGTACCAGCCCCCTGCGTGTTCATTGCAGCCGATTGCTCTTTGAACTTTGCGTACTGCTCTCCGTTCATGACATTGTATTTACCCATAATATTTGTAACACCATGGTACCCGTCATATGTCAACACTGGCTTACCGACTTTACCTCTTTTTGTAGTAATCAAAATCACACCCCCGGCCCCTCTTGAACCATAAATAGCCGTTGCCGATGCGTCTTTTAAGATTTCAAGGCTAGCAATATCGTCTGGGTTAATATCATTCAATCCTCCAAACGGAATCCCGTCTACCACCACCAGTGGGCCGTCAAGCCCATCACCATTACCCGTCGTAAGAGATCGGTTGCCACGGATACGAATAGTGGCCTGACTACCGGGAGTAGAGCCGTTACTTACGATAGATACCCCTGCGGCTCGTCCTTTGAGTTGGTTAAGAAGGTTGGGCGCCGGCACTTCTTTCAATGTTGCTTCATTGACCGATACTACGGCACCAGTCACATCGCGTTTACGTTGTGTACCATAACCTACTACTACTACTTCGTTAAGGGTCTTGTTATCTGCTTCCAAACGCACATTGACGATTTTTTGAGTGCCTACTGCTACTTCTTTGGTGACATATCCTACGTACGAAAAAACAAGAACAACTCCATTGGCATCAGGAAGAGTAAGTTTATAATCACCGTTGGCATCCGTACTTGTACCTTTTATAGTACCTTTTACTTGAATATTCACTCCTGGAAGCCCCTGACCATCATCACTCGTTACACGTCCAACAATGTCTATCTGCTTTATATCAGAAAGACTTGCTTCTTGAGGTGAGTTTTGGGGAAGAAAGGGTGTAGGGGCGGGTTGTCGTTTGATTAAAATTTGTTGTCCTACTACTTCGTAGGTTAAATTGAGCGGGGTTAAAATGTGCTCCAACACGCCAAAAAGTTCTTCATTATTGGCTTGATAGGTGACTTTGCGTTTCGATTGCACAATTTCTCTACTGAATAAAAATTGTACATTAGCTAATTTTTCAATTCTCTTAATAACCACTTCTGCATCTTGGTTCTGAGCCGAAAAACTAATTCGACGCTTCAAAATCTCCTGCGCTTTGCTATCATGGGCAAAGCTTATCTTGAAAAATAGGAGCACAAGTAAGAATTGCAGGCTTGATATTTTCATAATCCTGATCCAAACATTGTGATTAAATAAATCGTAATACATACATTTGTTTGTTTTGTTGTTTTTTGGAAGAAATGACAAAAACAGTTTACTGCCCTAAAGGCAAAATGTGTCATACTTACACATTTCAGAGTAGTACAAGCGATAGTGTTGGGAGCACTATCGCTTTTCTTTTAAAAAAAGGAAAGAGATAGATTTCAAGACATCATTATTATTAGCTTGGTTAAGGTTTGAACAAAAAATGGTTAATTACATCCTTTACTTTGGATGACAACTTTGTTATCGATTATTTGGTAAGTAGATTCAATGGTAAGACAGATTAATCGAATTTTTTCAAGAAATGGTAAGTCGTTTAATTGTCCTGTAAACGTGCAAGTAGAGAGTTTTTCTCGCTCATATTGAATAGGCATATTATAAGATTCTTGCAGCTGCTCTAAAATGTCAGATACATGGGCATATTCATACGTAAACTCTTGGTTGACAATGTCGGAAGGATTCTTGGGCGCTGCTCGTGATTCTTCTTGGATTATTTTGTTCGTTTTAATTTCAATACTTAATTGCTGATGTGGAGTAAGTAAAGTTGACTTATTGGGCGAAGCTACGGGCATCACTGCCACTCTCCCCGACTTTACTTTTACTAAAGCCACGGTCTCTCCTTCAAACGAACGAACTTGAAAACTTGTACCTAATACTTTGGTAGTGAGAGAATTGGTGTAAACAAAAAAAGGTTTTGTGGGATCTTTACTTACTTCAAAAAAGCCTTCTCCTTTCAAAAACACTTCCCGTTTAGCGGTATTTACAGCTGCCTGAAAACGTAAACTGCTTCCTTCTGACAATACCACCGAGGAATTGTCAGGAAGTAGAACTACCATAGGCTGTTGGGATGTATTACTTACCTGCCTCCACTGCTCTCTCTCCAGTCCTTTTTCTTCGCTACGAGTCGTCAAAGGGGCTGTTTGTGGAGTATCTAAGCCCCGAAAATAATACCAAGTGACTACACCCATGATGATAACAGCCGCCACTCCTCGCAACCAAGTCCAACTCAGAAGCGATTTTATGGAGGATGAAGATTCCTCAGAAATCAGTTCTAGTATTTGTTCTTTTTTTAGAGAAATATCTTGGTCAGAGAGAGTATCTTTTTTTCCTTCAATCACCAAAAACATGGCAACGGCTTGTTCGTATATTTCTCTTTTTTCGGGATAAACGTAGAGCCATTCCTCCCAAAATAGACGATCTTCTTGACTTCTTTCCTTCATCCATCGCTGGAAAGTTTCATCTTCAAGAAGTTCGGCAACAGAAAAAGGGTTGGGTGAAAGGCTCATTGGTACTTTTCTACTATTTTTATTGATAGTATGAAGATACGTAACCTAGATACCCTTGTGAAAGCTAATTTTTTTAAAAAAAAGTGCAAATTATCCAAAAAAGAGGTGCTACTAGCCAACGATCGCGCAACTTGCTAAGGGCTTTTTGTAAAAAATTAGAGACCGATTGGCGATTTACATTCATCATTTCGGCAATTTCACAAACTGATAGGTTTTCATAATACTTTAAATATAATGCTTCACGCTCACGTGTAGGAAGAGTATCAAGTTGTCTTTTTAGCTCATTTACTTGAAACAATGCCACTTCTTCCTGAATCAGTAGCGTTTCAGCATCTACTTCTTCGGGCAAGGCAGTGTCCCAATCCGTCTCTTGATGACTAAAGTGTTTTTCGGCGCGTAGATATTGAATGACATGGCTTCTCAAAGATTTTAATAAATAATGCTTTACAGAAAAAGTATCGTTGATTTGAAGACGATTTTGCCAAAGCTGCAAAAATAAATCTTGGATACAATCCTCCACCGTCGCTTCGTCAATCATAAATTTTAAACCATAGCGGCGTAGTGTACGATAATGCCGCTCAACAATCGTCCCAAGCGCTTGCTTATCGCCCTCTCGATATGATTTCCATAATACATGGTCTTGAACTGGAAAAGCCATAGTAAAACCGAGTAATATAATCAAACAAAGATTTTTTGTAAATAGTCTAACAAAAGTAATAAAGTTTCAATATCTTATGGTAATTTTTACAATAAGTTGAAATTTATTTTTTTATAATGACTCATTTTGAAAATAGATAGGAAATATCACTAGGAATTTCTAAAGCCCAACAGAATTTAACACCCTGAAAAACAAACACTTGACTCCTACAACAAAAAACATTCACAGATATTGTAAAAAATACCATTAGCATTATAGTAAACATTACCATAAGTTTGCTTTCCTATTCAAATCTACCTAATTGGGTGTACTTCGGGGTTAAAGGGGTTTAACCAGCGTTCAATTAGATAAAATTTGAAATTAACCTATGATAATTTTGTAGGGCTTCATAATGAAGCCCTACTATTTAATCCATATTAAATCAACAACTCCCATGAATTCCAGCAATCAGAAGCTTTCGGTCCTCGAAAAAATTGGGTATAGCTTAGGCGATTTGGCTGCCAACTTGATTTTTCAGACATTAATGACCTTTTTGGCGTATTTCTACACCGACGTTTACAAAATCCCTGCTGGTACGGCAAGTGTTATCATTTTTGTGGGAGGTTTGTTAGGCGCATTTTTCAATGTTTTGATGGGGCTCATCGCCGACCGAACCAATACACGCTGGGGAAAATTCCGTCCGTGGATTATCTGGACATCTGTCCCTTTTGGAGTGATTTCACTGTTGGCCTTTTCTACTCCAGATTTTGGTGAAACAGGCAAAGTTATCTATGCTCTCACGACCTATCTACTGCTCGTCATTGTGTATTCGGCCAACAACTTGCCCTATTCGGCATTGAGTGGGGTTATTACGGGCGATATGAAAGAACGAAATAGCCTTTCATCGTATCGTTTTGTGGCCGTAATGGTCGCCCAATTCATCATTCAATCATTGCTGTTGCCTCTAGCATTGTCGCTTGGTCATGGCAATAAGGCAGTTGGGTTTGAAAAAGTAATGCTCTTTTTTGCCATAGTAGGCGTGATTTGTTTTTGGATTACTTTTTTCACCACCAAAGAGCGTATAGTGCCACCCGTTGAAGAAAAAAACTCCATCAAACAAGATTTAACTGACCTTGCTAAAAACAAACCTTGGGTCATTATGTTGGTAGTAACTATCTTGGTGTTTGTTACCTTAGCACTCAAGGGAGGTATGTACATCTATTATTTCAAATACTACCTCGACCCTACAGCCCAAGCCGCTTATCTAGAATCTATTGGTTTCAATGATTTTATTGAGGGCTTAAACGCTACTATTACAGGCTTAGGATTAGGGAAATTTGAATGGCCAGAAGATGCACCTACCTCTGCCAACAGCGTTTTTAATGCGGGTGGGATTATCTTTATGATTGTGGGGATTATGTTTTCAAAACCCCTAGCCGACCGTTTTGGGAAGCGTAACATTTTCGGTATTTTCCTTGCTTTATCGGCGCTGTGCTTGTTGATGTTTAATTTTTATGCCAATACCAGCATTGGTCTGGTATTTTTTACCCAAATTCTCCACGGCTTTACTTATGGTGTAACGATTCCGTTGCTTTGGGCCATGATAGCCGACGTGGCCGATTATTCAGAATGGAAAAACAACCGTCGCGCTACGGCTATTATATTTTCAGCCATGATTTTTGGGTTAAAAGCAGGTCTAAGTATCGGCGGTGCTTTAGGTGCAGGTATATTGTCTAAATATGGGTATGTAGCTGAGCAAGCCCAACAAACCTTAGAGGCCGTCAATGGTATTAAAATGGCCGTGAGTATTTATCCGGGATTGATTTTCTTGGTCGGTACCGCTTTGTTGTTTTGGTATAAAATAAACAAAACAATGGAAGTACGTATTGAGGCCGATTTGAAAGAAAAACGTCAGCGGTAGGTGTAGGCTTCTCCTTCGTCGAAGTGACAAAAGTTTAAGTCGAAGTGACAAAAGTTTAAGTCGAAGTGACAAAAATTTCGTCGAAGTGGCAAAAATTTAAGTCGAAATGACAAAAATTTCGTCGAAGCGACAAAAGTTTCTCACATCCGACAAAAGTTTCTCACATCCGACAAAAATTGATTACAGCAATTAATAAAAAATAAAAAAATGCCAGAAGAAAGCACGTCACACATTGATTTTGAGGAGCTTAGCAAACGAGCTATTTCTCAACCATTGGTTAAGCATTTGTTTACAGCCGACCCCTCAGCGCATGTTTTTGACGGAAAAATTTACATTTATCCCTCTCACGACATTGATGCAGGAATTCCGTTTAATGATGACGGCGATCATTTTGGAATGGAAGACTACCATGTCTTTTCTATGGAATCACCTGACAGCGAAGCGGTTGACCACGGTGTAGCGCTTCACAAAAAAGATGTTCCTTGGGCAGAACGACAAATGTGGGCACCCGATGCCGCCCACAAAGAAGGCAAATACTATCTTTATTTTCCTGCCAAAAACCACGAAGGAATTTTTCAGATTGGCGTAGCAGTTTCAGACTCTCCCACCGGACCCTTTATAGCAGAAAAATCACCCATACAGGGTAGCTACAGCATCGATCCAGCGGTATTTGAAGACTCAGACGGAAGTTATTATTTATACTTTGGAGGCATTTGGGGTGGACAATTACAAAAATACCGCAACAACCTCTATCATGTTGATAATCAAGAGCCTCTTGCTCATCAAACCGCACTTTGCCCTAAAATAGCCAGGTTGACTGATGATATGCTCGAACTTGCCGAAAGTCCACGAGATGTACAGATTTTGGATGAAGAAGGAAATTTGTTGTTGGCAGGCGATAATGAGCGTCGTTTTTTTGAAGCTCCTTGGTTACATCGCTACAATGGCAAGTATTATTTTTCGTATTCGACAGGCGATACGCACTACATCTGCTATGCAACGGGCGATTCGCCTTATGGCCCTTTTACGTATCAAGGTCAAATTCTTCAACCTGTGATAGGCTGGACTACGCATCATTCGATTTGTGAAGTAGCTGGAAAATGGTATCTTTTTTACCACGATTCAAGTCTTTCGGAAGGAGTTACACATCTACGCAGCATCAAAATGACGGAGTTGGTATACGATGCTGATGGTAAAATCCAGACTATTGAACCTTACTTATAAGGGGATTTTTGGCGAAGGGGCTATACTATACCTCAAATGTAAACCCTTTCGCCAACAGTTTGTTGTAGACATTTTCATCGAATCTGTATAAAGTAGCCGCGCGGTGCGATACATCCTGTTGACGTTCGTGGGTGTCTACTAATAAGTTCATTTTCAAAAACTTCTTTCGAAAATTCGATTTATCAAGTTTTTGTCCCAAAATCGCTTCATAGAGTTCTAGCAATTGCAAAAGCGTAAATTTTGACGGAAGAAGATTAAATCCAATAGGTTCGTGTTGGATTTTGTGTTTTAGAAAATTGAGACAATCCTGAAAAATTTTGTTGTGATCAAAGGGCATATTAGGAACCTCCTGAATATTAAACCACGATACATCTGCTTCCGTGGGGCCAGGATGAAGCTCAAATTTTTCAATATTGACCAAAGCATAATAGGCAATCGTAATAACACGGCGAGGCGGAAATCTGCGAACTTCCCCGAAGGTTTTGAACTGCTCTAGATAAATATTCTCCACGGAAGTCTGCGACGACAAGATTCGCCCAGCGGCTTCGTCAATACTTTCATTGTATCTGATCCAACTTCCAGGCAAAGCCCATTGGCCTAGGGTAGGTCCAATCCCGTGTTTGACCAAAAGAATGGAAAGCTGGGCGTCTTTAAATCCGAAAATAAGGCAATCAATAGACAATGCGTCTATTATCTCGTCGGTGAAGTTCAAGAGAAATCGTTGTTAATTATGCTAGAAAATCGAAACAAAACTGCTCATTTTTTTTAATACTCCCTACAAAGCCCACACAAATCTCCTAAGATTTGGAAAGAATCTAAGCATCCAATAGAAAGTAAGGTAGAAATTTTCCGCGAGTCAACTTATGGCTGAGAATTTATTTTTTTAATTTTTAGAAAATATTTTCTAAATTTAATTTTCTTTCGAACAAACATACAAATGGTACATTTGTGCACAAATTTTGTTAGTTCTTTTATTCATTTACAAACACATGAAAAAATCTATTTCCACACTTCTTCTTTTCTATTTGAGTATCTATGCCGCTTTTGCCCACCTTGGCAGTGTGGTTGGGCGAATTGTTGATAAAACCACCAAACAGCCCATTGCAGGAGCGCACATCCTCATAGCCGACCACAACAAAGGTGCCGTCGCTGATGCTGCTGGTTACTTCAGTATTCAACATTTATTGCCCAATACCTACCGAGTTGAGGTATCTTTTGTGGGATACAAGGCACAAAGTCAACTCGTCGTTGTTACAGAAGACGAAACCATTAATGTTGATTTTGCCCTTGACCAAACTTCACTTCAACTCAGCGAGGTCAAAGTCTCTGCCGTAAATCCCCAACATCAACAAGTGATTTCGAGCCTTGACATCAAAACTCGCCCCATCAACAATTCTCAAGAAGTCTTACGAATCATACCGGGACTAGTGATAGGTCAACATGCAGGCGGCGGAAAGGCCGAACAAATATTTTTGCGGGGGTTTGATATTGACCACGGTACTGACATTCGTCTTACTGTCGATGGTGTGCCTATCAACATGGTTTCTCATGCCCACGGTCAGGGGTATGCCGATGCACATTTTATCATTCCGGAATTGATTGAAAAAGTAGATTTTAAAAAAGGACTTTACGATGCTGATAAAGGCAATTTTGCTACGGCAGGTTGGGCAGATTTTCGTACCAAAACGGTACTTGATCAAAACTTCGTCAAAGCAGAAGTGGGACAGTTTAATACTTATCGTTTAGTAGCAGGTGCCAATCTGCTCAAAACCACCACCGACAATGCTTACATAGCGGGCGAATACAGCTATTCTGATTCTTATTTTGAAGCCCCACAGCATTTTAATAGGGTCAACTTACTTGGCAAATACCACAGTCACCTTTCCAAAAACACCAACTTGACCCTAACGGCCTCTACCTTTTGGAGCCGCTGGGATGCTTCTGGACAAATCCCCGACCGTGCCGTGGCCGACGGTACTATCGGCTTTTTTGGCGCCATTGACCCCAACGAAGGAGGAGAAACTAGCCGCACTAATTTCAATGCAGAGCTTGTGACATTGACCAAGCGAAATCACGTATGGAAAAACCAACTTTTTTATTCTAACTATAATTTTGCCCTCTATTCCAACTTTACATTTTTTCTGGAAGACCCTATTAATGGCGACCAAATTCGGCAACGTGAAGCCCGAAATTTATGGGGTTATAATAGCAATTATTCCATTACGCATGGTTTAGGCACCAAGTCTGCCACTTTCAATGCTGGTATCAATTATCGCCACGACCTCACCTCTAATTCAGAACTATCGCACACCAAAGACCGCTCACTCTTACTCGAAGCCTTCAAACTTGGAGATGTAAATGAAGCAAATGTAGGTGTTTATGTAGACGAGACTCTCCAACTCAGTCCGCGCCTTTCGGCTACGGCGGGAGTACGTTTTGATTATTTTCGCAATCAATACACCGACAAATTACAGAACAACGTCGTTTCAAAAGCACAAGCATCTATCATATCACCGAAGTTGAGCTTGTACTATACTCACAATTCTTCCTCGCAATTTTACTTGAATGCAGGTAAGGGTTTTCACTCCAACGATACGCGCGCGGTGGTCGAACGTAGCGGTTTGGAAATTTTGCCAGCGGCCTATGGTATGGATGCAGGAACAGTGTGGAAACCAATTCCGCGTTTGCTTATCAATGCCGCCTATTGGTATCTGTGGCTAAATCAGGAGTTTGTGTACGTAGGCGATGCAGGAATAGTAGAGCCTTCGGGCAAGTCTGTACGCAAAGGAGTGGATGTTTCGCTACGTTATCAAGTGGGGAAACGACTTTTTGTGGATGTAGATGCTAACTGGGCCAAGCCTCGTGCCATAGGAGAAGCCGAAGGACAAAACTATCTCCCTCTGGCCGTTCATTTTACAAGTATTGGTGGGCTGACTTGGAAAAGTGAAACCGGTTTTAGCGGAAGTTTACGTTATCGCTATGTGGGTGATCGACCCGCCAATGAAGATTACAGCATTATAGCCAAAGGATACTTTGTATGTGATGGCTTGCTCAGTTATACTAAAAACCGTTTTATGGCTGGGCTTTCCATTCAAAACATTTTTAACACTCGTTGGAAAGAAACCCAATTTGCAACCGAAAGTCGCCTGCAAAACGAAACCTCTCCCGTGGAAGAAATCCACTTCACTCCGGGTACTCCTTTCAATTCCAAATTGAGTTTTACTTGGAGTTTTTAAGTGCTACTTTTCCCAATATTTCCTACAAGAAGCGCCAGAAATTAATCTATTTCTGGCGCTTCTTGTAGGAAATAGCCTCTTTATTGAAACACAAAAATTAGTAGCAGAAAAGCCCTCCTCTTTTTTGCTATATCTTTGATTAAGTGTGGTAAGCATTTGGAAGCTTAAGAAAACCTAATATTATCCTAAGCCGATTTTTATATATTCCTATTAGTTTGGCTCTGATAAAAACAGTAATTCTAACCAGTAGAAACAATACTAAACAAAACAATCTGCGAAGGTGATGGCTTTACGGTAGGAGACACTACTTAGCGGAGCAGTGGTTATTTGGTACGAACTATTACTCGCAATGCCCTTTGTGATAGTATTGTCCAACTGACTTTCGCTGTAAAACCAATAAGTCTATGCGTACAGCAAAAACCATATGCGAGTGTATCCTTACTTATTCTGTTTTACCATTCGTTTTAAAGTCCATTCATTATTCTTTTTAACAGCTAATCCTTCATATTTAATACTTCCTTCAAAGCCATTTATTTTTAATACAAAAACTAAAGAGTCTTTTTGAGCATCCTTTCGAGAGTAAGCAAACTCATAACCCTCATAACTTCCAATTTCGTTATAAAGTTTACCATCAGAAGTCAAATCATTAACCAACTCATTGGCGAAATTGGGCTGACCATAATCTAAAAAAAACTTAACAATTCCGACTACTGCATAAAACACTACAATTCCTAAAAAAAACTTAACCAACAGATTTCTTTTCATTTATATTTATTTTTTAACCTTTTCTGATTCTAATTAAATTCCCACTCCTACACCCAGCAATAGTTTAATTCCAAATCATTATTTAAAATTAAAATCAATAAAGAACAAAATATAGGCTTTAGCTATAACAAATCCACAAACAATCATATTATCTAAAATCACAAACATTTTGTTGTTTTTACAAAAAACTCCTTTATAAAAATATATTTTTTTTAATTATTTAATCTACAAATTTACTTAAAAAATTCTATTTTCATTCAACTATTTACATACACAATTGTTGACAACAAAGTTTACATAAACATTTCTAGTTAATTTGTTTTATGATTTCAGATTGTCTAATGATTTTTTAAAAAACACCAAAAAAAGGGTCAGGGCTAGGCAATGGGATTAGAGTATTAAGAGTTAAACCATTCTTCAAAATATGCTTTTTGCTTCTCAGGCGTAACTATTCTTTCCTCCGAACATTCTTGAAATATGTCTACCAAGTCTGATTGAGCAACGGCTTTTCCAAATGTAAGTTGATAAGCTAATAACCCTTTGTTCATTTGTCGCCTCATTCCAGAAGGGTATACGTCTTCTCGTGCACCATTACACAAAATCAACCAATTTAACTCTGAAAAAATAAATCTAATATCTATAAGACAATCAAATAAATCACTATGTTCTTTAGAGTAAAACTTTTCACCAAAAGTATTTACCCCAATCAGTGTTTTTCCATCAGAATAAATCCAAGCATTCAAATTACCTTTTTGATAGACACCAATATTATTTTTAATCTTAATATCTCGATTTAATTCTTTTACAATGTCTCGCATTAATTTTGAGATTTAAAGTTAATATTTCCGATAAAGATTCCGTCAAATTTACTCTTTGTCCCTACTTCGCGAACGCCCATAATATCTTCAGGAGAAATCATATGAGGAATTACTATCTCTTGTTCATTAGAAAATTTTCATTCTCCCATTTCTTGATTAGCATCTCTCCCATTTTTAGTTTTTTTATAGTATATACACAATCACCTGAGGCGACGACTTTAGAAGATTTAGTCGTGGAGATATAACCACTTTAGTCAGAACTATATTTAACACGTTGCTCTAAATTTAAATCTTTTCCTTTTTATTTAAAACATTCTTTAAAAACAATCCTTTCTCTTCTTTCATCGCCTCTAAAAATAAAATCGCCTTTTTTAGGAGAAGTTCTTTTTAGAATTCGACTTTTATTGCACCCCGGAACAGACCTTGCCATTCATTGCCATAGTCTATAATTGCTAATATCAACCCTCCTTGAGTAATGGGCGTGATATATCGGACAGTCATTGATTGCATATACGCCCTTTCTGTTCTAAAACAGAAAGAGATTTATTGAACCAGTTTTTTATTGCCTCCCAACATTTTACGCAATCTCCATTGGGGTCATTGCTAGACCATTTACTCTCATCAGATCTGGGATCCACACTATGATTTGAAACCTTCCCGACACCCTTTCATATCCACGCGCTTTGAGGTCATACCAATTAAGCCCTAAATCCGTAATCTTTTCACGGTTAAGGCATTACCAATTATGCTCAGCATCACCCTGCACCTCTATGACCACTAAATTCCAACTCCGAGGAGCGTTGGCAATTGATAAGTCATCAACAAGCAACGGTTTTAACTCTTAAAACACCAAGGCAATTTGGGAGTTAAACAAATTCTCCTGATAGTAATGAGCATAATAGATATCCTACCCAACTCACAGCTGACAATACCCCAACTATATTTATAATCTTTCTCTCAAAAGTTCTTTGGTTCATAGTTTGATTAAATATCACGAAAATTATTATTGTTGGAACAAATCCAAACAGCGAATAAAGAGCAATTATTTTCTGCCATCGCGTGAATTCAAATTTGTAAAAAATATTAACTAAAAGAGGGGCTATAATTGCAATTAGACCAAAGACCCAATAACTAATTATTATTTTTTTCATTTTGATTAACAATTTTAAGAATTTTACGCACAGCATCATTTATAGTAGCGTCATCAATATTTGTGTGGTTAACCTTACTCCAATTATCTTTTTCGTCCCTAACTAAATTTACCCTAACATTTATATCAACTGTTTTAGGAGAGATTTTTTTAGTTTCATAACTTCTTGAAAAGACAGAAATGTTCGCTTGTTCTTGAGAATAAATTATAAAATCTTCTACATTTTTAAAAATAACTCAATCGACCAAATCAATATATAAACCATTACAACAATAATTATTAAATTTACGCCTATCCATCCTTTATTAAGCCTTCCAAATAGTTGTATTGAAAGAACACTTCCTCAGCTATATTCATAAATGATTGATTTTTTTCATTTTTTTCTAAATTATTTTGAATGTAATCATATGCCTCTTGAGTTATTTCGTCAATATCTTACTTAAAACAAGGAGTATTGTCGGGGTTTTGAAATCTTGTTAAAGTAGCATAATTAGAAATAATTTTTTCAACTTTGCCTCCATTTAAAGTACCAACAAGATTATTTTTAACCTGTGTCGTAATTCCATTACAGTATCATATATCCTAGCACCATAGTCTAATTGGCTTAACCCTAATTCATCTAATTTTTCTTATCCCTGAGACTACCACTTATGCTCCGGATCACCCTGTACCTCAATACCCGACAAATACCAAACCCAAGGGGCGTTGGCTATTGATAAGTTATCAAACCGAGCTGCCGACGCAGAACGCTGAGGTAGGCTCTGGGCTCACCTGCCGCATCGCGATTGGCACAGCTACAGGTTACTCTTCACTCCCATTTCAAAGAACATTTTTAGCTCAAAACCTACTGCCTGCTTCACGCTTTGATTCAGGTTATAGACACTCCCCATGTCACAAACACACTGTTTATTTTCAGTAAGAAGTCTTCCAAAAAAAGATAATAAACTAAATAGTTCTGATTATTTGTATGGCTTTAGATTGTCTAATAATTTTTTAGGTGGAACACCAAAGAAAGGATCAGGGTTAGGGAATGACACTGGGTTTTGCTTTCTATATTCTTTAAATTCTTCTGATGTAAATACTCTAACACCATTCTTAATCATATTTTCGATTACTTTTATACCCAATTCATTATCTTCTATAATTGTTAAGAAATAATCATTCAAATTAATGATTGTATATCTAGTATCTATTTGTACTAAGCAATACTCATCTTTTTTTGTTATCCACAAATATTCAAAATCGTTTATCATTTTATTTATTGATTTGGGGGTTTCGGTGTTAGGTATGGAGTCTCTAAATTAAATCTCACTGGAGAGCTTTTAACAGGTAAAATTATTGATGATTTTTGAGGTGATCCTGTATTAATAAAAGAGTTTAAAGCATCATGATCAAATACACTTGGCACTCTTATTCCAGCTGGATGAGTATGATTAATCTAAATAATATTATTTCCTACAGGTATTTCAGCATTATTTACGTTCCCTGATTATAAAAAATATTGACACCACCTCCATTTTTCCTTTTTCCAAGTTCGTAGATTTGAGCAAATTCTACATTACGCTGCTCAGTTAATTCTAGCATAGCTTCGTTTGATAATCACTTATTTCCTAAAGCGGCACCTCGTCTATTAGGTAAAACCCTTGTCTTAGACCATCCAAAACGCTATTACGATTATCCCATCCTTCTCCAATCTTTTGCCATTTATTGAATTGTGCTCCCGCACTAGACTTTGACACAAAACTTTCTTATCGGTATTCCAATTTTATAACTCCCGGATACAGACCCTGCAAATCACTGACTGCCTTATCCTATCGCCGCTAATATAAACAGTGGGCTTTATATCTCGACTGCATATAAGCCTTTCCTGTTTCTTGAGCCAACGGAGATATGGGAGCATTAAACCAGTTTTTTACAGATTCCCACCAACATTTAGGACAATCTCCATTGGGGTCACTTAATAGTATCGGATTATTTGCACTATATTGATATGTACTTAAACCTTCTTGGTCACCTTCATCCGGCAAAGGATCAACACTATGAAACCGCACTAATACATTCTCATAACCACGAGCTTTCAGATCAAACCAGTTTAAATCTAATTCCTCCAGTTTCTCTCTATCTATAAACTGCCATTTATGCTCAGGATTTTCTTCCGTCTCAATACCCACCAAATTCCAAACCCAAGGGTCGTAGGTAATTGATAAGTTATTAAACCCGGCTGCCGATGCAAAACGCTGAGGTAGGCTCTGGGCTCACCTGCCACGTTGCGTTTTGCACAGCCACAGGCTACTCTTTTCTCACATTTCAAAGAACATTTTTAACTAAAAAACTACTGCCTATTTTAGGCTTTGAGGCAAATAAGCTCATATTTATTTTGAATTATTATAAGTTCATTAATAATTTTAATCTTTAAACCAGTCTGTTAGTTTTTCTAGCACATAAAATGGCTCATTGTTAATTATGCTCATAATATTGATTTTGAATACTTTTTTAGGACCTTTAAATTGGATAGAAAATGTATTTAGGTCACTCCAGTATGCACTTTCTATTTCAAAATTTTTCTTTTGGTAGTTAAAAACAATCCTTTCACCAATAAGCTTCTTTTTAGAATCATACAACTCCAAGTATACTCTATAGTCATTTATGTCAAATTTGCTAATAAGTTTTAAGAAAAACTTGCTATCCTTACTTTTAAAGAATTTTCTCTTAAAAACAGTAACATTGTTAAAATTTTCTTTTTTCATTTCATTATACGTTTCAATTATTTTATTTGTATCCCATCCTTTTTTATTCGACAACTTGATTAAATTATCAACAATTGAATTTACCACAATAGTCTTTTTTAATAAATTATCCTTAGTTATATAAAAAAGATTAAAATTGAAAAATATACACAAATCAATGATATTGAAAACATTTTCCACTACTCTAAATTCATCAATTTCTGTAAAGAAAATATTTATTTTTACAACTTTTTCTGTTTCCAGTCCACCAAGTCTTTTGATGAAAAAATCTTCAATGCATCTTGCTGTTGCGCCAAGATCATTTAAGTTATTATTCTCAGGAATAATGTATATTTCAATATCTCTCAGTTTCATAATAGTTAAGGCCTGATGTGCCGTGGTGGTTTATTCGCAGATGGGTTAGAATTTTTATACGCTTCAACTTTACCTGTTTCCCAACCAAGTGCACGTTCACGAGCTGGTTGACCATTTGTTCTTGGCTTAAACATTTTTATAATTCTACCTACAATATCTTTATTACCCCCATACTTAGTGTTAATTTTTTAAGCAATTCTAGGTGACTTACCATTTTTATTTAAAGGCTGACCGCTTATACCATACTCTTGTAATTCTTTAGTTTTCTTATTGCGTATTTCATATCCATGGTGGATATTATTGCTAGTTTTACGATTACCATGAGAATATACCTTATCATTTTTTAAGTTTTCGAGGGCATTACTTCCTGTGTAAGCACCATGCGTAATTAATGACACTGATCCTGTAGCCGTTGCAGCTACTACAGGAGTTGCGGTTCCTAAACTCCCCACTTCACCAATAGCAGAGCCCGCTAATCCAATCACCCCCAAGCAGTTTCACCGACTCCTACCACTGCCGATAATATATGTCCAGTAGCTCTTCCGTTATTGTAAGCTGTTGGGCTTCCTGGATTTACATTAATAGGTGAACTGCCAGCTATATTTTCGGTAAAAGCTTGACCTACACCAGTCATAAAATCTACAACTCCTTCACAACAAGGATTTAATCCATCATAATCACTTCTTAAGATTGGATTATTCCAGCCATATTGGTAAGTTGAATAACTTTCCTAGTTGGTTAAATCAGAATCCAAACTATGAAACCTTCCCGACACACTTTCATAACCACGGGCTTTGAGGTCATACCAATTAAGCCCTAAATCCGTAATCTTTTCACGGTTAAGGCATTACCAATTATGCTCACCCTGCATCTCAATACCCACCAAATCCCAACCCCAAGGGGCTACAGGTTACTCTTCACTCCCATTTCAAATAACATTTTTAGCTCAAAACCTACGGCCTAGTTTAGGCTTTGATTCAGGTTTATGGGCTCTCACCAAGTCACTGGCACTCGGTTTATTTTTAGTACGTAGACTACGCACAACGTTTGTAAGTTATGAACTATAAGCATTCAGAATTAAAAAGTCATAAAAATCATTTTCTTTCGATTTTACAACACCTCCCCAAGAATCTATGTAATAGATTTCATCTATTACGATATTATTTTCAATTTTAAAGCAATATAACCCTCCCGCTTGATCATCAGAAAATGGCAAATAGTTTTTGGGTAAATAGTCATTAGATTCTTTTATTTTATCTAAAATAAACCATTCTCCCAACTTATCCATTGAGAATATAATAACGAAGCCAAAGTACCCGCCTCCATATACCATGCAAAAATCTTTGTAACTAATAGGTAACTTACAATTCATTTGTTTTTCTACTTCTTCTATTTCGTTACTGGTTACTGTTGAATCAGGAACAAGAACTTCAAATACACTCAACCCTTGTGAGCGCTCTCTGTGAAATTTCATAAATTCATTAATTGACATACCTATGTTCATTTTTTATTGTCATAAATGTAATTGGGGAATAAATTGTCGGCACCTTGTTCTCGTGCCCTATACCACCAATATAATTGTCTGTCTTCTTTTCTCATTTGTTGAGTGACATCTTATTTATTTTTGTTAGGATGTAATGCAGTGTTACCTCTATGTAGAGAGGGATCCACTTCGTGTATTGCTGATCCAGGCATATTCTGTGCATGGTGTAAGTCAGGTTTTCCAAGACTTTTAGGAGAAGCTCCAAATAGAGCATTTTTAATATCATCTTTTGTCCATGGGCCTTCACTTCTTACGGGAGTATCGTTCACCCCAAATCCTTCTCCAGTAGTTGTATTGGGGTTTGAATGCGTAATTTGTGTTGAATTATAACTGGCACTTGTATTGTCTGTATCAGTTGTTTTTGCAGTTACTGGAGTTAAATTCTTTCCTCTAGTATTATTATGTCCTTCCTGTGGAATTCGACTTTTATTGCACCCCGGAACAGACCTTGCCATTCATTGCCATAGTCTATAATTGCTAATATCAACCCTCCTTGAGTAATGGGCGTGATATATCGGACAGTCATTGATTGCATATACGCCCTTTCTGTTCTAAAACAGAAAGAGATTTATTGAACCAGTTTTTTATTGCCTCCCAACATTTTACGCAATCTCCATTGGGGTCATTTCTGAGAATAGGGTTGTTGAGACCATATTGATAGGTACTTAGGCTTTCCTGATCACCCTCATCCGGTTTGGGATACACACTATAAAACCTTCCCAACACACTTTCATAGCCACAGGCCTTGAGGTCGTACCAATCAAGTCAAGTCCTAAATTCTCAATCCTTTCACGGTTAAGGATTTACCAATTATGCTCACCCTGCACCTCAATACTCACCAAATTCCAAACCCAAGGGGCTATAGGCTACTCTTTTCTCACATTTCAAAGAACATTGTTAACTCAAAACCCATTGATACAGGTTATAGGTACTCTCTATCTCTACTATTTATTTTTCGTACTCAGTCTTCCAAAGGAATACCACGTATAACAGTGTGAGTTTTCAAATTAAATCTAACGAGAATTTAACCATTACAAGGGTTCAAAATTTGATTATTTTAAAATTTACATCTTTTTCGTCTACAAAAATTTTTGTTAAAAATATTTCCAATTCTTTCCATTGTACATAGGTCAACAAAAATTCAATGTTAACTAAATCAATATAGAATTTATTTATGCCATTTTTGTTAAATTTTATAACCAAATTCTCTAAGGATAACTCAATCGTATCAATACAGCTATAACTCCCTCCAAGTGAGTTTATTTCTAAATAATATTTAGACCAACTATTAACTAATTCTTGATCATCAAACTCTTCACTATATTGAATTATCAAGTAGTCTTGATCGTTCTGAAATCCCACAATAAGGATATCATTTTCATCTTTTGTACAGTTTACTGTTGTTACAATGAAGTCCATATTTTAAAATTTACAAGCAGTTTTTTTTAAACGTTTCTAATTTTTTGATTTCGCTTTCCAAATCTTTGTTTCATTATTTTCTCACCATTGGTGAATTCTGGCTCTATAGATTATTTAGTAAAAATTTCTATAACCTCATCTTTTCTTATGAGTATTTGAATTGCGTCATAAGCTATATTACCAATAAAATACAAGTTATCGTCATAACCTCCATACATACTTCCTAATTCATCCATGAATAATGTTAAATGGTTATTATATGCTTGTCCAATTGGGCATAATTGAGAGGCGGGAATTCTGTTAATATAATCCTCATTTACCCAGCGTGAGTCAATATCTTTTACACTTTTACAAACATTAAAATGTAAATAATCTTTACCGTTTGGCGACGTGTCAAACTTTATAGTTAATCCACTATATTCATGTAAAAAATGCTCGACCAATGAACTTAATTCGTATTTTTCTTCCTCCAAGCATTTTTTATCATTAGAAATGTCCACATTTCTTCCCTTAAACCAACCTGATTCAAGTAAAATTTTTTCTATTTCGTGCATATTCTAATCCATTTTAGTAGCTCCAGTTAAAGTTTTTTCACAATTTTTGCAAGGTAATTCAGACGCCCCCTATCTTTTTCCTAACAGTATAATATTCAATATCTTCTATTATAGGACCGTCTTTTACTAAAGAATTAACAGCTTTTGTTTCTGCACAATTATTACATGACCAAAATTCAAGGCTTGGATTGAGAGCTTACTCTTTTAAAGATGATACTAGATTTGAGCGAGGTTTTCCGCTATTAGAAACAACTATGTGGCTACTAATCTTATCTTTTGCCACCGCAACCATAGTAGAAAGCTTTTTGCCAGAAGCTCTCCACTGATGAGCGATGAGCAGCTATTCTAGCAACTTCTTTAACTTTAGACACTACTGGTTTGATTCTCCCACGGCTCCACCTTCAAGAAGCCCAACCATTGTCATAGTGGATTCAACGATTTGGGTAGCACCTTCTACACATGTCTGAATGGCTTTGGCTTTTCCAGCCACATAGTTAATGTTTCTTGTCTGTTGGAACACTCTTTCGGTGTATTCACTGGAGGAGGTATGCTGTAATTCATTACGAACATAGTCCATTCCTCCTTTGACATATTTATAATACCCTTCAACTAACCAAGAAATTACTTGGGGCAACCTATACAGTTTCCATTAGAGTCACTATGCCTTACAGGATTATTCCACCCCCATACTGACAAGTACTTAAACTCTCCTGCCCTTGGGCATCTGGCAAAGGATCAACACTATGAAACCGCCCTAATACACTCTCATAACCACGAGCTTTCAGATCAAACCAGTTTAAATCTAATTCCTCCAGTTTCTCTCTATCTATAAACTGCCATTTATGCTCAGGATTTTCTTCCGTCTCAATACCCACCAAATTCCAAACCCAGGGGGCCACAGGCTACTAAAAGAACATTTTCAACTCAAAACTTACTGCCTATTTTAGGCTTTGAGGCAGGTTTAACGTTTAAACTTTTATCCATCAAAACACTTCGACGACCTGGCGAAATCTTCCCAAACACGCTCTTAGCCAACAGCACAATTCCTATAAAATGTGAATTGAATCAATTGAAAAATCATACCTATCCTTGTATTTGTTATTATTTCTAACTATACAAGAAAGTGTATAATTACTTCTTTGGTTATTGCACCAAAGATTTACTTCTACAATTATTTCTGATTGTTTTTTTGTCTCATAAAAATCAAACCTATCTAACTCTTCTCGTGGAAGCAAATCCAGATCACTTTCAATTAAACTCAATGATTCTTCTATTTCATTAGGAGAAATTTCTTTCCTAAAATCACAATCATAAATAATCATCCATTGCTTATATTTCAAAAGTTCAACAATATAAGTTATAGTATTTTTAATTTTAAAATTTTCAAATTTATTCATGTTTTATTTTTATCTTTTTTTAACCTTTTTTATTACAGTATTTAAATAAAAACTCTTTATGATTTATAAAAAATCGTCAGCTTATTTTATTATATTATTTGACTATTAAATTGACAATACAGCAGACTTTAATGCTCGACATCCAATACGCCTCTCCGCTCCATATGTATCTCCCTCCCTCCTCCAACACTCTACGTTTTATTTGTTCTTGGGTAGCTTTGTAATGTTCAGTACTTCTTACATTTGCTTTTCCTTCTAAATGTACGAATGAATGATTAGGCTCCAGCTTTCTTACATTATTAATATTTTCGACAGATGTATTTTAAATTATATGATACGGTTATTCTACTTCGCCTTTAAGATACCTATAGGCACTTGCTAACTTTCACCCTTTGCATTTCCTTTTACCTATATTTCAAATAACTTTTACATTTTCATATTCAAAATCACTCTTTTACTTTAATCTATTAGTTTGTAAGTGAAATTTAAAAACACTTCTATTACTAAAAAATTCAAATAAGACAACTATTTTTTAAACCATTTCCATAAATGGTTAACACAAACACACTTAATATCTATCCATTTTTTTCCAGCCCACTCTGGAAGTATTAATTCATGTTCAGAATCAACTATTCCTCCCATTTTTTTTAACAAATAAACAACAGATACTTCTATATAATTATTTTTTATTTGGCCAGTATATGATTCAACCCTAATACAATTTTTCATAACCTTATTATTAATTGGTATTGATTGACCATCATATACCCAGCCCAACTCTATTAATTCCTTCTTTTTAATAGGATGTTCTACAATTAAACATAATTCACCGGCTTCATTTTGACCAATTTCTTCATACACTATTTTTAGCCCTGTTATTTCATTTAAACCTTCTTCAATATCCGTCCTTGACGGATATTTATCAAAAAAAAACACATGCCTTCTAAGTCCCATAATTGTATTTCTTATAAAAAATTATTTAAGTCATTTTATATAATTTTCTAAACCTTTAGGAGGAAGAATTGTAAGTCCAGATTTAATGTATCCTGCTTTAATTACATTTTTTTCACAACTTACGCAACTATCTTTAAGTGCATTATATGTATTTGTACCGAGCATACTATTTGCTTTATTCATCGCATTAGCAGCTTGATTAGAAGACACTTGTGTACTTGCAATATTATACTTTTTAGTATTGGTACCCTTCCAAACTGCTTAAAATTCTCCTTCCTAGATTTGCATTTTTCCCAAACCTTTTGCTTGCTTATACCGCTGCTCACCCTGCACCTCAATACCCACCAAATTCCAAACCAAGGGGCGTTGAAAATTGGTAAGCTCTGGGCTCACCTGCCGCATCGCGATCAGCACGGCTATAGGCTACTCTTTACTCATATTTCAAAGAATATTAACTCAAAATCTACGGCCTAGTTTAGGCTTTGATACAAGTTTATAGGCTCTTACCGTGTCACAAATATTCAGTTTATTTTCAGTACATAGTCTTGAAGACAAGACACAACGATTTAGACCCCTCAGAACATTTCGACGAACTGGTTCTCCTTGAGATTGATTTTATCCTTTAAAACACCCCTCTATAGGAATTAAATGTTTTTAATCAGGAAGCGGTTCAAATTCAAAGAAAAAATCATTACAAATGGCATAAAATTTAGACTTACGAATTTCTTCTAAATCTGTAGTACTGTCAGTCCAAGGGGTAAAATCAAAGACATATTTCCCTTCTTTTCGAAAAAAATTACAGTCGCCTACACATTTATAGTTTGCAGGGGGTTCAACAAATTTTAACTCCTCAATATTTATTAAAAATAAAATTACTTTATCATATCTATCGTTAGTTAAGTTTCTAGTTATTATGTAAATTTCCATAACAGGCTCTCGATAATGAAGATTATAAATTATTTTTTCAATGATAGCATCATCAAATTTAGCATATTGGCGAATAAGTAATTCCAGCTTTTCCATTGTTATTGACCTATGGGTATTTTAGGGTTGGTACCGGGTTTTAATATAGACCACTCTGTTGGAACATTTTGGGGTAAAATATGTGAAAATATTCCGACTTTATGGTGTCCTTGTTCAATCATATTTGGGCTGAGAAACATCTCCGTGTCCAGATGTTGCTGTTACTCCATGATTTCTAAAATCTACCTGTCTTACTATTTTATCCTGTCCATCAGTGATTGTATTTTGAAGACCAATACTATGATCAGAAGAAACTACCTGTGTATAACAGGAATTTGGAAGCAAATTCCCGTTAGTAATTTTCTCTGAAATAGGTACACTATTAGTAGGGAAATGATACACTGTTCCTTCTGGTGTTACAGCAAAAGAAGTACCACCGCTACTCTTTGCTCACATTTCAAAGAACATTTTTAGCTCAAAACCTACTGCCTAGTTTAGGCTTTGATACAAGTTTATAGGCTCTTACCGTGTCACAGACTTTAGTACCTAGTCTTGAGATTACGCACAACGTTTGCTTGCAAGCCCATATTTTGTTACTCATTTAGTAATTTTAACGACAAGCCAATGCTTAGGAAATTTATCATACTGTACTATTTTTCAGGCATTTATTTTGTTCAAAGTTGTAAATTATTATTTTATTTTGGAACGATTACATTAGTTCTGTGAGACACCGACCAAGGTTTATGGTAAACTGACATGAAAAGTTCTACACATTATTTTTGTATTCCTTTATAATACTATTTAATTCTTTTATTGTTTCACTGGGGTCATAAAATAAGTTTCTAATGTCTTTTGCTCTTATATCTCTGACTATCAAATGGTATTTTTCACCATTGCTAAATTCAATAAATAGAGTTTCAATATAGGGAAATAAATTTGAGATACCTCTATAGTCTTCATATGAATAGTAATGACAGAAAAAGAATCCCTCCACTTTAAAACCCTCTTTAGTTAAATAGACAATATTTGTAAAAATCAACTTAAATAAGAAGATTGCTATAAACAATACTACTATAAATTGTATAATCGGTTTATTTGAAGAGCCTGTAAATGTAACAAAAACCGTTAGACCTAATAAAAACCCCATAATAAGGGCAGTAAATCTTACTAGCCAAATTGACATAAAAGTACCCTTATTTTTTAATGCTAAAATTTTCATAAATTATTTTTGTTTTTTTAAATAAACTCTAGTGCCGACCTCACAACCATAAGTAACACCACCTACGACAGCCTTATCTATACTTTGAGAAAAGCCGATGGATAAAATATTATAATCGAAAAAAGCATCAGATTCATACTTATTGATGCGTGAATTGGTCTGTAAAAAAACCAACTTCTTTTTTGTTGAAGAATACCTGAATCAATTTTCGATCAGTTTCTAAAACCTTTAGTTGGGCTAAAACTGCTTGCGCTTGCGTTAAATCCCAAAAACTGATTCTTCAGGCTCCGCTTCAACGGGTTCTACACCAAATCCACCAGACGGTTGGCCGCTACTATTTAACTCGGGACTATAGCCTGATAAGATTGCCAGGTGAATACGCCCCGGCTTAACTCGTAGCAATTCCTCGATAGCCTCTTCAGGATGAATCGTTGCGCCATCCGCACAGGTTTGGTTTGGCATTGTCAACCAATGTGGCTATTACGACCAAAGCCAACTCATTAACGACTTCAAACATTATCTCCACATTAGTCCAACAAAGTATCTTAAGTTTCAACAAGATATTTGTATGGCAAAGGCTGAATAAGCCCAATTTCGTTTTCTTACAATTTTAGCAGACTTTGCTCTTCTACTTTTTTTCTATTAAATTAAACAAATAGGACAATGAAACATTTAATAATTTATGCACATCCCAATGATGGAAGTTTAAATCATCACTTTCTACAGACGGTGAAGGAAATTCTACAAAGTAAAAATCAGGATATCGAAATCAGAGATTTGTATCAACTCAATTTCAGCCCCATTCTTTCACTGCAAGATATGCAAGGACAACGAATTGGAAAAGTGGCAGATGATGTCAAACAAGAGCAAGATTACATTTCGTGGGCAGACCATATCACCTTTTTGGTGGACCGGAATGCCGGCAATTATGAAAGGATATATTGACCGAGTTTTTAGCTACGGATTTGCTTACCGTTATGACCAAGGCATTCAGAAAGGTTTGCTTACCGACAAACAAACCACAATCATCAATACACAAGGCAAATCAAAATTGGAATGGACAAGGCACTTTCTTTAACATCCGACAAAGGAATTTTTGCCTACTGTGGGCTTCAAATTAACCAGCATTTCTTTTTTGACAAAGCCGACAAAACACATACAGCAACAATAGAAGAGTGGTCAACTCAAATAAAAAAACATTTTTCAAAATGATTTATGCTGTCAAAACTTAGGTCATAACTGAAAAACTGGCGCAAATCAGGGCTTGGATTAACGTGAAATCAATAGACCAGTTGCTAACGTAGTATTCCCAAAATGAGGGCTGACGGAAGTATATCAACTGATGTTCTTCTATCAGCTTTTGTATTTTGTACTATATTTAAACTGACGTTTTTCATCCCCTGCCTTCAGCAACACCCAAAACCTTTGGCTACAATTATAAACAAGAAGAGCAGATGTTCTGGCAAGAGCACATAGACATCCTCAAGAAAAAGCATCCCGCCATCCAACTTTCGCGATCCTTTTACAGATTGGCACACCTAACGCAGACGGAGTTTAGAACCCCCGCCTGCGTGTCTCACTGCTTCATTTGGACAAGACCAAGTAGGATTTCAGTTAAGCAAAGAAAGAGAAGTCTCAATACCTAAAATGTCGAGGTTAATATATTTTTTAAATTATAATCAAGAGAACTTGGGATGTCCACTTTTTGATGACTATTTACATTCATTAGTCAGGTATTCGACTAAGACCTATGATATCATCATGTAGTTTCTAATGCTTCATCTCCCGAGGATTAGCGGTCGGCAAATCGTTATCACGGCAGATGAAGTAAATGATTCGTTATATCAACTTTCAGGTATTATTTTGCTTTCTGAGAATTATTGTGACTCCTGATTACCTCTAAGTATTCTTTTCTAAAGGATGCGTACCAGTGAGCATAATACTGCTTTATGCCTTCATTAAATCTTTCCAGTATGATCCTCTGATTTTCAGTCAATAATTGAATAACGATTTCCGCAAAGTCTGATGCAGCATCATTATTTCGTATATGAGATGCTTGTGCAAGTCCATTCGGCAGTAGTTGGAGATTTGAATTTATTAAATCAGACCCATGTACAGTAGAGGAAAACGGGCGATATATAAATTCATAAAAATCCTTTTTTTTAAGATTTTCAGCTAATTCAATACAGGATTTTGGCCCGCCGAATAAAGAATACCATTCTGGATTTTTATTCTTCTTGCCATTACTATCCTTTTCTGTAGAAGTTCTCAAATATTCCCTTTGATAAACTTGATAATCCTTACTGTTTACCAGCATAGACAATCTATTAACATTGTTTTGTGCATCAGGATGGCTAAAATCATTCGCACTAATGTCCGTATATGACTTGTTCTTCAACTGATTGAAATAATCTTTTTGTTCCGGACTATTCCCAACCAAGCGTTTAAACTGTTTTATCATTTTATTATGATGGCATACCATATAACAAAATCCTCTGGTTTCCGGGTCTTTCAAAAGATATTCAATCTGAAGTGAAGTTTCCAGAATCGAACGAAGTATCGCTTTGCATGGCTCTATTGATGAAGACCTTAAAAGGATTGATATAGCGTCCCCCATTTCTAAATTATGCCTATATAGCATGATTAACGGCGTTTTTTCAATAGTTGCGCCGCCTCTGTCCGCTTCCCATTTTATGAAATGTGTTCCGATGTTTACTACTTGCTCAATGGCGTCCGCTAAAAAATTAAGTAATGCGGCTTCATCAGTTTGGGTTCTACGAATCAGTACAGTTTCTAAAGGTTCTACTTTCATGATATTTATCAAATATTGATTTATATTCACAAAGGAAAATGGAAGGTGCGCAATCTTTTTGCGCAATAAAAAATATTTTAATATTTATCTTGCCTGATATGACTCTGTATGTCGTCATCTAAAAGTGGACATCCCAAGTTTAATGTGAAGAGATAAACTTACGTTTGGAGAATGATTTGACTATCACTTAATGGATCCAAAAATTCATTGATAAAATTGACGCGCCGGCTGATGTGTTAACTCATTTCAATGTCTCCCTATTACCTTTTCTATCAAATCAATATTAGGTTTGTGAACTCCATATTCTTTTGCCAATGGTCGCCATTTCTTTAAGGCCATTTGCGTTTGAGACAGAATGCCTTTTATCTGTGTCATAGGAATTTTTGCTTCAAGACCCAATTTAGTCAAATGCTCTATCCCTGGATTACGCCCCTCTCCCAAAATCATGGTGCTCTGTTCGCCACCTGGTCCAGAGGAAAATGTCAAATCATAGGCCGGAGCAAGTTTCCAAACTCCTGTCTCATCCATTAAAAAACTGAAATTCTTAGCGTGGTCCTCTCGATTGTGAGCTAATACATTGAAAACGGCCAAACGAAACATTTTCTCGGCTTCTCTAACATCTCGCGTTAGCATCCCCGTCACGGCAATTAAATCTTCATAATCAAGAGAGGGTGTTCGGAAATCTGCATGTAAAAGACCACTTGCCGTATGCACATGAATACGTTTGTTGCCTTCCCTATCAAAGCGTTTTACTGCAAAAAAACCAGCCCCCTTATCTGACGGAAATAAATGCACCGACGGCATATCAAGTCCTGCCTCCTGAGCCATCAGAGCATATACATATTCAATAGCTCCTGCATCTATGCCATCTTGTGTATTAGGAAACTTAACCAACCAATGTTCATAACCTGCAGGTAAACTGCTAACTCCATGAGAAATATGTTCACGAGTCACATCTACGCTAATCATTACTTTTGGCCGCGCTCCGGCAGAAGAACCATTTAAGGCCAATAATTCTTGCAAAATATCTTCGGCCCTGCCCGCTAATACCTGTTGTGCTTGATCCGCTAATATATCGAGATTGATAGCCCCCTCTCTGTCACTGATACTATAGTCTGGCTCATAAACAAGCGCTCCCATGCCATATTTCCCTACATGAGCCAAACGATCCAATGGTGTGATTTCATTAGGTGTCTTGCCTTGGGAACGCATTAGACGGTCAAATAATAAACGCCCCCATCCATCTGGCAAACTATCATTAAAAACACCTGGAAGTCCTTCAAACAGCCGATACGAAAATGAAAAAACACCCGATTTCAGAGGAAGAATTCGAGGAGATATTTCAAGACCGCCCTTTATAAAGGAGGGAAGGTATTCGAAGTATATCTCACGATCACGCATGGCTAACCTTCCTACTGGAATAGCTCCAGTGCCAAAATCAAGGCCAACCTTAACTTCTTTTATCGAACCTCCATCCTTCATTTGCGACGTCCTCGTTTACGAATGGGGTGCTCATCATCTTTCAAAACCTCATCAATCGAAGAGAAGGCTGACTTTACGGGTTTAATTGCCTCAACGATTTCTTCCAGCCCACCTACTATCAGAAGTAATTTCAAAAAGGATTCTAACGAAATCATCCCTTTTTGTTCAAATTTACGAATGGTTGGCAAGGGAACTCCTGATCTTTCGGCTAACCCTTCTTGGGTTAACCCTAATCGCAGTCGCCGCTCGCGAGTATTCTCAGCAAGTTTTTTTTGTGCTTTTGAAACAGTTATAAGTAATATCATTATATTATTTAATCTATATTATTTTACATTACTAATATAATAGTATTACAAATTTACAAAATCAAGGATAAAATATTCAGTAAAACATTAAACATTCTATAATACCTTTACCCAATTCACTTTCACTCATAACCTCCCACTCCTAGCCACTAAGGCACTGCTCTGTCCATTTCTTATCTTGCCTTTTATCACTGTGTTTGTATAATTTTTGGAGCATTTGAAGCGGCACTTTATCTCCCGCCAAAGTGGCAAACGTATGTCGGGCTACATGGGTAGTTAATTTCCCCTCTATCTTGGCAATCTTGAAATTAACCAGCATTTCTTTTTTGACAAAGCAGATAAAACACATACAGCAACAATAGAATAGTGGTTAACTCAAATAAAAAACCATTTTTCAAAATGATTGTTGTTGTCAAAACTTCGGTTAAACTTAAAAACTGGCACATGTAGAAATCAGGGCTTGAATTGGCATAGACAATTGCTAGCATAGTATGCCAAAATGAAGGCTGACGGAAGTATATCAACTGATGTTCTTCTATCAGCTTTTGTACTATATTTGAACTGACGTTTTTCATCCCCTGCCTTCAGCAATACCCAAAACCGTTGGCTACAATTATAAACAAGAAGGGCAAATGTTCTGGCAAGAGCACATAGACATCCTCAAGAAAAAGTATCCGCAATCCGACTTTCGAGATCCTTTTACAGATTGGCACACTGCGCTCCAAAGCATCCAAGCCAAGTTTATTGCGAAGCACGATTCAGACTATCATTTCACAAACTGGATAGACAACATAAAAAATCAATCCCTTATTAAAACATTTCCTCGCCACCAGATCACAGCTGAGATAAATAAGCTCAATTCGACCACTAACTATTGGCTCGTTATTGTAGGCGACGCTCCAACTTCAAAGATGCTTATCTATGACTGTAAAGTATCTCCAATAAACTCTCTCATTTCACTTGCAAACAGTCACTTCTTCATTATCGACAAAAAATACAAATGACTCACCTATTTTCAAATCGACAAGGAGCAAATTTCGTTGATTAAGAGTGGCAACGGTGAAACTCCCTTTGACAAATGAAAATGACCACAGCTAACACCGATTTTGTATAAGGCGGGCTGAACCGGCGCTATACAAACTTTGAACTTTTTACTCTGAAACCCAAGCGCTAAAACGTTAGTAACAATCCCTCCAAAAAAGATGAATTTAAAAAAGTACCTTGAGCGAATTGAATACGGTGATTATTTGGCGGTTACGAATGAGGTGTTGCTCAAGCTTCATCAGCAACATGTCTATCAAGTCCCGTTTGAGAATCTCGATGTTTATCTAAAAAGACACTTCGATTTAGAGCTTGAGAAGGTGTATCAGAAGGTAGTTACCCACAAGCGTGGGGGATTTTGTTACGAGCTTAATTTGTTGTTCAATTGGCTTTTGAACGAGATTGGCTTCTCAAGCCGTATCATTGCTGCACGTATCTATGACGAACAAGGCACGCTTGGCCCTCCGTTTGACCATATGTCAGTGTACGTAAAAACCAATAAGGCGTTTTTGGCCGACGTGGGTTATGGCGACTTATTTGTTGTCCCACTTGAAATTAAAAGCGGAATCCAATACGATGGGCAGAATTATTTTCGAATTGATAAGATAAACGAAAATGATTATTTGCTATCAATATCGGCTGACGGGCTTGTTTTTCAAAAGCGTTATCTATTCAACTTAGACATCGTTCATAGCAAAGACTTCAATAGCATCTGTTTTGGTAAGCAAACGAATCCGAACTCTCACTTTGTCAAGAATTTGGTTTGCACCAAGCCAACCCAAAGTGGGCGAATCACTATTTTCAACGAAAAACTTATCGAAAAAAATAATCGTCAAAAAACCGAGACACTCATTGAAGGCAACGAAAGTTTGAAAAATTTTTTGCGTGACAAATTTAACATGGTAGTGGATATGGTTTAATAGCTTACTTCTATCAAAAGATATTTCGCCGAAGCGGCATACAGTCATATGCCATTTCTACCGACTGGCTTTTTCCGGAAAGCTCCCATGAAGTTAGCCGAAGAGAAAATCAAACCTTTTTTACTAATTCGTAGTACGATACGATAGGTTCAAAATGTTGTACCAAACAAAAAACGGGCTGCAAAATTTCTTGTACAACCCGTTGACAATCAGCACCACCCCCGGACGGGTGAGCCGCTGACGGCCCGTATCAAAGACGAACGCACGACGGGCTACGACATCAACTTCCACTGCCCCAAATCGGTCTCCATTCTTCATGCCCTCTCAAAAGACGACCGTTTTGAACGCGCCTCGGTTCTGCCAGACCGTCGTTTGTTGGAAACCGCCTACCGCCAAGGCATTGGCCATGCGTCGGTTTCCTTGGCGCAGATTACCGATTGTTTCCAAACGGACCAGCGTTTGATTCACGTCCAAGAAGCCGGACAAACCCTGTGCACCACCCGAGAGGTACTTTCCCAAGAGCAGCGCATGGTGCAACTCGCAAGGAAGGGACAGGGAAAACTCCGCCCCCTCTACTCCGAGCCACCCCCGATAGCACTCAGCGGTCAACAGGCCGACGCCGTCCGTCACCTGCTGACGACCACCAACCGCGTTTCTATCATTCGCGGGGCGGCGGGGTCGGGGAAAACCACCTTGATGCAAGAGGCCGTCAAACACCTAGAAGCGGCGGGTAAAAAAGTAACCGTGGTGGCTCCCACCGCCCAAGCTTCGCGCGGGGTATTGAAAGACGAAGGCTTTGACCAAGCCGACACGGTGGCCAAACTGCTGGTGGACAAAGAAAGGCAACACCAACTCACGGGGCAAGTGCTGTGGGTGGACGAAGCGGGACTACTCGGAACCCAAGACATGAGTGCCCTACTGGAGCTAGCCACCCAAAAGAATGCCCGCTTGATTTTGGGGGGGGGATACTCGCCAACACGCCGCCGTCGTGCGCGGGGATGCCTTGCGGATTCTCAACACGGTAGGCGGTATCCAATCGGCGGAGGTCAGTAAAATTTACCGGCAGCGGAATGAAAACTACCGTGCGGCGGTGGAGGATTTGGCGCGGGGAGAAGTCAAGCATGCGTTTGCAAGATTGGATGCCATGGGGGTTATTCATCAGGTGGATGCCTTAAACTCTCACGAGCAACTGGTCCAGGATTATACCACTGCCCTCAAAGCGCGTAAATCGGCTTTGGTGGTGTCGCCCACTCACCAGCAGGGGGAAGAGCTTACCCAAGCCATTCGGCAAAAACTGCGCGCCGCCAAACAGTTAGGTAAAAAAGAAATCACCCTTCCCCGTTTGGCAAACCTGAATTTGACCGAGGCCCAAAAAAGCGATTGGCGTAACCTGAGAGAGGGCATGTGGGTACAATTCAACCAAAATGGACCGGGTTTCAAACGCGGCAGCGTCTGGACGGTCGAAAGTAGCAGCGAGAAAGGCGTTCGACTCAAAGGTGAAAACCAAGCGACAACCTTACTGCCCCTTAATCGCAGCAAAGATTTTGAACTCTACCAACAAAGCCAGCTTCCACTTTCCAAGGGAGATTGGGTGCGGCTGACGCGCAACGGCTTTGACCAACAAAACAAGCGGCTCAACAACGGCGAATTGCTCAAGGTAAGTTCGGTGAGCAAAAAAGGGGAATTGGTCCTACAAAACCGGTTGAGTAAAACCAAGTTCCGTTTGGGGCAAGACTACGGGCATTTGGCCCACGCCTATTGCATCACCTCGCATGCTTCGCAGGGTAAAACCGTCGATGAGGTCTTTATTTTCCAACCAGCGGCCACCTTTCCCGCCACGGATGCCAAGCAGTTTTACGTGTCGGTTTCCAGAGGACGCGACGGGGTGCATATTTACACCGATCACAAAGAGGAACTGATGCAATATGCTCAGCGGCTGGGGGATCGAACTTCGGCCATGGAGTTGGTGAGTAAAAAGAACCAAGAGCGGGTCCAACAGCGAATGCGGGAGCAGATGCACAAATCCCCCGCCGCCAAAACAAAGACTCCTCAAAGAAATCCGTCTAAAGTTTCACCGGTAAAATTACCTGACCATGAACCGAGAATTTAAACTACGTTTTGACCAAATGCGGGAGGGGAATCCTTCCAAAGCGGAGGAAGACGCCGACGAGAATTTATTACCTAACTCCGCTCCCGCGCGTAGTTTATGTTTGGTTTGGCCAAACGGGCGGCGTTTCTTTCTGAGTTACGCCTACCTAATGGCGGGCGAATTACACCTCAGCCGCGAGAAGAATGAAATCCTGCTGTATTTTTCGTCGCACACGGTGACGCTGCGCGGTTATGGACTGGAAAGTTTGTTTACCGAACTCATGCAGCACTTGCCCAGATTGATTTACCAAAGCGAGGAAAGGTATGTGACACCTGAGCAAAATCAGGGGGCTTTTGCAACTCAGATAGAAGTGAAGAAAAGTGACGAGTGAAGAAAAACGAAATAACAAGACCCCAATATGACCCATAGTTCATTATAGATGTTGAAAATCATATTTGTTTTTTGAATATGAATACTGAGATGCTTCTTTCAAGAGGGCGAACAGTTTTATAACATCGTCAAACGGTATGACGAAAACGATACCTTTCACTCTCAAAACAAATCAAGAGACTCAACAACATTCGTAGAACTCTCGAACTAAACCCAAGGAGCACCTCAATGTCATAAACAGGTTCTTTGAAAAACTCGGTATTAGTGAAGAATTTATCTATCAATAATAAAGAGAAGGTGGGTAATCAGAATAACAATCGTATGTCTGATTTGAAAAAAGAAGTTGTCAATTACACCAGCAGTTATAGTGAGCTGAAATGAATGTATTCGCTTAAAATATTAAATTTTAATCTGAATTATGGATAGGTTATTAAATCTTTATTGATAATTCAACGAATTGTTATTGTTATGAATTAGACATTATGTTTGGATTAAGCTTTTTCTGGCCCACAATATCTCGTATTTCTTCTCTCTACTTTTACCGATGAAATAAGTCACTCAGTGAATTTATGAATCGACATTACCCCTGTCTCATCGCTTTATCCCTTCTTTTTTTATTACTGTTTTGCCAGAACGTTTTTGCTGCAACGCTGAAAGGTTTGGTAAAAGATGTCAAAACGGGGGAGCCTTTAGTCGGCGCTTCTGTAATGGTCAAAAATACAAAAATGGGTTCGTCAGCAGGACTGGACGGCACCTTTCAAATCAAAGATATTCCTGCCGGGGTGTATCAATTGCAAGTCAGTTACATTACCTATCAAACAGCTACCTTAAACGTTAACGTTGATAAAGAAGATGTTGCCGTTGTCATTTCGCTGGAAGAAAATACCGGAAAAACGCTCAACGAAGTGTTAGTGACGGGTGTCGCGGACAGATCTACCGAAAACAGCGCACGTCTTATTGAGCGTAATGCGAATCAGTTAATGAATATCGTCTCCGGCAAAACTATTGAGATTTCTCCGGATTTGACAGTAGCAAACTTAATACAACGCGTATCAGGGGTCTCGATTGAGCGAAACAGCAACGGCGACGGGCAGTATGCCATTCTTAGAGGCATGGACAAACGCTACAATTATACGCTGGTAAACGGAATCAAGATTCCCAGCCCTGACAACAAATACCGCTACGTGCCATTGGATATTTTTCCCTCAGAATTGTTGGGGCGGTTGGAAGTAACAAAGACTTTAACCCCTGATTTGGAGGGGGATGCTGTTGGAGGGGTGGTTAATATGGTCATGAAAGATGCCCCAAATCAATTGGAAATCAGAGCAAATGTAGCGGGTGGCTATAATGAACTTTTTATGGAACGCGGCTTCGGCAGTTTTGATCGAAGTCAGATTCAACACCAATCTCCCTATGAATTGAAAGGTAGTTCGTATAGTGCGACCGTTAACGATTTCCCCAAAGCAACCGCCTCTACGCAAACTAAAACCCCGATACCTAACATCATCGGCGGGTTTTCCGTCGGAAATCGTTTTTTACAAAACAGGCTGGGGGTGATCCTCGCGGCGAGTTATCAAAATACCTATCGGGGCAGTAACAGCCGTTTTTTCTCGTCTACAGTCTATGATACCGAAAAAACATCTCGCATTACCAGCCTGGCAGAACGTAAATTTTCGGATCAACAACAGCGTTTAGGTCTTCATGCAAAAGCCGATTTTCGCTTCAATCAAAGAAACAAGTTACAGTGGTATAATGCATTTTTGAATCTGGCTAACATTCAATTAAGAGACACCAAAACCACCGAATTTTCTTCGGGCGGTTATGATCCGCTCAAAGGAAATGCCGGGTTAAGTTTCTCTACTCGGTCACGGGTGACACGGCAACAAATCCTGAACAGTACCCTGCAAGGCAATCATTTGTTGTCCAATAAATTAAAGGTAAACTGGTCGGTGGTATATTCATTAGCGACAAGCAGAATTCCCGATAATACAACCGTAAGCGTATTGGGTAAACGAGAAAATTTCGTTGAAACCAAAACCTACGCTTCCCAATCTACGCGTCGTTGGGAGCATAACTCCGATCAGGATTATGCAGGGTATTTGAATGCCAGCTATCGGACACTATTGAAAGGTAACTCGCTGGAGATCGACGCAGGTGGACTTTATAGAGACAAACGCAGAGAGAATTTTTATAATAATTACCAACTGCAACCCGCCAATACCTTTACCCAATACGGCAAAGACTTCTTCAGCAATGCCGATATTAACTGGACCTTAAACAATCCACGGGGCTCGGTGGCATCTGCCCTAACGTATAAAGCTACCGAGCAGATTGGGGCGGCCTATGCTATGGCAAAACTGGAAACCAAAAAATGGCAGGTAATTGGCGGATTGCGGACAGAACACACCAACCAAGGATATGAAATGCTGTTCCCGTTGGGTGAATTGCGCCCGTCAGGTACCCAAACCTATACCGATCTGCTGCCAAGTTTGAACCTTAAATACGGATTGACGTCTGTCCAATCTTTACGGGCTTCGTATTTTCGTTCGCTCAATCGCCCAGGCTTCTTTGAAATTGTACCTGGTAAAGTCGTGAATGAAGAATTTCAGGAAAGGGGAAATCCTGATTTAAAAAGAGCACTTGCCGACAATTTCGATATCCGGTATGAAGTTTTTCCTACTCCTTCCGACTTATTCATGGTAGGCGTGTTTTACAAATACATCAAGGATCCGATTGAATATGCCCTGAGTGTTGATGCTACACGCGGACAGGATGTGTTTTATTCGCCCGGAAACTATGGAAATGCAACGAATTATGGCTTGGAACTTGACCTCATTAAGTATTTTCACAAGGTAGGTATCAAGGCCAATTATACGTATACCAACTCCTCGATCACCACCCAAAAAATTATCAGAGAACGAGATGCCAATGGCAATCTCTTCAATAAAAATGTGCTGCAAACCCGCCCGCTTTACGGGCAGGCTGCCCACGTAGCCAATGTGACCTTGCTTTACAAAGACACCAAAAGCGGTTGGGACGCACAGGTCGCAGCCTCCTATACGGGCGAGCGTATCAACACCGTTTCACAATTTCTTGACAACGACCTTTGGCAAGAGGCCTTCATTCAAATGGATGCTTCCGTCGAAAAAAGCCTCCGAGGAAAGTGGGTGATCTTTGCCAAAGCCAACAACCTATTGGATACCCCTTTGCGGGTCATCATAAAAAATACCAATCCGGTTAACAACGACCTTGAGGCAGATACAAATACCGGAAACAGTACTCTCATTCGGCAGGATTTTTATAAAAGGTCGTTTGTAGCCGGACTTCGTTTCAAATTGTAAAATCAAATTTCACTTATACACATTCATTTAAAAATGAAAAAAATACTATTGTTCGCGATGGCTGCTGCCTTTCTGGCAGGATGCCAAAAAAGTACAGACGACGTAACGCCTGTCGTAAAGCCCGATGAATTGAGCGTTTCGGGAGAAGTTTCTGGAACCTGGAAGAAAAGCTCAATCATCACCGTGAAAGGGGATATTATCATTCCTGCCGGAAAATCCTTGGCTATTGAAGAAGGTGTAAGTATCATTATGGATACCACAACCAAACCGGAGATCATTGTCAACGGGAACTTATTTGCGGTAGGTACAGCGGCCAATCCAATCAAATTTACGGTTCCGGAAGCGGCAAGAACGGCAAAGTATAAATTCGGTCAACTTTGGGGTGGGATTTTAGCTTCTAAAACCTGTGCGGAATTGCTACTTAATAACGTAATCATGGAATACGGCGGGGCCGTCACGACAGAAGCTTCCACGTCGGTTAAATTGGGCCTTTACAAAGCGGCGAGCGGCGAATTTGATCCCGCATTGTGGTTTTCAAATACAAACGGTAAATTGGTAATTGTTAATTCTACCATTCGCAATTGGCGTGATGATGCTACCTATATCGAAGGCGGTAGCGTACTTTTTGCCAACAACACTTTTTATACCACCGGCATGAGTGGCGGAGACGGAATCAACATCAAATCCGGTGTAATTGCCGACGTAGCTTACAATCTTATTTATAGTACCAATACAAATGGTTTAAAATTGTCAAGTACTGGCGGACGCACGCCGCAAGCCTACGTGGTGGCTTATAACAATACGCTCGTCAATACCGGTTGGAGAAGACCTACAGTGAAAGGAGGTTCTATTTGGGTAGAACAAAGTGTAAGAGCTGATCTGTACAACAATCTGATGGCGAACTGCCGTTTCGGAATTAAAAGAGATGCCAAACTTCCAGAAGATGCTCGTTCGGTCGTAAGCAATAATTTTTACTACGGTTATTCTCAGGATGCGGTGGATCAATTCCAGCCTTCTAAAGAAATTTTGGCAGGTATAAATGATATTATCGGAATAAAAGCGGATCAAAATGACCCTAAATTTGTGAATTATCCTAACAGCACAGATAAACTTAATGCCGATTATAATACCTCATGGGATTTTCACTTAGCGGCAGGTTCGCCGGCGTTGGGAAAAGGCATTACTTCCTTTACGAGAAATTTTAAAGATGGAATCGTAATCAATGGCGTCGCCTACAAATCACCTGATCCGGCTACGTACATAGGTGCTTTCGGAACAAAATAGACTTTCTTAAACCCCAATTAGCTACAAAGACCACTTGAGATACAGTGGTTTTTTGTTAACCGCCCAACTATTTATTATTGTATATGAACTTCAAATTTGTACCTCTAATTGCGCTTGGTATTGTGGCCTGCAAAAGTCTGCCCAAACAATCAAGAAACACGACTACGGAGATAGTAGCGCCCGTAGTTGTGACAGATAGCGTAAAAAAAGATTCTGACGACCCGGCCGTTTGGATCAACCCCTCTGACCCTGCCAAAAGCCTTATCATCGGTACGGACAAAGATCAGGACGGAGCGTTGTATGTGTTTGATTTGAAAGGAAAAGTGCAAGAAGACAAAGTGGTAAGAGGACTGCAAAGACCCAACAACGTGGATATAGAGTATGGTCTGAAGTTAAAAGGCGTTTCGACCGACATTGCCGTAACGACCGAACGGTTTACTCATCAACTTCGTATTTATTCTTTGCCGGATATGCGTCCTGTGGACAATGGCGGCATTCCTGTTTTTGAAAACGAGACAGGCGAAGGGTTTCGAGATTTGATGGGTATTGCTTTGTATAAAAACAGTGAAGGAACAATTTATGCCATAGTAGGACGAAAAACAGGCCCTACTAGCGGCGACTATCTTTGGCAATACTTACTCTCAGATGATGGCACCGGCAACGTAAAAGCAACATTGGTCAGAAAATTTGGGCAGTATAGTGGTAAAAAAGAGATCGAATCCATTGCAGTAGACGACGAATTGGGGTACGTTTATTATTCTGACGAGGGAGTGGGTGTCCGAAAATACTATGCTGACCCGAGCAAAGGTAATGAGCAGTTAGCCCTTTTTGCTACTACCGGCTTTACGGAAGATCACGAAGGAATTTCGATTTACCAACTCTCGAAAACCAAAGGTTATATTTTAGTCTCAGACCAAGGTGCTGACCAATTCCACATTTTTATGCGAGAAGGAACAAAGCAAAATCCCCATGAGCATACTTTATTAAAAGTAGTAAAAGTGAAAGCTCACCAAAGTGATGGTTCGGAAACGGTGGCAATCCCTTTTAACAACGTTTTTCGTAAAGGGCTGTTTATCGCCATGAGCGACGACCGTACGTTTCATCTCTATCGTTGGGAAGACATTGCGGGAAAAGAATTAAAAAGTATCAAAGGAAAGTAGAGAAGCGAGAGCCAACCAAAGTTACCATATTTCGTTGTTTGCTATGTCTGGTTCTGTATTCTTAATAATTAGACAACAAACATTCCGTTTATTTAGAAAGAGTAGAGCCGAATGTTTTTTTAAAAACATTAAATTGCTGATATACAAACTACTACCATTGTTTACATATCCTTAATAGAGAAAGTTTTTTTACGAAAGGGACAACCAATAGCTTTGTACATACTATCATTTATTTCCCCTTTCACATGCAAACTTCTACCTTTTTGCAAGCCTTTGGCGGTGCCTTGTTTCTGAGTGTTGTTATTACCTCCTGTGATGACCACAAATTATTTCCCAATACGTATCCATTGTATGCGGAAGCGTCTAATCCGCAAGTATTGTCGACCGCGCCCAACGGCACAGTGCTTTACAATGGAGGATTTGGTTCGGCGCTTGTAAGAGATCTCAAAGATCCCAGCGTTTTCTATTTAATGACCGACCGTGGTCCCAATGCAGCAGGTGTGGCTGCCAACTCTATTATTTTTGGAAAAACTGATTTTACACCTCAAATCGGCAAATTCCGTTTGGTAGGAAATCAATTGGTATTAGAACAGACTATTTTATTCAAAAACGCAGCTGGTCAATTGCTGAATGGTTTACCCAATCCAAGCGGTCAAGGCAGTACTGGCGAAACAGCTATCGATTTAAACGGTAATCCGATTGCGCCTAGCTCTGACGGAATCGACTCAGAAGGTTTGGTGTTGGCAGCTGACGGCACGTTCTGGGTAAGTGATGAATACGGCCCTCATATTGTCCATTTTGATGCTTCTGGCAAAACCATCGAGCGAATCAATCCCTTCGGTACCGGAACCGGTGGCCGTACATTACCTAAAGTATTGGCACGACGTCGTCCCAATCGGGGTATGGAAGGGCTAACCATTACACCCAATGGAAAAACACTGGTAGGCTTGATGCAATCGCCCATGTATAATCCGTCTTCTAGCGCAGTTAGTGGCTCAGTGGTTCTTCGGGTGGTTACGTTTGAAATTGCTACTGGTGCTACCAAACAGTACGTTTATCTGATGGAAAATGCCTCCCTGACGGGATGTAGCGAAATAGCCGCCATTACGAATACAACATTCTTGGCCTTGGAAAGAGACGGTGATTATGGCGGTAATACGGCCAAGCCTGCTACCTTTAAACGCATTTATAAATTTGACTTGGCAGGAGCCACCGACATTTCCGATCCCGCCAATGGAGATGGAGGAAAATTGTACAGTGGGTCAACAGTCGAGCAATTGAAAAATATGACTGGCTTAACCAATGCAGGAATTGTACCAGTAAAGAAGACATTGGTGTTTGACTTACTGACCGACATATCGCCCATTTATCCTCATGATAAACCAGAGGGACTTGTGTTGATTGGCAGTAATACGTTGGCCATTTCTAACGATGACGATTTTGGGGTGCTAGACAACGGGCAAAATAGCTTTACAACGAAACTCTTACCCGCTACCGGCAAAGTAGATGCTAATCGGATTTATTTTGTAACCTTGCCTACTGCTTTAAGATAGTTTTTTCGGTTCTCGTACACGATTTTTGGGAACTCACCTTCTGACGAGGGTGAGTTCTATGATTTGTATACGGATAAAGCAGGAAATACCCTCATTTTTGTTTATAACTCAGACTTATTTAGGTAATGATTTGTTCACAGAATCTTAATCTACACCCGGCTTGGTTTATCGTAAATTCGTAGGATAAATCTATCTTACATGAAGTTACTTTATTTGTATTCCGACTCGGAATTTACACCCTGGCGAGAAAATATTAATGCGGTCACGGTAGCCTCTCTCATTGAAGCTACACCGAGTCATATACAGCCCTATATTGCTCATTTTGTTGGCTTTACCGAAGAATTTACCCATTTTCTTCGTCGATTTGATTTAGTTTTCAATATTTGCTACGGATTTGATAATGCCGACCAAGTAGAAGTAGCTGGCTGGCTAGATTGGCATGAAATCAAGCATACGGCCAGCTCGTATGCCACCCAGCGAGTGGCAATGGATAAATCATCATTACCAGAGCTTTGTCAGAAAGTACAGCTGAACACCCCCCGCTTAGTGGCCTTTGATGATTTAGCTTCATTTTCAGAAACGACTACCTTTATTGCCAAGTACCGCTACGGTAGTCTGCACCGCGATATGTTATTCTTCACGCAGGACAACGTTCCTTATGAACAACTGATGCTCAATGACAATTACATTATTCAGCCCTATCTGCCCGGACGGGAATTTACGGTGGCTATTATCCCGGACGAGGACGGAAGAGAGTTCATTTGTTTGCCACCCGTTGAAATCATTCCGGATGATGGTCGAAAGATTTATGTAGCTGGACAGGGATATGGTACAACCCTCAAACAATTTCAACCAGAGTTAACACCGTCTCTTTACCAAAAAATCACGGAAGGAATTTTGGCTTTACACCAACTCATCGGTATCAAAGGAATGTCCCGTACCGATATCAGAGTCATGGAGGATGAGGTATATGTATTGGACATCAATACTATGCCTAATTTAGATCCTAAGCGAAGTTATTTGCCAGCCATTGTGGCGCATCAGGGTATATCCATAAAGGAATTGATTGAGCGGCTTATTAAATCAGCGACCTATTGGTACGACAAAAAAAGAATCATAGAAACTGCTTAAACTTCATGGCGCAATGAGATTTCGCTCCCTGAATTATTTTTACAAAAAATGGATAACCGGAGTTTCGTTCGGTTTGCTATTGGGAATGATAGCTTGTAGCAGTGATACTGAATTTCTCAGACTGAAAGGCTCCGATACTGAAGTAAACCTTTCGGTGTTGTTGGCGGAAGCATTTTATAAACAAAATCAATCCCTTCAGTTGTCTGTTTCAGGAGGAGGTTCCGGGTTGGGAATTGCGGCCCTCATGAATGGGCTAACGGACATCGCCAACTCATCTCGCCCGATGAATTTGGAAGAAGAACGCCTCTTTAAAGAAAAAAAGAAAGAAATTATCCCTTATGTATTTGCGCACGATGCTATTGCCATTGTGGTTCACGCGTCGTTACCGTTAGATTCTATTTCAGTAGAAGCATTGAGAAATATATTTAGCGGCAAAATACGGCAATGGACGTTTAAACAACTTCCAATGACGATTTATGGGCGGCAAAGTAATTCGGGAACCCACAGTTATTTAAAGCAAAAATTAGGCATTGATTTCTCTCTGTATGCGAAGGAAATGAATGGCAACGCACAAATCATCGAAGCCGTAAAAGCCGATAAAGGAGGCATTGGCTATGCGGGGGCCGGATACGTCATCAAAAATGGCAAACAGCAGGGAACGGGATTTAAAATCCTGAAAGTGTACGAAAAGAATGCCTTAGCCTACTCGCCGCTTGATTTTGATGCGGTCGTTCATAAAAAATATTACTTTCAACGACCTTTGTATCAATACATTTTAAAAAGCTCATATGCAAAGGCACTGCCACTTTTGACGTTTGAGAAGAGTATAGAAGGACAAAAAATTATCATCAATAATGGCTATTTCCCGGCCGACATTCCCGTCCATGAATAAGACAAAAGCACGCGTCCGAATTAATAAACTATTTCGATTTCTTTTCCAATTTTCGGGATTGTTGTGCATCTCTATTTTGCTGGGAATTTTTGGGATGTTATGTTACAATACTATTGCTTTTTTTACCAAAATCAGTCCCATAGATTTTATCACAGCGACCCAATGGGCACCTTCCTCCGGGGGAGATACCTCTACGTATGGCTTATTACCCTTGTTGGTAAGTACGTTGTTAGTCACTTCGGGGTCAATGGTGCTGGCGATTCCTTTGGGTATCGGAACAGCCTTGTTCATGTCGGAATACGCAGGTGCTGGAATGAAACAATGGTTGAAACCGACCATAGAAATGCTGGCGGCGATACCGTCGGTAGTGATTGGTTTTGTAGGTATCACTATAGTCAGCCCTTTGATTTCAACCCTATTCGGCTTGCCCAATGGACTGAATGCATTGAACGGATCCGTTTTGTTGGCTATTATGGCATTACCTACCATTATCACCATTTCGGAAGATGCCATTCATGCTGTTCCACAATCACTGAAGGAAGCTTCTTTAGGCTTAGGAGCTACCTATTGGCAGACCCTTCGTGGAGTGGTACTGCCGACAGCAGCGCCAGGAATCATTGCGGCGGTGATGCTGGGAATGGGAAGAGCAATCGGCGAAACGATGACCGTCCTGATGGCAACTGGCAACACATTGGCTTTCCCGAAAAGTTTTTTTGATTCCATTCGTACTATTACGGCAACCATTGCCATCGAAATGGGGGAAGTTCCCTATCAAACCACGCATTATTATGCCCTTTTTGCGATTGCGTTTGTCTTATTTATAATCACTATGCTAGTGAATATATTGGCTGAACATATTGCTAATCGTATTCGACAATTCCAATAAAGATGAAACCAACTGCTTCTCATCAGGAAAGCCCCGCGCCTTACTTATGGCTTTTGGCAGGTACGCTGCTAGTATGCCTATTTTTATTCAATATTTTATTTTTTATCTTCTTCAGAGGGTTTCCTGCCTTATCGTTTGATTTTTTGATTCAGTATCCTACGGAAGGAATGACCCAAGGAGGTATCTTACCGGCGATTGTCGGAACAGTGCTTTTAACCTTGATGACGGCTGTGGTTGCTTTACCTTTCGGGATAGGATGTGCCATCTATTTAAATGAATATGCCCAAGACACCTGGCTTACACGCAGCATTCGAGCCGCGATTCGTAATTTAGCGGGGGTTCCTTCTATTATTTTCGGGTTATTCGGCTTGGCTCTGTTTGTCCAGGGATTGCAATTGGGAACTTCACTTTTGTCTGCCGGACTGACACTGGGATTACTTTCCTTGCCTTATCTGATTACTACAACGGAAGAAGCCCTCAAAACCGTACCAAACGCCATGCGTGAAGGTGCTTTGGCCTTAGGGGCTACTCAGTTTGAAACGATACGTGACATTGTGCTGCCTCAGGCCATTCCCGGTATTGCTACGGGTACTATCTTAAGTTTATCCAGAGCGGCCGGAGAAACAGCCCCCATCTTATTTACTGGGGCGGCCTTTTTTATTACCGATGTACCAAGAAATCCGAAGGAAGAATTCATGGCGCTTCCTTATCATCTTTACATGCTTTCTACTCAGCACCAATCCATTGAATTGGTGCGCCCTTTCGCTTACGGGACGGCGGCGGTACTGATTACTTTGGTGTTTTTGTTGAATTTAACCGCCATCATTATTCGAAAACGTTATCGTACTCATTATCAATAAACGCATTGAGCTAACCAAAATCAATGATTCAAATCAAGCACCTAAACCTTTATTTCGGCACGAAACAGGTGTTGAAAACGATTGACTTGGAGATTGCTGCCCACAAAGTAACAGCACTAATTGGCCCCTCTGGTTGTGGAAAATCGACCCTACTTCGAACCTTAAATCGAATGCATGACTTAACGCCTGATGTACGGATAGAAGGAGAAATAGAGGTCGATCATATCGATGTGTTGTCACCGCAAACCAATGTACACCAGCTCCGAAAAAAAGTGGGCATGGTTTTCCAAAAACCGAACCCTTTCCCTAAAAGTATTTACGAAAATGTAGCGTATGGATTGAAAATCAACGGCTTTGCCAAAGGGAAAATCGACGAAATTGTGGAAGATTCGCTTCGTAAAAGTTATTTGTTTGAGGAAGTTAAAGATAAATTACATGAACCAGCGACTCGCCTTTCGGGCGGACAGCAACAACGTTTGTGTATCGCCCGAACCATTGCAGTACATCCGCAAATTATCCTGATGGACGAACCGTGCTCGGCCTTAGATCCCATAAGCACGGGGAAGATAGAAGAACTAATCGGAGAATTGAGGAAAGATTACACTATCGTCATTGTCACCCATAATATGCAACAGGCCATTCGAGTGTCCGATTATACAGTATTTATGTATCTTGGAGAAGTGATTGAGTTTTCATCAACGGAGGCCATTTTCCAATCTCCTACAAAGGAGCTAACCAAAAACTACGTAAAAGGGCACTTTGGCTAATAAATTCGTATCTTTTATTAGCGCCGGTGTCTTCTCTGTTATTCTGCCACGGCTAGAACCTTCGTTGAGGAGACTTTGGCTTTTTGTTTGCTTGGTTTCACTCCCCGTTCATTCTTCGTGGCGCTTTTTTTCTTCTTTTCGAAAAAGCTTAGTTAATTTTCGACTTTTCATATTAATAGAAGTTTTAATAAATACATGCCTGACACTATTTTGTTATTTATGAAAAAGAATTTTTTAAATTAAATAATGACAGTATTAAAGACTCTGACCATTTCAGATTTCTAGCCATATCAAGGATTAAAACTTAAAAAAATCTGTATTTCCGCTGCTTAAATTTAAAAGTAAATCAAAAAAAACAACATAAATCATCAATTTATTAGAAATACACGCTTGAATAATGACTACAAAATAGCACTTCTAATAGCTAACAATCAACAACTTACCGTTTGATAACTTTATTGTAATCTCAAAAAAGATTATCGTATTTTTAGGTTAAAACTCTTACTACCATGAAAATAGCTTCCTTCAATGTAGAAAACCTTTTTGACCGTCCTAAAGTTTTTAATGAAACTCAGGCTATAAGTGACAAAGTCAACGACCAAGTCACCAAATTGAATAATCTTTTGGAGTTAGACCGGTATTCAGATACGGATAAAGTGGAAATAAAAAAACTAATCATTGTCTTGGGGCTTGAAAAAACCGATGAAAGTGAATTTGTCATTTTAAGGCAGAATCGGGGGAAATTATTATCCCGTCCTAAAAACAAACCCATAGAAGTAGTTGCTAATGGACGTGAAGAATGGATTGGATGGTTAGAATTAAAAACAGCCCCAATCAATCAAATCGCCATCCGAAATACCGCTCAGGTGCTACGTGATATAAATGCTGATGTAATGGTGGTCATTGAAGCGGAAAATCGAATTGCGTTGAAACAATATAGTGAAATTATTCTCAAAAGTGTTCAGGGACATCCTTACGAGGAAATCATGATAATTGACGGAAATGACCCTCGGGGTATTGATGTGGGAATCATGACCAAAAACGGTTTTACCATCGGCCGAATACAAAGCCATGTTCATGATAAAGATACGGCAGGTCGGCTTATTTTTAGTCGAGATTGTCCCGAATACCTTATCAAAACACCCTCAGGAGAGTCCATTTGGGTACTTCCAAACCACTTTAAAAGTAAGTTTGGGGGCGATGATGCCTCTTCGCGTCGGAAACGATTGACCCAAGCTAATCGGGTCAAAGAAATTTACCAAAGGCTTATTGCAGAAGGAGAAACCAACGTCATTGTTTTAGGAGATTTGAATGATACTCCCAATAGTCAAGCACTCAGACCATTACTAGAGGAAACTGATCTACAAGATGTTTCTAACCACCCTAACTTTGATACTGGGGAGTTTGATGGAAAAGGCACGTTCGGTTTAGGCAATGACACTAACAAAATTGATTACATTTTACTTTCTCCCGCCCTTTTTGTCCGAATTACCGCCTGTGGATTATTCCGTAAAGGGGCGTGGCCAGGTAAATCTCCTAAACGTTGGACAGTGTACCCCGAATTACAGAAAGAAATTCATGCCGCCAGTGACCACCATTTAATTTGGGTGGAACTTCGATAGGCATTTAAAACACGACAAACGTAAGAAAAAACAGACAGGGTTTACATGGGGCTGCCAGCTCTTGAGCCAAATAGTCTTTTTTGCCTACCTGTCGGGGGCCTAGCACGCCAACGGCGGGAAATTCCTCCAGTAGCTGCGTAATTTCTAAGGTGGCGTTGCGTCTAATCATCCTTGCAATTATAACACATTGTGTTCGATTTACAAGGATGTATTTTTAGATTTTCGTTAATAATTACTGAATTAGCTTAAAAAAAACAGGGCCGAGGCCATTCTCGGCCCTGTTGCAGTTTACACTTCTTTTGGTTTATTCTTGCGAATAACCAAAGAAATTGGTTGACCCAAGACGGTCAAAGACAGGTTCAAACCTTCTTGGTCGGCGTGTTCCCAGGCGACGCCCGTTTTGAGCCAATCGGGTTTTTCTTGGCCTTCTTTGTCTTTCAAAAAATAGACCGTGTGGGAAGGGTATTTAGGGTGAGAAGTGGTATCACTAGTCATCGTAGAGTCTCCTTTGGTTGGTGGTAAATGACGGAAGTCTTTCAAGCGTTTCGGCCATAGGGTAGCTCCCCGTAGTCGAAGATGATTTTTTCAAAAATCAGGGATTAGCGCCCAACAAGACGATGCGCTAGGCTTCCTGCGTCATCCCGCCTCTCAACAAAGTAGCGACTCAGATGATTAAAGCCTACTTCGAACCCCTCACTTTTTGAAAAAGGAATGATTGGTATATTTTAGTAAATGAGGAAATGACATATACCAGAAGACATTCTGCAAAACAGTGGGACTGTAGTTCTGAGTGTGGATAGACAAAGGATTAGGACTGGAAGCCTAGCATGAAGCCGTTAGTAGGTTTGCCATTGAGGTAGCTACCGAATTTACCAAAATAGAAAGCTGCACGCCCGCAACTCTTAGAAGCATTGGCACAATGCAAAAAGCAACGTGTCATACTCATCATTGCAAAACTCGACAGATTAGGTAAAAATGTGGCCTTTATCTCCAATCCTATGGAAGGTAGGGTAGATTTTAAAGCAGTGGACAATCCTAACTTAGGAAGCATTTATTGCCTGCTTAGTTTCAATAAACTTCAAAGATATAAGCGGCGAACCGCTGGAAGGCTATTTTATCTGAATTGTTAATTACATTTGGTGAGAGGGCTCAGATTGGCAAACTAGAAAATTAATTATTGACACAGTTCAGTGAAAACTCTCTAAATAAATAGTTTACTCATACTTTACAATATAACTTTTCTAAGTTCATATGGATACCAGTGTTATGGGTATTCAATAACCAGACTATTGAATAGGGAAAATAAGCTAAACAGACTTCAGTTTTCTGATTTCTCCAGTTTTCTTATCAATCAAAAGAATAATACTACAAGGAGAGCTTCCTCCTGATATTATTTTCTGAAAGCTTCTTTTTTTCAAACTCCCGTCGGCATTATAGGTTTCCACCCATCTTCCTTTTCTCTTTTGTTCGACAAATACCCTATCTCCTACATCGTTTAACAAAGCTTCAAGTTGTTCGGAAGGAACTTCATTTTTTGGGGTTCTAATATTTTCATCATGTTCATAAATTAAAACAATCTTTCCCCAAAGGTGGGCGTATTGCCGAGGTGGGTTATCTTTAAAACTATCGGTTAAATTTGTCCATAAATTTATCCTTTTTTCAGTTTTTCCACTATCAGGATATATATCCATATGTATAACGCCCATATCTTTATAAATATCATTAGCTTTATTACAGGTAATGATGAGCTCGCCGATAGCATCAATGATTTGTTGATCCTTTATTTGTATTTTCTCGCATTTTTGAGCCATACCAGACGAGAAAATACATAACAATAAAAGAGTGATTATTAGTCTCATGGTCTTATTAGTTAAAGACGTAAGTTAATACAAAAAGATCAATTAAGAAAACTAGATATTCCCGCACAGTCATTTTGCCAATTCCTTTTTCTACTGATTACGGAAGTGCCGTTATACTTTATCAAACCGTTGGCATGTACGATATAATGAGCCAATTCCGGCACATGTGATGCTGTGTCATAATCTTTGTTAGGTCCTGAACTTGGCTCGTCATAATCAGTGTTTGGTTCTTGCGGATGAGTGTGAAAAATCCCCTTAATAACATATTCATGCTGAACATGAGAGTTGGTGTTTGGACCTTGATAATAATAAACAAGGATTCCCCACCCTCCATCTTTTGGATATGTAGATACAATGGGTCTATTATTAATATCATAACTGATACTTCCCAGTGTATAAGTAAAATCATGTTGGTTATTTGCGTCATTTGGCATGATAATTATTTTATTATCTGTTGTAATGAAACCTAACATTTCTTTATTCTCAGCAGCTTGAGCTGCAAGTGCTTGATTAAATCCATCACAAGGAGTGGTGTGCTCTGAAAATCTTTTGAAATAGGTTATAACTCCCTCTGAGCCTATTGCACTACCACCACTGTTATCACTATAACCACTACTTTCAGCTGGTGGTTCTTGATCTTGGTCGAATCCATAATTCCAGATACATGATAGACCAGTAGAACATACAGTCCAATAATGTGTAGAACCATAACTGGAGGTAGAACCGGAATAACACGATAGGGTCGTATAACAATAATGACTTGTACGTCCATTTTTAGGCTTCTTTACCAGCTGTTTGACTCCATTAATAATTTCTCCAATATCCATAAGTCCTGCTACAGCTTTCCCATTCTCATAGGCTATACCACCTAGAATATTATCACCCCATTCTCTTATCAACATTGCGCCAGTAAAGTTTTTGAAAGAATAATTACCAAGTTGCTCATGGGAGATATTAGTGTCATACAAAAACTCCACAATTCTCATGGTTATCTCTTTATTTTTATTTTTATATACCCAAAGTTGTTGAAGACCAAGTATTTTACCTCTTCGTGCTTGCGTTATAGGAACTATGATAACAGCACTTTTCTTATTTTTATCCATTTTGGATTCATATGCATATTTCCAAAACACTTGCCTTTCAATGTCGTTTCCGATTAGTCGGGAACTTTTCATCATGTCATCAAACCATAACCTTGCTTCATCAATTGTAATATTCTCATTTTTTGGAACACTTATTACGGATTCCAAATCCTTATTACAGGAAATGACACCTAAAAGGAATAGTAAAGTGATTATTTTTTGATAATAGTATTTTTTCATAGAAATAGATGATTTAAAATAATTTATCTAATAAAAAAGAACATGTAGAATCCTAAATTATAATCTATTATTCTTTTGAGGAAGAATAACTTTTTGCAAAAATAGTTTTATATTTTGGGCAATAAAATACTGAAATCCCAGTACTTTTGTATGTTTTTGACTTTTAAGAAAATTTTTTAACCTTAAAGGAAAATAGTTTGTTCTAACAATTAATATTTTACACAAAAAATCAATACACTCCACACTACTTGTATTTCATTCTCACACAATCCTTGTTTCGATAAGCATTATTAGTGCACAAAGCAACTGTACCAATTTAAACCCCAGCTTATTTCGGTGCGGTTTTTAGGTACTCTACCCAACATACAAATTAATTTCTTTAATAGCTTGACATCCCATGATGCCAAGCTATTAAAGGGCTTTTATTCCTCACGGCCCTTGCAACCCATGCAGATACTCCACGGCTTTCTGAGCATGAGATGCCGCCGTGAAAATGAAACGCTTGTCGTCTTTGAGCACCTGCAGCCACGATTGAAGGTAAGCCGCGTGTTGTAGCTCCGGCATCGGTTCAAAACCAAGGTCTGCACCTAAAAAGCAGGTTGATTAATTGTAACGGATGTTTCGGTTGGATGCCCCCAACGGCTGTTAATACCCGTTTAATATAGTTTATCATCTGCCTATCCATTATGCAACTAAAGCTTGCGCTTTGGATGCTGTTGCTGGCTTATTTGAAAATCTGTCGCCTTATAGAGGTAATCTTTAAATATTTATTTGTCCAGTTTTTTTACTAATAAACTGGACAAATCTAGTATGTTTGTGATAATATATTCTTATGAAAACATCTGATTACATAGTATCTACAATAGACAGATTGCCCAAGGTCTATGTTTTTACCTACGCTGATTTTATGACTGAGGTAAGTCAAAAGGAAGCGGTGATAAAAGCCCTTAACCGTATGGTGCAGGCAGGAAAAATCGCTAAACTCTCAAAAGGCAAATATTATAAACCCGAAAATACTGTTTTTGGTCCGCTGCTTCCCAACCAAAATCAGATAGTCAAAGACCTACTCAAAGAGGATGGAAAGGTTACGGGATACCTGACGGGTTACAGCATTTATAACCAATTGGGTTTAACCACCCAAATCAGTAATACCATCCAAATCGGCAAAAGAGATGTTCGTCCCGCCTTTCAAAGGGAACGTTATACGATTTCGTTTATGAAGCAAAAGAATACCATTACCAAAGAAAATATTCCTCTACTGCAAATTTTGGATGCCATTCGCACGATCAAAAAAATTCCTGATGCCAGTTTGCAATCCTCGGCAAATCGCCTACTCGCTATCTTGAAAGGTCTGTCAGACAATTACTTAAACACCCTAGTTCGTCTGGCGTTGAAATACCCCCCTGCGACCAGGGCCTTATTGGGAGCACTTTTGGATGAATTAAAGAAGGAATCACTGACCCTTTCTCTGTACAAAACATTGAATCCCATTACTAAATATAAATTACCTGGCTTGAATAAGTCCCTAAGTACCACCGAAAAATGGAATATCGTATGAGATTGCACGAAAATAAAACCCTTTTCAGGCAGGCGGTGCAATTCACGGCTGACCAAATGCAAATAGCAGCGATTTATGTCGAAAAAGACTATTGGGTGACCTATGCGTTATACGTTATTTTTCAACACTCCATTGGCGAAGATACCATTTTTAAAGGTGGTACCGCCTTGTCCAAATGCTTTAGCATGATAGACCGTTTTTCTTATCCAAAGTAAATCGTTATCCAAAGATCTTTTTATCAGACACCTTAACCGGCTGATTTACAATACGACTTATGATAATCTTCTTTTGATAATTATGTTATCAGTTAACCAAGTGTAACTCAACACTTGATTAATGATAACATACATGATGATTAAACAGGACATCCATTCTCTTGTCGAAGCATGTGTTGCTTGGCTAAGGGGTGAGGGTTATTCTGAAACGCGGATTCAGGATTACCTTAGGTTATGGAAGAGCGGAATTAAGAAGTTTATGGAAGAACATTCCTTAGCTTTTTACAGTACCGAGGTTGGAGCACGCTTTATTAATTCACCACTTCCCTTTGATAGTGCGACCTATAAACGGGCTGTTCGGCGTAGTGTAGCTGTGCTTTCTGATTTCCTGCTCAATGGCAAGGTCAGCAGGAGAATAGTTCACCGTGTTAACTACGAACTGCCTGGGGAAATAGGCGATGCTGCGAAGGCTTTTATTGCGTCCCGGGAGGAATTGCGCCTGAGTATGCTTACACTCAGTGAACATCGACGGGTGCTGAGTTATTTTATACAGCATCTGTCGATGAAATCAATACATCAAGTATCCGGGATCAATGAACAGCACGTACTTTCCTTTCTGGCTTCTTCCCAGAACTGCAAGGATAAATTCCTGAACACAACACGCCTGTTCTTCCGCTACCTTTACGCATGCAAACTGGTAGACAGGAATATCGAATATGTTATCGGGAGAAACAACTTTCTCCAACGGGAAAAACTACCTTCCGTATATGACGCCGATGAAATCAGGCAGATAGAAGGCGCGGTGGACCGATCGGACCCGGTAGGCAAGCGTGATTACGCCATGCTCTTGCTGGCTACCAGGTTGGGGCTCCGCTCTTCTGATATCGCCGGGCTGCAGTTTACCAATCTGGATTGGGATAATAACCTTATACGACTCACCCAATATAAAACCAAACGGGAAGTAGAACTTCCTTTACTCGCCAATATCGGTGATGCCATTATCAATTATCTGCAATACGCACGACCGGTATCACCTTTGCAGAATGTATTCCTTTCCGCCTGTGCCCCATATCGTATGACCAACCGTCTGATTATCAATGGAGCTATCAGCAGGATTATTAAAGCCTCGAAAGTGGTCGTTGGCAACAGGAAGTTTGGTCCTCATTCTATGAGGCACACGCTGGCAAGCCGGTTGCTGGGCAACGGAATCTCTTTGCCTATTATATCAGAAACCCTGGGTCATACGGACACACAGACTACAATGAAATACCTCCGTATTGATATCAACAATCTCCGACGTTGTGCCCTTGAGGTTCCCATGGTCGGCCAGGGCTTTTACAAACAGAAAGGAGGGGTGTTCTATGAGTAAGCGGATTGTCTTCAGGAGTGTTTTCGCTCCCTATTTCAACAGTTTCCTTGATATGAAGGAACAGATGGGCTTTGGCCTGACTAAATTCCGGGATGTGTTTACTGAGTTCGATCGCTTCTTTTTGGGTACCGGCGCCAATGACCTCCATATTACGTACAATCAGATTACGGCATGGAGTCAATCCCGCATCAATGATAAAGCCCGGACCCTTTACGACAAGCACTCTATTATGCGACAGTTCTGTCTTTACCTCTGTCATCTGGGACACGAGTGTCATATACATCGGCTGCCAAAACAGAACTGGCCCCCGTTCATCCCCTATATTTTTTCGCACCCGCAAATGGAACGTATTTTTAAGGCAAGCGATGAATTAACGCTGCCGAACAGGTCCCTGTCCAGTGTGCTTATCGCTATCCCGGCATTGATCCGGCTGCTTTATTCCACGGGAATGCGCATCAGCGAGGCTCTATCCATAAAAAATGAGGATGTAGATTTTGTGCGCGAACGCATACTGCTTAAGCAGACAAAAAACCGGATAGAGCGACTGGTTCCCATATGTCCGTCTTTGCTTGCGGTACTCAGCCAATATAAGGATTACCGTGATAGGATGCCGATCAATGGAGTATCCGCTCAAACGGCATTATTTTTCGTATCCACGGTTGGTAAGCCGATAGGTGTAAGCTCGGTTCGCCGTTGGTTCGCGGATATATTGGTGCAATGCGAAATTCCCCGCCGCGCAGATGGCCAAGGCCCCCGTATCCATGACATCCGCCACACCACAGCAGTTCATTCCCTGATGAAAATGGTACGGGAAGGATTGGATATGTACTGTGCTATGCCTATCCTGTCGATCTTCCTGGGACACAAATCTCTGAAAGGTACAGAAACATACGTACGACTGACCTGTGAGATGCATCCTGATATCGTCGGAATGGAACACCTGATCACCTCATTTGTATTCCCAAGCACTCCTTACATTGAAATAGACCATGCAAACAACTGACTTTGCAAAGTACCTGACCAAGTTCTTTTCTGAATACCTTACCGGAGAACGTGGTGCCAGCACCAACACGATCCGATCATACAGCAATACATTTACCCATTTGCTGACCTTCATGGATGAAAAAGAACACATCAAAGCGGATACATTGTTGCTCGACCATCTCAATAGGAATGTGATTCTACGCTTCCTGGACTGGCTACAAACCAGCAAACAATCCGGTAATGCGACCAGAAATCAACGTCTTGCCGCTCTGCATTCTTTCTTCAAATACATGCAATATGAGGACGTGAAGCGTATGAGCCAGTGGCAGGAGATCCTTTCAATAAAAGTTAAACGGCAGGAAAGAAGAAGCGTCAACTACCTTACTGTCGATGGGGTCAAGTTCCTGTTGGAGCAGATTCCTACCGATAACAGGACTGCAAGAAGGAATCTGGCACTAATAGCGTTGATGTACGATTGTGGGGCAAGGGTACAGGAAATCATCGACCTTTCCCCGTCTTCTTTGCGTATAGACAAACCTTCCTGTATCACGCTATATGGAAAGGGAAACAAAAAGCGGATCGTCCCCCTACAAGACGAACAGGTGGCATTGTTGAAGGAATATATGAAGGAAAACTCACTTGACAATCCGGCTAACAACCAACGACCGCTGTTTGCCAATAACCGGGGCGGGAGACTGACCAATGCCGGCATAACCTACATACTGAATATGTATGCAGACATGGCCCGTAAGTTGAAGCCGGAGATAATCCCCAAAATATCGCCACATACCCTTAGGCACAGTAAGGCTATGCATCTGCTGCAAGCCGGGGTTAACCTTGTTTATATACGGGATATACTTGGACATGTATCAATACAGACAACAGAAATATACGCGCGGGCGGACTCAAAACAAAAGCGACAAGCCTTGGAAGCCGCTTATATCAATGTCCTGCCAAAGACAGACAACCAAGGGTTATGGGAAAAAGACGCTCAACTCAAAACTTGGTTAAAGAACCTCTCAAAGTAGGTAAATCAAATCGTTATCAAAAGTTGTATTAGAAAGAACGAAGCATAATTGATTGAAAATCAATTCAAAATGTAATGCACTTTGGATAACGATTTACTTTGGATAACAATAGCGGGCCTTCAATTGCACCTGTTGGTATTAAAACCGTTGCAATCGGGACTGATAACTAACAACGCTGATTTCCTTCAATTGCACCTGTTGGTATTAAAACTGGCCACGTCTTTTGCATCCATACTTTTTTTGGGGCCTTCAATTGCACCTGTTGGTATTAAAACCAGGTAATTTGACGCTTTACGCTAGAAGAGAAAAAGAGCCTTCAATTGCACCTGTTGGTATTAAAACCTACACGCTAGCGGCTCGGCTCAAATTCTTATTGGCCCTTCAATTGCACCTGTTGGTATTAAAACTAGCCACGGCGATAAGTACAGCCCAAATTAACATATCCTTCAATTGCATCTGTTGGTATTAAAACAAAGGATGCCAGGAGCCTATACCCTTTTCGCGAAAGCCTTCAATTGCACCTGTTGGTATTAAAACATTGAACTTGTGTTAATATTACTGATGTCTCCAAGGTACCCTTCAATTGCACCTGTTGGTATTAAAACGCATTGATAGTGATACTTACCGCGTCGGCTCTGTCCATCCTTCAATTGCACCTGTTGGTATTAAAACATTGGACATTCAATAAGGAAGATGCGGAAGTAGATGACCTTCAATTGCACCTGTTGGTATTGAAACTTGGGCGAAAAAACGTAAGTATCACGGTTTGCTTTTGCTTCAATCGCACCTTTTGGCATTGAAACCCCGTTTAACACTCCAACCCGCCAACGTTATTTCACGCTTCAATCGCACCTTTTGGTAGGATTGAAACTTCCAAGACCTATTGAAAGTGTAAGGGAATTGGTGACTTCCAGAGGAATCCAACGATACAGAAGGATTGAAACTTTCAGAACAAGTAAAGGCAGAAAACTTTCCAAAACACACAGGTTTGATTAAACGCACAAACCTAAAAAAATCCAACGTACTCCACAACTTTTGGGATTGATCCAATGTTGTACCAAACAAAAAACGGGTTGCACAATTTCTTGTACAACCCGTTGATAATCAGTACTGGAAGCGGGAATCGAACCCGCACGGACTTTTACGGTCCACAGGATTTTAAGTCCTGCGCGTCTACCTATTCCGCCATTCCAGCCCGGCGTGCATTAGGGATAAAAAAAGCACCGTTTTGGCGGTGCTTTGAGCGGAAGACGGGGTTCGAACCCGCGACCTCGACCTTGGCAAGGTCGCGCTCTACCAGCTGAGCTACTTCCGCGTATGTTGTTGCCAATTGTTATTTGGTGGTGCAAAAGTAGGCGGTTTAAGTATATCACGCAAGTTTTTTCTCAAAAAAAATGTCTTTTTTTTGAGAAAAATTTACAATTTATTGAAAATCAGAACTTCCAAAAAAGTAAAACTCCAAAACAAATATTGAGACATACCGCCGCTATTAGGTTCAAATACATGGTATTTTTAAAATTAGCTTGACGTTCGTCTTCCCAAACATTCCACATCCATCTCCCAAAGAAAAGTAGTAAGGGTCCAAGCAAAATGATTAACAATAGCAAGTGAGCTGTAAATCCAAAATAATATAAAAATCCCCCGCCAGAAAGCCCTAACCAAAAGCAAGCATTCATAAAAGTCCCCTTAATTCCCAGCAGCCTACTCATGGTCATATCTCCTCGTTTTGCATCTTCTTCATGTTGATATATTTGAGTAAGCGGATAGATAGCCAGCAAATTGGAAGTACAAATTAGCGCTGGTACAAGTTGGGGTATTAGCTCAGAAAAAGTCGCTTGTGGCGCTACAGCCCTAAAAACAGCCACGTAGGTAAGTGCTCCTTGAAAGGTAGTAACAACAATCCAACTCAAAATAGGATACTTTTTGAGCCGAATCATAGGATGACTGTAGGCTTTCGAAACTAGTCCATACACCAATAAGTAAACTACAAATTCGATATTGACAAATAAGTAACCTAATATCAAACCCACCAGATCCATTGCCCAAGCAACGTACCATAATTCTTTGGTGACAGGCGGAGGCGTTTCGAGCAATCCAATACTACCTTCGTCTTTGTCATAGTAGCTATTATAGGCATTGCTGGCAGGAAACAACAAAAAGTGTAAAATACAAAACACCCACCACGCCTTTGCTACATTGATTTGGGGAGCCTGACTCAATGCAAAAAGAAAAATTGGAAGTAACAAAAAAGAAAAAGGCAACCGTAGATGGATGACGATATTTTTCATTAGAGGGGTTTAAGTATTCTGCTAAAAATAATCATTCATTGGGACTTTACACTTAGTGGGATTTCGATTTTTAAAACCCAAGGGCTTTTTTAGAAAACGATAAGTAAGAAACACTCCCCAAAATTGATATCTGTCGTTTTTGGCGGGATTGGCCGCATGACTTATACCGTCTAAATAATCCGAAAATGCAAATCTAAAAGTGGCTTCTATTCCTAAAGTCCAATGATATGTAAAATGATACTTCAATCCCAAACCCAAAGGAACTACTCCGCGTAAAAAACGAGACGGGGCTTGTTTGTCTTTAAGTATGCCCTCTACGATAAAAGGTTTTTCTTCTAGCATATTATCCATATCAGGCTTAGACACAGTATGGATCATACCAAAACCTGCTAGTAAATAGGGCGAAAACGAGGGTTTAAAGCGTGATTTTAGTGAAGGATGAGTGAGAGGCCAAAAATGCCATTCGACTTGTGCTGACAGCTCATTCAAGGAAGCTTGGGTCGTAAAATTCCGAAAAACTCTATCTTCATAATGACTATCTCTTCCCGACAACTTCCCTTGTAGAAAAGATAATCTCAGTGCTAACCGTTCCGAAAAATTATACCTGCTCAAGACACCCCAGGCGAGTTGAGGCTCTCTAGTCAACCAGTCTGACTTGTTGAGGTCGCCTAAATACCCTGACATCCCTGCCCAAAGCCCCAGTTCTAATCGCTCTTGTGCTTTTGAGATTGTAGTGCATACAATCAAGCAAAGCGTCATCAATCCACCTCTACCACTTTTCATAAAAGAGTTTTATATCATAACCCTTCTAAAACGCAAAAAACCGAGCGAAAGTTATTCGATTCGGTTATTGAGTAGATATTTTGTATTTAACGGGCTCCAATGGTTCTGGCAAGGTATCTTCTCATTGGCTATCTCTTCTAAAACAAAAATGCGAGCCGAATCACATTAGCTCGCATTTTTGTAAAAGTTATTCGTTTTTTATTGCTTAAAGGCTTCTACTTCAGCGCGGCGGTTTTGTTGTCTGCCTTCTTCGGTAGTATTATCGGCAGCAGGAGTTGTTTCCCCAAATCCACGTAACAATACTCGTGTAGCGCTGATTCCTTTAGATTGCAAGTAATCAAGACATGCCTTCGCTCTTTTCTCAGACAGGCGTTGATTATAAGCATCCGAGCCTACATTGTCGGCATGTCCCGAAATCCGTAATTTGTAACTTGGATTTTTGGTCATCAAATCTGCGATATTGTTTAAGATAGTTTTGTAAGCATCTTGTAGCACGGCACTGTTGGTACCAAACAAGATTGGCTCAATCTTAACATCTAGCAGTTTTTGCGACTCATCAATTTTCACACCTTGTTTTTTGGCCGCTTTGGCTTCCAAAAGGGCTTTCTTCTCGGCGGCTTTGATGATTGCCTTCAACGTCTTGGCATCAGGGCAACCTTCGAATTCAGGCGTACCCGCTACATCTGGACAACGGTCTTTGGCATCTTCTACCCCGTCCGAATCAGAATCTGGACAGCCATTAAATTGTGCCACTCCTGCTACATCTGGACAAGCATCGTCTTTGTCGGCTACACCGTCATTATCTCTATCAGGACAGCCTTTGAGTTCGGCTTTACCCGCTACATCTGGACAAGCGTCGTCTTTGTCGGCCACGCCGTCATTGTCCTTATCAGGGCAGCCTTTGAGTTCGGTTTTACCCGCTACATCTGGACAAGCATCATCTTTGTCGGGTATGCCATCATTATCCTTATCAGGGCAGCCTTTAAATTCAGCTTTACCCGCTACATCAGGGCATTCATCATCTTTGTCGGCAATGCCATCTTTATCACGGTCAGGGCAGCCTCTCAACGACGCTAACCCAGCCTCGTTTGGACAAGCATCATCTTTGTCGGCTACACCATCCCCATCCGCATCTGGACATCCTTTAAGCGAAGCCAGACCAGCCACATCCGGGCAATCATCATCTTTATCAGCCACTCCGTCGTTGTCTTTATCAGGACAACCTTTCATCCTAACTGACCCTGGCACAGTGGGGCAAGCGTCTTTTTCGTCAGGAATCCCATCACGGTCGGTATCTTTTTTATCAAAGCGGTAAGTAAGCGAAATGTTAGATAGCTTATAACGGTCGTCTCGACCAGGATTTGCCCCTTGACTGATACCGTCCAAGTAATCAGAAAAAGCAAGACGAAAGCCAGCTTCTACACCTACCACCCAGTTTCTATTCAAATCATAACGAACCCCTATCCCAAAAGGAATGACAACATTTGTATTGGAATAATTAGCTGCTTGGTCAGCAATCGCCCCTTGCCTAAAATTGGCTGGAGTCGAGGGAGTTCCTGTAAAATCAGGCTTGGGATTGGTAAAACCTAGACCCGCTCCCGTAAACAAATAAGGTGACAATTTACGTTTGAAACGTACTTGAAATGCCGTAGAGTCATATTTAAAACGCCCTTTGCCCAAAAAGTCATATTCCACAATGGCTGACAAATCAGTAAGAGAAGAACGAGTTTTAAACCCACGAACTGCACGATCGGCAAAATTGGCGTCATTTCCAGAAAGTGTACCGAAGGTCAAAGCACCCCTTAAAGCCCAATTTCTATTGAAATGATAACGTCCCAAAAAGCCTCCGCTAAATTTGGGTTCTTGAGAAAAGAAATCTGACTTATTTAAATCCCCTAAGTATCCCGACAATCCAAGTCCGCCACCCACTTCCCAACGTGGTTGTAGCTGTTGGGCATAAGCTGTACTGACTGTCAAGCTTAGCCATACGAAACTCTTCAGTAATGTTTTATTCATAAATATCCGTCGTTTTACGCCTAAAACTAACAGAAGCTAGCTAGAATACCAAAATATAATCTTGCTATCTTAATAGGTTGACCGATTAGAGTCTTTGTCGAATAAAGTCTTAAACTAATTTTTTAAGAAAATAAGAAAAATCACCCTCGCGTTCTTAGCCATTCTATCAACAAACGAACTCCGTAAGCAGTGCCTGATTTCATAGTACCAAACTCAGAATCTCCAAAAGCGGTGCCTGCAATGTCTAAATGTGCCCAACTTGGGTGTTTGTCAACAAAAACCTCCAAAAACTTTGCCGCCACTATCGCTCCCGCAAAAGGTTTACCATGAAAATTTTTGACATCCGCCACATCAGACTTTAGTTCCTCTTTATAATCATCCCAAAGTGGTAATCGCCATAATTTTTCGCCAGTCTGTTGTCCACTTTGATACAAACTAGCCGCTAAGTCTTCGTTATTGGTAAACATCCCTGCGGCATGATACCCCAAGGTAGCCACGCAGCTTCCGGTAAGGGTTGCCAAATCAATAAGTACTTCAAGTTGAAAGTTTTTGAGAATATAACTCAAGCCATCTGCTAAAATAAGGCGTCCTTCAGCATCTGTATCTATGACTTCGATGGTTTTTCCCGAAAAACTCCCTATTACATCTCCAGGCTTCAAAGCCAAACCATCGATTGAGTTTTCGGTAGAAGGAATCACTCCAATCAAGTGCACAGGCAGTTGAAGTTTAGCGGCCAATTCGACCGTCCCAAGCACAGCTGCAGCCCCTCCCATATCAGATTTCATGTAGTGCATGTTGGTCGACTGCTTGAGCGACACGCCTCCAGTATCAAACGTGACACCTTTTCCCACCAACCCTACTTTTTGGGTTGCTTCTGGGTGTTTGTACTCCAATACAATAAATCTCGGGGGATTTTTGCTCCCTTCACCAACCGCTAGCAATGCATGTAAACCCATTTGAGCGCATTCGAGTTCATTGTAAACGTTGACCAAATAGCCATATTTAGTACCCGAATCTAATGCCCAATCGCCCAAGCTCTCTGGAGATTTTTTGTTAGAGGGCGCATTCATCAAGTCCATGATTCTTATCTGTGTCCAGGCCGTAGCTTCTCCCCTAAAAGCGTGTTGCTTGGCTAGTTCAGTATTAGCCTCTTCTACTACGATTTGTAAAGAAGTATTTTTGCCAAAGAAAGTGGGTTGCATCCCCTCTGTTTTATACAAACCTAAATCATAATCTCCCAACACTACTCCATTGACAATGGCACTTATCCATTCGGTTTCGATTCCACCCAGCGTAAGATTCAGGGCTACCGTATCTGGTAAATCTTTTTTTTGTTTATAAAAAAATGAACGAAGTACCTTGATATAATCGCTTTCTTTGGGAGATTTGCCAAGCCCAAGGAAGAAAACTTTCTGGTTTCCTTGATAAAAAAGTTGCGTTTGTTTGGCCTCTGCTTTAAAGTCTTGTACCAAAAAATCGGCAAACGGAAATGATTGTAAGCGCTCAATGAGGGTATCGTCTTGCCGAAACAAATAGATGACCGTCTGAGCCGTATTTGAATTCTGATGAACTACTTCTACTTTCATTTATGACAACAGGTAAGAACTTCTTTTCTTCGATTTAACTTGAAAATGTACTCGATGCCTTAGCTATAACGGTCGTTACGCCAAGGATATGCGGTATTGGAATATCCTCTTTCTTCCCAAAAACCCCGTTTATTTTTAGACAAAAACTCAATTCTTTTAATCCATTTAGAGCCTTTCCAAGCATACAGCTGCGGTGTAATCATCCTTACTGGCCCTCCATGTTCTTTGGGAAGTGGCTCACCATATACAGTATGAGCCAGCAATACATCAGGTTTGAGCGCTTCTTCGAGCGACACATTGGTAGTGTAGGTATCATATCCATAACACATCAAATGTGTAGCGGTTTCTTTGGGCTGCACCAGAGCCGCAATATCCATCAAACGCACCCCTACCCACGACATATCCAGTTTTGACCAAGTGGTTACACAATGGAAATCAGATACATCTTCAGTTTGGGGGAGTGCCATAAAATCATCCCATGTCAAACTCATCGGATGTTCTACTTCGCCATCAATATAAAGTCGCCAACGGTCAAGCGTCACATTGGGTTGATAGCCCAAATCCAGCACTGGCCATTTGGTAGTGACGGTCTGTCCTACTGGGACTTGAGGCATACCATGCCGATTGGTTTCGCCATGCCCTTGAGGACGTGCATCGGCAATTGAAGGCGTTTTCCTGATTTTTTCTTCAAAGCGTTCTTTGAGTTTCATCCGCGCTTCTATAATTCGGTCAAGTTTGTTATTTTCTTCCATGATACACAAAGTTAGCCACAAATCTCTTGGTTATAATGCCTTTGTACGCTTAATAATTGACAGACAAGCCAATACCAAATCCCATATCACTATCATAATGGCCACGAATACCCCAATTTTTATGAACAATGTATCTCAATTCCCCCATGTACTCAAAATCTGTATTGACCATAAACCCAGCTCTAATTCTTCGGGAAATCGGAATATCTTCACGCATTAGCTGCAAACGCACAATACCATCATTGTAAACTTCTGCCTGAAAATTGACCAACATAGGCAACGTATACATAAATCCCAAACTAATAGCGCTTCGATTGTCTTTTTTATTGACCTGTCCAAACAAATTCTTTTCATGACCGTCCATTCCCATTTTGCGATAACGCCAATCAAAACCAATAAACGGCATCAGCCATTGCATTTTACCGATGTATCTTCCTAAATGGGTCTCTGTTTCGTAGCCATGCATATCGTTATAGCCCAATCGCCATTCTACTCCTAAGCTCCATCTTGCATTTTGCAGCATGGCCTCTCCATCATTGCCATTGGTAGCAAAGTCGTTTTGAGCCATAAGATGGACCATATTGCTTTCTTTTTGCAGCATTTTGTAGGCTTTATTTTTATCAGGCAGATATGGATTGCTATAGTCGTCTACAGCAAATACGCGGTTCATTCCTGCCATCATATGATAAAGGATATGACAATGAAAAAACCAATCTCCTTCTTCGTTGGCCAGAAATTCGATAGTATCTGTTTCCATAGGCATGATGTCGATTATATTTTTGAGCGGAGCGTTTTTCCCTTGGCCATTTATCAGTCTAAAATCAAACCCATGCAAGTGGATAGGATGCCGCATCATCGAATTGTTGTAGAGTACAATGCGCAGTACTTCACCTTTCTTTACGGGGATTTTATCGGCTTCTGAAAGTACCTTATTGTCCATACTCCAAACATAGCGATTCATATTTCCAGTAAGGGTAAAAGAAAATTCCCTCACTTGGGCTTTGGCGGGAAGTGTGGTTGTAGATGGCGATTTCAGCATGGCATAGTTTAAGGTGACAATATTGCCCAAAGCATTTGCATTGTAGCGATTTGAGTTATCTTTCATATGGATGCTATGGTCTTCATTTTTTGATGCTACTCCAGTAATTTCGGGATACATGACCACATTCATATCCATTTTATTGAGAGTCATCTTCATTCCCATATCATCCAGATTTCCATTCATTGTCATCATGCTATTCATCATTTTCATTCCCTCAAAATATTTCAGACGTGGAAGCGGAGAGATAAGTTGCTTGATACCATTACCGATAAAAATGCTTGCAGATTGTGTACGGTCTTCGGTCGTTGCCAAAAATTCATAAGAAAGCCCTTCTTTCGGAATAGTGACTATCACATCGTAAGTTTCGGATACAGCAATGATTAATCTATCAACCTCTACAGGTTCTACATCATTGCCATCACTAGCGACTACGGTCATTTTACCTCCTGCATACCGAAGCCAGAAATAAGAAGAAGCGCCGCCGTTGGAGATACGTAGCCTCACCTTATCTCCTGCTTTTAAGGGTTTTGCATCAATACTTGTCAAATCTTGAGAAGTACTGCCATTAATCATCACTTTGTCATAATAGACATCGCTCACATCCATTGCCAACATCCGCTTCCATTCGTTGGTAAGCTTGGTACTGAAATGCCCCTCTTTCAAAGATTCAGTATAAGATTGCACGGCATTTTTTTTGATAGCGGCCCAGTCATTCGCATAGCGTAGCATTCGCTGTATGTTTTCAGGTCTATAGTTTGTCCATTCACTCAGCATCACAGCCATAGTCGGTAAGTCGTCGATACCCTTTCTAAAAGTTTTGTCTGCTTTCCTTTTGTTCATCACAAAACTCCCGTACATCCCAATCTGCTCCTGTAATCCCGAATGTGAATGATACCAATGCGTACCGTTTTGAATAATCGGGAATCTGTACACATGAGTTTCTCCAGGATTAATAGGCATTTGGGTCAGGTGAGGTACACCATCTTCTTTATTTGACAAAAACACCCCATGCCAATGCAAAGAAGTGCTTTCTTTCAAAAGATTATGCACCACTATTTCGGCAGTATCTCCTTCCGTAAATTCAAGAGTTGGCATGGGTATTTGCCCATTTACAGCGATAGCTCTTTTTTCTTTTCCAGCATAGTTGACAACGGTATCTTTTACATACAGGTCATACCTAACTGTGGTCTGGGCATGTAAAGAAGTGACAAGTAACAACCCTGCTACCTGCCACATCATAAATTTTAAGATTTTTATTTTGTTCATCTTTTGTCAGCTTAGCAATGCACTATAGCATCAAGATTTATTTAGTTTCAGTAAACTAGCGTTGATGGCTACTACAATAGTACTTGCACTCATCAGGATGGCCCCCACGGCGGGACTTAGCACAAATTTTGGATAGAAAATTCCTGCTGAAAGAGGTATGGCTATCACATTATAGCCCACCGCCCAAACGATATTTTGTATCATTTTGCGATACGTTCTTTTTCCAAAATCAATCAACTTCACCACATCTTTCGGGTCACTGTTGGCTAAGATAATGTCAGCCGTTTCGGCGGCTACGTCTGTACCCGATCCCACAGCAATACCCACATCGGCCTGAGCCAAAGCAGGAGCGTCGTTTACACCATCACCCGTCATTGCCACAATTTCGCCTTTATCCTGTAGTTCTTTTATTTTTTCTAGTTTGTTGTGTGGCAATACATTAGCCCAATAACCGTCCATATCTAGCTGCTTGGCAATGGCAGCCGCTACCTTTTCATTGTCACCTGTCAGCAAATAAGATTTAATATTCATTTGTTTTAAGGCATCGATAGCCTCTTTGGAGCTTTCTCTCAGGCTATCTGCCAAAGAAATGATTCCCACAGGTTTGTTATCAATCAACACGAAATTGACTGTTTCTGTATTTTGATCAATGTCACTAGGAATCTCTGGTAGTGTTAGATTATTTTGGTTAAAATAATTAGGCCCTACAGCTATCACCTCCTTACCCTTAACGGTGCCTTTTACACCTACTCCTTGGATATATTGGAAGTTTTGAGATACCCAAAGCTCCAAATTGAGTTCCTTTAATCGTTTCAATACACCTTTCGCAATATGGTGTTCGGAGTTTTGTTGTACAGCAGCTGCGTACTGAAGAATTTCATTTGCAGAAAAAGTATTAGTAAGTGGTATTATTCTCTCCACAGCATGCGACCCTTTGGTAAGAGTACCTGTTTTATCAAAAATGATAATAGATAAATTTCGGGTTATTTCAAATGCTGTACGGTTTCGGATTAGTAATCCGCTGGTAGCCGATAAGGTAGTAGAAATCGCTACTACCAATGGAATAGCAACACCCAAAGCGTGTGGACAGGCTGTCACCATTACCGTCACCATCCGTTCTAGTGCAAAAGCCAAATCCCCCTTGCTTACAAACCAGTATCCAAATGTGCTTACCCCCACACCAATGGCTATAAACGTCAGCCATTTAGCTACTTTATCGGCTAAGTTTTGGGTATTAGACTTAGCAGTCTGCGCCATTTGAACCAAATCAATGACTTTGTTGAGATAACTATCTTTACCAACTCCTGTTGTTTTTATCTGTAATGCGCCATCACCGTTTACAGCTCCTGCTATAACTTTAGTATTCACTTCTTTTTTAACAGGGACGCTTTCGCCAGTAAGCATACTCTCATTTACATAAGAGCTACCTTCAGTTACGATGCCATCAGCGGGAATTTTTTCGCCAGGTTTGATGACAACGATTTCATCATTTTTCAATTCATCCAGTTTGATTTCCACCTGCTCACCATGCCTCCAAACAGTCACTTTGTTGGGCAACAGGGCTACGAGTGATTGTAAAGCCTTGGAGGCCGCCATTTGCGAACGCATTTCTAGCCAATGCCCCAGCAGCATAATCACAATCAGAGTAGCTAATTCCCAAAAGAAATCCATACCTTTTAGGCCAAGTGCTACCGCAACTGAGTATACATAAGCAACTGAAATAGCAATGGCTACCAATGTCATCATTCCGATGGCCTTGGCTTTGATTTCACCTACCATTCCTTTTAAAAATGGCATACCTCCATAAATGTAAATGACGGTACCTAATCCCAATAGCACATAATTATCGCCAGGAAATGTAAAACTAAAGCCTAGCCAATGCTGTATCATATGAGAAAGCAGCAGGATAGGAATCGTAATTATGAGACTCACCCAAAATCTTTTCAGAAAATCGTTTGTATGATGCCCCTCGTGCTTGTTATAATCCTTGGTGTGATGTTCATGCGAATGATGATGGTCGTGTTCGTGAGCATGGGTATGTTGTTGAGGGCTGCCCATCGGAACCAACGACATACCACAGAGTGGGCATTTGCCCGGTTCGTCCTTCAGCACTTGAGGGTGCATAGGACATGTATATTTTACCATGATTTGAGTATTTTGAAAAATTAAGAATCACCTATTAATTCAAGGTCTCCACTGTGTTTCCGCAAGTCAACATTTGAGAGCCGTAATACGGGTTTTTAATCGTATTTTCTTTGCTTAGCCAATTGGCACCTTTGCCATTGTTATACATCGGGCAATGTTGGTAATAGATACTGGCGTCTTGTTTTGATACTTTTCCAAGCTCATACATACCCGTTGAAAGCAAAGCAAAAGCTTCTCGTTGTTTTGAAATATTTTTTGATTTTGAGATACCTTCTGCATTGGCGGTTAAATCTTTCTTTATTTTCATCCAAACGGTATGCTCTTCTGTAGAAAGTTTACCCATTTCAACCGCTTTGAGTGCATTGGACAAATCCCTGGCTTTAGCAGCAGCCATGTCAGCATCGGTTTTTACCAAAGCATCTTTTAGTGAAAAATAGTGCTCAAAAATGGCTTTTAGTTCTGATATATTCTGAGTTGGCTCATTTACGGATGGAGCCATATTGTCACTATGATGATGATGCTCACTTTTCATGCTCATCCCTGACACATTGTTTTTGTCATTGGGTTTCAAAGTTCTTTCATATCGACAACAGTCACCTAGTTTTGCATATACATCATCGGGTGCCAAAAACTTTTCATTATCATAGCCTGCCAGGGCAATACGTTTCAGGATATCATTTAGGGTTGTTTTCTTATTATCATACATAATAGCCGCCATTTGAGTATCCTTATTCCAATCTACTTGGGCTGTCTTTTTGACATTTCCTGCTTGTTCAATGGCGTTTTTACACGTCTCGCAGTTCCCCAAAATTTTTATAGTTTCTGTTGTCAGATTTTTGATTTGAGCAAAACTATTTGCTGTTGATAGCAATACAGAGATTACCATCAATACTCTTGATATTGAGTTCATTTGTTGTTTTTTTGATAAATGATATAAAATAACCTCTTTAAAAGCGACTATTCGCTTTCGACAAGACCCATGTATGGCTATTAGGTCTGCTTTTTAGCTTATTTTAGGAGGCGACCAAATCAAATAAAAGCCCGAAGAAATGTGGGCAAGAGCGAAATAATACTTTTGATTTTGGCCTTTGACAAATGCTAGATTTGGTTCTATCTCGACAAAAGACGGCAAACTTACTATGTGATAATTGTAACCCGCACATCTACAAAGTTGCCCTTTGCATCTACCGTTACATCCCCCACAGTTCTTATGTTTTTTACAAGAATGAGTTTTACAACCGTCTTTTTTGTGCGATTTTTCAGAATGAGTATTTGAGTGATCTACATTTTGGGTGGCAGTGGTGTTCATGCCGCAAGCGTAACTTCTACTTGGCACCAACAACGACACCAAGCATATCATGATTACCAAAGCAATATGTATTCTCAAATTTTTCACTGATACAAAGTTAATATTTTTGAGAATAGGAAGTAGCTAGAAAAGTAGATTTATGCTTAAAGTCATTTTATGAGGCTCTTGAATTGGAAAGCATCTATAAAGTTTTCCCTAATTCAAGTGGATTTGTCGTATTTTTGGGGCATGAAATCGCCTTCTACTGCCAAGCTTTGGCTCAATCTACTATTGGTATATATCGTATGGGGTTCTACTTTTTTAGGCGTACGATATGCCATCCAAACCCTTCCCCCTCTCCTAACCAACTCGATTCGCTTTTTGGTCGGGGGCATTTTGTTTTTTTTGTTTACGCTTCTACGTGGGTACTCTATTCCATCCCTAAAACAGTGGCTTTCTGCTGCTTGGGTAGGGTTATTGTTGAGTGGTATTGGCAACTGTGCCGTTGCTTATGCTATCGGCTTTATGCCTACTGGTATGGTAGCGCTACTGGTAGCTACCTTGCCTGGATGGATAGTAGGCTTAGATTATTATTTTTTTTCAAAACAAAAACCCTCATGGCTTACCCTTTTAGGACTGGCGGTAGGCTTGGTAGGAATGTATATTTTACTGAATCCATTGGGGCAAATCACAAACCAAGAAATCCCACTTTTTCCTGCCAGTTTGGTTTTTATTGGTTCCATTACTTGGGCGTGGGGTTCATTACAATCCCCCTATCTTGATATGCCTCCTCAAATGCAAACTACCGCTATTCAGATGCTTGGTGGGGGCATATTTTCGCTGCTGATGAGTGTATGGTTGGAGCCACAGGCTTTTTCTACCTTATCATTGATGACTACCCAAACTTATTTGGCACTTCTTTATTTAATTATTATGGGGTCGTTTGTGGGTTATTCGGCTTATGTGTGGCTACTTCATCATGCACCTCCTACCCTTACAGCTACTTATGCTTATGTTAATCCAGTGGTTGCAATGATTTTAGGGTGGATTTTTGTCAATGAAAAACTAAGTACTCGCTCACTTATCGCATCCTTGGTAGTACTCGCTGGAGTTGTTTTGATTACATTAGGTCGTAAATTTGTTCGTAAAACAAAAACCATAGAAACCTAAAAGACTTATGTCTACGACTAGAGACGTTGCCATATTTTTATTTGACGATGTAGAAGTCCTTGATTTTGCTGGGCCTTACGAGGTATTTAGCGTTGCGGGCTTACGTACACTTCCACAAAAACCATTTAATGTCTTTACAGTGGCCGAAAAGTCGCCTATCATTGCACGCAACGGGCTGACTATTGTTCCTGATTTTTTGCTAGATGAATGTCCTTTAGCACCTATTTTTCTGATTCCGGGTGGGGGTGGCTATCATCCCAATGGTTCTCCTTTTGGCAGCCGCCGCGAAATGCACAATCCCGTAGTGATAGAATGGGTACAAAAACAAGCTAAATTCGCTGAACTGACATTATCAGTATGTACGGGTGCTCTAATCTTAGCTCAAGCAGGAATTTTGGAAGGTCTGCAAGCTACCACTCATTTCAAAGCGCTAGATTCGCTGAAAGCTATTTCACCCAATATTGAAGTGCTAGATCATGTGAGGTATGTTGATAATGGCCATGTTATTTTGTCGGCAGGGGTATCGGCGGGGATTGATATGTCCTACTATGTAGTCAGTAAACTGCTCGGGGAAGCACTAGCCAATGAAGCAGCGCAATACGCCCAATATGACTATTGGCCTCACGCCAAAGCCTAGAAAGAAATACATCAAGACACTTGCAACTTTTACAAAGATTTAATATTTTGCTAGGGTTTTTCTTTACAATTGTAAGTTTTTTTACAAACCTCCCTATTTTTGGGGGAATAACTTTGCAAAACACTCCAATCCCACATTTAACACACAAATTCCATGAAAAAACATCTGTACGCATTTTTATTTGTTTCAGTAGCACTCTTGGGGGGGTGTTCTAAATCCGAACCAGAACCTGAGCCTGCAGAGCAGGTAATTGGCACTTACAACGTTGATAAAATAACTATTGCTTTCAAATATAATGATTCACCTATTGAAGAATCCCAGAGCTACGTCTTACCTTTTAAAGGTACAGGTGGTGAATTGAGTGCAATATTAGATGTTTCTAAAACCTCTTCTAACGTAGTTACAATTTCTTACATTGAAACTGCAAAATATACCGACGGAACTACCGATAAAAATACCGATGTGTACAGCAGTATTGAGCTCAAAAAAAACGAGTCTAACTCAGCGATTTTTGATATGTTCAACGCAGGTGCAAAAAGTGGTACTATAGGTGGCGGAACTATCGCTCTTGATGATATTGTGAATGCTAAAGACAGCACTGGCCGCGCCTACACTTATACATTTAGAGTCACTGGCAAAAAAGCCCAATAATTTTTTGTTTTTTTCTAAAAGCTACGAATCTCTCAATATTGATTCGTAGCTTTTTTATTGGGGTGGTATTAGGCATCATCTTTTTTTCTTGAATTAAACCATAATATACTGTCAATCAATCCTATAACCCAGACAACACCCTTCACTGTTATTTCTCATACGCCAAATATCTATCACTCATCCGACGTTAATGAAAAACATAAGTTATTTATTTGGAATTTTATCTAAACGATAAACCCATAATTTTGTCGTTTCCAACATTAAACTCATGAACAGATTCTGTAAAGTACTTGTCATCCTCACGATTTTTAGTCTTCTCTGGAATTGCAAAACCAATACCTCTTCCGAGCAAACCACCGAAAGCCAAACTTCTTCCACACTCGTCAAAACACCTGATTTTAGTGGTGATTCAGCTTATGTTTTTGTAGAAAAGCAAGTCAAGTTTGGACCTCGCGTTCCCAACTCCACTGCGCATACTCGCTGTGGGGATTATTTAGTAGCCGAATTGAAAAGGCTGGGCTGTAGCGTCATTGAGCAGAAGTTTACGGCTACCAATTACGACGGCCGCAAACTCAACGCCCGCAATATCATTGGTACTATCAATCCGCAGGCTCCTAAGCGCATTTTGCTGGCTTCGCACTGGGATAGCCGACCAGTGGCCGACGAAGACCCTGCCAATAAGCAAGGTGCTATCGATGGTGCCAACGATGGTGCAAGTGGTGTGGGGGTTTTGCTCGAACTAGCCCGTACGATCCAGCAAGCCAATCAAAAACCTACCGTCGGAATTGATTTTATCTTCTTTGATGTAGAAGACGGCGGTAACTCAGCCGTTGCCAAAGACAAATTCACGGGATTTTGTCTAGGTTCTCAATATTGGGCAGCCAATAAGCATGTTCCTAATTATTCTGCTTATTACGGAGTATTGCTCGACATGGTGGGCGCTAAAGGAGCGACATTTCCCAAAGAATCCTTTTCAAAACAATACGCTGGCGAAATCACCCAAAACATATGGAACCTAGCCAGTCAACTTGGGTATAATTCGTACTTTATCCAACAAGACGGTTCGGCCATTACTGACGACCACTTACCCATCAACGAAACTGCCAAGATTCCGATGGTTGACATTATCCACCTTCAACTCAACAATCCTCAAAAAACTTTTTTTGAAGATTGGCATACTCATGAAGATGATATGCGTAATATCGACCCCGCCACTTTGAAAGCGGTAGGACAGGTATTACTGCAAGCATTATATCAAGAATCTTAATCTCCGCTGGTATGAAACATCTTCGTATTTTAGTTTTTTCTTTCTTTTTCTCATCTATTTGGGGAGGATGTAGTTCTCCCCCCGACAAATTCGGGAATTTAGATTTAATAAAATGGAGAAGCGACCGAGGCGGGTGCAATGACGCCCGAAAAGGGCTCGAAAATGACTTAAAACAAATTCAAGATAAACTTTTAGGAAAGCATATTGAAGAGGTAGGAAGGATGTTTGGCCGCCCAGACATTAATCAGTTGGCGGGAAGAGATCAAAAATTTTATGTCTATTTTTTAGAAAAAGGGCCTCATTGCAACGACATAGCTCAAAAATCCAACGCTCAAAAATTAATTTTGAGGTTCAATTCTGTAGGTTTGCTCTCCGAAATCACTTTTCAGGCACGACCTTTGTAATAAAACCTATCAGTGTCACTCTTGATAGAAGTTACAAAACAGTCACAATCTATATGCCTTTCAACGATTAAATTCCCAATCAGATGCGTTTTAGTTTATTATTTTCCCTCTTATTTCTGACAGGTTTTACAGTACTAGCTCAGCATTTAAGGCACAAAGGTTCCCTCGGAATTCAATACGTCGAAGCATCTGATTCTTTGTTGGCCGAAGAACGTGTACTAGAAACCAGAGGAATTTGGGTAAAATCTGTTACTCCAGGACTCACAGCCGCGGCACTCGGTATTGAAGTCAATGATATTTTAGTGGCGGTCAACAATATCGACTCTCTTTATTTGTATGATTTCCAGAAATTAGAAAAAAGTATCTACGAAAACGAACCTATTTCGATTACATACATCAGAGGACGTCGTAAAAACAGAGTAGTCGGGCAGGTAGTAGCAGGCCGCAAAGAATCATCAAAAGGAGAAATAAGCTACGGCGAAGTAGCCTACAATCGAGGGTATTTACGAACCCTTATACATAAGCCATACGGGGCGACTCGCTTTCCTGCTATATTTTATATCCAAGACTACGAGTGTAGCTCTATCGACTTTTCTAAAGACTCCTTATCTCCTATCAAAAAGCTTATTGATGGCTGGGTTAAAGCTGGTTACGTGGTTTTTAGAGTCGAAAAACCCGGAATTGGCGAAAGCCAAGGAACAAAAGACTGCTCTAGGTTGAGTTTTCAAGAAGAACTTTCTGCTTTTCAAAATGCTTTTACTAAGTTCAAAAAACTACCTTTTGTAGATAGTACCCAAGCCTTTATTTTTGGACACGGCGTAGGTGGTTCAATCGCTCCCCTTCTAGCGGCCCAAGCTCCTAGCAAGCCGCGTGGTATTATGGTTTATGGTAGTACTACCAAACCTTGGTTTGAGCACATGATTGATGTCTTCAGAAAACAGCCTATGCTTCATAAGGAATCCCTCCAAGCCATTGATGCCACGACTCGCATGGTCACTCCCTTACTTTTTGAATGGCTCATCCAAAACAAAAGCGTAAGTGATTTAATCCAAAATCCAGATTTTGAAGCGATTCTGACTTCTAAAGAAAATCCATTGCAATACTACCGAGGAACATTTTTTGGCAAAGCAGCACCCTTTTTTCCCGAACTCAATCAGCAAAACATCACTCAAGCATGGATAGAAGCAGCTACTCCTACCTTATCCCTGTATGGGGAGTTTGACGAAAAAGCCATCAGTCCAGAATCTGCCCAAAGCATTGCTCAGCTTGTCAATGAGGTTTTGGGAGAAAAAGGTAACTATCAACTCATCAAAAATAGCGACCACTGGTTTGGGAAAATACAGTCTTTTGAGGAGTATTACAAACTCATCCAAAATAGAAAATACACCCAGCACCTTGAGCAAAATTTTAACCACGAAATCGTGGACATAACTGTTAAATGGATGAAACAACAGCAGTAATGAGTATTTCTTATGAAGATATTTCGCTAGCTACTTTAGAAATTCTAGCACAACAACCCCAAACCATCATTGTAGATGTGCGTGAGCCTTGGGAGTTTGAGGAGTTTAATATAGGAGGGGTTAATATTCCACTAGCCGATATTCGAGAGCGACGACAAGAGGTTGTGTCCTTCCAAAACATCATCGTAGTATGCACCAATGGCACACGCTCGAAAGTAGCAGCAAAAGACTATTGTCGTGCGGATGAGTTACAAACAAAATCAATCTTCCACCTCCAAGGAGGTATTTTGGAGGTGGAAGATTAAATCTTAATCGACCACAAAAACGCCTTCATATACTTTGACGGCAGGCCCGATTAGGTATATATTGTTGAAGCCTTTCTCATCTTCTACAAACGAGACCCGGAGGTCTCCTCCTTTGGTTTTGACATTGATAAGCTCAGGCATTTCAAATCGTTTGTGAGCCACTAAAGCACAGGCCGTTACACCAGTCCCACACGAGTAGGTCTCATCCTCTACTCCCCGCTCATAAGTACGTACATAGAGCGTCTGCTCATCGAGGTTTTGCACAAAATTGACGTTGGTTCCTCCTTTAGGACCATATACATCTCCATAGCGTATTTTTCTACCTTCAGTCACCACATCTACCGATTCTACCGATTCCACAAAAGTGACATAATGAGGAGAGCCTGTATTTAAAAAATAGTCGTTGCCATCTTGGTTCCCTCCTGTCACATCACCCATTTTTAAGAAAATCTCTTCTTCACACGCGACGGCCTTGTGCTCACCATCTACGGCAATAAAAAGCGTATTTTCCTCAAAAAGTCCCAAATCCTGTGCAAACCTTACAGTACAACGCCCGCCATTGCCACACATACTGCCTTCGCCTCCATCAGCATTGAAATAGACCATTCTGAAATCATATCCTTCTGCATTGCGAAGTAAGATAAGGCCATCAGCTCCTATTCCAAAACGACGATGACATAAAAATTCGATAAAGTTTTTGTCGACCGGAAACTGCTCCTCACGGTCATCAATCATGATAAAGTCATTGCCTGTACCCTGGTACTTTGAAAATCTAATAGAAAATTTATCGTGAAGCATTGGAAGTAGCTATTTTGTGTAAAATCAAAAATACAAATAAAAAAAGCCGCCTCAAAAGACAGCTTTTTTATAACCACTCGCTTTGAGAAATTATTTCTTTTTCTCTTTAACACGAGCGGCTTTGCCTTGTTTACCACGAAGATAAAACAAACGAGCACGACGTACTCTACCTTGACGTACCAATTCGATTTTATCGATGTTTGGTGACAGAATAGGGATTATACGCTCTACACCCACTCCGTTGGATACTTTACGGATAGTAAAAGTCTCTCCACTTCCACCTACGTTGCGGCGTTGAATTACGGTTCCAGTGAATACCTGAATCCGCTCTTTGGTACCTTCAATAATTTTAAGGTGAACATTGAGGGTATCCCCTGCTTGAAACGAAGGGATGCTTTCGCGTTTTCCAGCGAATTCTGCATCAACCAACTTGATTAACTCATTAGACATTGTTGTAAATTAAATTGATGCTTTTTTCAGCGGACGAACACAAGCCGTCATTCAAAAAAGCGAGTTATCAAAAAATTGCCCGCAAAAGTACAAATTTTAAACGCAAACTAAAACTAGAGTAAAGATTTTTTTATCATAAGTATCCACTGTCAGGTAGGCTACCACGGGTTTAGTAGCGAAGTGGTTTATCTCTCCAACACAAATTTTATAAAATTCATGTTGCTTTTCTTCAATAAGTGGGTCAAAAGCAAAACTCTATCCCTTTTTTGCGTTATGTCGCTCAAGATTGTTATTGCTAGTTTTGATTTTTATCCAGCCCAACATGGAATAGCCCAAGTAGCATTTCAGCACGCCTTTGGATTACATCAACTAGGGTATGATGTCACGGTCATTACGCATCCTTTGCCACAGCAGGCACCCAAATTTCCCTTCAAACTTGTCTATTTCCCTATTCACTACCGAGGATTTTCCCTTCGCCCCAAAACCGAAGAAGAAAAAGATTATCAGACCTATTTGCTAGAGTCAAATGCGCATATTTTCTTTTTTCATTGTTGGGAAACATGGGTGTCTGAACTTGCATTACCCTTATGGCAACATATTAGAGGCAAAACTGTCTTGGTAAGTCATGGCACCACTCTCAATCTACTACTTCCTGGGATAAAAGGATGGATAAGGTGGTTGCTCAATCGGCCATTAGCATGGCGTTTTCCTGAAAAGTTAAAAAAATTTGACCACTATGTTTTTCTTAGCTCCAAACCTGATTCCTTTCGCATGACAGATGTAGTATGGTCAAAACGCCTCTCGCTACCAAACTTCTCGGTCATTCCGAATGCTGCTCAACCTGATTTTGATATACCTACAAGCCTCAACTTTAAGAAACACTACGGAATATCTACCTCAAATATGCTCCTTTGTGTAAGTAATTTTATCAAATCCAAAGGCCAACATCAGTTGATAAAGTGGTTTTTAGAGATGAATCTGGAAGATACTGCCTTGATTTTGATTGGAAGTCATGTCAATTTGTATACCGAAAAGCTAAAAAAGCTAGCTTCTACAAAACTAAACAAAACTATCTTTATCTTTGACAAACTATCTCAATCACATATAAAGGCCGCTTATCACGCTTCCACTTTGTTTGTATCAGCTACCTTCACCGAAGTTCAGCCTTTGGTACTGTTAGATTCGATGGCAGCTGGGGTTCCTTTCGTATGTAGAGACGTAGGAGCCGTATCTGAGCTGGCGGGTGGAATGTGTTTTCGTACTTCAGAGCAGTTCAAAAAACAAGTATTTTTTCTATTGCAACATTCTCAAGAACGTATGCAATTGAGTGAAGCTGGAAAGAAAGCCTTCTACTCAAACTATAATTGGCAAAAAGTAATAAAGACCTATGATGAATTAATAAAAAAATTAGTCTCATGATTATCACCAAACTCCGAGGAGGGCTGGGCAATCAACTTTTTCAGTATGCCTTGGGGAGGCACTTGGCTCTCCGGCATCAAACTGAATTGAGATTTGACACTTCTTACCTCGACAATTCTCATCAATGGACTTATCGTAGTTTTGCATTGGAGGCTTTTCATATCCAAGCCACAGCTGCCACTAAAACTGAAATCAAATCACTGAAAGGTACTTTCTCGCCTTGGCTATCAAAAATAAATCTTTCAAGGCATTTACATACCCGTTATTATCGAGAGCCTCATTTTCACTTTGCTTCTTCTATACTATCCACCCCCGACAATGCCTATTTGGATGGATACTGGCAATCTGAAAAATATTTTGCTCCCATTGCATCCACTATCCGCGAAGATTTGGCCCTGCAATTTCCTCCCTCCGGTGCTTATCAGAATTGGTCAAAAAAAATCAAAAGTACTTTAGCAGTAAGTTTGCATATACGACGTGGCGACTATCTACACTACTCCAAATCAAACCTTTATTTGTGTACTTGCCCACAAGACTATTATCATAGAGCGCTTGATTTGCTAACCTCTCAACTTTCCTCTTCTTTTACTTTATTTGTATTTTCGGACGATATAGAATGGTGCAAAGCCAATTTATCTTTTGCTTATCCTACCCATTTTGTAGAGCCTCATTCCGCTCCCGAAGACTTGTGGCTTATGGCTTGTTGTCAGCATCATATCATCGCCAACAGTACCTTTAGCTGGTGGGGAGCTTGGCTTAATCCCCATCCCAATAAAATAGTAATCGCCCCGCTGGAGTGGTTCCATTCAGGGCGATTTGATACCAAAGACCTACTTCCTAAATCTTGGATAAGACTCTAAGAATCCTGTACCTTATGCTTCGACATGTACTGCAAATAGCTCACGATTTCGTCGAGTTCTCTATCGCTTAGGTGAGTCACGGCTGGCATTTTGCAATCGTTTCGGTAGGATGAAGGAGCTTTTACAAATTGTTTGATATGCTCTACTTGCCAGTACTCAGTGATACTTTTGGGATAATTGAGTTCGGGTCCCATCTTTCCACCCACTTTGTTGAGCGAATGGCAAGTCAAACAATTTACTTTAAACAATTCAAATCCTTTGACTTGCGTATCATCTTCTTTAGGAAAAAGCACAGCTAACTCCTTTGAAGCGGCTGATAAACTTATTTTGACCAAATTGTAAGGCCATTTATAGGTTACATCCTTGGCAGGCACATCTGTATAGACTACATAAAACGGCGCTATTTTCATTTCATGATTACCTTTTTTCGGATTTATCCACTCTTCGCCTGCTGGAGCATCGATGTCAGAAACAGCCAAATACGCTTTTTTATTCAGTATTTTCTCTAACGACATCGAAGGATTATAGCCGTCTTCACACTCAAACACAATTTGGGTTTGGCTGAGGTCAAGTTTTTTGTAAGCTGGCAAAAATTGATCAAGAACCTTCTGCAAAGGAATAGCTTTATAAGACTTGGCCTTGAAAAATACAGGGTCATCTTTGACTTCTACCGTTTGAGCTTCAGGAAGCAAGGCTTTCACATCAGGCAAATAAACACTCAGGCTATCTTTCGTAACCTCTACCACAGTACTATCTGCCACAGTCGAATGAGAAGCTTGCTTTTCTGATCCTCCACAACTACCCAAAACAACCCCTAAAGTCAAAACAATGAGCTGGGTTTTCATTGATTACGATTAGTTCCTGTTATTTAATAGTGGAGAAATCTGTAGCTTTCATATAGACTGATTCTACCTTAGCTGCCAACTTACCATTCTTCTCTGATTCGTCGCGTGCTTTGATCCACACAGGGTCAGTCCTAAATACTTCAAACGCCTGCTTTCCAGCTTCTTCACTAGGATGTGCCAAAATATAAATCAGTGTATCATCTTTGCCATCCACGGTCCAATAGGCTACGTTAGTCATGCCATGCTTTTTAAACAATTTGAGTGTATGATCCCTAAAACGCGTCAACAAATCAGGCAGTTTCCCAGTATTGGTGGTGTAAGTTCGTAACTCAAATACTCGCTCTTTTTTACTTTTAGAGGATTTGATTTTCGGCGAAAAATCCGTGGCTTTCATAAAAATGCTTTCTACTTTGGAAACAATTTTGCCACTTAGCTCCGACTCACTCTGCACTTTTTTCCACTCAGGATCAGACCCGAAGGCTTTCCACGCGGCGTCACGAGCGGCACGGTCAGGGTACGAAAGTACGTAGATGAGCTTGTTTTCTTCGTGCAAAGGCACCCAATACCCCACATTAGTCATTCCATGTTTTTCGAAGATACGGGTAGTATGATTACGAAAACGAGTCAGCAGGGCTTCCAACCTACCAGGTTCGGTATAATAAATGCGGGTTTCGTATAAACGGGTATCTTGTGCATCAGCCGACGATACCGCCCCTAAAATGAGCATAATAAAAAGAATTTGTTTAAACATAAGTGCTTATTAGTTTATTTGCAGTTATTAAAGACACATCATACCACATTCTATGTTTCTAAAAACAAGTTTTCTTTCTTTAGTATGGTATGCTGTAGGCGATATATATGCTCTTATACCTGTGTAGATTTATTAATCGTACTTTTTTACAAACTTAAAATGAGTAGGTAGTAAGCCTTTACTTTCATAAAAATGATGCGTATCCATTCGCTTTTTGTTGGCTGTTACTTCCAAAATTTTGAAATTTTCGCGCTTTGCCACTTCAAAAAGCGCCTCTATAAGAAGACTCCCGATGCCTTTTCCACGATAAGATTCCTTGACAAACATCTCTTGAATTTCGCCTACTTTACCGCAGTGATGCAATAGCCACTGAGCATGTACGCTTGCATATCCTATACACTCATCTGCGTCAAAAGCCAAGAAGTAATGGCAATCAGGATTAGCTAAGTTGTGGACATATATTTTATTAAACACCTCAAAATCAAAAACTTCCTCTTCTAACTCACTGATAAATTGATACACACTGGACACGTCAAGTGCTAGCGCGGGTCTAATTATTAAGCTCATAGATGTCAGGTCAAAATTCTTGCATAAGGTCTGATTCGTAGACAAGCGCTCCTTTTACGTTGCTGGCGGTGATAGAAACCATAGCCGCAGCTACTTTTTCTGCTTCGATGGCTCGGTACTTGATGGGTATCATACCTTGAAAAAATTTGGCTAATGCTTCCCCTATTTTTTCACCAGTGCGGCTTTCGGTACGATTACCAAGCAGCAACGACGGCCTGAAAATAAGTAATGCTTCATACCCTAATTTTTTTAAGGCTTCTTCAATATCACCTTTTACCCGATTATAATAAAAAAGCGATTTTGAATTGGCTCCCATTGCCGTAACGATAGCAAATCGTTTGGCACCATTGGCAAGAGCCATTTGGGCTATTTCGTAAGGATAGGTATAGTCAACTTTGTAAAAGGCTGCTTTTGAACCCGCTTTTTTCATAGTAGTGCCTAAGCAACAAAACACGTCGTCGGCTTTTATGAGCGATATATCTGGTTTGTCAAAATCAAAAACAATACACTCAAGTTTCGAATGGCTGATATTCAATGGCTTACGAACAAGAACTTTGACATGTGTATATTTTTCGGAAGTCAGTAGTTTTTCTACGACTTTTGCTCCCACCAAACCTGTAGCCCCAATCACTAATGCACTACGTTTTTCGGAGACCATATTTTATAGAATGGTTATTTTGGTATAATTAATTTATATTTTAGACATATGTCTTCATTTTTATGCTACTTAGAAATAATGCTGTTTGGTAAGATAAATAGAAATTGTTTAATTAAAAAAAATAGGCAATCAACAATTTATTAAACGGTTTTGAAGAAGATTTTACAATCAAAAGTTTTGGTTAAAAATCGAACTCTATTACCTCTTTATCATTCAATAAAATTTTGGTCAATTTTTCATGCTCCCTTTCAGAACCTTGCACAATCCAAGTACCTGTGATTGTATTACCGACTCGGCTTTGTATGCCTCTTTTGGCATCAAGCCCTAAATCCCGAAATAGCATTTCGTAGTTTTTGAGTGTTTTTTGCTGAAACTTACATACAATTCGGTAGTTACGAAGTTGATTGCGGCGTTTTATCATGTTTTGAATCGGCAACAAAACATACAACACCACCAATACCAGTCCAGAGGCTACTAGTGCAATATGGTAAAATCCTATTCCTACACACATTCCAAGTGCCGCCGTAGCCCAAGCGGTGGCAGCGGTAGTGATTCCTACTACGCGGTTGTTTTCTCGAAAAATAATTCCCCCTCCAATAAAACCTATACCTGTTACGATATTGGCGGCGATTCGTCCAGTATCGTTCCCTAGTTTTGTAGAGATAACGGTAAAAAGAGTCGCTCCCAACGATATAAGCATCATAGTTCGTAGTCCTGCCGATTTGCTGTGGTATTCGCGCTCTAATCCTATCAATGCCCCCAACCCAGCTGCAATCAGCAACTTGATTACATCCTCGTTTAGAAAGAGTTCCATAGAGTGTATTTAGCTCAAATTAAAAGCCAGTGAGTTTCTAAAACATGTTTTAGGAACTCACTGAGTGGTGTCATTTACTTTACTCATCAGGGTTGATTCATCCATTCCTCAATTTCATCGGCCTCTATGGGAATATGAGCCATGAGATCGATATTACCACTTTCGGTAATGAGGATATTGTTTTCAAGCCGAATCCCCAACCCTTCTTGTTTGATATAAATCCCAGGCTCACACGTAAAAACCATGCCCGGTGCAAATTTGCGGTAGCGACTTCCGACATCGTGCACATCCAAGCCCAGTAAGTGAGAAGTGCCATGCATAAAATATTTTTTATAAGCAGGCCATTCGGGGTCTTGTTTTTCGATGTCAGTTTTGGTCAACAAACCCAAACCCAACAATTCGCTTTCCATCACTTTGGCGACTTCGGCTTGGTATTCATCCAAGGTATTGCCCGTGGTGAGCATCGTTTTAGCGGCTTTCATTACCCGTAAAACGGCCTCATACACCTCTCGTTGGCGAGCTGTAAATCGTCCATTGACAGGAATAGAACGTGTCAAATCGGCATTATAATTGGCATATTCGGCTGCTACATCTAGTAGCAACACTTCTCCATCTTTACACTGCTTATTGTTTTGAACATAATGCAGTACACAAGCATTGGCCCCCGAAGCGATAATAGGCGTATAAGCGAAGCCCTTCGAACGTCGTTTGATAAACTCATGCGCAAACTCGGCTTCAATCTCATATTCCCACACTTCTGGTTTTGTAAACTTCAGCACCCTCAAAAATCCCTCTCTCGTAATATCAATAGCTTGCTGAATCAGCCCAATTTCTTGTGTTTGCTTGGTAGCCCGCAGATAGTAGGTCAAAGGTGCTAAGCGTTGTAGCGTATGCAAAGGATATCTTTCCTTAAAATCACGGATATAACGCGCATCTCGTGATTGTACCTGCAAGTCACTCCGGGCGTGTTCATTGGTATTGAGATATACATAGTCGGCTTCAAATACCATTTGACTAAAAATTACCTCAAACTGATGAGTCCAATAAATACGCTCTATCCCCGAAACCTTGGTCGCTTGCTCTTTTGATAGTTTTTCGCCTTCCCAAACAGCAATCAGTTCGTTGGTTTCACGCAAGAAAAGTACTTCACGAAAACGCGGATCAGGATGCTCTGGAAACAAAACAAGGATAGTATCTTCTTGATCAATGCCCGACAAATAAAATAAATCTGAGTTTTGCCGAAAGCCCATGGTACCGTCGGCATTGGTAGGCATCACATCATTGGCATTCAAGACTACCAAGCTTTTAGGCTTTAGCAATTTATAAAGTCTTTGGCGGTTTTGTACAAACAGCTCTTTATCAATAATATCGTAACGCATTTTGGTATCACTGTCAATCTAACGGGTGGATTTTTAAGCCCTTAGAGCTTCTATTTCGGCTATCGTCTTCGGAATAGGCGCTCCAATGAGGCGAGCACCATCGTGGGTAATGAGATAATTGTCTTCAATCCTTACGCCTCCAAAATCAAAGTAGTCTTTCAAAGCCTCATAATTTACATACTCTAAGAATTTACTTTGGCTTTGCCATTGTTGAATCAATTCTGGAATAAAATAAAGCCCTGGCTCTACCGTGAGTACAAAACCCGCTTCTAGTTCTTTGGCTAAACGTAGGGATTTGAGACCCAATAACGAACTACGCGTCATACCTTCACGGTAGCCAATGAGGTCTTCTCCTAGGCTTTCCATGTCGTGTACATCCAAACCAATCATGTGCCCTACGCCATGAGGCATAAACAACGCTGGTACGCCAAGTGTAAGCATTTCGTCAATATCACCTTTCAGCAAACCGAGGTCTTTGAGCCCTTCTGCTACCGTACGCCAAGCAATCAAATGGCAATCAAGATACGTAATTCCGGGTCGGAGAGCGGCGATTACGTTCAGATTAGCATCTAGCACAATCTGATAAATTTCCTTTTGTTTTTGGGTAAATGTACGATCCACAGGCCACGTACGCGTAATATCTCCCGCATAATGTGAAACCGCCTCCGCTCCAAAATCCCCAAGTACGAGCTTGCCGCTAGTGAGACGATTACCGTGATAGTGGTTGTGGAGCGTTTGACCATTGACCGACAAAATAATAGGATAAGCTAAGTCTCCTCCTCCACTCCTTGCCGTACCATGCACTACTCCTACGATTTCGTATTCATATTTACCAGCTTGCGTAGCTTTGATTGCATTGAGATGCATTTGAGCCGAAATATCAACGGCTTTATCCATTTCTATGATTTCTTCGTCGGTTTTATAAGACCGCTGATTGATGACGGCCATTACAAACTCCTGAGAAATTTTCTGCGGGATTTCGCCCAACGCCCACCCCGTCAACTGATGTAATTTGAAGGTATGCTCTGGGCGGTAAGGGGGCAAGTAATGAACTGATTTCCCTATACTTAAGTTTCCTTTGATTTTGGTTTCTAATGCTGACTTAGGCAATACCTGCGCCACTCCCACTTCTAAAGCCTGCGCCAAAAGGGTAGGCTGCGGCCCTGCCCAAATCACATCATCCATCGTAATCTCATCTCCTACAATCCATTCTTCGCCCGATTCTAAGTCAATAATAGCCGCCAACCCTACTTTATCAAGACCAAAATAGTATAAAAAAGTACTATCCTGTCGAAAATGATAGGTATTGTCAGTATAATTCATGCCTGTTTCTTCGTTTCCTAGAAATAGAAGTAGCCCTCCTTGAAGGGAGTTTTTGAGAACAGCACGACGCTGTATATAAGTTTGAGATGAAAACATACACTTGGGGTTATTTTATTCGGACAATATTAATGATTTATTCAAATAACTCTTATTTAAAAAGCAGTGAATTTCATACGTTAAACCTACCCAATAACCAGTATTTTTATAGGTAAACAGCGCATAAATTGCTAGTTTTTAAAGATTTATCAATAAAATGCGACATCTGCCTTCATTGTATTTTATAAAATTCTAATTTTACATTAAGCCCTTATTAAGTTTAGAATAAGTAAATTTGTTGCTATAATGGTCGTATATTTGCATATTCTTTTGGGGCATACGAATAGCTAACGCACTTAGAAGTTGGGGAATTGTTTGTTTTTGCTACGGTCACCGTCCCTGCATAGCATTTTATTTTATTCTAAAAGTCAGCACTATGGATACTCTAGCCTTACAAAAAATACTTGTTCCGATCGACTTTAGCGACACCTCGCTCAATGCGCTCCAAACCGCCGTCGCTATGGCCAAGCGACACCAAGCGAAATTGGTTTTGGTGCACGTCGTAAGTGTCAATACCGCATTTGTAATGCCCGAAGGAAGCGTAATCTTGGATTCGGGACTTGATCAGGTTTTGAAAACAGCCAATCAGCAGTTAGCCCAATGGGTAGACACCCTCATCACAACTCATGGCATAGATGCCCAAGGATTAGTAGAAACGGGCAGTGTCACAGACTCGATTGTACACCTGGCCAAATCTCATCAAGTAGATTTGATTGTATTGGGTAGTCATGGCGCATCGGGGTTGCGGGAGTTTTTTATGGGTTCTACCGCTTATAGTGTTATCAGGAGTGCCTCGTGCCCTGTTCTGACCATTCCGCCTCATCAGCAATGGCTCGATTTCAAAAAGATACTGTTTCCAGTACGTCCTGTGGCTGATGCCTTAGAAAAATATGATTTTGCGCGGCGGATCATCCGTAAAAACAACGCAAAGCTTATTGTTATGGGTGTATTAGAACGTCTTGGGAATCATACTTTTGAAGCACTCAATGACGAAGCCGCCAAACTCATCAAAATCATTGAAGAAGATGGCGTAAGCGTAGAAACACAGTTCCATTTTTCGGATACATTGGCCGAAACCATTTTAGAAAAAGCCAATGAGTTAGAAGTAGATTTACTAGTAGTAACGGCTTCTCTTGATTATCAAATCAAAGAACTTTTCATTGGGCCTTTTGCCCAACAAATCGTCAATCATGCCAAAGTCCCAGTGCTTTCTATCAGACCTCACCCTAGCCCCCAAGAAGGTACGCAGACAAAACATGAGCCAAATGTTTTCCCCAACCCTTATTTGACAATACCCTTTTAAAGGTTGTTTTTAAAAAATTTCTTATTCATTTAGATTGGTAGCTGCTTCACTCCTATTTTGCTTAGGTAGCACAGCTACGAATCATAAACTTTTTTTTAATCATGGACAAAGATTCTTATATACCCAAAGTAGTAGAGTGGGTAAAACGTAAAGGTTACGAACAAATAAAAGCTAACTTAGAGGGATTTGAAGTACCCATTGCTTACGAACGTCAAAATGATGACGAGCGCTTCATACCTGATGTGACAGCAAAGTTGCTTTATGAAAAATCTTATTTTGAAGTAGTTCTTAAAACCGACAATCCCGACAGAGTAGTTTCAAAACTCCGGCTGTTGAGCATGTTGGCTAGTCAAAAAGGAGGACGACTGTTTATGATGGCACCTTCTGGCCATCTCAATTTTGTGAAAGAACTAGCCCTCAAGCATTCTATCAGCGGTGAGGTTGTAAAAATCGCCTAGTCAGTCGTATAAGACAATTTGCCCATGTCTCAGCATTTGGCCAAATTGTCTTATTTTTTTTCATTATTTTCTATCGTTTGAGTATAGTCTATGAAGAATTTTATTCAAACCCAATTCCACTCCCTTTTTCATCTTTTTGATACTACAGATGCCCCCAAAACCATCCGTGAGATTTCGGATGGAATCTCCATGAGGGGCTACAATTTATGGATACTTATTTGTGCTGCAATGCTGGCCTCCATTGGCCTTGATACCAACTCCACGGCGGTCATCATTGGAGCCATGCTTATTTCTCCTCTTATGTCTCCTATTTTAGGAGTAGGGTTAGGATTGGCCATCAATGACCAAGATATATTGCTGCGGTCGCTCCGCAATCTTACTATTGCGACGGTGGCTAGCTTGGCTACCAGTACGCTATATTTTTGGGTATCACCACTGAGCGAACCCACCGCCGAGGAACTCGCCCGTACCCAGCCCAACCTGCTAGATGTAATGGTGGCTTTATTTGGAGGCGTAGCTGGTATAGTGGCAGGTTCTCGTTCCGAAAAAACCAACGCGATTCCGGGCGTAGCAATTGCCACCGCCTTGATGCCACCCGTATGTACAGCAGGATTTGGACTAGCGCATGGCGATTGGCGCATCTTTGGAGGAGCCTTTTACCTTTTTGCTATCAATGCCGTCTTTATTAGTTTGGCTACTTTTGCCGTGGCAAAATACTTACGATTTCCCCTCAAAGAGTATGTAAATGATACAGTTCGTAAACGAGTTCGCAATTTTATTTATGGTACTTTGATTGTGACGCTCATCCCAAGTATTTACTTTTTATACACCGTTTATAAAAACAATCGGGAGAAAAAAATCATCGAAACTCAAGTTGTTAATGAAATCACAAAACGAGGAAATGAAGTATTGAAATGGGAAATTCATCGCGAACTAGTACCTCGCCAAGTTAAGATTTATTATTCGGGTGAGCAGCTGGAAGAACCTCAAATGGAAGAATTTAATAAAAGTTTGCGGCTCAACAACATTCCTGATTACGAAATTCGACTATTTAGGATGAACCTGACCCGTGAAGAAATCTCCGAAATGAGCAACGAAGCAGTTCAAAATCTCCTCAAAACCCTGAATGTAAACCAAAGACCTGATTCCACTAATCGCACACAAACTAATATTTTAAAGGAAATTCAAGCCCTTTATCCTCAAGTCAAACAAGTGGGTTTTGGGGAAGTAGTTTTTATAGGTGCTAAAACCGACACAATCTCCCAAGTCCTGTTGGAAGTAGAGAAGCGCCCTCTTGCACCAGCAGACCTTAATCGGCTCAACAATTACCTAAAAATACGTTTAAGAAAAGACACTTTGCTGTTAAGAAATCTCTAAACACACCATGGAGACTTCCACCAAATTACTTTTTGTAGAAGATGATAAACGCATCTCAGACGCTACCACCAATGGCCTCCAAAAACACGGCTTTGTAGTCGAGCCAGCCTATGATGGTTTTGTAGGGGCTCGCCTTGCCACTACTTATAATTACGACCTCATTATTTTGGACATCAACCTGCCGCTCATGAATGGATTTGAGGTATGCAAGGCCATAAGGCAGCACGGAGTCGCTACGCCGATTTTGATGCTTACGGCCTTGGGCGAAATCGACGACCGCGTCAAAGGACTTGATTTTGGAGCAGACGATTATCTAGTTAAACCTTTCGATTTCAGGGAATTACTGGCGCGTATTCACGCCCTATTACGTCGTACCAATGCTACCCATGAACAAGCTTCAGAGATATTGAGAGAGGCCAACTTAGAGATGAACCTCGTCAATAAAACCGTAAGACGTAACAATCAGCTCATCGACCTCACTGCTCGCGAGTATGAGCTGCTAGAGTTTTTGTTACGAAATAAAGGCCGCGTACTTTCAAAAATGGACATCATCGAACACGTATGGGAGCTTAATTTCGACACCAATACCAATGTCATAGAGGTATTTATCAATTATTTACGCAAAAAGATAGACCGTAATTTTGAGCCTAAATTGATTCATACCAAAACAGGGCTGGGGTACTATTTAAAAGCCGACTAGCTCATGCAAATACGGTACAAAATAGCCTTACAATTTACCTTAATAGTACTGGCAATTTTGTTGGTATTTTCGGCTATTGTGTATTTTAGGGCAGAAAATCAACGCCGCACCAATTTTTATGACCGCCTTGCTCGCCGCGCCAAAACTACCGCCCGCTTACTAGTTGATGTCAAAGAATTTAACACCACGCTCCTCAAGCTCATCGACCGAAACTCTTCATCTCGGCTCCCCGCCGAAGAGATATTCATCTATGATTATCGCAATTTGTTGCTTTATTCCAACGTCGAGAAGGTGTCTCCGTATGTCAATCATCAGCTCATCAACAATAGCCGCCTCCGAAGAGAAATAAGATTTTTGTACGAAGAAAGAGCCGTGATTGGACTCCTATTTGAAGGAAGATATGACCGCTTTGTAGTCATTGCATCGGGAGTCGACAAAAACGGAAAACTCCAGCTTCAGGAGTTGGTTATTACCCTTCTATTTGCTTTTTTAGGAGGTATTGCTGTCACTATCGCCTTGTCTTTATTTTTTGCTAATCAAGCGTTACGTCCTATTCATACTATCAATCAGGAAGTAGGGGAAATCACGGCTCGCAATCTCCGCAAACGCATCAATGAAGGCAATGGTAAAGATGAAATAGCGCAGCTAGCTACCAATTTTAATCTCATGCTAGAAAGGCTCGAACTTGCTTTTCAGCAGCAAAAACAATTTGTGTCCCAAGCTTCCCATGAGCTTCGTACGCCTCTTTCTGCCCTTAAAACCGAAATTCAAGTAGGGTTGTCGGTACTTCACTCTTCAGAAGACCATCACCTGATTTTAAAAAATCTCCTCAAAGACACCGACCGCCTCATCGAATTATCCAATAGCCTACTTCAACTGGCCAGAATTCATGAAACCCCCGACCAACTTCCCTTTGATGAAGTGCGGATGGAAGAAGTACTCCTCAATGCCCAACAGGAGTTGCTTTCTGTACACACCGATTATCATATCAATTTTGATTTTGATCAGATACCCGAAGAAGATTACTTTACCCTTGTAAAAGGCAATGAGGCACTCTTAAAAAATGTGTTTGTAAATTTATTAGAAAATGCCTGCAAATATACCCCCAATCACCAAGCAACGCTTCGCTTAGGTTTTGATGAGCAATACTGCATCGTAAGGGTGATTGACCAAGGCATTGGGATTGCCAAAGTAGATTTACCTCATATTTTTCAGCCTTTTTATCGTTCCAAAAATGCCATTGATTATCAAGGCTTTGGCGTAGGGCTGTCGGTGGTTCAGCGCATCATTGATCTTCATGAGGGAAGTATTGAAGTAAAAAGCAAACAACACCTTGGGACTTCGTTTGTGGTTAAAATCAAACATTTGGGTCCTCAAAGCTAGGATGTTGTGACTCCATTTTTTTTGTCTTCTAAGAAAATTCTAATTTGTCGTTAAGGTGTTCTTAAGTTTTGGGTAAAACCTTTGTATCATCAAAATGAAAGTTCCACCCAAAAACATAAGACTATGGAATGGACTGCTCAAAACTCAAAACTCATCGCTGGCGTACTAGCCTTGTTGCTCACCGGCAGCGTTATAGGAGGCATTTATTTCTGGGATAAAACAGGGGACTTGGCCAAAGAAAATGACAAAACAACGCTTAAAGCAGATTCGTTGTTGTCCGTCAAGCTCAGTCTCGAACGCGATATTCATAACCTCAGCCAAGAACTCGCTTCTGCCAACACTGATAAAGAATCGCTCAACCAAAAACTCAATTCCACCCAAAAACTTCTTTCTCAAAAGAACCAAATTCTGACCCGTCTTCAAAAAGAGAGTAAAATACAACAAGAAGATGTATCAGACCTCAACAATCAAGTAGCAGAGTTGACACAGCTCAAAAACGATTTGAAGGCAGAGATTGAGACCTATCAAAACGAAAAGAACAAATGGGTTGCCGAAAACAATTCTCTAAAAAAATCAAATGAAGGTCTTCAAACTCAAGTCAATGACCTTACTACTCAGCTTGGTGGCATGGTCTCAAAAGACCTTATTACGGCCAATAACTTTAGGGTAGATGTACTGAAAAATAACAACAAAGTAACCGCGAAAGCCAAAAAAGCAAATACCATTTTGGTTTCGTTGACACTTCCTAAAGCACTCTCAGGCGAAGGGTCTCAGCAAGTCTATCTGAGTCTGACCGATTTAGAAAATCGTCCGATGAGTGGGGCTATCCAAAATGTAAACGTAAAAAACAATGAATCTACCCTCGAAGTACCTGTTCATGTAGTTCAATCAGCAGATTTTGGCCGTAACCCTCAAAAGATTGTTTTTGAATTTGAGCCTTCTACCAAAGTACCTGACGGCACTTACAAAGCAAATGTGTATACCACCAATGCCTACTTAGGCTCGATAGAATTTCATTTAAGAGATAGTTTTCTGTTTTTCTAAAATATTTCATCCAAGTCGTAGTTACTACCCCCCCAAATCGTAGTTACCCGTTAATTCCACACCGTTATTATTTGCTCTCCACACCTTTTCTATTACTTGATTTGCCCGCCTTACATCTTTTTCGTTAACCTAAAACAACCACACGCATGAAAAAGATTTTTCGCCCCCTAACGGTCAGTCTGATATGTCTGACCTTAGGAATTCTATCCCTACAAGCCCAAGATATTCAAAGTGCTATCCAATGGCTCGATAGAAATCAACCCAATAAAGCAATACAAACTTTACAGGATATTCACCAAACTCAACCAACGCGTCAGACATACTTTTATAGTGGCTACTTAGCAATTCGTACCAACCGTCTCTCGGAAGCGCAGCAATATTTTGAAAAAGGAACGGCACTCGACGAAAAGCGCCATCCTCTTAACAAAACGGGTTTAGGAATTGTAGCTTTCTTAGAAGGACGTACCGCCGACGCTGACCAAATTTTGGAAGAAGTTTTAAAAGCTAGCAAAGGCAAAGACCCCGAAATCCTTTGGCGCATTGGAGAAGCCTATACCGGTTATGCGCAAGTAATCAACGATGTAGATACTCCCCTCTATCCACATCACAATGCTCAAAAAGCCATTGATTATCTTGAGCAAGCCCTAAAACGCGATAAGAAAAATGGAGGTATTTGGCTTACCTTAGGCGATGCACGCGCCTTGGCTACTCCCACCAACGGTGGACCCGCCGTAACTGCCTACGAATATGCAATGGAATACCTTCCCAATCGCAGTCTTCCAAACCATCGTATCGGAAATATATACTGGGCGGGCAAAAGCTATAACCTCGCTTCTGATTATTATAAGGCTGCTCTTGGAGCCGATTCGCTTTATACACCTTCTTATTTGCAATTGGCCGAACTAAGCTTCCAAACCAATAAATTCAAGGACGCCGCTGCCAATATGGATAAATACCTATGGCTAGTCGAAACCCCCACCGCCGAATTACGCTATCGGTCAGGGCAGTTTGATTATCTAGCTAGGCAATATTCTAGAGCGGTAGAAAAACTAGAACAAGTCAAAAAAGATATAGAATCGCCCGTCAAATATCGTTTATTGGGGAGGTCATATTTTAGTCTAAAAGACTATGACAAATCTATCCAAAACTTAGAAACTTTTTTAGAAAAAGCCCCCGACAAAGCCGAAGGACTTGAGTATAAACTACTTGGAAGAGCTTATCAAAACACTACCGATACTACCATTGCTAAAGATTCGATAGCGGTGTTTTATTTGGCCAAAGCCGCCAAAACCGATACTACCGAAAATCTCTACAGCGAAATTGCCGAAATGAGCTATCGCCTCAAAAACTACAAAGACGTAGTAAAATACGTGGAGGCTGGCGAAAAACGCTTCAACAAATCGTCAGTGAAAGACAAATTTTGGCTTGCTATGGCTGCTTACAAAATGGGTCCCAACGACTCTACAATGTACCTGAAAGCAGATTCGGCTTTTGCGGCTGTGCAGGAAAGTAGCCCCGACCACCTTCCTACTATTCTGTACCGCGCCAAGTCCAATTACTATGGATACGCGGGTCAAGATACCACCTTTGCTAAGTCGGTTCCGTTTTATGAGCGTTTTGTGGAATTGGCCTACACCAAAAAAGAAGAAAAGAAATTTAAGTATGACATGAAAATCGCCCTTAAATTCTTGTATTCTTACTATACCGCCATTGAAAACGACCCTGCCAAAGCCTTGGAGTTTGCTCAAAAAGGAAAAGAACTGGACCCTGCCGACAAAGATTTTAATGATATGATAGCTCAACTTGACAAGCGAGCCCCCGACTCAGCTAGTCCTAAACCCCAATAATCTGATTGTTTTCGTGGCTGTATGTTGACTCATTGGCTACTACTTCTGGTAGTAGTCAATTTTTTTTTATGCTTAGATTTTTTGAAAGGTTTAATAGAAAACTCCAAATCCAACCCCATTATAAAATTTTGTTTGGCATTGTTGGTTGCCAAAATAGGCTGCCATATAAAATAAGGGTTTAGCACTTGATTTTTTATAAACTCATACTTCAATCCAACTGAGTTTTGCCAGTTATCTGTTTTGAAGTATAGATTTTTTTTCAATGCATAAAAAGGCTCTGCATAAGCATAAACATCAAATTTTTTATTGAGCTTATATTTAAGAGTCAAACGAGGTCTAAAATAAGCGTCAGTATCAAATCTAATCTCATCATCTCCTATAAACCGCTGATTCTGATATTGAATAGCGGGTCTAAAATTCAATGTCCAGTGATTTAATTTTACCCTCGCCGAAACTCCCAAAAAATATCGATGAAAAACTCCCCTATCTACCAAAGCTAACCGATAATTGGCAACTCCTCGGAAGTTTTTGTTGAAATCGTATTCGAGAATTCCAAACAAATAAGATCCTTTATAATAGGTAACATCTTCAATAAATCTGCTACGATACTGAGCTGTAAAAGCCCACTTTTTAGGCAAATTAAATTCTAGCGAGGTTCCAGGCCATAATTGAGTGTCAGTAATAGTCCGCTGCCCAATCCCTATCAAAGGCAAGCAAGTCAGTACAAAAACGAATGAGCTAGGTAGGATTTTCATCCTTGAATTCGATTATAGTTTCAGGATCTCGTTAAGAATTATTTTTTACTTAATCTAAATCCCTCATTGTGTGAACGTTGTGACGATAGAAAAAGCGATAAATAATCGGGAAGATAAGCAACGTCAACACCGTAGCGGTAATCAGCCCTCCAATTACCACAATCGCCAGAGGTTTTTGGGTTTCGGAGCCGATACCCGTCGAAACTGCCGCAGGTAATAGTCCAATCGCCGCCATCATAGCCGTCATTACTACGGGCCTAATCCGAGATTTTACGCCCTCTCGTATGGCGGTGTCGAGAGACATTCGGGAAGCTAGGTTTTTGTTGAACACCGAAATCAGAATCACCCCATTTTGAACACAAATCCCAAACAAAGCAATGAAACCTACCCCTGCCGAAATTCCAAAATTCATATGGGTAAAATGCAAGGCCAATATACCTCCTATCAATGCAAAGGGCACATTGATGAGGACCAGCCCGGCATCTTTGGCATTGCCGAAGGTGATAAAAAGCAATACAAAAATTGCCGCAAGGCTAATCGGCACTACTTGACCAAGGCGTTCGGTAGCACGCACTTGGTTTTCAAACTCTCCCGTCCAATCAATCGAATAGCCTTTTGGCAATGTCTTTAAGATAGGCTCTACTTTTTTCTGTGCTTCGGCGATGGTACTTCCCAAATCGCGCTCTCGCACCGAAAATTTCACCCCAATAAATCGTTTGTTGTTGTCGCGATACACAAAAGCCGGCCCTGTTACTTTGCGTAGAGTAGCGATTTCTTTGAGGGGGATTTTACTCCCCTTCAAAGTAGGCACCATCAGCATCAAAATATCGTCTTCATTGCGGCGGTATTGCTCTTGATAACGTAACCGAATATCAAACTTCCGCTCTCCTTCATAGAGAATAGAGGCAGTTTTTCCGCCAATCGCCATCTCAATCACCGCTTGGGCATCGGCAATACTGACGCCATAAAGCGCCATTTTGTGGTCATGCAGGATGACACTCATTTCGGGCTGCCCCGTATTTCTTAAAATCCCCGCATCTTTTACACCTGGTACCGCCTTGATTTCTTCCAAAACTTGGTCGGCTAAGGCATCTAATTTATCAAGGTCTTCGCCGTAGATTTTGATGGCATTGGAGGCTTTTATGCCAGCGGCAGCTTCGGCCACGTTATCGATAATGGGCTGCGAATAGTTGTAGGTAATCCCCTGAAACTGAGACAAATCATGATCTAGCTCCTCAATAATATCATCTACCGATTTGCCGTTAAGTTCTTCTTTGGGTTTGAGATCTACCTGAAATTGCAAGAAGTTAAAGCCATTGGGGTCGGTACCGTCGTTTGACCTACCTTCTTGCGAAAGTACTTGTTTTACTTCCTGATGATTATTGATTTTTTGTCTAATAATCCGCGCAATCTTCACACTTTCGTTTTGAGAATAACTCATCGGTAGCTCTGCCGTAATCCACAAAGAGCCTTCGTTGAGCTGTGGCAAAAACTCAGTTCCGAGCAATTTGGCCGAAAACAAAGTAGTTCCTAAAAACACTAATGAAGCAAAAACGCTTATTTTCTTGTGTTTATAACAAAACTCAAAGCCACGGCTTACCCAAGTATCAAAAAATCGAACGATAGGATTTGACTTTTCTCTTACGTTTTTTCGTAATAAAAACGAACAAAGTACCGGCACCAAAGTAAGGGTGTACAACAACGCCCCTAGTAAAGCAAAACCTAAGGTAAAGGCCAAAGGACTAAACATTTTACCTTCGACTTTCTGAAAACTAAAGATGGGCAGCAATGCCGTAATAATGATAAGTTTTGAAAAAAAGACGGCCTTACCAAGCTCTCCACCCGTTTTTTTGATAAGACCTAATTTGGCCAATTTGTTAAACTTATCCATGCCTTTTTTGTGGGCAAGGTGGTCGAGTGTTACAAATATCCCCTCTACCATCACCACTGCTCCGTCAATGATAATCCCAAAATCGACGGCTCCCATAGAGAGCAGGTTGGCCGACATCCCCCTCATACGCAAGCACATGAAAGCAAACAACAACGCCAAAGGAATCACAATAGACACAATGAGCGTGGTGCGCCAATCGGCCATAAACAAAAATACAATCACCGTCACAAACAAAATCCCTTCGAAAAGATTGTGTAAGACCGTTTTGGTACAAAAATCAATCAAATTGTCACGGTCATAAAAAGTCACCATTTTCACATCTGGCGGCAATATCTTGGTATTTAGCTCTTCGATTTTGGCTTTGACTCGCCCCAATACTTCACTAGGGTTCTCGCCTTTACGTTGCACTACGATACCTTCTACTACGTCGTCATTTTGGTCAAGTCCTACTTGTCCTACCCTTGGCAGATTAGATTCTTTCACGTCTGCTACGTTTCTGACCAAAATAGGATTATCATTCACATACTGTACAATGATGTTTTCGATGTCGGCGATAGAGTTGAGCAATCCTATTCCCCGCACTACATAGGCCTGTCCATTCTTTTCGATTACATCTCCACCTACGTTGACGTTGCTTTTGGTCACCGCTTCATATACTTCTAAGGGCGTAATACCGTATTTGGCAAGCTGCGTAGGGTTGACCTGAATTTCGTAGATTTTTTCTCTTCCGCCAAATGCCACTACATCTGCTACGCCTGGCACACTTCTTAATTGTCTATCAATCACCCAATTGTGCAAAGTCAACAACTCTCTACTATCGCGATCTTTGCTTTCGAGCGTAAATCTGAAGATTTCGCCCGTGGGGCCGTATGGAGGCTGCACATCCGGCTCCACTCCATCGGGCAGCGATACCGTTCGGAGTTGGTTATTGACTTGTTGTCGGGCAAAAAAATCTTCTACATCGTCCTCAAAAATGATTTTGATGATACTCAACCCAAACATTGTCACGCTCCGCACGTTGGTTTTGCGCTGTACAGAGTTCATGGCTACTTCAATAGGCACTGTCACAAAACGCTCTATTTCTTCGGCACTACGTCCGTTCCATTCCGTAACTACAATGATTTGGGTATTGGTCACGTCGGGAAAGGCCTCCAAAGGAGTGTTGAGATAGCTCACCACGCCCGAAATCACCAACACGCCCGTCATGAAGAAAACAAAGAATCGGTTTTTGAGTGAAAAACCTACTATTCCTCTAATAAATTTGTTCATAAGTCAATAAGGATCAGCCTTTAATCATTTAAAGCATCATATACCAACAATTGATTTTTGGATATGACCTGTTCATCAGTTCTCAAACCTGCACGTATATACGCTATATCATTGAGCATTTTATAGACCTGCACTTCGCGCGTCTCAATATCAGAACGATTGCGGAACACCATCACCCAGTTTTTGCTACGGTCAAAAATCACCGAACTTGCCGGAATCGCTATCATCTCTCCCCCTTCATTGAACTTGAGCGATACCGTAGCGTGCATTTCAGGCTTTAGTTTATAGCCTACATTGTTGAGTCTGATTCTTACTTTCATGGTTTTGGTGTCGGGGTCGAGTACGTTATAGATTTTGTCAACGCCCCCTCTAAACAATTCATCCCCATAGCTAATTGTCTGTATATCAGCCTTCATACCCAATTTCACTTTCGGAATATCACTTTCGTTGACATTGGCCATGACCCATACTTCACTGATTTGACCCACGGTAAAAATCTGCTCGTCGTTGTCGGAGCGTAACTGCATACCGGGATTTACATTTTTACTAATCACAAAACCATCAATCGGGGATTTGACCAAATAAACGGGAGTCTTGCCAAGTCCGTAAATCCGAAATACTTCTTTGATACGATTCAATTCAGCCTGCGCATTTTCGAGTTCTTTTTTGGCTGCTACCACTTCACGTTGCGAATTGAGCTTGCTATCAAAAAGCTCCTCTGCGGTTTTGAGGTTTTTTTCGGCTACCAATACTTCGGCTTGTGCCTGAATCATTTGGCGTTCAAAATCAGCCACTTCGCCCGAACGTATCGTAGCAAGGACTTGTCCTTTGCGGACATAATCCCCTAGCTCTACGCTTACATTTTCGACATTGCCGCCCACCAACGGAAACACTTTAATGACACGGTTTTCGTCGGCAATCACCTTTCCGACAAGCGTTAATTCGCTCCGTACCGGTTCGGTTTTTACGGTGGCAAGCTCAATACGCTTCATCATCGTATCTGATAGCATAAAGGCCTTGATTTCTTCGGCAGTAGTTTGTTTTTTGTCGCAGCCTGCCAACCAAACGCCTCCAGAAATTAGTAAAAATAAAAGGCTCTTTTTCATTAGTTAAAAAGTTCTTGTATTATGTCAGACTTTCCAAGTTTGGGTTTTGAGTGAGTAAAAAACTTGGAAAGTCTAGCAGTACATTTAGTTAAAAAGTTCTTGTCCTACCATAAAATTCAATTCTTCGTATGCCTCTACGCGGTCTGATTTGAGTCGGTTTAGCTCTTTGATACTTTCGCTGTAGGTCTCAATCAAATCAATAAATTCCAGCAAAGTCAGATTACCTTTTTGAAAATTTTCGACCACCCCACGGTTGAGAAGTTCTAGCTGTTCGGTAAATCTTACATCTACACTTTGCACCATATTTTCTACGTATTTGACTTTTTGGAGCGCAGCCGTTACTTCATTTTTAATAAGCTGTTCTTTCTGTGTAAGTATCCCTTTTTGATACTCAATCATGCGTTTGGCTACTTTAATATTCCCTTGGTTTTTATTGAAAAAAGGCAAATCAGCCGACAGCGTCAACCCCGTATAATGGTTGACATAGCTGCCTGATTGGTCATAGACCGCGCCCAACCTCAAATCCGGTACTGCAAGTGATTTCTGTAAGTTATAATTCAATTCTGCCTGCCTCGCCAAAGACGAAACTACCTTTAAATCACCGCGATTTTGCAATGCTAAATCGCTCAAATAAGCCGCATCTTCGCTCCGCAATTGATAACGTGTCAATTCTTCTGGGCTTACGATTGGCGAAAGCGGTTTTTCCAAATGAAGAATGGTCTTCAACGCTTTTTGTTTTTCGGCCAACTCAAATAAGATTTCGGTTTTGTCATTGTTGAGTTGAAATAGCAAAGCCTTCAATCGCAGCATTTCGCGTAGCGATACATTGTTTTTTTCGTATTGTTTTTCAAAAGCCCCTACTGTATTTTGGAGGGTTCGGATTTGAATTTCATAACGACTGAGGGTATTTTGAAGAAAATAAACATCAAAAAAATGATTGCGTAATTCAAACTTCAGTACCCTCAACAAATCCATAAATTCATATTCGGTCATGCGGGCGTTTTCGAGGGTGAGGGCGACTTGCTTACTACGCTTGCCTGCCGTAAGAAGCAGCTGCTCAATAGCGATGATTTTTTGTCCACCTTTTCCTACATCTAGCACTCGTTTTCTGTCAGGATTATAAATATTCCATTCGGTCGAAAGCGTGGGATTATCCCAAAGGCGGGCTTGTATCACCTCCGCCTGAGCCGCCTCAATCCTAAAACGCTCACTTAAAAGCTGAAGATTGTTAGTCAAAAAAAGGCTATCCGCTTGCCTCAGTGAGATTCGGAGTGAATCTTGAGCAAGCCCTCGCAAAGGCACCAAAAAAGCAATCAAAAGAAGAATTCGCATAAGGTCAACAATACTTTTTGCAAAGGTGATGACCAAAGATTAAGCTCATATAAAGACCACCTTAAAAAAAACTAAATAGCCTGTAAGGAAGACGCTTATGCTTTATATTTGAACAAAAAATCTATTTTTCTTTATGAAAACCGACGCCGCACCCAAGAAAATCCTCATCATTGAAGATGATTTACGCATTGCTCAACTACTTACGCGCGGCCTCACCAACAAAGGTTTTGAGACAGAAGTCTCCTATACAGGTGCCCTTGGGCTGCGCCGTGCGTTGTCGGTTGCTTTTGATTTAGTGATTTTAGACATCAATTTACCCGAACTAAGCGGCTATGAAGTATGCCAGAGAATTCGCGAGCAAAAACCTTCGCTCCCGATTTTGATGCTTACTGCTATGAGCGAAATTGAAGATAAAATAGAAGGCTTTGAGGCGGGAGCCGACGACTATCTTGTCAAACCTTTCGATTTTAGGGAATTGTATCATCGAGTAGTGGTAGGCCTGCGCCGAAACCACTCCGAAGCCGAAACCGTCGGTAAAGTATTGCGTATTGCTGATTTGGAAATTTTCTTGGATAGTAAGCTCGTTAAGCGAGCCACTCAAGAAATCAGTCTCACGGCACGCGAGTACGAATTTTTGGTTTATTTAGTAAAAAACAAAGGTAAAGTGGTTTCTAAAAACGATATAGCAGCCAACGTTTGGGATGTACATTTTGATACAGGAACCAATGTAATAGAAGTGTATATCAATATCTTACGCCGAAAAATCGACCGAAATTTTGAACCAAAACTCATCCACACACGCCCCGGCTTGGGCTATTTACTGAGAGAAACACCATGAAAATTCAGACCAAAATTTCTATCCTATTTTCCCTCATTGTAGGAAGTCTGTTGGCTATTTTTTCGTTTATAGTGTATCAGATTTTTGCCGAATTTAGGGAGCAAGAATACTACGACCGTCTCAAAAGTAAGGCAATCACCACGGCCCAATTGCTCATCAAAGTAGATGAAATAGACCGAAATCTGCTTAAAATCATCGACAAAAACACCCTTACTGCCCTAATCGATGAAAAGGTATTGGTATTTGACCAAAACAATAAACTCTTCTATAGTAGCCTCGACGACCACGTGATTCATTATGGGAATGATTTGCTCGAACGCATAAGACGTGAAAAATACGTGGAAACTAGCAGCGGCGACAACGAAGTAGTAGGACTTATCTACGAACTCAACCAACAGAAATACATTATTTTGGCTTCTGCTTACGATAAGTTTGGGCGAAGTAAAATGGACAATCTTCGTAAAACGCTGTTTGGTGGGCTTGTATTCGGAATTGTAGGGACGATACTCTTGGGGATATTTTTTGCAGGAAAAGCCCTTGGGCCAGTCAATCAGTTTATTGTTCAAATCAGCGCGATTTCGGCCAACAACCTTACTGAACGGCTCGATGAACGAAACGGTAAAGATGAGATTGGGCTATTGGCCACTGCCTTCAACAAAATGATGTATCGCCTCGAAGAATCTTTTGAACTCCAAAAAAGTTTTGTTTCGCACGCGTCTCATGAGCTCCGAACGCCCCTCGCCGCTCTCAAGTCAGAAGTCGAAATCAGCCTTGAAGAAAAACTCACTTTGGCCCAGCACAAAGGTATTTTAAGAAATATCAGCAAAGACATCAATCGGCTTATCAACCTCACCAATAGCCTTTTACAAATCGTAAAACCTTTCAAAACTACCCTCAGCAATGCCCAAAATGTACGCATCGACGATGTGATTTTTCAAGCTCAAGATGATTTGCTCCTCTCCCGACCCGAATATAAAATCTTGGTAGAATATGCCCAAGACCCTGAAGATGAAAACAATATCACAGTCCTTGGAGAAGAGAATCTTTTGAAGACGGTGTTTACCAACCTTATCGACAATGCCTGTAAATACTCTTCGCCTCACCAAGCATTGGTAATCATTGATTTTAAAAATGACACGACCGTAGTTAGTATCCAAGATGAAGGAATCGGAATCCCTAATGAGGACATATCAAGTATCTTTGAACCTTTTTACCGCTCCAAAAATGCACTGTCGATTTCGGGTTTTGGGGTAGGACTATCGGTGTGCAAAAAAATAATTGAGATGCATCGTGGCAAAATTCACGTATCCAGCGTCCCCAACCAAGGCAGCATTTTTATGGTGGTTCTTCCCAATGTGAATACTGCTAGAGATACCAAATAAAATTTTGTCCTTAAAATAAAAAAGTCTCAAAAGTTCACTTTTCTTTCTCCTCAAAAGGCACAAAAGCCCTTTTCTTTTTGTTAGGTTTTTAGATGCCAAACGGTATCGGCCTGTGTCTTTTGAGCATTGCCGAGTCTTACTTTTCATCTTGGCGTTTTGCTTATTTTCTTATTCTCGGTGCAGGCTTTTTGCTCATCATACAGCGCATCTCTTTATGAACACCGAAATACTTTCACGTATTCAGTTTGCTTTTACGGTGGCTTTTCATTACATCTATCCTCCGCTAAGTATTGGTTTAGGGATAGTATTGGTTATCATGGAAGGCATGTATCTCCGCACGGGTCAAAAAATCTATGAGCAAATGACCCGCTTTTGGATTAAAATCTTTGCTTTGATTTTTGGGATTGGCGTAGCCACGGGCATCGTGATGGAGTTCGAATTTGGCACCAACTGGGCGGTTTATTCTCGTTATGTAGGAGATATTTTCGGAAGTGCCTTAGCCGCCGAAGGTATTTTTGCCTTTGCCCTCGAATCTGGCTTTTTGGGTATCTTGATTTTTGGTTGGAATCGAGTCAGCCCTCGCGTCCATTTCTTTTCTACGATTATGGTCGCATTGGGGTCTATGTTTTCGGCGATTTGGATTGTAGTAGCCAACTCTTGGCAACAAACGCCCGCTGGTTTTCGGATTGAGGGAGAAGGCATGAAAGCGCGGGCCGTCATCACGGATTTTTGGGCAATGGTCTTCAATCCTTCGAGTGTTGACCGTCTTTCGCACGTCATTATCGGTTCGTTTTTAGCAGGTTCGTTTTTGGTTTTGAGTGTCAATGCTTATTATCTTCTTCGAAACCGCCACGTAGCTATCGCCAAAGCAGGCTTCAAAATCGCCCTTGTAGTAGCTACGGTAGCTTCGCTATTGCAGCTTTTTACGGGGCACCGCTCGGCTGATGGAGTAGCCAAAAACCAACCCGCCAAATTAGCCGCTTTTGAAGGTCATTATGATTCCTTGGCAGTGGCCGACATGTACTTATTGGGCTGGACGGATGCCCAAGCTCAAAAAGTAAGTGGTCTCAAAATTCCGGGTGGTTTGTCGTTTTTAATTCATCAAGATTTGAAAGCTCCCGTCACAGGCTTAAACGCTTTTCCGACCGACCAACGGCCTTCCGCCAGAGCTATCAACTTTGTGTTTCAGACTTATCATCTCATGGTAGCCATCGGCATGGCATTGATTGGGCTTTCATTGTTGGGGATGTTTTTATGGTGGCGAGGTCGTCTTTTTGACCAAAAATTGCTTTTACAAATATTTGCATGGGCGGTGCTACTCCCCCAAATCGCCAATCAAGTAGGTTGGTACTCTGCCGAAGTAGGCCGACAACCGTGGGTTGTATATGGACTGCTGCGTACATCCGATGCGCTTTCTCAATCGCTTCGTACCGAGCAGGTTCTTTTTTCACTGATTTTATTTACGTTGGTTTATAGCTTGTTGTTTGCGCTGTTTTTGTATTTACTCAATAAAAAAATCAAACATGGCCCCGACGAGTTGCACGAAGAAGTGATTCCTGATTATTCAAAACGCGACAACCCAATTCTCAACTAATGGAAACGATACTCGGACTTAATTTGCCCACTTGGTGGTTTTTGGTGGTGGGTGGCGTATTTAGTGGCTACGCCATTCTCGATGGCTTCGACCTCGGCGCGGGTGCATTACATTTGTTTTTCAAAAAAGAAGAAAGTAGGCGGATTGCTCTCAACGCCATCGGCCCCGTATGGGATGGCAATGAAGTATGGCTCGTCATTGGTGGCGGAGCCTTGTTTGCTGGCTTTCCAGTGGTGTATGCTACGGTTTTTTCGGCGTTTTATGAGTTGTTTATGATTTTTTTGGTCATGCTCATTCTAAGGGCGATTTCCATAGAGTTCCGTTCCAAAGAACCCATGCTTTGGTGGCGCAAAACATGGGATATTAGTTATAGTGTATCCAGTATTTTGCTGGCTTTGGCTTTGGGGTTGGTTTTGGGAAATGTGATTCAAGGCTTTGCCATTGACCAAAACTACATTTATCGAGGTACATTGCTCGACTATTTCAACCCTTATGCCCTTCTCGTATCGGTCACTACATTGGCGCTATTTATGATGCACGGGGCTATCTATTTGGTGATGAAAACCGAAAATCGGCTTTACGCCAAACTTACCGTTTTGGCCAAAAACACGACTATCTTTTTTGTGCTGATGTTTGCGATTACGTCGGTCGCTACGCTTTTGTTTATCCCTCACATGATAAACCGCTATCGCGAAGTGCCTTATATGTTTGCGTTTCCGGTTTTGGCTATTTTGGCCGTAGCCAACATTACGCGCCAAATCTCACGGCGGCGTTATTTTTACGCTTTTTTATCATCGGCTTTTGTGACGGCTATGCTCATGATTTTGGTAGCGGTGGGGCTTTTTCCCAACATCGTTCTCTCCACTATCGACCCCAACCTTCATATCACGGTTTACAACGGAGCATCGACCGACAAATCCCTTAAAATCATGCTCACTTTTGCCGCGATTGGGGTACCATTGGTGGCACTTTATACGAGTTTTGTTTTTTGGACTTTTCGAGGTAAAGTAAAACTCGATGAGACGAGTTATTGAGTAAAAAATGCCTCGCAGCCTATTTAGACAAAAATCAACCTGTCCCCACAATAGGAGTAGGTACGTAAAATAGCACCTCAAAAAATCGAACGCAATGTGTTAGAATTCAAAGGAAAATTAGACATATGGGGGTTATGATTTGGGTCAGATACCAAGCATTTACGTGACGTTTGCCAAAACTTGCTTCATCATCATCGTACCCATGTTCTTTGTTCTTTGTAGGCAAAGATATATTTGATGCCTTTGGTATCTACAACTCTGATGGTGTCAATTCTACCTTGGGTACGAAGTCCGATTGGGCACAAAGTACCCCTGTTCCACACCACCAGAGTATGGAGCTAAAAAGCCATTTGTTAATCATCAGATTTGTTGTTTACTTTTGTCTATTTATAAACTATAGTGTGAAAAGAGTATTTGAAAATCTGGGAGGTATCCCCATTTTTCTACGACTTGTCCTTAAACTTCTGCGTATTAGTTTCACTGGTCATGATTGTTTTGTAAAGTGTTCTTTCGCTAATGCTTTCCTTGCTACTTCTGATGCACTGTTATTTTAGTATTGAGTATCCACGACAAGAATCGGGGATTGACGGTGACCAGAGGCAAAATCTTACATAAATTACCTTAGAAAGAATTTCAGGGTTATAAAAGGATTCATAGATTTGTGAGAAAGGGACAATATCATTGACGATGCTATCGGTAACCCCAGCTTTCAACAAATAAAATTTGAGTTTAAAAAAAACAAACTCAACGAGGGATGATTAGATGACTACTTAGTTTTATACTAAAACTTTTGCCTTTACAGCCTTTAATAAGCTTTCAACAGTCAGTTCTTTTGTTTTTTTTGTATTTCTAAAAGAAAAAAAAACTGGTTCGGCATGAAAATATTCATAAAACTGAAAATTACTAATATCGACCTTAAATTTTTCTGAAAAGGCACGTATCAAATCACTAGCATCATCGCCTGAAATACCTAAATCAGATTCTAAACCATCTGTTAAACTAATGTTTTCAGATTCAATACCTACAATTTTATTTAAGAATAATAGAACTTCTTCTATTATTTCACCTTGAATATTATCTTTCATTATTAAATTGTTTTTTTACAGCGTCTCGCTGTTCTTGTAATAATTCCTTAGGAATAAATGAGCCTGACATTTGTTGCGTCTGCAAAAGTTGATGCTGTTCTTCTAATGCCATATTTTGAAAATTTGTGTTCGCCGTATCAACAATATCATAAACAGTGACAGCCATGCTTGCACGAGAGAGACCGAAGCCTAAGCATCTACCCACATATCTGCCTAATAAATTAGTCTTAAAACGGACAACTTTACCATTTATGATTCTACTATGTGTATAGAGTCGTTTAGACATTACATTACTGTAATTGAAAAATTTTTGCATTCTTTCGTTACCTAACAATTTATTACTAAGGTATGATATAGATGTTGTAACTTCCGATGCGTTTCCAACAGTAGCTTTACCAATCCAGATTTTAGGAAATTCTGCCGCAGGAACTATTATACTTGGGCCAAATAAATGTCCCCAACCCTTAAAAGTAGGTTCTTGATTTCTTTTTCCATAAACAGTTGCTCCTTTTCCATCTCCATTTAATACTATACCTGTTTCTTTATCATAAGTATAAAGTGATTTATTATTACGGTATTCATCGTACTTTTTGTCGTTTGGACAAGTGGGACAGATAGCAATAGAGGTACTTTCAAAAGCATTACTTGGGCTTAAACCGTATAAATCAACATAGTTTACAGGATTGTTGTATGTATAGTGGTATGGACTCCAAGTCTCCTGTTCATCTGTTAATGGGTCAATTACATGCCATTTCCCAAGTAGAGGATCATACATCCTAGCACCATAGTCTAATTGGTTTAATCCCAATTCTTCTATTTTTTCTTTGCCATTGTACTGCCACTTGTGCTCAGGATTGCCTTCCGTCTCAATACCCACCAAATTCCAACCCCAAGGCGCTACAGGCTACTCTTTTCTCACATTTCAAAGAACATTTGTAACTATTTAGGTACGCAATTTGCATAGCTAATATTATGGAAGAATTGGTCAAA